>ERZ809296.4521-NODE-4521-length-10591-cov-3.838838_pt1 | contig 10591 bp, 6 predicted proteins | sample MGYA00520511_ERZ809296 | MGnify/ENA primary metagenome ERZ809296 (study PRJEB31576, sample SAMEA3212662) | Homo sapiens | biome: human-gut; feature: human gut; material: fecal | place: Sweden | collected 2012 ... | reverse complement strand
CAGATGAACACTGGCATCCGGGTTTCCGTATGAGCCACGCTCCAAAGCAATGCCCCTGCCATCGTGATCTTCGTGAGAATCGTCTGCCCCGCAGAGTGCATGGCTGCTGCCGCCGATCCCGTAATGCTCTTTCAGGAAGTCAGCCCGTTCTTTTTTGTCCTCATGATTCAGGAAGAACGAATAGATTGCCAGCCGACTGTCCGAATAATTGCTGCCCCGTGTGAAATAAGCGTTTATTTCATCTTCCGTGATGAACTTCTTATACTCGTTCCAGTGAAAGCCCTCTCTTGCTGCATAATCCTGATAAGGTTTTGCAAACTGCTGGAACAGTGCCGCGACCTTATCCGGCTTATAAAAGTGCATCCGCATCAGATCTCTATCTTCGGTATAGGCTTCCCCCAGCGCAGACAATCTCTCGTTGAGGTCAGTCAGAAAATCCGTATCATCCAGCAAGCCCGCCAGCCTGTCCGTCAGTTCCGGGAAACCGCCCCTGAAGATTTCTGTATCCTGAAACACTGCTTCGGCAACGCCATCGGCCAAATCACGCTCCATATAAGCCAACGTCTGCGCGTGTTCCTGTAAGGCGTTCTGCCGTGCAGCATCCAGAACCGCCTGCGGCGCATACTCGCCCTGCCGGAGCAGTTCATGGATACGATTGCTGACATCCTCCCACGAAAGAAACGCATTGACAATCGTGCCGCCCTTTGCCGTACTACCTGCTGCAATGCGCAGCCCCAAATCATCGAACCAGACGGCATACTTTGCACCGTCAATTTCAAAGCCCTTGCCACCCGTGCCGTATTCATTTTTCACGAACTCCGTATATTCTTCCGGGGTTTTCTCGACCATAAAATTGTAGATCAGACGAAGCTGGCCTTTACTGCGGTTGCTGCCCGTGCGCAGGATTTCATCGACCACTTCGGGATCAAGTGCAATTTTCTCTGCGTACCGCGCCCGAATCGGTTCTTCAATAGCACGGATCTGCTGTTCCACGGTGGGAAGATCAGGCAAAGAAAAAGCAGAGGCAATTTCTTCCTCTGCTTCGCTCAAATCCTGTTCCGTTGTCGATTCAGTTAATTGTACACCAATTCCTTCAGCACGATCTCCTCGGCCATCGCCGTCAGGTTGTTCTGGTGCGCTGCCCATGCCAGCGGGTCCTGCTCCTTGCTCGGTGCCGGGAACTTCTCGTTCAGGCTGTCCAGCAGGACTTCCATCCGGCTCTCCGCTGCTTCCTCGATCTGTGCCAGATGCTGGTTCAGCCTGCCGCTCATCAGCATACTCTGATACCAGTTCTTGCGATTCTCTTTCAGGTACGTCCTGCGCAGCATCCCGTACTTCCCGATGGTCTGCGGCTCGTCCTGCACGGCCAGATTCGGGAACAGATAATCTCCCTTGCGGTAATACGTCAACTCCATTTTCTTGTCCTCCTTTGGTCGTGGTTTCTTCGGTTTCACGCTTTAATGCGCTAAAGTCCGTATTGGTATTATACAAGCTGTCAACGGATTTTTCAAGCTGCTGCGTGATTTCTTTTTTGTAAATATTCCGCATCTCACGGCCAATGTCAAAAAGAACCGCTTCGCACTGCTCTGAAACGGCGTTGCCAAGGAACGACAGCACAGGCAGCTTGTTGAAATCCACAATACGGATAAAGTCATCATCGTCCAGCACATCCATAGGCTCCTGCCCACAACGACGGGAAAGCGTATAGAAGATACTGTTGGTCATCAGCTCCCGGAAGCGGACGCGGATGTTATCTTCGTCCAGTTCCTCCAGAAAAGTGTCTTTCACCTCATAGGCCAGACCATCCATTGCTTCATCCAGATTGTCGGCGGTCAGCTGCTGTGCCAGTTCCATCAGGGCAGTATTCATGCTGTCTGTCTGGGATAAACCATAGGTATCTGCCAGATGGTCTAAGATAGCCTGCTCATGCTCGTGGCTGTCCAGATTCCATAAGAGCGGTGTTTTTCCGCCGCGCACCAGATGGGTGTCAGCAATATCGAACACATACCGCAGTTTGGTACGCGGTCCGGTATCATCCAGAAGCGCGATGCCTTTTGCGCCACGGTTGACCCATCGGCTCATTTTCTGATTCCAGAGTTCCAGTTCTGCGCAGGCGGTTGCATCGGGCCGCTGCGCGTGGATCAGGAGTGCATCGGTGAACGAATAGCGGTACAGCCGCGCCGCCACATCCAGATAACTCATCCAGTCCTGTGGCGAGTTACTGACATACCGGGCGTTCTGCTGCGCCAATTCTCGAATATCGTTAATCTGTGGCAAGGGTCAAACCTCCTTTATGTTTTCTCTTTCATCGGTGCTTTGGGAAATTCCAAACTGTACTGTGCGCGGCCATCTTCGATGCGCATCACAAGGTCAGCGGCGAATGTCTTATCTTTTTTCGCGGAATAAAAGTCTTTTACATGGGTGCGGCCTTTTTTCAAAAGGTCTACCGCCATCTTCTTGTCCAGCGTTTTTCTCATGTTGGACAAGTATCTGCTTTCTTTCCAGAGAGCAAATTTGCAGCTGCGGTCTGCACAGCAAAAGCTGAGTTTACTTTCATGCACAGAATTTCCGCAGACCGGGCAGCTTCCTACGCTTACCTTATTATAATGGGGAGCCGCCGCGACAGTAGGAATCTGCCGGAGGTCAGCCAGCATCTTATCGAGCAATCCATGGATGCCCTGCATAAAATCATGGGGCTTGATCTCGCCGCGCTCCATCCGCAACAGGTCATTTTCCCATTCGGCTGTCATGCTGGCAGATTTCAGGTAGTCCGGGATATTGCGGATCGCGGCCACACCGTCCTCCGTGGGAATCATCTGCTTGCCTTTACGCTGCACATAGCCGGAGGATACCAGCTTTTCCAGAATCGCGGCGCGCGTTGCAGGGGTTCCCAGACCTTTCTTCTCCGTGTCCTTTTCAAATTCCTTGTTGCCTGCTGTTTCCATGGCCGACAGCAGGGTATCTTCGGTATATACTTTCGGCGGTGAAGTAAAGCCCTGCTTTTTCTCTGCCCGTACCACAGGAAGAACGGTTCCCTGCTCCAGCTTTTTCGGAAGCGGCACATCCTTGTCCTTTTCCGGCTCCACAAACGGAACAGGCTTTGCCGTGTATCCGGGCTGCAAAACATCCTTATATTTTGCCGTGAAGTTCCTGCCCTGGCAGCACACTGTTACCAGCACATCCTCATAGATGAACGGCGGCTGCACGGCCAGCAGCAGTTTCCAGATAATGAGTGAAAGAATCCTCTGTTTGGTTTCGGACAGTTTTTCCTTGTTGCATTTTACGCTCTGCATGGTCGGCAGGATCGCGTGATGGTCTGTGACCTTGCTGTTGTTGATAACGCAGCTTACGTCTGCCGCCGCGCCATCTAAGGCCAGTACCAGAGATTCCACCGTCTTGCGCATATCCTCAGTCACAAACTGGCTGTCTGTTCTTGGGTATGTCACCAGCTTTTCTTCATACAGTTCCTGCAATGCCTGCAAGGTCTGGCTGGCGGTCAGGCCATAATAGCGGTTTGCTTCTCGCTGTAAGGTCGTCAGGTCATACAGCTTCGGGGGCTTCTTTTCTACCCTCTTTCGCTCGATGCTGCCGACCACGGCACACTGTCCATCGCAAGCGGCCTGCATAGCATCTGCGTCCTGCTCCTGCGCCATCTGTTCCGATACTGCGACCATGCCCCCACCGGACAGTTCCACTTTATAATAGGGTTCCTTTACAAAGTTCTGGATTTTGGTCTGCCGTTCGGTCAGCATCGCCAGCGTCGGGGTCTGCACACGGCCAATGGTCTGTTTTCTGCCATATTTTTTCGTAAAAGCGCGGGTTCCGTTCATGCCAATCAGCCAGTCCGCTTTTGCTCTGCACTCGGACGCTGCAAACAGATTATCATACGCCGCACCATCTTTCAGGTTTTCAAAGCCCTGCTGGATGGCAGCATCCTCCATGCTGCTGATCCACAGCCGCTTGATGGGGAGTTTGCTTCCGGCAAGAGCATACACACGGCGGAAAATCGCTTCACCCTCGCGCCCTGCGTCGCAGGCGTTCACCACATAATCGAATTTCTTGCTGCGGAGCAGTTTACGCAGGACATTGAACTGCGGCTTCTTGGTGCTATGCACCAGCAGTTTCCACTCGGCAGGGAGAATCGGCAAATCTTCAAAGCGCCAGTTTTCATAGCGTTCATCGTAATGTTCCGGGGCTGCATACTCTGCCAGATGCCCCAGACACCAGCTTACCACACAATCCCCACCCTCCAGATACCCGTCCTCCTGCCGATATGCACCGATCACTTTGGCAATGGATTTCGATACGCTCGGTTTTTCTGCAACCACCAGATATTTCAACGCTTTCTCCTTTTTGAAAAAAGCAGGGATAGCCTTTCGACTACCCCTGCATCCTTATGTTACGGTTTTCTTATGTGTCATTTTCGTTGCCGGACTGATTATCCTCGTTCACAGTCGCAAGGCTCTGGTCGGTTTCCAGATTTTCACTCTGCGGCGTTTCTTCTTTCGGCTTCGGCTTATAAATGTAGAAGTAGAAGAAAGCACCTGCACCGCCCAGTGCCGCCACGAATACCAGCAGCAGAATCTTATTCATGCCGCCGCTCGATTCTTCTTTCGGTTCTTCGATTTCCACATCCGGGGTAGGTTCCGGTTTGGTTTCGGGCAGAACTACCGCAGACGTTTCTTCTTCCTGCTTGCCGTTCCGTTCTTCATCGTCCAGAAACTCCTGCAAATCGTACTCGTCGATCATCGAGAGCATATAGACGTTTTCGCTGTTTCGCGCCCGGTCGATCACCAGAAAGAACGTATTGCCGCCCTTGGTCTTGACTGTAAAGAACTCCTTGCTGGGGTCATCCACGATATTGTCCTCTACCTCGCCGTTGCCAGCGATGGTGAACGGAATCTTTTCTTCCTCCGTCGGCTCTGTTTCCTCGACCACCTGCACGGATTCTTCCGTTTCGGTTGTGTCCACAAAGGCAAAGGCCGGAGTCGAAAAGCCCACTGCCATCAGCAGGGTCAGAATTGTGCTGGGGATAACAACTCCCAGCCGTTTAAGCATCTTTTTCAATCGCTTCCTCCGTTTCTGCTTCCTCCGAAGCGTTGTTTACAGCGGTCAGGAACGTCACGTTGCCCGCTTGAATGTTGTCCAGCAGAGCCAGCAGTTCGCGCCCTCCCATCTTGGTACTGCGGATAGCACGGATGATCTCGCTGTCCTCTTCCTTTTTCTGTGCTGCCCGGATGGTTCTCAGCCGTTCTTCCAGTTCCGCGATCTGCTGCTCGGTCTTTTCGGCTTCATCCAGATATTTCTGTAATTTTTTGCCCATTGGCCCTCCTTTCAGTTGATGCGGCCAAAGCCTAAAAAGTGGCTTTGCCAGTAGGTCGAATTGATGCTGGTATAGGAAATGGGGTCGCCGCAGTGGATCATCATCCCATCACCGACATAGATGCCAACGTGCGACGCGCCAACGGTGTTATAGGTTTTTTCAAAGAAGATCAAGTCACCGGGCTGTGCATCCGCAGGAGAAACATAACTGCACTTTCCGCGCAGACCGTTAGCCGTTGTACGCCCAACGCTCCATCCATTGCCACAGTTATTGATGACCCAGCAGACGAAGCCAGAGCAGTCAAAACTGGTGCTTGGAGAACTGCCGCCCCACACATACGGCATACCCAGATACTTTTCGGCTTCCTTTATCATCCTTGCAAACTTTTCATCCGAAAGGGCTTCCGAGGGAATGTCGTACTTGAAGCCGCCGGAACCACCAGCACCGCCGCCCGTGCCAATACTGCCCGTTGTGCCGCCGCTGTAAGTCGGCGATCCTGCGCCGAACAATTCGGGGCGATTCCCATAGGTCAGGTTGTAGGCATCGTACCGCCCGGTCTGCTTCTGGTTCATGTTCTTCCGCGCGATGGTGTCAAAGCCTTTATTTTTCAGCAGGACATTGAGGATTTTGTACTCATACTCCACTTCTTCCTGATAAGTATAAGTTTCCATGCTGACGTTTCCAAAAGCGTCAATCGTTGGCCGAACCCCTACTCTGGTTTCCATGCGGGTACGAATCTCTATCGTTTCCCACACTTTCAGAAGATACTGCTGCTTGAACAGTTCCTTGATAACAGGCTTGACCTGCCCTCTGGTGAACTGCTCATAAACTGCCGTCAGATGAGAAATGAGCTGATACGGGTCATGCCCGATCTCGTCAAGCTGATAGCGGTATTCATCATAGCCCGGATGGGTGGACTCCATCTGCCGAATCTGCTTATCCAGTTCCTTTTCCAGTTCCAGATAATCTTCTTCCGCGCCTTTCATGTCGGCATCCTTGCTGGGGTAGGTCGTTCCCACAAAGGTACTGCCTGTTCCCTGAATCGCTGCACCACAGCTTGAAAAGGCTCCCAGCATTACCATCACCAGTAGGATACCTACACCAATACCGGCCCATAGGGTTTTGTGCTGCACGACGATCTCCTGCACCGCCGCTTTCGCTTTCTCCGTAATGGTGTTGGTCGCCGCTGCTGCCTGCTTGCTGGCAGCAGTTCCGGCTTTCTGGCCGCGCTTAGTGGCTGCATAGGTATCCTTATACTGCTTTTTCTGGTAAAACTTTGCACCGACTGTTTTTGCTTCACCCCCTGCGGCAGTCGGTGGTGACTGGGGCTGTTTCTTTTTCAGCTGCGGTTCTGCTGCTTTTTCTGCAGTGCCGCCCTCGGTCTCGGAGAATTTCAGGCGGCTGGATTTCTGATCCTCCCCACCTCTTTTCTCCGCTCTGGCAGATTTATCTTTGGGCTTTTTTCTGCCTTTGACAAAGTAGTGCAGGCGTTCAGCTGCTTCTTCCGACTTGTGTGCAGCTTCCACGCCGGAATTGTCCTTTTCTACCTGATGTACTTTCTGATGGGCGAACCCGGTGGCGGTGTCCACGCCTTTCTTGGCCACCTTCTTAACGCCCATCCCCATGCCACGGACAATGCCGCCTTTTTCATCCTCAAAAGAAAGTCGGCCCTTCTTTGTGGGCGGCTCTGCATCCGATTCTGCAGGCGCATCTTTTGGCTTACCATCCTCCTGATGGGCTTTGTAGTAGTCTGCGCTCTGCTTGGCGGTGCTGTGATGCCGGGGTGCATCCTCCTCCCCGTCCTCGGCATCCATGCACCGTTCTTCTTCCACGAGGGGGTTTTCATAGGTTTCCTTTTCCGCAGTTTCTTTTGCTGAATCTTCCTGCTCCGGCTTTTCTTCTGCGGTTGCGGACTTCTGTTCCCCGGTGCGGAGGTTTTCATCCACCAGACCATCCTTGGTCATTTTCTGGACGATTTTATCTCTGCCCCGAAACTTTTTGTCTGCTATGGAAATCACCTCCTTCCGGCTGAAGCCGTCATGCGATCAGGGCTGCGTGGGTTTCCCACTTATCCAGCACCTGTTCCAGCTTCCGGGCAAAGGCGATTAGACGGGCGTTCACTTCCTCACGGTCAAGATAACCGCGGGCTTCCATGTGAAAGCCGTCAGTCAGTTCATCGGCCAGTGTGCCAACGGCATAAAAGTCCTCCAGCACCGTATGTACCACCGATTCTTCATCGTGGAAGTTGAGCGGCTCCACCTCACCAAAGGGCGGGCCGGAATCGCTTTCGTGCGGCTCCATGTCAGAGTGATGATGAATCTTGCGGCTCAGTCGGTCAAAAATATTCGATGTGTTCATGCTTCTTTTTTCTCCTTATATTTTCCCATCTCATTAGGCTTCGTTGTCATCAGGCTGTACAGTTTCAGCGAAGTATCGAACTTATCCTTGAACGGGATAATCGTGTTACCGTAGAATAGCAGCCCCTCGCCCTCGTTGCTATTCGTCACATACGACAGCTGGAACGGCGAAATATTCAGCTGCTTGGCAAGGATCTGTCGGTCGCCGGATGCTTGGTTGAGCATATAGATAAAATCACTGTTCTCAAAGATGTTCTCGATTTCCCGGCTTGCGAGCAAATCCTTGATGTTCTGGGTGATGCCTGTGGGTACGCCGCCCCATTTTCGGAACCGCTTCCAGATCTCGACGCTGTATGCTGCGGTCTGTTCCTCTTTCAGCAGGAGGTGGAACTCGTCTATATAGTACCGGGTGTTCTTTTTGCTGTTGCGGTTGATGGTGACACGGTTCCAGACCTGATCCTGGACGATGAGCATACCCAGCTTTTTCAGCTGCTTGCCCAACTCTTTGATATCGAAACAGATAATGCGGTTATCCAGTTCCACATTGGTCTGATGGTTGAACACTCGCAGCGAACCATTGACGTAGATTTCCAGTGCCGTGGCGATACGCTGCGCCTGCCGTTCCTTCTGCTCCCGCAGGCAGTCGTACAGATCACCGAGCGTCGGCATATTCTCCGGCTTCGGGTCGTTCAAATATTTCTGGTAGACCAGCGGCAGGCAACGGTCAATGACCGACTTTTCCTCCGGCTCCATGCCATCCCGTGCGCCCATGATAAGTTCGCACAGGGAAAGAATGAAGTCCGATTTCATGCCCAGCGGGTTATCATCGTCCGCATAGTTGAGGTTAATGTCCATCGGGTTGATGTAGTCCTTACTGGTGGACGAAATATGGATAACCTGACCGCCCAACGCTTCCACCAGCGGATAATACTCGCCTTCCGGGTCTGCAACGATAATATCGTCCGTTGTGGTAAAGAATACGTTCGTGATTTCACGCTTTGCACTGAACGACTTACCGCTTCCCGGTGTGCCGAGGATCAGACCGTTCGGGTTTTTCAGCTGCTTCCGGTCTGCCATAATCATGTTGTTAGATACCGCATTCAGACCGTAATAGAGGGAATCTCCCTCCATGAAAAGCTCCTGCGTGGTGAACGGCACAAAAATCGCGGTGGAAGTGGTCGTCAGCGCGCGCTTGATGGGAACGAGGTTATTTGCCAGTGGCAGGCTACTCATAAGGCCCTGCTCCTGCAGATAATCCAGACGGTTCAGAGTGCAGTTGAACTTCTGAGCGATACCAGCAGTCTGAAACACAGCACTATCCAGATCCTGCTTGGTCTTAGCCGTATTGAGGAACAATACCGTAACAAGGAACATACGCTCATTGCGGCTCTGCAGATCGTCCAGCATCTTCTTGGCCTCGCCGCCATAAGTTGCAAGGTCACTCGGAATAATTTCCATATCATAGCCTGCTCTCACTGCTTTCTTTTGTTCCTCGATGGTCATGCGGTCAAGGTCTGTGATTTTGCCCTTGATGAGCTTGATGGCTTTCAGCTGGTCAACCGACCGCACATGGATACTGACCACCAGATTTTTGTCCATATCCAGGAACTCTGCCAGAATTTTATCCGTCAGTTCCGGGGCAAGGATGTTCAGATAGGATGCAGCACCATAGGTGTCACCCATCATAAAATCCTTGCCGCTCTTGAACAGGAAACTGGTCGGGGCAATGAAGTCTTTGGTCGTCATGCCGCTCTGCAGGATGCGGTCATAGCTGAAATCGAACTTCTGCTGTTCCTCCTGATGAAAGGTTTCGTACATGATCTGAAGCCGTTCCACGCCGTTCAACGGGTAGGCTTTCACGCCCAGCACCTTGAAGTTATTGAGAATATCGGTTTCGATACGCTCCAGCCGGGGCTTTGCTTCCCGGACACTCTTGGCTTCAATCGTAAACGTAATGTACTTCGTCCGAACCAGACCGTTATTGCCCTTGGCAAGCTGCTGTTTCAACATCTGTGCATATTCCATACGCACATCATCGAACTGGTCATGCTGCGGCTCGATCTGGATCACCTTGTTATATTCGCTCATATCACTTTTGTGATTCATGAACGAAAGCTGAAAACGAATGCTGGCATCGAAGTAATTGAGGAAGTCGCACCAGCTTTCAAAGATGGTGTTCTTGTCCTCATTCTGTGCCAACTGATAGTTGATATCGTAGAATCGGATTGTTTTGGAATACAGATGTTCCTCCACCCGGCAGATACCATCACGCCCCATTTCCAGATACGGAATGGAACGCTGCACGGTGAGCCGCTGTTCCTTTTCGTTCCTTTCGGATTTACGAAAGAACTTCTGGAAGAAGCCGCCCGGCTGCGGTTTCTTCTTCGGTTCACTTTTTACCAAGGATGCCTCCTTTCTTCTGGATCGGTACTGCGGTTTCCAGTTCCCGGTCATACAGATTTTCAATCTCGTAACGGCGTACCGCAGGACGTTTGAATCGGACGCTGATGAAATTCGTCAGGATGGTTTCAAGGTGCATCCCGTTTTTCTCATACAACGCAAAGAAAAACTCCGGCAGCATCAGGAGCACCATGCCTGCCGCCGCATTGCTGGTTCCCAGCGTATCACGCGTGAGGAAATAAAACGGAACGCCAATGCCTGCCGCGAACCCCATACATACAAGCTGGCGTTTCGTCAGGTTCAGAAAGACCTTATTCTTTACTTTAGAAAGGTCTTTGGGAATCGTTACATAGGCCATTTATCAACAGAACAGCACGACCGCCGCCGGGAAACGGCTCTGTCTGCTGTCTTTTCCTTTCGTTTGATTTTCCCGGATTTAGTGACTGCCGAAGATCTGTTTGGACAGACTTGCGGTTTTCAAAAGCGAAAAACAAAGAATTACCGTGTAGGC
>ERZ809296.4518-NODE-4518-length-10593-cov-3.666540_pt1 | contig 10593 bp, 9 predicted proteins | sample MGYA00520511_ERZ809296 | MGnify/ENA primary metagenome ERZ809296 (study PRJEB31576, sample SAMEA3212662) | Homo sapiens | biome: human-gut; feature: human gut; material: fecal | place: Sweden | collected 2012 ... | reverse complement strand
TCTCCGATCTGCTGGAAGAGGAGACGGCGGAAGTGACCCTCATCACTCGCCCCCGACGCTTCGGCAAAACGATGGCCATGAGCATGCTCTCTCACTTCTTCGACATCCGCAAGGATAGCAAAGCCATGTTCCAGGGCTTAAAAATCGCTGAGAATACAGACTTGTGTGATGAGTGGATGAATCAGTGGCCAGTGCTATTCCTGACCTTCAAAGACGTAAACGGGTTGACGTTTGCGTCTGCCAAGGAGATGCTTCTCAATCGAATCGCAGAGATCTATAATGACCACAGTTACCTGCTGGAGGGACCGCAGGTCAGGGAAAATGACAGAAAAGTTTTTGAACAGCTGGCAGATGAAGTCAGCGGAACCCCCACGGACGCAATGTTGAAAACATCGATCGCACTGCTGATGAAGTTGATGCGGGACTACTATGATAAACCGGTGATCCTGCTGCTCGATGAGTATGACGTGCCTATTGCCAAGGCCAGTGCCAACGGGTATTATGCAGAGATGCTGGAAATTATCCGTGGAATGTTGAGTACAGCGCTGAAAGACAATGACGCGATGCGCTTTGCCGTCATTACAGGTTGCCTGCGCATCGCGAAAGAGAGCATCTTCACCGGCACTAACAATTTTGTGTCTGATACCATTTCTTCTGCACATCTGAACGAGTACTTTGGCTTTACGCAGGAAGAGGTAGACCAGATTTTGAGCGACGCAGACCAGACCGACCACGCCGAAGATGTGAAAGCTTGGTACGACGGCTATCACTTTGGGGAGCTGGATGTCTACTGTCCCTGGGACGTGATGAACTATCTGCGGGACCTGCGGAAAAATCCAAAGACAAAGCCTGCCAGTTATTGGCGGAACACCAGCGACAATGCGATTATTCGCTCCTTCATTGACTATGCCGGAGAGAATATCCATGAGAAAATGGAGACGCTGTTGGCTGGCGGCTATATCATCCAGAAAATCCGAGAGGATCTGACGTATGACTATCTCCATGCTTCGGAGGAAAATCTGTGGAGTATTCTTTACTCGACCGGCTATCTGACCCAGGTGAGGGGAGAAGAACTGCCACCGGATACGGCCGCTTTAATGATCCCAAATGCAGAGATCCGGCAAATCTTTGAGACGACGGTGCAGGAGTGGTTTGACGACAGCGCCCGCAAAGAAAATCGAACTGCGTTGTTTGACGCCGTCTGGTCTGGGGATATAGAGACACTGACGGAAGAAATGAACGAGCTCTTACGCAAGACCATCAGCTACCACGACTACAAAGAAGATTTCTACCATGCGTTCTTAGCCGGTATTTTTACCGGGGCGGGCTATTCCGTAGACTCGAATCGGGAGCGCGGAGAAGGCCGCAGTGACGTTGTAGTGCGCAATTCCAGTAAGGGGCGTGTGGCACTGTTTGAGGCCAAGTATGCCAAGACGCTGGATGGTCTGGAGGCAAGCTGTGAGACAGCTTTGCAGCAGATCGAGGACCGGCAGTATGCGAAAGACTTTGCAGATGACTATGATGACATCTTGTGCTATGGCATTGCATTTTATAAAAAACGGTGCCTGGTCCGAACGATGTAGGGAGGTGCCTTGTGAGAAAAATAAAAATTACGGTCAAACGCATGGCTTGCTATGCGGATTTGATGGCAGAGTACGAAAACCCCATCGAACACGCCTGTGATATGACGTTGGGGCAAGTGTTTTATGCCGAGGGCTGGAAACGGCCGGAGGGGTTCTGTGAGAGTGCTTGGGAGTCGCTTTCGCCATTTGTGATGACCTTGGCCCATGGCGGGGAGAACTTTTATGATGGGTGGATGAAAAATCCAAAGTCTGCGATGCTGTCCTGTAACGATGGGTTTCGGCCGGTGAGTTTTTTGATAGAAGTGGTGGGAGAGACGGCGCATGGAACGGAGTCGTAGAAGAACACGGAGAAGATTATGAAAAAGTCTTTACATTACAACAAAGTAATGTAAAATAGTATAAAAGCCCCGCATTTGCGGGGATGAACCGTAATGAAAAATGGTACGGTACAATATCTCTATTATTGCCCCACCTATGTGGGGATGCACAGAAACGATGGGAGTAGAGTATGGAGAGCAATAGCATTAGCCTAAAAGATGTTTGGGCGAAAACAGACCCATTCCAATCCATCGTTACCCATTCGACCTTATCTGGCCTTATCGCGCAGGTTATATGGAATCAGATGCCAGAAGGAGTGCGGGAGGAACTGGCGCAGTTTCTCTCCTGTACACAGGAACAGGTGAAAGCATGGCTTGGCTATTTGGTTTTTCTGCATGACATTGGAAAGGTGGAGGAATTATTCCAATGGCAATGGCCGGAGATGCGGGCGCGGATGGAGAAGGCCGGGAAGAAACCGGAGTTTGCGGATACAAAGGTCCGGCATGAACGGACAACGGTAGCGGCGCTGAATGAGCGGATTTGGAAGGAGCTGGGGGCGGAGAAAAGCTTGCGCTCGTTTTATGCGGGAGTGTTAGGGGCGCACCACCAGGGGAAAGATGGAAAAGGCGGCAGTAAACATACGAAAAACAGTTCGTTTTGGAATAGGCTGCAAGCCGAGCTGGAAGAGACCATGCGGCATCTTTTTTTGAAAACGGATGTCGCATTCTTTCCGCCGCTTGAAAAGCCCCAGAAGGGACCCGCCGGGGCTTTGCTGCTGGGCCTGACGATTTTGTCTGACTGGATCGCATCCGGCGACCTTTTTGCGGACGCGGAGACGTGGTTCGACCCAGAAAAAACTTGGGCAGAAGCGGAACAGAAAGTAGAACGGTTCCTGGAGGACAGCGGACTATGTAGTCCGGACGTTGACTTTGGGCGGGAGTTTAGCGAAGTTTGGCCCAACATCCCACGGAATGGTCTGCGGGGTTTACAGGAGGACATCGAGGCCCTGTTTGCAGAAACAGAGGAGCGCATCTCTGTGGTGCTGATCGAGGCACCAATGGGAGAAGGCAAGACGGAGGCTGGCATCTATGCGGCCCTGCAAATGGCGCGGCAGTGGAAGAAACACGGGTTTTACGTCGGCCTTCCTACGTCCGCGACGTCGAACCAGATGGTCGGCCGAATGAGAGCGTTTCTTGCACTCCACGGTTTGGAAGATACGGTCCGCCTGCTGCACAGCATGGCGTGGCTGGTGGACGAGGATCTTCCAGAGATGCAGTTCGACACGGAAGAGAAAGCCTATGCGGCCCGCTGGCTGTTGCCAGTGCGCCGGGGGTTGCTGGCCCCGTATGCCGTTGGGACGGTCGATCAGGCGATGATGGCAGTTTTGATGGTGAAGTACGGCGTGCTTCGCCTGCTGGGGCTGGCACAGAAAACATTGGTGATCGACGAGCTGCACTCTTATGACGTCTATATGTCAGAGTTGATCGAACGCCTGATGGAATGGTGCAAAGCGTTGGAAATTCCAGTGGTGATGCTGTCCGCGACGCTGCCGCCGGAGAAAAAAGCACAGATGCTATCACCGTACATAACGGAAGAACTCCCGCAGGACTACCCGGCGATCACTGCCATTACGGAAACTGGACGGGCTGTTGTGCGTAAGATTGCCAGAACGGAAAAACATTCTGTCGTGTCTGTGTCTCTTTGCCCGATCTTACAAGACCCGGAGCAGATCGCCCGGAAGACCGCAGAACTGGTGCAGGACGGCGGTTGCCTGTGTGTACTGCTCAATGCAGTCGATCAGGCACAAACTGTGTATCAAGCCTTGAAACAACAGAGCTTTGACGGAGAGACTCTGCTGTTTCACGCCAGATTCCCGGCGGAATGGCGGCAGGAGATCGAGGCGCAGTGCATCCGTTGGTTTGGGAAAGACAAAAGCCATCGTCCGAAGAAAGCGATTTTAGTAGCCACCCAGGTGGTGGAGCAGTCTTTGGATGTGGACTTTGACACTATGATGACAGCTGTGGCTCCCATCGACCTGCTGCTCCAGCGCGTGGGACGGGTATTCCGACATGAGGATACCCCACGACCGCCGCAGTTCCAGGCCCCGACGCTCTGTGTATTGACACCTCAGGACCCAGAAAACTATCATGACGTATACCCGCCCTGCCTGAGAAACCAGAGTATCCATCTGCTGCAAGATCGAACGACCATTCGTATCCCAGATGATATGCCCCAGCTGGTGGCGGATGGCTACGACATGACGGCGGCTCCGCCGGAAGAACTGGAGCACTGGATGGAGCATTTGATGGAGAATGAGGCGATGTCCAGCGCCAGCACACAGTATCTCATCCGTTCCCCGGGAAAAGGATTTTCTCCCATGAAAACACCGGAGTCGATCCAATTTGATGATTTGGAACAGAGTGGTTTCCTCTCCGCAAAGACAAGACTGGGACCGCCGACAAAACGGATCGTTCTGTTAGAAGAGGAGGCGTTCCGTCAGCTGGCTGAGCGAGCCAAGAAGGTGGAGGGGATTCGTATCCTGGACAACCTCTCTAAGAACGAAGAAAAAGACCTGCTGAAACAGAGTGTTTCGATCCAGGAAAAGAAACTGGAAGAGAAGCAATCTTCGACGGAGGTACTCTATGGCCGGAAACGCCTGGAGGGGCTATTGGTTCTTCGCGGGGAACAGAAAGATGGTACGATATTCTATCACAATATGAAGTTGGATCACGAGTTAGGGATCCGATTTCAATCATGAGGAGGGAGCGTATGGGAGCATCGTTTGACATTTTAAGAAAGACTTGGGTCCCCGTGCTCGATGCAGCAGGGCAGAAGACGGAGCTGGGTCTGCTGGAGACGCTGGAACGCGCCCACGAATTGCAGGCGATCCAAACGGCCTCGCCGATGGAGGAGTACAGCGTCTATCGGTTTTTGATCGTGTTTCTGATGGATGCCCTTCGTCCGGAGGATGGTGAGGAAGACATAGGCGGTCTTTTGGAAGCAGAACAGTTCGACATGGAAGCGATCCAAGACTATCTGACGCAGTGTCGGAAGGAGGGCGTCAGCTTTGATTTGTTTGATGCGGAGCGGCCCTTTTTGCAGACGACCTATGTGGAAGCCTGGGACCGGGAGGCAAAGCCGGTTTCGACCCTGGACTATACCATTCCCAACGGCAACAACCACATCCACTTTGACCACCGGCGGAATGAGATCAGCTACACGCCGGGAAAAGCCCTGCGGATGCTGCTGACCGCCCAGAACTTCTGTACGGCCGGGGCGCAGGGATATCCCTCCAATGTCAATGGGGCGCCGCCTTGGTTTGCCCTGATCCAGGGTGAAAACTTGTTTCAGACGCTGGTCCTGGGCATGATCGGGACCGATGAAATTTTGTTGCCCTTTGATGAGCCGCCCGTCCTTTGGAGAAACAAGAAAGAGATCACAGCCAAACAGGAGGTGGCCAAAACCTCTTGGCTATATGGGATGCTCTTCCCGGCCAGACGCATCCATCTGCTGCCGAATGAGACAGGAGAGCGGGTGTCAGATGTTTATCTGAGCCAAGGACTCAACTATGTCGTCACAAACGTATGGAAGGACCCACATGTGCCCTATCGGACAACGGACAAGGGTAGGTTCAACTGGAAACCAAACGACGACGAAACCATTTGGCGAAACCTGACCTATTTGCTAGACGAGAAAGATACGCCGCAAATCGTAGAACAAAGAAAACATTTAAACCTGGACGAAGAAACGATCCATCTGGTGCTTTATGGGGTCTAGACCAACAAGGCAAGCTACCTCCGCCAGCAGCGGCATGACCTGCGGCTGCCGGTGCAGCTGATTGGGAATGAGCCGGCCGAGCGGTTCATCCATCGATATATCGAACGGGCGGAACAACTGGGCAAGGCGCTGTACCTTTCCCTGAACCAGGAGGAAATTTCCAAGGAGACCAGAGTCGAGGCCCAACAGCGGTTTTATGGCGTGTGTGAGCAGATCCTTTGGGCCCTTTTGGATACGATCAGTCAGCCGGGTGCCGATTTGAACGAACTCTTCCGGCAGAAGCGGGAAGAGATGATCCGGGAGGTCTTGGCACAGGCGGACCGGGTGCTGGAGGATCAGACACTTCGTGGGCGGACGATCCTGGCGTCCGGTGAGAAATGGAAGAGCCTTTGGAAAGAATGCGAAAAAATTCGGAAGGAGGATGCGAGATGAAACGAGACGATGTCCTTGACTTTTTTACGCAGCTGGACCGTCTGCCCAAAGGCGACAGGACAGCCTTGAAACGGGAAGCCGGCACGATGCTGCATGAGGCAAATGGCCGAGCGATCCAGGCGTTTTACAAGTGTATGCTCCCCACCATACCAGAACGGTATGACGACCGCTTTTTTGCTGTGGCTTGTCTGCATTGTCTGTGGAGCGAAGACACCCAAAATCGCCTGCCCATGGAGCAAATTTTCTATCAGCTGGGGAAGGATACGCAAATTTCTGCCAGCACAGAGCATCGGCTGGTGGGAATTTTGGACCTGACTTGGGGGGAAGATGGATTCCTGCTGGGAAAATTGGCTCGGCTCATCAAGCTGGCCAAATCGAAGAATTATGCAGTAGACTGCGCGGCCCTGCTCATCGACCTGATCTACTGGAACGGGCTGAAACAAACCGTGCAGCTCCGATGGGCACGTTCCCTTTACATGAGACAACAGCGCGAAAATGCGAACACAAAGGAAGGAGAGTAAGTCATGCTCTATGAAATTCACATGCTGAAAAACTACCCCCCGACGAACCTGAACCGGGACGACTCCGGGGCACCGAAATCCTGTCAGTTCGGGGGCACGAACCGAGGAAGGATCTCCAGCCAATGCCTGAAAAGAAGCTGGCGGACCTCTCCTCTGCTGGCCCAGGCCATTGGCGCAGAACACCTGGGCACCCGCACCCGGCGGCTACCGGACCTGGTGGCGGAAAAACTGGAAGAGATGGGGGTCTCCCAGGAGTATATCCAAGAACTGTTACCAAAACTCAGCGGCTTTGGCAACAAGGACGGCAAAGAGAACAAGGATGGAAATTATACCGCCCAGGTCATCTTCTATGCGCCGGAGGATATTCAGGCGGTTGCGGATGTCGTGAAGGAGAAATTGGATGCCTGCGAGACGCTCAAGCAGGTCAAAGTGCTGAAAGCAAAGGACTTGCAGGAGGCAGTCAAGGGAGCAGAAGTCCGTCCGGTCACGTTGGATATGGCACTCTTTGGCCGCATGGTCACCTCCAATGCCTTCCGGGATGTGGAGGCCTCCATGCAGGTGGCGCATGCCATTTCCACGAACCAAATGAACCTGGAATCCGACTATTTTACGGCGATGGATGATCTGCTCTCCGGCGCGACCATGGAGGAAATGGGTGCGGCCATCATCGGAGACACGGACTACAATTCGTCCTGCTACTATCTGTACGCTTCGTTGGATACGGAGATCCTGCGGAAAAACTTGAAGGATACGCCGGACGCCGAAGCGCTGATCCAGAAGGCGATCCCGGCCCTGATCCGCACGATGGCGCTGAGCAACCCTTCGGGGAAACAGAACAGCTTTGCCGGGAATGTTTTGCCCAGCGCGATCTTGATCGAGTGCAAAGAAGAAAAGGTCCCGGTGAGCATGGTCAACGCCTTTGTGAATCCGGTGAAGCCCAACGAGAAAAACAGCCATGATCTGGTCCGGGGCAGCATTCTGAGACTGGCGGAGCAGGTGGAGAGCGTACAGAACTGCTATGGCCTGACGGTGGACAAGCGCTTGTGGTTCTGCCAGGATATCTATGATATCCAGCCGCAGTGCGATACGACGGTGTGTGCCTCCCTGCCGGAGCTGTTGGAGCAGGTGGCCGACACCTTGCAGTGAGGCCGCGCCATGGCAAACGCAGTATTATTGGCCCTTCGCCTGGAGGGCGTCTTACAGTCCTGGGGAGACCATGCCAAATGGGAGACCAGAGACAGCGCCGATTTTCCCAGCAAATCGGGGGTCGTTGGTTTGCTGTCCTGCGCGATGGGCTTGGAGCGGGATAACCCGGAGATCACGGCGCTCTCAGACAGCGTTCAGATCGCGGTCCGAGCGGACCGGCCTGGGACCCGGATGCTGGATTTTCACACCGTACAAGGACGGCCCAGATTATACACAGCGGCAGGGGCAAGGACGCCGGATAAGTCCACCATCGTTTCTAAACGCTGGTACCTCCAAGACGCCAGCTTTCTGGTGCTCATCGAGACGGATGAGCCTTGGCGGGAACGAATTTGTCAGGCCCTGAAAGCCCCCAAGTGGCCCATCTATTTGGGACGAAAGAGTTGCGTTCCATCCCGGCCGGTGTTGGACGGGATCACAACGGAATATGAAGACCTGCTGGACGCACTGCGCCGTTACCCACCGGCAGAACGGGCGCAGGAGACGCTCTATTATGAGTGCGAGATCCCGCAGAATAGCGGGGCGTCCTACCACCGGGCCGATGCCCTGCTGCCGGGGGAGCGGGCGTTTACGCTTCGCCAAGTGTACCGCGGGGCGATCCAGAGGGAGGTGTGCGATGTATCTGACAAAAATTGAACTGGAACGGGCGAGCCGACGCATCCAGTTTGCGCTGGCAGATTGTCAGCAGCTCCACCGCCTGGTGATGGGGCTGTTTGGAACCGACCGGAAAAGCAGCCATGTCCTTTACCGCCTGCGGGACCAGGACTGGGCGTTGTCTCTTTACCTCTACTCAGACGGCCCGATCGATCAGGCACGCCTTCTGTCGGGGATGTACTTCGCTGGAGAGCGGGATTTGTCCGACTGGCTCTCTCAAATGGAAGCGGGTCAGATCCGCGGCTTTGACCTGCTGGCGGCCCCCACCAAAAAAGTCCCAACCGAAACCGGCCGTAACAGCCAGCGCCGCATCCTCCGTACCGAAGAAGAGCGCCTGGCCTGGCTGGCCCGGAAAGGGGAACAAAATGGGTTTCGGCTCTTGACTTGTCGGGAGTTGGAAAACAAACGGAAACAAGGCTACCACACAACAAGCAATGGGGGCCGGATGTATCTCGCGGGGTACCACTATCAGGGCACGTTACAGATCTCCGACCCAGTCCGCTTCCGCCATGCGATTCAGGAAGGCATTGGCTCCGGCCGCGCCTATGGGTTGGGGATGCTTCTGCCCCGATAACACCGAAAAACACTAGACCTTGCACAAAATAACTTTTTTGTGTAAAATCATAAGAGAAGTGGCTGAAACCAGCTATTTTTCTTACGGCGGTCCAGTGTATGCCCCACGTATGTGGGGATGAACCGTGAACCGGGAGATTCGGAGCATGAGACGAACGGTATGCCCCACGTATGTGGGGATGAACCGTCCTTCCAGAGCAGGGATGGTGCTTTTGGGAGGTATGCCCCACGTATGTGGGGATGAACCGAGTGATATTGAGAAGTTGTCCCGGCAGGACAGGTATGCCCCACGTATGTGGGGATGAACCGAAAGGGCGTTGTATCGGTCAAACCCGATGCCCGTATGCCCCACGTATGTGGGGATGAACCGCATCATGGTTTCCAACCGAATCGTCTCCTTCCGTATGCCCCACGTATGTGGGGATGAACCGGCAGTAATGCCGCTGTTACAGCACTTGGCAACGTATGCCCCACGTATGTGGGGATGAACCAGTGGGCTGTAAAAATTTGGTACGATTTTAACGTATGCCCCACGTATGTGGGGATGAACCGCAGACGAAAAACGAAACGCGGCATCAACGCATGTATGCCCCACGTATGTGGGGATGAACCGCGACGGCACGGAGCGCTGTGCGCTGTATGACGGTATGCCCCACGTATGTGGGGATGAACCGTAGGAGTTGGTTTTGCTCGCTCGGCCACGCCTGTATGCCCCACGTATGTGGGGATGAACCGATGGAAATGGAGGTAAATAATGGATGATAGGCGTATGCCCCACGTATGTGGGGATGAACCGTAAACATCTTGGTTATTCTCGCCGACATACTCGTATGCCCCACGTATGTGGGGATGAACCGTTTGAAGGGCTGCTGAGAAGCGAGATCAAGAAGTATGCCCCACGTATGTGGGGATGAACCGCATCTGCGGTAGGCGGCCGGCGGCGCAAAGCGGTATGCCCCACGTATGTGGGGATGAACCGTACCGTGTCTACTCCTTTCCCGCCGAGCGTTGTATGCCCCACATGTGTGGGGATGAACCGGACAGGCTGTGTCCTATGTGCAACTGGAGGCGGGTATGCCCCACGGATGTGGGGAGATACAAAAATGAATGGGATGATGCCAATATGAAGAATTTACAGGAGCTGCCGAAGTTGAAAGACAGCATTAGCTACTTGTACATCGAGCATGCGATCATTGAACAGAATGACACGGCCATTGTTGCGATCAAGAAAGAGGGCAAGATCCCGATTCCGATTGCGGCGATGACTTGCCTGCTGCTGGGGCCTGGGACGAGAGTTACCCATGCGGCGATCCGGGCGCTTTGTGACAATGGGTGCATGGCGATCTGGTGCGGAGAGAATGCGACTCGGTTTTATGCGGCTGGTATTGGAGAAACGAGAAGCGCAAAAAATTTGCTCAAGCAAGCCGGGGCGTGTATGGATCAGGATAAGCACCTGGAAGTGGCGAAACGGATGTATCAAATCCGGTTTTCCAAAATGAAAACGGATGGGATGACATTGCAGCAGCTGCGGG
>ERZ809296.4506-NODE-4506-length-10616-cov-12.268725_pt1 | contig 10616 bp, 9 predicted proteins | sample MGYA00520511_ERZ809296 | MGnify/ENA primary metagenome ERZ809296 (study PRJEB31576, sample SAMEA3212662) | Homo sapiens | biome: human-gut; feature: human gut; material: fecal | place: Sweden | collected 2012 ... | reverse complement strand
TGCTGAAAGTATCGAAATCAACCATTTCTTCGAATAATGGCTCAACTTTTACTTTGGAAAAATCAATCTTCTCAACTGACTTTGTTTCCTGTGCAGCATTGTTTGCTTCGTTCTTTGCTGCCCCCTGGGACTTCATTGTCGGGAACAGAAGTACGTCACGGATTGCCTGGCTGTCTGTAAGCAGCATAACCAGACGGTCGATTCCGTATCCGATACCACCTGTAGGCGGCATACCGATCTCCAGTGCATTCAGGAAGTCTTCATCTGTGTGGTTTGCTTCCTCATCTCCTGCGTCAGCAAGAGCATCCTGTGCTTTGAAACGCTCTCTCTGGTCAATCGGGTCATTGAGCTCGGAATATGCGTTACACATTTCCCATGTATTAATGAACAGCTCGAAACGCTCTACCTTATTCGGATCAGAAGGTTTCTTCTTTGTCAGCGGAGAAATCTCGATCGGATGATCCATGATAAAGGTTGGCTGGATCAGTTCTTTTTCACAGTATTCCTCGAAGAACAGGTTGATGATATCACCCTTCTTATGACGTTCTTCATATTCAATATGATGCTCATCTGCAAGCTTCTTAGCTGCTTCATCATCTGCAACTTCATCAAAGTCAATTCCTGCATATTTCTTGATCGCATCATTCATGGTCAGACGTTCAAAAGGTTTGCTGAGGTCGATCTCGATACCATTGTAGGAAATCTTCGCAGAACCACAAACCTTCTCTGCCAGATAACGGAACATAGACTCAGTCAGTTCCATCATGCCTTCATAATCTGTATATGCCTGATAAAGCTCCATCAGAGTAAACTCCGGATTATGACGGGTATCTACACCTTCATTACGGAATACACGTCCGATCTCATAAACTCTCTCAAGACCACCAACGATCAGTCTCTTCAGATAAAGCTCAAGAGAAATACGAAGCTTAACATCCTCGTTCAGTGCATTATAATGAGTTTCAAACGGTCTTGCTGCAGCACCGCCTGCATTTGCAACCAGCATCGGAGTTTCCACTTCCATGAAGTCACGGTCTGCAAGGAAGTTACGGATTTCTTTCAGAATCTGGGAACGTTTGATAAATACGTTCTTGCTGTCCTGATTCATGATAAGGTCTACATATCTCTGACGATAACGCATATCTGTATCTGTCAGTCCATGGAATTTCTCAGGAAGAATCTGTAAGCTCTTGGAAAGAAGAGTCATGCTTTCTGCATGGATAGAAATCTCACCTGTTCTTGTTCTGAATGCAAAACCTTCCAGTCCGAAGATATCACCGATATCGGATTTCTTAAAATCTGCATAAGAATCTGCTCCGATCGCATCTCTTGCTACATATACCTGAATATTTCCCTGTAAATCCTGGATATTGCAGAAAGAAGCCTTACCCATAACTCTCTTGAACATCATACGGCCTGCGATCGCTACGTGGATCGGGCTTGCGTCCATGATTTCTCTTCTCTCTTCGTAATCTTTCTTAACAGCTTCCTTTGCCTGTTCTTCATCAAGACCTGTTACATCTACTTCTGCACGATCTTTGAGAAGTTCTGCCTCATGTGCTTCATAAAGACTCTTCACTTCCATTGAGTGATGAGTCTGGTTAAACTTTGTGATCTGAAATGGGTCTTTTCCATTAGCCTGAAGATCTGCCAGTTTATCGCGACGTACCTTCAGTAACTGGTTTAAATCCTGTTCCTGCTTCTGCTGTGCCACCTTGGTTCCTCCTTATATACTTGTATAATTATTATTTGTTCGTAACTGTTCAGTACCTTCACAGTTACGAGCCAAAATGCATTAAAAATCACCTGCGGTGATGGCATTTTGGCTTGTATGTCTCGGGATTTTGGTACTTACGTGCCAAAACACCTCGCGGGATAGTAGACTACTGAATAGTTACATTTATTCTACATTTCCATGTGATATCAGATGTAACAGAAGATTCCATTCAACAGAATCCTGTATTTTCAAATATCAATTTATCAGATATACAGACAAAAATAAGAAATAACAAACTTCTTATTGTCTTCTTATTATCTGCTTATATAGTCAGAGAAAGGTGCGCGTTATGCCTTTGCATGATAAATCTCTACGCGCACCTCAGTCATCTGTCTCTTATACGTTTCTCTGGATCTCCAGAACTTTGTATTTCATGATTCCTGCCGGCATCTCTACTTCTACTACATCGCCTGTATGCGCACCGATAAGTGCTTTTCCTACGGGAGATTCGTTGGAGATTTTGCCTTCAAGGCTGTTAGCCTCTGTGGAACCTACGATCTTCAGCTCGATGTCTTCTTCGAATTCAAAATCGTGTACTTTAACCTTACATCCAACGCTGATCTTGTCCAGATCTACTTCGTCCTCTACAACAACTTCAGCATTCTTTAAGATCTTCTCGATTTCTTCGATACGTGCTTCAATGTCTCTCTGTTCGTCTTTCGCTGCATCGTATTCCGCATTCTCAGATAAGTCGCCCTGTTCTCTGGCTTCCTTAATTTTCTCTGCTACTTCTTTTCTCTTTACTACCTTTAAATCATGCAGCTCTTCTTCTAATTTTTTAAGTCCTGCATAAGTTAGTAAGTTTTTCTTTTCTTCCATAATAACCTTACTCCCTTTCAACATCCGGTATAGTCTTCTGCGTTTCTTTTCGCCCCGGATCACTACATGGATTTATGTGCTTCCTGATACATCATACCTGAAAAAGGGCAGACTTATTCTAGGATATTCACAATTTCTGTATTATACAAAAAAGCACCCGGATTGTCAAGCATTCCGAGCGCCTTTGCTATTGTTTATATTTCTCATTTCACATGGTTTTAACTTTTATGCTAATCTTGATAAAAGCGCCTCCAGAGCTTCATAACTTTCTATGGTGTTTGACTCTCTTCTGAGCCCTGCGCTGTGACGCATGCCTGCAGTATACCAGGCAACGTGTTTACGCATCTCACGGATTCCTACGAATTCCCCTTTTAATTCAATCTGTTTTCTGGCATGACACAGGATCATTTCACGTATTTCCTCTACAGACGGGCGTTCCAACAGTTCTCCTGTCCGGAAATAATGGTTCAGTTCGCGGAACAACCAGGGATTTCCCCTTACTGCACGTCCCACCATAACAGCATCACATCCGGTCTGTTTCACCAGTGCTTCTGCTTTCAGCGGAGAATCTACATCTCCGTTTCCAATTACAGGAATGGTAATCGCTTCTTTTACCCTGCGGATCGTATCCCAGTCTGCAGTGCCGGAATAGTACTGCTGTCTGGTGCGCCCATGCACTGCAAGTGCTGCTGCTCCCGCATCCTCAATACGTTTCGCGATTTCAACAATATCTACCGGTTCATTCTCAAATCCGATTCGCACCTTGACAGTCAACGGTTTACTGATTGCAGATGATACTTTTCGAACGATCTCTTCAATCAGATTCGGGTTCTTCAACAATGCAGATCCCTCGCCGTTATTGACAACCTTCGGCACAGGGCATCCCATATTGATGTCCAGGATATCGAAATCTCTGTCCTCAATGGATTTCGCAACCTCTGCCATAAGATCCGGTTCACTGCCAAAAAGCTGCATGGAAACCGGGTGCTCACATGGATCAATCTCCATCAGGGCAATAGTGTTTTTATTGTGAAAAGAAATCGCTTTTGCACTGATCATTTCCATACAGATCAGTCCGGCCCCCTGCTCTTTACAGAGCGTTCGAAATGGCAGGTCTGTGACACCTGCCATTGGTGCAAGAACAAACGGATTATCAATCTGTACGTTTCCTATTTTCCACTGCATCTTCATGAATGGTTCTCTTGCCTGTACCGGCTCATTCCTTGTCTGCATGGATTCAGTCCTCACTGCCCGATGTTTTCTTCAGTTCTTCTTCCGGGATGTCTCCGAGAAAGAATACTTTATAATACATTTCCAGAGATTCCAGAAGTTCTTTCTTGTCCTGCTGAAGCTGTTTGATCTTCAGTCCGCTTCCGATCTCATCGTAGCGGGCATCTGCTTCCAGAGCTTCTGTTTTAAACTGAAGTCTGCCGTTTTCGTCAAATTCCAGAGTCAGGATTCCTCCTACATCCTCTGTGTAAAGAACACACATGATCTGAAGTTCTTTCTTCACATGATCCGGAAGTGCATTGAAATCCTGATTAAAATAAAATTTCTTCTCATAGGCACTTGCGCCGCAGAGAGTAATGTTGTCCTGATACATAAATTACTGTTTCCCTCTTTCGAAATTATTCAGAATCTTTATACATAGCTGTAAAGTCCACGCACCGAAACCTCTCCTGCGCTGACTTTCACAACTTCTTTATTCTGCCTTTCCACAAGCAGTTCACCTTTTTCATCAATCCCCCTGCAGATTCCTTCGAAACTTCTGTCACCATCGATCACTCTGACCGGCTGGTTCAGATTTGCAAGGATTCTGTGGTAATCATCCAGCAGATGAGTAAAATCACAGGTCTGGATAAATTTCTCATAGTTGATCTCGAAATATTTCATCACCAGTGCAATCACCTGATTTCTGTCATATTCATGACCGCCCTCCAGAATCAGTGAAGTCGCTTTGTCCTGCATTTCTTCCGGAAATTCTTTCAGGTTTACATTGATTCCTACTCCGATGAGAACATAATTGATCTTCACACCATTTGTTCCCATCTCGGTCAGGATACCACAGATTTTCTTCTTAGAGATCACAATATCATTGGGCCATTTAATACTTACGTTAAACCCCAGTTCCTCTGCTGCCTGTGCCACTGCCATTCCCATAACCAGTGTCAGCATAGACGCATACTGCGGTGAAAATTCCGGACGTAAGAGCAGTGTCATCATAATAGAGCTGCCCTCCGGCGCTTCCCATCTTCTGTCAAAACGCCCTCTTCCCGCAGACTGGAATTCCGCAACTGCCAGAGTTCCATGCTCTGCACCATCTTTTGCCAGACGCTTGATCCATGAATTGGTAGAATCTGTTTCTTTTGCAAAATGGACGGTTTTGCCCGCCCATTTTGTGTCTATCGCCTGTGAAATTGTTTCTTCATTATACAGATGTGCCATTATTTGTTCTCCGGCTCTCCTAATGTTGCTACCATAACAGCTTTGATGGTATGCATACGGTTCTCTGCCTCATCAAATACTTTGGACTGCTCAGATTCAAATACTTCGTCTGTTACTTCCATGTCTGTCAGATTGAATCTCTCGCCCATTTCCTTGCCAATCTTTGTCTTAAGGTCATGGAATGCTGGCAGACAGTGAAGGAAGATTGCTTTCTCTCCTGCGTTCTTCATAACGTCCTTTGTTACTTTATAAGGTGTCAGATCATGGATTCTCTCTGTCCATACCTCATCCGGCTCACCCATAGATACCCATACGTCTGTATAGATAACGTCTGCATCCTTTGTTCCTTCCTGAACATCCTCTGTCAGAGTGATGCTTCCGCCGGATGCTTTTGCATATTCCTCGCACTGAGCAACTAACTCTGCATTCGGGAAATATTTCTTAGTTGTGCAGGCTACGAAATGCATGCCAAGTTTTGTGCAGGCAATCATCAGGGAATTACCCATGTTGTAGCGGGCATCACCCATGTATACAAGCTTACGTCCTTTTAAATCTCCGAAATGCTCACGGATTGTCAGCATATCAGCGATCATCTGTGTCGGATGATATTCGTTCGTAAGGCCATTCCATACCGGAACACCTGCATGTTTTGCAAGCTCTTCTACGACTTCCTGACCAAATCCACGATATTCGATACCATCATACATTCTTCCCAGAACTCTTGCTGTATCTGCAATGCTTTCTTTCTTACCGATCTGAGAACCTGTCGGATCCAGGTATGTGCTTCCCATTCCAAGATCATGGGCAGCTACCTCAAAAGAGCAGCGGGTTCTTGTACTTGTTTTTTCAAAAATAAGTGCAATATTTTTGCCTCTGTAATATTCGTGAAGCTCGCCGGCTTTCTTCTTTGCTTTAAGTTCTGCGGATAAATCAATAAGATATGTGATCTCCTCCGGTGTAAAGTCTTTCAGTGTCAGAAAGTTTCTTCCTTTTAAGTTCATAATAATTCTCTCCCCGATGTCATTTATTCTCTTTTGTTATTTGTCTGTCTCCGCTTTCGGATCAGTGACGATCTCTTTCAGCGAACTTGCCAGACCTGCGATTCCCTGAATATCCGACGGAATAATGATCTTGGTTGCCTTACCGTCTGCTGCCCTGGCAAATGCTTCCAGACTCTTCAGTGTCAGAACTGCCTCATCTGCTCCTGCCTCTCTGATCATGCGGATACCCTCTGCATTGGCATTCTGAACTTTCAGAACTGCCTCAGCCTGTCCTTCTGCCTCCTTGATCATACGCTCTTTCTGAGCCTCTGCGCGGAGGATTGCTGCCTGTTTCTCAGCTTCTGCATCCAGAATTGCGGATTGCTTCTTACCTTCTGCAACAAGGATCGTAGATTTCTTCTGACCTTCTGCGATCAGGATTGCTTCACGACGTTCACGCTCAGCTTTCATCTGTTTCTCCATTGCATCCTGAATAGCTGCCGGAGGAATAATGTTCTTCAGTTCCACACGATTGACCTTGATTCCCCATGGATCAGTAGCTTCATCAAGAGAAGCTCTCATCTTGGTATTGATCGTCTCACGTGATGTAAGTGTCTCATCCAGTTCCATGTCACCGATAATATTTCTTAAGGTTGTTGCGGACAGATTCTCGATTGCCATGATCGGATTCTCCACACCGTAAGTATAAAGCTTCGGATCTGTGATCTGAAAGAATACGACAGTATCGATCTGCATGGTTACGTTATCCTTTGTGATAACCGGCTGCGGTGGAAAATCCACTACCTGTTCCTTCAGATTTACCTTTCTGGCTACTCGTTCAATAAACGGAACCTTGAAGTGAATTCCTGTACTCCAGGTCGCCTGATAAGCTCCCAGACGCTCCAGGATTACTGCATATGCCTGTGGTACAATGCGGACGCAGGATGCAAGGACCCATACCGCAATAACGATAATAACTATCAGAAAAACCACGCCCATAACTAATCCTCCTTATTCTGTTTTACGATAAGTTTCACACCTCGGATCTCTTCGATCGTTACAACGGTGCCTTCGCCGATTTTTTCGTCATCAGCAGAACGTGCAGTCCATTCAATGTCATTGATACGAACCTGGCCTGTCTGCGCCAGATTGTCAATCTCCTGAATCACAACTGCTTTCTTTCCAATCAGACTGTTTGCATTGGTCTGTATGGTTTCTTTGTTGAAGTACTTCATTGCCAGTGGTCTGGTAAAGATGAGAAGTACCAATGAAACACACAGAAACAGCAATATCTGTACAGTGAGGTTCGCTCCTGCATAACATGCAATAGCAGCGACCAGTGCGCCGCCGGCAAACCAGATGGTGGTCAGTCCTGCCGTAATTGCCTCTACAACAAGCAATAACGCAAGAATCCCAAGCCAGATCAAAGGCTGCATGAAACTCCTCCTTTCGTCTGCTATCGTCTCTGACGAGCAGCTTCATACATGAGAATTCCGGATGCCATGGCAGCATTCAGAGATTCTACTTTTCCACACATAGGAATCCGTATCAGACAATCAGCACTGTCTGCCGCTTCATCTGTCAGTCCTTTTCCCTCATTGCCGATCAGGAAAGCAGTTCCTCCTGTGTAGGATTCCTGATCATAAGAGTTCTTACCATGCAGATGCGCCGCAAATGTGCGGATATTTCTGTCTTTCAGTTCCTGTGCTAATGATACCACACTTTCCACATATAGGAAAGGCATTCTGTAGACAGAACCCATGGTTGATCGTATAACCTTCGGGTTTGTGATATCCACGCAGGTCTTTGTCAGAAGAACTCCGCTTACTCCGGCACCCTCTCCTGTACGGAGAATAGTTCCCGCATTTCCCGGATCCTGCAGATCTTCCAGAATCATAACCAGCGGATTTTCCCCGCCGAGAATATCTTCCATTATATAGGAAGGTTTCTTAAGCACTGTCATAATTCCCTGCGGCGTCTGCGTATCGCTCATCTGTCGAAAAACAGAATCTGTTACTATTTCATATGGAAGTTTCTCCACCTGAGCCATCAGTTCTGCATCACCGCTGAGAGCTTCTGATACATACACCTTCGAAATCCAATCCCTAGGTGCTTCGCCGAACATTTTTCTTCCTTCTGCAACAAAAAGCCCTTGTTCTCTGCGGGCTTTTGTTTTCTGGTTCAGCTGTATGATATTTTTTACCTGTCCGTTATTTACACTGGTGATCATATCTTATCCTCAATTTTCCGAAACCTTATTCAGGTCACTGTTTGCTCCTGCTGCAACAACTGTGCAGTCTGCCGGAAACACTTCATCCGGCGCCACATTCATATTCATCTTATCGCCATGCTTCAGACCGATCAGATTGATGTTATACTTTTCCCTGACCTTCAGCTCCCGAAGTGTTTTTCCTATCCATTCCCGCGGGATCTTAAATTCTGCCATACTGAAATCAGAAGAAAGCTCAAACATATCGACAAATCCACTGGAGAGAAGATTTCTTGCAACTCTGATACCCATGGAATGTTCAGGATAAATCACCTTATCTGCCCCTATTTTCTCCAGTATCCTGCCATGAAGAGAATTCATTGCCTTCGCCATGACAAAAGGAACTCCAAGTTCTTTCACCTGCATCGTTGCTGTAATACTGGCCTCCATATTCTCGGCTACTGCGATGACCGCAACATCTACGTTCTGAACTCCAAGCGATTCCAAAATTCCCGGATCACGCACATCTGCCTTGACAGCATAGGAAACTTTCTCTGCGATATCCTGCACATTATCATCTTTATCGTCAATGGCAAGTACATCGCAGTTCGCCTCTGCCAGAGTAAGGGCTACCGTCATCCCGAACTGCCCAAGACCGATCACTGCATAAGATTTGTTCTTCATTTTCTTCCTCATTTCTCTTTCTGAACATGTATTCGTTATCCTCTGCGAATATCCGCCTGACTGCCGAACCGTTACTATCCAATCATAATATCTTCTTCTGCCAGATGTGAATCTGCCGGCATTTTCTGTACACGTACAGTCACTGCAGTTCCCAGAGTCAGCGGACCGATTCTTCCCAGATACATAGTCAGGATCACGATCCATTTGCCTGCTGTATTCAGGCAGGGTGTCAGCCCTCTGCTAAGTCCTACCGTTGCAACCGCAGATGTAATTTCATAAACAACATCTTCTATAGGTGCTTCCGGCATGGCTGCACACAACAGCATACTCATGAGAATAAGTACTGTAAGTACCATACCTGTCACTACGATCGCAGAACGGATGTAGCTGTCTCTGATTCTCCTGTGGTGTACTTCCACATCCCGTTTTCCCTGAAGATTGGATTTCAGACTCAGCAGAAGGACCGCAACTGTTGTTGTCTTAATTCCACCTGCTGTTCCCATAGGGGAACCGCCGATCAACATCAATATCAGGCACAGCATATAAGTTGCATTGGAAAATCTCTCCTGACTTACAGTGAAAAATCCGGCTGTTCTTGTGGTAACTGACTGGAACAAAGATGCCATCCACTTCGTTTCCGGCGAATATGTCCCAATACTTTCCGGATTTCCATGATCAAACAGAAAGATCAATACTGTACCGCCCACAACAAGTATCAGCGTCATCATCAACACGATCTTACTGTGAAGACGGAGATTTTTAAATATACGTCCCACAGGAAGTTTCCCTCTGATGACTCGTTTGATCTTATCCCAGATATCCCACCAGACCACAAACCCAAGACCTGACATAATGATCAGTCCTACACTTGTAAAGTTTACGATCGGATCAGCAACATACTGAGCCAGGCTGTCCTCTCCCAGCAGATCAATACCAGCATTACAGAATGCAGATACTGCCGTAAAAACAGAGTATCCCAGACCTTTTGCCAGACCGAACTGCGGAATAAATCGAACTGCATAACACACTGCACCGATTCCTTCTGCTCCAAACACACAGATCAGAACTTTCTTCACCAGCCTGACCATCCCACCCATTCTATCCATATTATAGGACTCCTGGATAACACGCCGGTTCCTCAGCGATATTTTCTTTCTCAGACTTATAAAAATAATACTGCCCAGGGAAATCAGTCCCACACCTCCGATCTGGATCAGGACAAGAATAATAATCTTGCCTGCCAGAGTCCAGTGAGTTGCCGTAACAACTGTCACAAGCCCTGTTACACATATACTTGTGGTTGCGGTAAACATGGCATCTGTAAAAGATGTGTGGTATCCGGGTGCCGTACAAAACGGCAGCCACAGAAGTAATCCCCCTAAGATAATCACCCCCGCAAAACCGAGGGTAATTATCTGAGCAGTATTTAATTTATGCAGTCTGTTATATAACTGCATCTTTTTATTCATTTGTTATTTGTTGTTTTTATCATAGTTATGAGAAAGTGACTGGCATACTTCCCACTGATAGTCAGAGATACCTTTCTGCATAGCAAGTGCTTCATTGATATCGAAGTCTACGAATTCACCGTGACGATATCCGACAACGCGGCATGTCTTGCCTGCAATAAGAAGGTCTACAGCCAGAGCACCCATCATAGATGCATATACACGGTCTTTACATGTCGGGCTTCCACCACGCT
>ERZ809296.4503-NODE-4503-length-10618-cov-7.795607_pt1 | contig 10618 bp, 11 predicted proteins | sample MGYA00520511_ERZ809296 | MGnify/ENA primary metagenome ERZ809296 (study PRJEB31576, sample SAMEA3212662) | Homo sapiens | biome: human-gut; feature: human gut; material: fecal | place: Sweden | collected 2012 ... | reverse complement strand
AGGAGCCTGCTCGGCGGGGGCGTCGTGTCCGCCGCAGCCGCAACCAGCGTGCTCGGCGGGAGCCTCGGCGGCCACCTGCTCGGCGCGCGCCTTCTTACCCTCGCCACCGCAGCCGCAACCGCAGCCGCCGTCCTCGGAAGGGACGGTGTTGGCGTCGACCAGCTTGAACATCTGACGGTCAGTCATGTCTTTTCCTTATCCTCCGGCCCGACGGGCCATTTCAGCGAACCTTACCCAGTGTAGGCATGCCTCAGCCGTGCCCGCGCGTTCACTTAATGAGGAACTCGGCCTCGACCTCGACGCTGACGTTGAGGGGCAGAGCGGCGACGCCCACGGCACTGCGCGCGTGCTGGCTGCCGAAGATCTCGCCGAACAGCTCAGATGCGCCGTTGATGACGCCGGCCTGGCCGTAGAAGTCGGGGCGCGAGGACACAAAGCCGACGACCTTCACGACGCCCGCGAGGTTGTCGATGCCGCCCGCAACGGAGGCCGCCGCGGCCAGGGCGTTAAGGGCGCACACGCGCGCCGCATCCTTGGCGTCCTCGGGGTCCGCGCCGTCCTCGCCGACCGCGCCGATGCACACGGGCTCGCCGTTCACGACGGGGATCTGGCCGGAGGTACGCACGACGCCGCGGTCGATGACGGCCGGCACGTAGGCGGCGACGGGGGTGGCGACGGCGGGCAGTTCGAGGCCGAGCTCGGCGAGCTTCTCGGAGGGGAGCATGAGGGGTCCTTTCGTTGTCATCGACGAGGCCGGGGCCTCGTCCTCCGGTTCCAGTTTAGTTGCGCTGATCCCGGGGGTGGCGAGTGACGGCGTGACCGTGAGATCCCGGCCCAGGCCTCGTCGATGAGGAGTGAGCGCAGGTATAGGCGTGCGCCCCGCGTGTCGACAATCACGCGGGGCGCACTAGTGGGAAGCCTCAGCCCTGGGGTGCGGCCGGGGGCTGACCGCCCTGACCCGGACCGCCCATCGGGGGCTGGCCACCCTGTCCCGGGCCGCCGGCCGGGGGCTGTCCGCCCATCCCCATGCCGCCCTGGCCGGCGGTCGCCTCTGTGGATGTGCCGTCGACGCTCACCGTGTAGGTGGAGCCGTTGGTCATGCCGGAGGTCGAGTAGATGACGTTTCCGAAGGCCTTGGGCGAGGTGTAGGTGCCCAGGACGGAGCCGGAGGAGTCCGTGATCGTCACGGTGGATCCGGCGGATCCGGAGGCTGCGGTGGAGATCCAGCCCTGGCCGTCGGTCGTGGTCGGAGTCTCCACCATCTCGTTGGTAGCGAAGGCGATGACCGTGCCGCCCGTGATGCTCATGGCGCCGTTGGAATCCAGGGCGCCGTTCGCGCCGGAGGCCGGGCCGTAGACGGTCGTCGTGCCACCGCTGATGGTCAGCGAGCCGTTGGAGTCGAGGCCGTCGCCGTTCGCGTTGACGGTCACGGTGCCTCCGGTGATGGTGAGCTGCTCGCCGGTGTCCTCCATCGAGCCGCCGCCGTCAGCCATACCACCGGGGCCCATCTGCTGGGTCGTGGTCGTGGTGGTCGTGGTGGTGTCGGAGCTGGACTCGGCGATCGCCGCCAGGCCGGCCTCGACGGTGATCGAGCCCGAGGCGTTGATGCCGTCGTCACTCGAGGTCAGGTCGACGGTGCCGTCGGAGATCGTAATGAGGCCACCCTCGAGGGCCTCGTTCGACTGCGTGACGGTCACGGTTGCGCCGTCCAGGACGGCCGCGACCTCGGTGTGCACGCCATCGTCGCCGGAGGCGGCGGTGATCGTGCCGGAGCTCAAGCGCAGGGCGCCGTTGGAGTGGATGGCGTCATCCCCGGCGTCGATGGTGGTCGTGCCGCCGTCGACGATGATGTAGGTCTGAGCCTTGATGCCCTTGGTCGAGCCCGTGGAGGGCTTGCCGGCCGAGGCGCCACCGCCCGAGGTGATCGACAGGGTGCCGCCGGTGACGATCGCGTCGGTGTACGCGTCGATGCCGTCGCCGCCCGAGGTCAGGGTGACGGTGCCGTCGACGATGGACACGTAGCCCTTGGTATCGTCATTGTCCTGGTCGGACTTGAGGGCGTCGCCGCCGGAGTTCACGGTGACGGTGCCGCCCGCAATCGTCAGGGAGTCCTTGCCGCGCAGGCCGTCATCCGAGGCGGTCGCGTTGATCGTGCCGCTCAGGACGTACAGGTCGTCCTTGGAGGTGATCGCGTCCGAGGCGCCGGAGGTCACGGTGAGCGTGCCCGACCCGGTGATCGTCAGGTCCATGTCGGCGTAGATCGCGGCGTTCGCGTCCTCCGTGCCGGTGTAGGTGCCGTCGGTGATCGTCGAGGCGCCCTCGAGAGACAGGACGAGGTCGTCACCGCTGGTCGCCTCGATCGCGGCGCCCGTCGAGGAGGTGATGGTCGCGTTGTCGAGAATCAGGATGACCCTGTCCTCGGCTCCGGCGGCCACGACGACCTTGCCGGTGAAGGAGCCGCTGAGCTTGTAGACGCCTGCCTTGGAGATGGTCAGCACGCCGTCGCTCACGCTCACGGCCTCGGACGAGGAGGTCGCGGTCGTTCCGCTAAGCGTCACGTCGACGGCGTCCGAGTCCTTCCAGTCGCTGTCCTCCACGTAGGAGGCCTTCGCATTCGAGGCCAGGGCGTCGGCCGCGGTGGGCGGTGCGGTCGTGTCGCCGTTGGTTCCGGAGGCCGCGACGGTCGCGGTGGCCGTGGTGGAGCCGGAGCCGGAGGAGGTCACGCCCGAGGCACCGCAGGCACCCAGTGCCAGGGTTCCGACGAGGGCGATCGCGCCGATCGTCCGGGCGGGGGTCATGATCTTCTTCAGGGCTTTCATTGATTCGTCTCTTTCGTGCAGTTAAAGCTTGTGTTTCTTATGCTCAGCGCTTGCGTTTCGTGTGCTGTCGAAACCACGGGCGCCGGTGTTAGGCCTGTCAGGCCACCATCGCGAGGGGCGCGTCGTGCGTGAGCTCGGGGACCTCCACGTATTCGTGAAAGTAACGGTCCAGCGTGCGGTGCCACTTGTTCGCAGGCAGGCGGTGCATGGCGGCCATCGCGGTCCCGTACTTGGAGATCTTCACGGGTCGCACGCCACCCTCCCACAGGAGGTGGTCCACCACGGATGGGGTCGCACCCGACTTTGTTTCGATAATGACCAGGTCGGGGCGGGCAACCTCGGTGCCGTCCGTGCGCAGCGAGCGCCACAACAGGCCCGTGTCCACCGTCGCGCGTCCCACGCCACCGGGCAGAAGCAGGGTGTTGCGCTCGTAGGATCCAGCCAGGACCGGCTCGAGGGCTGGCACCAGGTGGCCGTAGCCCGTCTTCTCGACCTTGCCGGCCACCCACTGGCGGCGCTCACCCGCGAGAGGAGCCCCGGCCTCGTCCCAAGAGATCGGCATGCGCTTCTTGACGGTCACGCCGCGCGGGCCTCGGGTCTTGACCTCCAGGAACGAGGCCTTAGACGAGAGGTAGGAGCGGGTGCGGACCTTGAAGCGGCGGCGGCGCTTGAGCGCAGTCAGCAGGTACGAATCCATGTCGGGGGTGTCGTAGTAGGTGGAGGCGTAGCCCTGGGACACCTGGCCGTCGATGTTCAGGACCAACACATCCTCAGGGAGGTGGCTCAGAATCGCCGAGGCCGTGGCGGCGTCCAGCGCGTACTTGCGGTCCACTCGGGTCAGCATCGCCGCGCGCTTATTCAGTTCATCGAGGCCGATCGAGTCGAGGTCGGCGAGAATCGAGTTCAGGGTGGCGTTCATGAGTCGTGTCCTTGGTGGTGGTCTGCGGGGTGTTGGCTGGTGGGCTGGCGGGCCGGCGGGTCAGGCCGGCGGGTCAGGCGACCTTCGAGCGAACGTCCACGAGAGTCAGGTCGTTCACGAGGTCGAGCTTGACGACATTCACCGAGGCGACGGACGCTCCGAGGCGCTGCTCGAGGGTGGCCTTCAGCTCGGCGGGATCGGCGATCGCGCGGTCCAGCTGGACGGTCTGCGACGTATAGCGGCCGAAGACCAGCTTCGAGTCACCGAAGGCCAGGGCCACGAGGATCAGGGCGATCAGTCCTCCCAGCAGCGGGGTCACCGCCGAGGACATGCCCGTCAGCAGGCCGAGAGCCAGCGAGGCAAAGTAGTAGGCGATTTCCGTCTGCGAGATCTGATCCGAACGCAGTCGGATGATCGAGAGAACACCGAAGAGGCCGAGGCCCAGGCCCGCGCTCACTGTCGAGTTCGCAAGGATGATCGTGACAGCGAGGACGCCGACATTCACTCCGAGGAACGCTGCGACCAGGTCAGCGCGGCGGTGCCGTGGGAAGTACAGGCCGAACACGAGAGCGGCCATGGCAACCAGGTCAATGGCGATCAGAATCAGGGCGGTCATTGGTGTCTCCTTTTGTCGATGCACCAATTTCCCCACTCGACCCTATGAAGAACCTATGAAGCTCTCATATTTCTCATATGACTTTTTGGCATGTTGCTGTGAAGCTGTGAATGCTGGTGTTTGAGTGGGTATTTTTCGTTGTGCTTCTGCGGTTTTAATTGCTGTGTGGCCCCACGGGTGTTCCGGGCGCCGCGTGTTGTGTCAGGCCGGGCTGCTCGATACGCCCGCCATCCACTGCGCATGATCTGCCTAGTTCGGTCTGGTCGCTCTGTGTGCCGGTGGGCGGCGGCCCGCCCGCGAGATCGCCACACGCGAGCCTGACGGCTCGGAGTGGTCGATCTCGAGGCCCGCCCTGGCCCTGCCGCCACCCACGGGCACCGCAGCCAGGCCCACCCCACCTCCGAGTCCTCGCACGCCAAGCCCCTACTGGGACTCCGTCGCTCGCCCCCAGCCCTCACGCCCCTCATTCCTGAACCCACACGCAATTTCGCATGCAATTCCCCCGAGACTATTTCAAACCTTCAATTTAGATCGTTGGAATTGCAACGTTTTCAGACTTTGTTGGAACTTCTCTCAATCGAATTGCATGCGACTTTTCGGGGGCAGACTCCGAACACCACCACGGGCACCGCAGCCTGGCCCTCACCCGCGACTAGGCCACACAAGCGCGAAAAAACTCGCCCTGCTCGCCTCCATCAGCGTCCACACGCGAAAAAGTTCGCCCAGCACCGCCACAACTGCCCAAAATCAGCCTATTTTCACTCGCAGGGCGAACTTTTTCGCGGTTTGGCCCGAAATCGACTCCTGCTGGGCGAGTTTTTTCGCGCTGATGGGTGCCACAGCCGCCTCACAACACCCGCCAACCACCTCGCCTGAAACCGATGACACCAATGCGGGTGGATCACTGCCACGAAATGAAACCACTGACACCTTTGCTCGCACAAAAGAACCAATTTCAGGCCGTTTTCCGCCCGCAAAGGTGTCACGGGTTTCATGCACCCCTCACCGAGCACCCGCAAAGGCGTCGCTGGTTTCATCAGACGTCGAATCAAGGCTTCTGATTCACAGCAAGGCGCTCAGACGCTCATGCTTGCTGCCTCCATCACACTCCTGGTAGCGTCGGATCATGAACAACGAGCCTTTCTGCACCCTTCGGAGGCAGACCACCGGTGCACAGGTGGGGTGGTGACCGTGGCTCGATCGCGACGTCGGGGGATCGGCGGATTCCTCTCCAGCATCTTTTCCAATCGCACCGAGTCGCTCGTGGGTGAAGACAGATGGCGGCGCAACGAGTGGAAACGTGCACTAGTTTCGATCGTCATCGTCTCTCTCGGGATAGCGATCGTTGAAGGAATCTATCGACTGACACACTATGGCGATTTCCGTTTCGCTGTCTATCTGGCTTCAATTCCGCTAGTAGCTGGAGTGCCTCAGGTGACATGTAACTCGATAGTTCCCTATCTGCGTCCCCATGTTCGATTCGTCAATGGCCGCTTTGTGATACAAGGTGAGCGTCTCACCAACATCGGATACCTCACTAGCTACCTGATCCTCTGCATGATCGTCGTAGGAGCACTCGTGCTCGGTTTCCTATCACATAACTTCAAGACAACTATCGGTATTGCGGTGGTTGCAGCATTTTTTGCCTATTATCTCTTTTCCGAGAATCCATTCGAAGACCTGAAAAACACCGTCAAGGATCGTTCAATGACGGCGTTATCCCCAGATAGCATTGACTTTCACGCGGCTCCTCATCTGTCGATCCATAAGTATCTGGAATCCGCCTCTGACGGATGCGGCAGCGACGCCTCCTTCCGGTGGGATCAGAACGTGCGAATATTTGACATCGACACCGACAGGCATCATGTTGATCTCTTCGCTGACCCCGACACGTATGACGGTCCATGGGGCTTGTGCTGCCGGACAATCGGCATCCCCTTCACCGGCCTCGACGCGCTCATCCGGCACTTCAACGAGCACCCCGAGGACCGTCCACTCCTGGCCACACCGCAGGGCGTCGACCTCGTCAACGACATCCTCGCCGAGGCCCGCGCAGCACTCACAATCCCACAAAGGAAACACGCGTGAGCACGCGGAAACAAGCCTCAGCACCTTCCAATCTACCCGGCACACTCACCCGAATGCCCCTCAACAACCGGGAGCACTCAGAACAACCCTCTCAAAACAAACGGTCCGAAAACCCAGACCAGACCAGCGCGACGTGACGGGCCACAACGCGCTCACATTCGCGGAGGTCGCCCAGGCGGCGCTCGCCCTGGTCTGCTGGCTATCTTCGGTTGTGGCTTCGTTGGGAAGCCGCGTTTCATCGACAAGGTCGGGTCTGCCTCATGCACACAGGCTTGCTAGCTCCTTTCACCTGTACTTGCGTCCCCGATCACACGACTGCTAGCGTCAAGTCATGGAACACATGTCTATCAACACGCATCCGGAGATCGTGCCTCCGGTCCTGTATGTGCCAGTCGATGAGCGAGCCGATGGGGAGCTCGGTTTTTCGCTCGCCCACATGTTCGATCAAACGACTGTACTTTTGGCATACACGTCTCTCGACCGACTCCTTGATGGGTTGGGCGAAACACAACGATGGGGTGTCCTAGAGACAAAACGACTTCCAGAGGTTCAGGAACAAACCAATTTCGACAAAATTGAAATTGACCGCTACATCGAACCCGATGCTCGCGAACGGAAAGCTCAATGACCGCCGACCTGGTTATCACCGAAGACATGCTTCTCCAAATGGCGAAAACATACGAGCGGCTGGAAGAGTCAATAAGAGATCTACCTAAAGAATTACCACTTGAGGTTGATGCCGGAATTGCAACGGCAATAATTTTGGATATGCTCGGCGTTCTCGACTATTCGGGAACAGCATTTGCCCAGAACTGCAATATATGCTCTACCAACCTACGAACACTAGTCAATCAACATAAAGAAAACGAGGAAGAAGTTACACAGCAGCTAAAGGCACTAAAGGAGCAGATGAAATAATGGCGACTTACTCTGGACCCGTGTGCAATGCACGGGGGTCAACTGATGTCATTGACACGCGCATCTATGGAAATCCTGACGACATTCGTGATGCTGCCGCAAAGGTGCGAAAAATCTACGACGCACTCAACGATGCCTATATCGAGATGAGTAACTCACTCGTTCCACTTCCCGAATACTGGGCAGGCGAGAGCGCCAATGCATACGAGGCCACGCTAAACACTTTTCGCAAGTGCACAGGAGAAAATTCAGAATTTGCATACGGAGTTTGGGAGGCCATGCGTGCATACGCACAACAACTTGATTATCACTACCGCGACATGGAGACGATTCGACAGAATGCAAGGTCATGCGGTCTTCAAATCGCAAATGAATACGACATCCTTCTGCCACCCCCACTGGGACCAGAGCCGACAATGCCCCCACAGGATGCTCCCATGCAAGAGCATGATATTTATCGCGCTGACTTGTTCGAATATGAGCAACATAAACAACGCTTTGAGGATTTCAAGGAGCTAAGTGACCGCGCTGAGGACGTTAGAGACGACCTTGAGAAATGGGTAAGGACACACCTATTATCTCTCCAGTCAAAGCCCCCACACCCATTCATAAAATTCTGGGACGAAAAGGCTAAAGAGTATAAGGAAGCACCGTGGCAGTTCATCCCAGACGTCGTCGATCAGTCTTTCGCAATTCGCGCAGCTAGTCGCCAGGACAAACTCACAGACGCCGTGAACTCTTTCAGCAAATCAATGAATTCACCAAAGGTAACTCAAATTCGGCCCGCGGTGGACTTAAAGATTCAGAAAGCCATGGAGGCAAAACAAGGAGCTCGATCCGCAGCGTCATTTTCTTCTAAGGTCAGCACTGGAGCTACGGCTGCTGGTGGCCTGCTTCTCGCATATGATGTTGCGACCGCTGATAATCCATCAGAGAAGGCCATTTCAGGTATCGCTGGGATGATTGGAGGCGCACAAGTTGCATCCTGGGTTTCCGCTGCCGTCGTCCGGCGCGGCGGAAGTGCTCTTCTAGGAACAGTTCTCGGCGGACCGGTCGGAACGGTAGCAGCTATTGCGATTACGGAGGGCGTCGCATGGTCCTACAGACAGCTTCCCCTTGAATACCGAGAACGCGTTGACGCTACTCTTTGGCACTGGCCTTACTACATCGGCCTGGGATGGTAACTGTGGCTCGTCCTTCCTCATTTTTGGCAAGAAGACCCCACGACAGTTCTCCTCGAGGCGTGGACCTGGCTGCGCGAGACTTGTGGAAGCTCACTGCGATCACCATTGTCGTTAATGCCGTCTTGGCGGTGGGCGCCTACTGGGTTTTCTCATTCATTCGCATCGGCCCACTACAGCTGCTCTTCATCTGGTTCCCCCTGTATCTGTGCGCGGCGCTTCCCCACCTCATCGAAATGACTGTGCGCCCGTTCTGGTCATCGCACCCCCATTACGAGGACGGCTCCATCGTCATTTGGGGCAACCACCAGTCCATCGCGCTCGTCACGACCGGACTTCTGCTGTACGCCTTCGCGGGAGGGACGATGGCGGCGGGTTTCACGACCGGACAGCCCTTCCATGCGGCGCTGTATGTGTTCGCCGCTGCGTCCATGGCCTATCTCGAGTGCAGCCGAAATCCCGGCAAGGATCTCGTCATCGCCCTGACTGACAAGCAAAAGACAACTCTGACCCCTGAGGGAATTTCCTTCCACTTCCCGGAGCTGCTGTCCGTCGAGGAAGACTCCAACGACCGGGATGTCACCATCCTGTGGTCGGATAATGTCACGATCGACAGCATCCTCAGTCCAACGATATTTCTCGAAGCAGACCCTGACAAATACGGCGGACCATGGGGCATCTCGTCCGAGCGCATCGGCATCCCCTTCACCGGCCTCGACGCTCTCATGCGGCACTTCAACGAGCACCCCGAGGACCGCCCGCTCCTGGCCACACCGGAGGGCGTCGACCTCGTGAACGACATCCTCGCCGAGGCCCACATGGAACTCATAACCCCACAAAGGAGCCACGCATGAGCACCAAGAAACGCATCCTCGTGACGCTGATCGTCGCGGTCTTGGCCGCGATCGTCATCTTCCCGATGCTGCCCCTCGAATACCGCGACCGCGTCGTCGCGATCCTCACCCACCCGCTGTACTACCTGGGCTTGGGCAACTGGTGAGCGCTCCGATAGAACGCGCTTAACCCAGGAAGGCAGCGGGATCGTCCACGAGTGCATCCAGCACTCGGAACGCCGCACCCCGAACCGTCAGCGACGCAGAATCCGGCAGCACCTCAACGATCGGCGAGGACCAAGGGGCCTGCAGCGTGCGCGTCTCGATTTCCTCGCGCGCCGGATCCAGCAGGGCACCACTCAGCTCGGCGACGGCTCCACCCAGCACGACGTGAGGGATGTCCATCGCGTTGATGACGCCCGACAACACGCGCCCGAGGGCCGCCCCGGCCTCCGCCAGCACGGCTCTGGTACGCTCCTGCTCCGCGCCCACACCAAGAGCCCCGGAGGTCTTCGCCCCGGCCTCGTCGACGAGGCCGGCGCAACGCAGAATTGCGCGCGCCCCGGACCCCGCGGGGACGCCCACATGCTCGGCGAGGGCGCGCACACCCAGGTAGGCCTCGAGGCATCCGCGCGCCCCGCAACGGCACAGCGGCCCATTGGGATCCGCGCACATGTGCCCGATTTCGCCGGACCAGGCACGCGCCCCGCTCATCGGTCGATGATCGACGATGACGCCAGCGCCGACGCCCACCTCGCCCGACACGTACACGAAGGTCGACGGACCACCGGCCACCCCCGGTCGCGTGTAGGCAACCGCGTAGGCCGCCAGGTCCGCTTCGTTCGCGACGACCACCGGGTTCAGGTCGGCGAGCGGGGCGAGTAGCTGGTCATGCGGGATGTCTCGCCACCCCAAGTTCGGGGCGAGCGCCAGCCGGCTCGGCGACACCAAGCCCGGCAACCCAACGCCCGTCCCCAGGAACAGGGCGCCATCGGGCAGGGTGCCCTCTAACAGAGTGTGGGCCTCTCGGGCCGCGAGCGCCATCGTCTCCTCCGGCGCACTGTCAGCGAAATCGCGCTCAATCCGGCGGTGCCCGAGCTCCCGTCCCGCGATATCGACGAGCATGACATCGAGGCTCGCGACGTCCACTTCGACGCCGAGGGCGACGGCGCTGCCCTCCGCGGGGGTGAGGCGGTTGGCCGGGCGGCCCTCGGGCGCGTGTTGTCGGGAGATCGGAAGAGCAC
>ERZ809296.4492-NODE-4492-length-10637-cov-3.597902_pt1 | contig 10637 bp, 10 predicted proteins | sample MGYA00520511_ERZ809296 | MGnify/ENA primary metagenome ERZ809296 (study PRJEB31576, sample SAMEA3212662) | Homo sapiens | biome: human-gut; feature: human gut; material: fecal | place: Sweden | collected 2012 ... | reverse complement strand
TGTAGTAGTCCATGGGGGCGTGGGAGGGGATGAATAACAGGGCCGTGTAGGTGGCAGCGCCCTCGGTGGAGGTGCGGATGACCTTTAAGGGGTCCTGCCAGTCGTAGAACTTCTCCTTGTAGAAGGCGTTCATCTCCTCATCGGTGACTTCGCTTTTGGCCTTCTTCCAGATGGGGGTCATGCTGTTGAGAGTCTCCACCTCGGTGTGGGTTTCGTACTCCGGGTCCTTGCCGTCCACGCCGGTGCCCTCTTTTACGTGGGTGTGGGAAACCTCCATGCGGATGGGGTAGCGGATGTAATCGGAGTACTTCTTCACCAAATCCTGCAGGCGGAACTGGTCCAAGAACTCGCTGTAGTTCTCGTCCTCGCTGTCCTCCTTGAGGTAGAGGGTGATGGTGGTGCCGCGGTCCGCCTTGGCGCCGGGGGTGATTTCATAGCCGTCCAAGCCTGTGGATTCCCAGTGCCAGGCCTCATCGGAGCCAAAGGCCTTGGTGTCCACGGCCACCCGGGAGCTGACCATAAAGGCGGAGTAGAAGCCCACGCCAAACTGGCCGATGATGTCCACCTCGTCCTTCTTCTCGGCCTCCTGCTTAAACTGGAGGGAACCGCTGCGGGCGATGACGCCCAGGTTGTTGTCCAGCTCCTCCTGGGTCATGCCGATGCCGTTGTCGCTGATAGAGAGGGTGCGGGCCTCCTTGTCCACGGCCAGCTGGATGGAGAAGTCCTCCCGGGAAAGGCCGGTGGCGCCGTCCTCCAAGGTGCGGTAATAGAGCTTGTCAATGGCGTCGCTGGCGTTGGAAATCAGCTCCCGCAGGAAAATTTCCTTGTGGGTGTAGATGGAGTTGATCATCAAGTCCAGCAAGCGCTTGGATTCTGCCTGAAATTCTTTCATTGCCATGGTTTCAAATTACTTCCTTTCCAATATAGACAGACAGCCCAAAGGCTGAGTGTGAACAAAATCAGCGGCCCGCCTCAAAGGGGTGCTCGTCGTGAAAGCGGAGGTTGTTCAGCCGCTCCTTCTCCCGGATGGCCTCCTCCATGTCGATGCCGTAGGCCTCCGCCAGGCAAAGGGTGTAGTAGAGCACGTCCCACAGCTCCTCGTCCAAAGTGCCTTTCACCGGCTCCCCTGGGCCCCGAAGCTTGCCGTGAAAGATGGCGCGGGAGACCTCCCCCACCTCTTCCACCAGCTTGAGGAACAGGTTGTGCTTCAACCGCTCCTCCTGGGCCTCCCGCTGGGGGCCTGGGGGCAGGCTATCCAGGGCCAAAAAGCCCAAATCCTTCTGGCGCAGGTAGTGTTGCAGGTATTTCACCGTGGTGTTGCCATCCATGGGGCGGCCTCCTTCACAGCTTTACTGCGGCCACCAGCAGCATCATGGGGCGGCGCAGCTCGTCCTTCATGCCTGGGATGTCCAGCATCCTTTCCGGGGGCTTGGCCTCCACCACGCGGCGCAAGGCAAAGCCGCCGGTGAGCAAGGTATCCAGATAGGTGGTGAGGGTGCGGTGGTACTTCACCACGTCCTCCCCCAGGAACACGGCCTGGCGCTGCCCCTCGTAGAAGTAGTTGTCCACGGGGAAGTGGAGGATGTTGCCCTGCTCGTCGTAGTACCAATCCTGGTTGCCGTATGCGGTGAAGATGGGGTGCTCCACCGAGAACACAAAGTCCCCGCCGGGCTTGAGCCAGGTGCGGACCTTCTCCGCAAAGGCGGGGAAGTCCTGCAGGTAGTGGATGGCCAGGGAGCTGAACACCACGTCGAAGCTCTCCGGGGGGAAGTCCACGTCCTCGATAGCGGCGTGAAGATACTCCACCTGGGGGAAGCTGGCCTTTTGCCGGGCCACTTCCAGCATCTTTTCGGACAAGTCCACCCCGGTGACGTGGGCGGCCCCGTGCTCCGCCGCGTAGGCGCAGTGCCAGCCGTAGCCGCAGCCCAGGTCCAGCACCTGCTTGCCGGCAAAGTCCGGCAAAAGCTTTTGCAGGTCTTCCCACTCCCCCGCGCCGGCCAGGCCCAGCCGCGAGCGGCTCATCTGGCTGTATTTCTCAAAAAATAGGGGGTCGTCGTATCGATTCTCCTTCATGGAATACCACCTCGTTTGTATGGGCATCTTTCATCAAGACTAACCACAATTCTAATACAAAACCGCCCTTGTTGCAAGGGCGGTCCTGGTTTCTTTACAATTTGGAAATATTCGCCGGTCCTTATTTCAGCTCCGCGATGGTGACGCCGCTTTCGCCCTCGCCATAGGTGCCCAGGCGGAAGCTCTTCACCTGCGAGCACCGGCGCAGGTGCTGCTGCACCGCCGTCCGCAGGGCCCCCGTGCCCTTGCCGTGGATGATGGTCACCTGGGAGAGGTGCATCCGGCTGGCGCGGTCCAGGAAGTTGTCCACCTCCATCAGGGCCTCTTCCACAGTCTGGCCCCGCAAGTCCAGGCTGGAGGATGTCTCCGGCGTGGAGACGTTCTTGGTCACCGTGCGGGTGGGATTCTTCTTTTTCAGCTGGCGCTTGCTCAGCAGGCGGACGTTCTCCAGGGGCACCCGGGTTTTGATGATGCCCGCCTGGACCAGCACGGTGCCGTCCTTGGGCAGTTCCAGCACAGTGGCCTCCTTATCGATGTCGTAGAGGAGCACCTCGTCCCCCACCACCAAGGGCCGGGGCAGCACGTAGTTGTCGTCCCGCCGCTGGTGCACCGGGTCGGAGGAGCTTTCCAGCTCTTTCAGGCCGGAGCGCAGCCGGGCCTTCTGCTCGGCGGAGAGCTGCTTGTTCTTCTGGCGGCGCAGCTCCTCCAGCTCGCCCACCAAGGCGTCCGCCCGCTGCCGTGTCTTTTGGACGATTTGGGCTGCCTCCTGCCGGGCGCGGTCTATCTCCTTTTTGGCCTGGGCCTCGGCCTCGTCCTTCAGCCGCTGGGAGGCCTCGGCGTTTGCCTTGGCCTGGGCGGCGGAGGCCCGCAGGGCTTCCAGCTCGTCCTCCATTTTGCGGCGGTCCTCCTCCAGGCGGCCCACCACCTGCTCAAAGGCGTTGCCCTCCCGGCTGACCAGCTCCCGGGCGCGGTCCACAATGGCGGTGTCCATGCCCAGGCGCTGGGTGATGGCAAAGGCGTTGGACTTGCCCGGCACGCCGATGAGCAGCCGGTAGGTGGGCCGCAGGGTGGCCACGTCGAACTCGCAGCTGCCGTTCTCCACGCCGGGTGACTGGATGGCGTAGGCCTTCAGCTCGGCGTAGTGGGTGGTGCAGGCCAGGCGCACGCCACGGCCCCGCAGCTCCTGGATGATGGCCTCCGCCAGGGCGGCGCCCTCCACCGGGTCGGTGCCGGCGCCCAGCTCGTCCAAGAGGATGAGGCTGCTGTTGTCCGCCACCTCGAAGATGTGGATGATATTCACCATGTGGGAGGAGAAGGTGGAGAGGGACTGTTCAATGCTCTGCTCGTCGCCGATGTCCGCCAGGATGTGGCGGAACACCGCCACCCGGCTGCCCTCCCCCGCGGGAATCATCAGGCCGCACATGGCCATGAGGGTCAGCAGGCCGATGGTCTTTAGGGCCACGGTCTTGCCGCCGGTGTTGGGGCCGGTGATGATGAGGGTGTCAAACTCCACGCCCAAGGTGATGTCCGTGGGCACCACCTTCTCCTTGGCGATGAGGGGGTGCCTGGCGGCGTGGAGGGCGATTTTCCCGTCCTCCCCCACCTGGGGCACCACGGCCTTCATCTTGTAGGCCACCTGGGCCTTGGCGAAAATCAGGTCCAGCTCCACGGCGTAGTGGTAGCTCTCGATGATGGAATCGGCGAAGGAGCCGGCCTCCCCAGAGAGCTCCAGCAAAATGCGGGCGATTTCATCCTGCTCGTCGGAGCGCAGGACGCGAATCTCGTTATTGGCCTCCACCACGCTCATGGGCTCCACAAACACCGTGGCGCCGCTGGCGGAGGTGTCGTGCACCAGGCCGGGGACCTCCCCCCGGAACTCCGCCTTGACGGGCACCACATAGCGGCCGCCCCGCTGGGTGACGATGCTCTCCTGCAAATGCTTCTGGTGGGCCTGGGAGTGGATGAGCTTGTCCAGCTGGTCCCGCACCCGCTGGGAGGCCGCCCGGATTTTCCGCCGGATGGACGCCAGCGCCGGGGAGGCGTTGTCCGCCACCTCTTCCTCGTTGACGATGCAGGTGAAGATTTTCTCCTCCAGGTACTTGTTGGGGGCCAGCACCTCAAACCGGGGGGTGAGGGCGGTGGTGACGTTGCCGCTTTTGCCCCACCACTGGGTCAGGCCCCGGATGGTCCGCAAGGTGGCGCCGATGTCCAGCAGCTCCCGAAGGCCCAGCCCGCCCCCCGCCTGGGCGCGGCGCAGGGGGTTGGTGACGTTCTTCATGCCGTAGAAGGAGGGCGCACCGTACTTGGCCATGGCCACAAAGGCGGCGTCCGTCTCCCCCAAAAGCCACTGGGCCTCGGCGGCGGTGTGGACAGGCTCCAGCTCCCGGGCCAGCTGGGCGCCGTCCTGGCTGGAGCACTCCTCGGCCACCATCTCTAAAATTTTATCCAGCTCTAAGGCTTTGGTATGTTTGTCCATAGACAGTTCCTCATTGGTATCTCGCGAAATCTGTTGTAAAGCTATTTTGCTTTCTTCTCTCTCATATTTCCAGAAAATCCGCCGTTTTTTGCATGATGAATAGGCAAGTATTTGCCTTTACAGCATGCTGTGGTAGAAATCCAGGGTTTTGGGGCGTTTTTGTAAAATCTCCACGGTGTAGGCCTCCGCCGCGGCGGAGAGCTCCCCCAAGGCGCCGGGGGAAACCGAAAAGGAGAATATCTTCTCAAAGGCCGAAAGGACGATGTGCCGCATGGCGGTGAGGGCCGCCGGGGACAGGGGCGCGCAGGGGTCGCCGGTGTGGATGTAGCAGGACTTGCAGTACAGCTCCCCCCGGTTTATTTTAAAGTACATGCGCTCCGCCTGGTAGGCGCCGCAGTTGGCGCAGTAGGCCAGGTTGGGCATATAGCCCGCCTCGCTGACCATGCGCAGCTCCACAATGGCTTTGAGCAAGGGCTGGGGCCGGGTGCCCTGGCACAAAAAGTGCAGCGCGTTGAGCACCAGCCGCAGGTACTCGGAGGACTCCACGCCCTCGGGCACCAGCTCCACGGCCAGCTGGCAGAAGTACTGGGCCAGGGCCAGGGCGGTCACGTCCTTGCGCAGGCCGAAAAACACCTCGATGGGGAAGGCCTCGTTGACGTTGTATGTATCCCGCCCTTTGGAAAGCTTTAGGCGGGAGTAGCACAGCAGGCCCGTGGCGGCGTTTTTGCTGTCCTTCAAATTCTTGGCGCGGCGGGCAAAGGCGCGCACCACGCCCTCATCCTTGGTGAGGATTGTCACCAGCCGGTCGCTCTCCCCCACCGCCTGCTCCTTGATAATCAGCCCCTGGGTTACTACCTGCACCCCGCACCTCTCCTCCAACGTGGTTTTCCAGCTGGTTTTTCAGCCGGGTATAGTGGATATAGTCCTCCACCTTGCCTGTACGGGCAAAGCTCTCCCAAGCCTGTTTCACATCCACAAAAAGTCCCCCTTCCAAACCGGGCGGCGCCCTTCTCTAAAAAGAGTATTTGCGGATATTCCCCGACTATGACAGGAAAAGATTTGTTTCTTCGACAGGCTTTGGCAGAATCCCCGCCGCCTTTGTGCTAGGCGGCCCCGTTACATCTCCAGGTCCCTCTCGGAAAAGCCCAGGCTTTGCAACGTTTCGGGGCGCTGGCGCCAGTCCTCTTTCACCTTCACCCACAGCTGCAGGTTCACCTTGCAGTCGAAAAAGCGCTCCATGTCCTCCCGGGCCTTGGTGCCAATCTTTTTCAGCATGCTGCCGCCCTTGCCGATGAGGATGCCCTTGTGGCCGGGCTTCTCGCAGTAGATGGTCACATCGATGTCCAGAATGCCCTCCCGGTCCTTCATGCGCTCGGTGACGGCGGCCACCCCGTGGGGGACCTCCTTGTCCAGAAGGCGCAGCACTTTCTCCCGGACAATCTCCGAGGCGATGACCCGCTCGGGCTGGTCGGTGAGGGTGTCCTCAGGAAAGAGGTGCCCGCCGGGCAGGCACAGCTTTTTCAGCTCGTCCAGCAAATCTTCCATGCCGCTGCCATCCTTTGCGGAGACAGGCACCACCGCCTGGAACCCATACAGCCCGGCGTACTGGGCGATCTGCTCCATAATGGGGGACTTGTCCTCCAGCAGGTCGGTTTTGTTGATGGCCAGCACCGCCGGCACCTTCCCATCCTGGAAGCGGCGAATGAGCTCCTGGTCGGCCTTGGACAGGGGCGCGCCGGCCTCTGTCACCAGCAGGCAGGCGTCCACGCCATCCACCGTGCGGGTGACGGACTTGACCATGTAGTCCCCCAGGGAATTTTTGGGCTTGATAAGGCCGGGGGTATCCAGAAACACCAGCTGGTCCTCCCCCTGGGTGAGCACGCCCATAATGCGGGTGCGGGTGGTCTGGGGCTTGCGGGACACAATGGCGATCTTCTGTCCCACCAGCCGGTTGAGCACCGAGGACTTGCCCACGTTGGGCCGGCCCACAATGGCGATAAACGCCGAGCGCTCTTGAGGCATAGTATCCATATCACACGTTCCTTTCCACGCAACACAAGGGGGCCCCGCGGAATCCACGGCGCCTCCCCCAACTCTACTTATTTTATTTCTCCCGGCGTCCCCTGTCAAGACGCCTCCGGCGCAGGGCGTCCCAGCGCTCTGCCACCCAGGCGGGCCCCAAAAAGACAAACCCCGCCGCCACCGCCAAAGAGAGGGCCAGCAGCCCCAAGGCCGCCGGGTGGGAGACTATCCCCCACAGCAGCACCCACAGCTCCGGCCGGAAGAGGATAACGACCCCCACCAGCAGCGCCGCAATGGCGGAGAGAAGCACTGCCCCCGCCGCCATGTCCTTGATGACACGGATGTAACGGTTTAAGTTTTTCTGGGCAAAGTCGCACAGCTTCTCCAGGGCAGTGTTCAGTGTTTCAGCCGTCATGACCCCGCCTATGGCCAGCAGCAGGCAGGCCATCTCCCCACGGCTGAGGGAGAGCTGCGAGGCGAAAAACAGCACATAGGCGCACGCCACCAGGTGGATGCGCATATTCCGCTCGGATTTGATGCAGCAGCCAATGCCCCGGAAGGCATCGGCAAAGCTGTGCCACAGCCTCCGCTTTTTCTGGGGGCTGGGGTTATGCACGGGGCGTGGTGGCGTAGCTGGCGCTGGCAGGCAGGCCCAGCTCCCGCATGACCTGCTCCTCCTTCTCCCGCATGCGCACCCGGGCCAGGCCGCCGGCCTCGTGGTCATAGCCCAGCAGGTGCAGCATGGAGTGGGCCGTTAAAAAGCCCATCTCCCGCTCGAAGCTGTGGCCGTACGTCTTGGCCTGCTCCATGGCCTTGGGCACGGAGATGACAATGTCCCCCAGGATTTTGGCGCCCGTCTCGTGGTTGACGTCGTAGTTGCCGTTCTCCCCCATGGGGAAGGAGAGCACGTCGGTGGGGGCGTCGATGTTCCGATACTGCCGGTTCATCTCTTGAATCTGGTCGTTATCCACAAAGGAAACGCTGATTTCGGCGGAATCCTTAAAGCCCTCCAGCTGGAGCACCGCGTGGCAGCAGCGGCGGATAAGCATGCGGATGCCTGTGGGAATCTTCACCGCTTTCTGCTGGTTTGAAATGATAACTCTGATTTTTTCCATTCTCTGCACCGTTCCTTTCTGTGGGGTCCTCCCCGAATTTTTTCACCCGAAACCATTTCCATACCCTGCTGTTCGGATGGTACTTTCTTTAAAAAAATTTATTTTCCAGCCCGGCTGCTGGCCCGCTCGTAGGCGCGGATAATATCCTGCACCAGCTTGTGGCGCACCACGTCCTTTTCGGTAAAGCGGAAAATGGCGATGTCGTCCACGCCCTTGAGGATGCGCACCGCCTCCTTTAGGCCGGAGCGCTTGCCATCGGGCAAATCTATCTGGGTCACGTCGCCGGTGATGACCATTTTCGAATTGAACCCCAGGCGGGTGAGGAACATCTTCATCTGCTCGCCGGTGGTGTTCTGGGCCTCGTCCAAAATGATGAAGCTGTCATCCAAGGTGCGGCCGCGCATATAGGCCAAGGGGGCCACCTCGATGTTGCCCCGCTCCACAAAGCGCTGGTAGGTCTCGGCGCCCAGCATGTCAAAAAGGGCGTCGTACAGGGGGCGCAGGTAGGGGTCCACCTTCTGCTGCAAGTCCCCGGGGAGGAAGCCCAGCTTCTCCCCTGCCTCCACCGCCGGGCGGGTGAGGATTATCCGGTTCACCTGCTGGGCCCGGAAGGCGTTGACCGCCATGGCCACCGCCAGGTAGGTCTTGCCCGTGCCGGCAGGGCCCACGCCGATGGTGATGGTGTTGTCCTTGATGTTGTCGCAATAGGTGCGCTGGCCCACGGTTTTGGGCTTGATGGGCTTGCCCTTGCTGGTGATGCAAATCACATCCCCGGCCAGGCGGGCCACTTTGTCCTCGCTGTCCTCGCCCACCATGCGGATGCAGTAGCGCACGTTCTGCTCGGTGAGGTTCTCCCCGCTGCCGATGAGGGTCAGCAGGCTCTGCACCGTGCGGGTGGCCTTATCCACGGCCTCGGGGTCGTCCCCGGTGATTTTCAGCTCCGAATCGCGCACCACCAGTGCCACGCCGAATTCCTTTTCAATCAGCCGGACGTTCTCGTCGAAGCTCCCAAAGAGGGCTTCGGCCTGCTCCAATCTGTCTAAATTGATTTTCTGCTCCAAAGAGTTCTCCTGTTCTTTCTTCCGTAATTTCTAGTCGGCGAAAGGCGCCATGCGGCACCGTTCGCCTCATGCGGCTATTATAACACAAGGAAGGCAGGTTCTTCAAGAGCAAACACTATGAATTCTTACCAAAATTTATTACCGACCTTATGCTATTCAACCGAAATCTTCCGCACAAGGCCGATTTCTTCCTCACATCTGCACACGGCCTTTAACCGGCGGGCTGCCCCCTCCCCGGTGTAGGAGAGCTCCTCCTCCACCACCTTGCTGCCAGGGGGCAGCTCCTCCCGCTGGAGGCGCCGCAAGGCCAGCAAGGCGGCCTCCTCCTGGCCGGCCTCCTCCAGGGGCACAGTCTCCTCCCGGCAGGTTTCCCAGGTGGTCACCTCCCAGGCAAGGGGCAAGGCCCGGCCCAGGGGGTTCCAAGCGGTGGAGGACCGCCACACCCGGAAGCTCCCCTCCGGCTGGCGAGCAAGCCCCAGGGGGACACGGAGCCCAAAGACCTCCAGGGCAGCCTGGCTGCGGCGGCCGGTGGGCACCAGCACCGTTTTCTCCTGGGGGACCTCCACGGAAAACTCCCGGTAGGTGAGGGCCCGCACGCTGCCCCGGGCCGCGCCCAGCACCTGGTAGGGCTCATCGGGCGGCGGGGAGTAGGGGTCCAGCTCCTGCTCATACAGCCCGGCGATGAGCAGCTGCCCCGCCGTCACCGTGTCCCCCGGGGACACCACCGGCCTGCCCCGCTCCGCCTCCACCGAGAGGATGGTCCCCGGCCGGGCGGCCACCATGTTGGACCACTCCCTGTCGTCGACCACCTCGGGGGCGGGCAGGCTCTCCCGCAGGGAAACCTCCACAAAGCAGCCGTTGTTGTTCACCGAAAGCCAGGTGACGCCCTCCAGCCTGTTTTGGATGGACAGGGCCATGGCCTTGTAATCCATCTCCCGGAGGGGCGCCCCCACCGACAATCCGCTTTGCCGGGCGGCCTCCAGCACCTGGAGACGGGTCAGCGTCTCCGCCCCGGTGACGGTGACGCCCCAGCAAAACCCGCTGAGGAACAGGTACACCGCCGTCCCCGCCGCGGCGCCGACCACCAGGCCCTTGCGCCTTCTCAGCCGGGCCGTGGTAAAGGGCAGCCCGCCCCGGGCCACGATGGTGGGGTGAGCCCCGCTCCGCCGGGCCAGCTCCCGCAGCCGTTTGTAATCCCCCGGCGTCCCCCGGGCCGAAAAGCGCTCCCCTCGGCGGGAGAAGCCCCAGAACTCCACCCCGGCCTTGGCCGCCGTGTTGAAAAAGCGGGGCCCGTTGCCCCGCACCTCAAACTCCACCCACCCTGTGAGGAAGTGGGCCAAACGCTCTACCACAGCCATCCCCCCTATGGATACAGGTACTCCACCCGCTGGAGGAAACCCTCCACCACGGCGGCGCTCTCCGTGAGCTTGACCAGGCGCAAATCCCGGCCGGACAAGCACAGCGTAAGCCGCCCCGCCCGGAAGGACACCTGCTCCTCGCCGTAATCCAAAATGCCGTCGCAGCCGTCCACCACCGCCCGCCGGTTGCCGGAAAGCTCCACCACCGGGCCCCGTACTTGGCGCTGTTCCATGCCAAGCCCCCTTTCCCACGGCTCTATCAGCCGCACAGCTAATCCTATGAGCCGCCGGGGGAATGTATCACCCCAGGGGCGCATACCCATGATAAAAACCGCAGGGAGGCGCGCTATGGAAGGATTCCGCTGGATGCGAGGGGCCCGGGGCCTGGGGGCGGCTTTGGTATTTCTGGGATTTGGGGCGGCGCTGCTGGCCTATCCCGCCCAGGTGCAAAGGGGCCTGGCCCAAAGCGTGCTGTACTGCCTGGCCTCTTTGGTGCCCTCCCTGTTCCCCTTTATGGTGCTGGCCAGCTTTG
>ERZ809296.4470-NODE-4470-length-10695-cov-3.068609_pt1 | contig 10695 bp, 10 predicted proteins | sample MGYA00520511_ERZ809296 | MGnify/ENA primary metagenome ERZ809296 (study PRJEB31576, sample SAMEA3212662) | Homo sapiens | biome: human-gut; feature: human gut; material: fecal | place: Sweden | collected 2012 ... | reverse complement strand
TCAATGGCATGGCCGGCCTCCAGGGAAGAGAGGCTTCCCTTCAGGGAATCAATGGCAATGGTAATATTCATAATACTCTCCTTAAGATTGTTGCTTTTCCATAACAAAGTTGGTAAGTAGGATGCCCTGGCGTTCCACCTGCTGTTCCTTTATGAGCCGGTAGCCCCGTTTTTCAAAAAAGGGTCTGGCGGTGATGGAAGCGTGGGTGGTGATGAGACCGGAAACAGACGACTCCAGCCGGTCGCAGAGGACAGAGGCAATGCCTTTTCCCTGGAAATCCCTGTGGACGTACAGCCGGTCCAGGTATCCGGAGGAATCCATGTCTCCAAATCCGGTAATAACGCCGTTTTCCTCAGCCACCAGAGTAAAATGCGCCGTCAAAGAGCGGTCCCACGCTTCCAGGTCTACGGTTCCTGTGGCCCATGCGTTCAGCTGCTGCTCGGTGTAATCCTTTGCGTTGACCGTGTGGACCGTATCATAAAATAAGCGGGCCAGGGCCTCGCAGTCCGCTGTCTGATAGGGACGGATGATCATGGCTTTACCTCCTTTTGCGCACGGCCCGCATTTTTTGCAGGCCGTGAGAATGGATCCTAATATGTATCCAGCGGAGGCATTACGCTGTCCGGCAGCGGGCAGGTGTAATGGCCGCCGTTGCGTTTTGTGACCTCCTTTTTGGCCGCTTCGATGACGTCCGGACGGTCCATGGTGCGGACACAGGCCAGAGCCATGACCTTGGCGGCGGTTAAAAGGCCCTTATGGGCCAGAGGGCTGCAGGTCTGGGCAACCATCTGCCAGGAATGGCCCACATTGCCGATGCAGGCCGTGGCGATGTTGATATTCAGGGTGGGAGCTGCATAGCCCACATCGCCCACATCGGTGGAGCCGGCAGTCAGCTTGATCTTGTCGGGATTAAAGGGATGGATCTCTGAATCCAGGGGCCGTTCCAGGATCTCCTCCAGCCGGTCCTCACCGAAGACCTCGATGATCTGGCTTTTGATGTTTTCCATGGTCACCGGCGGGTAGGTATTTAAAAATTTCCGGGCCATGGCGTAGTCGTCCTTGTCCCATTTAGGCGCGCCTACCTCCTTCATACATTCATCGGCGACGGCGGCCAGGGCGTTGTTGGGGATATATTCGGTGAAGGCCATGGCCAGCTCGCAGTCCACAGTGGTATCGGTCATAATGGAGGCGCCCCGGGCCACGTTTTTCACACGCTCAAACAGATCCTTTACCTGGGAGACCCATGGAGAACGGACCTCATAGCGGATCACGGCATGGTCCTGGACCACGTTGGGGGCGGTCCCTCCTGCGTCAATGTAGGCGTAGTGGATCCTGGCCTCCGGGATCATATGCTCCCGCAGATAATTGCAGCCCACGTTCATGAGCTCCGCGGCGTCCAGGGCGCTGCGGCCCAGATGGGGAGAACCGCCAGCATGGGAGGAGACGCCTTTAAACTCAAAGTTTGCTCCCATGATGGCATTGCTGTGATTGCATTCCACGGCGTTGATGGTGGCTGGATGCCAGGTGTATACAAAATCCACGTTGTCGAACATCCCGGCCCGGGCCATGAACTGTTTGGATCCGGCGCCTTCCTCGGCGGGGCAGCCGAAGTAGATGATGGTGCCGTCCTTTTTATTTTCCACCAGATATTCCTTTACAGCCAGTACGGCGGCCAGGGAACCGGTGCCCAGGGCGCTGTGCCCGCAGCCGTGGCCAGGCGCTCCGGCTTCCACCGGCTCCTTCCGGGGGGAGGCGGCCTTCTGGCTCAGGGAGGAGAGAGCGTCATATTCCCCCAGGATGCCCATGACCGGCTTTCCGGAACCGTAGGAGAAGGTTCCTGTGAAGCAGGTGGGGATCCCGGCGTCTCCAGTGGTGACTGAAAAGCCCTCGTCCTTCAGGATCTGGCAGAGGAGGTCCGCAGAACGGGTCTCATGGTAGGCAAGCTCCGCGTATTCCCAGATCCTGTCGTTGGCGTCCAGGATCATCTGGGATTTCTGGTCGATGACATGTTCGAGAAACTCCAGGTCTTTCATCATATATTCCGTCCTTTCTGTACACATTATAGAATCTATTATAAAACCAGATCCATGTTAAGTAAATAATAAGATGAAACTTTCAATCGGCTTTCAATAGGCCTGCGGATGAGACTGTTTACTGGCCCACCAGTGAGCGGAGGCAGGATTTCTGACAATTCAGCTCCGGGCCGCTGCGGCGATTTCTGCGGCAATCCTGCGGCAGCCATTTACCAGGGACTGCCAAAATGGTATAATGTCTGAGATAACAGACATTATACCATCGCGCATCTGGTTTCTGCGCACACCGCAGGAATCCAGGCGTATAATTCTCCCGGAGGGGTACCGTGTCCGATGGATGGACAGATGAGGAGCCGGCTCTGGAAAAAGGAGGAATGCCAATGGCAAAACGGATCTACGTGGCTGACGATGAAAAAAATATCTGCTTTCTGATCCAGAATTTTCTGGAAAAAGAGGGCTTTGAGGTAAGATGCTTTGAGGACGGGGAATCGATCCTGGCGGCCTGTGAGGAGCAGATGCCGGATCTCTGTATCCTGGACGTGATGATGCCGGGAATGGACGGGCTGACCGTATGTACCAGGATCCGGCAGAAGAGTCATGTGCCGATCATTATCGTTTCGGCCAAGGACTCTCCTCTGGACCGGATCACCGGGATCACTTTGGGAAGTGACGACTATCTGGTGAAGCCGTTTCTTCCGCTGGAGCTGGTCACCCGGGTCAAGGCCCTGTTCCGCCGGGTGGACGCTTTTTCCGGCCAGGAGGAGGAAAACAGCGAGAACCTGGAGCTGGGGGACATCGTCCTGTTCCCGGGCAGGAGGACTGCCAGTCTTAAGGGAGAGGAGTTTGCCCTGACTCCCCTGGAATTCGACTTCCTGCGCCATATGCTGGAGCATCCGGAGCACGCCGCCAGCCGTGATGACTTATTAAAGGCCTTGTGGAAGGTGGACAGCAAAGAGGTGGATACCAGAGCTGTGGACGATATGGTGAAGCGCCTGCGGAAAAAAATGAAGGAACAGAACAGTGCAGTGAAGATTGAAACTGTATGGGGATATGGGTTCAGACTGACGGCCGGAGGCGATGAATGAAGCTGAGTATCCGCATGAAGATCTTCCTCCCGGTGGTGATCCTTCTGATCGGCTTTCCTCTGGCTACCTGGGCGACACTCCGGTATTCCCTGGAGGTCCATATGAACTTCAACGCCCGCAGGGACCTGGAGGCGATGGTAAGGACTGTGGATGGGGTCCTGGAGGAGCCGGAGGACGGCGAAGAAGGGGATACGGTCTTAAGCCGTCTGAGGGATGCGGTCCAGACCGGAGCCGGGGAGGCCCGGATGCTTGTGGTCAGTGAGAAATACCGGGTGGTATATCCAAAAAACTTTGACGACCAGGCGGATATGTCCCAGATCTACTCGGCCTTTCTGAATGCGGCCACAGATGATGAAAGCTTCTGGGAGCAGGATAAGATCCTGGAGGAGACCATAGAGGAAAAGGAATATCTTCTATATTATAAGTATGTGACGCCTTCAGAACGGGAAAAGGACCAGAAGGTGCGCCACATCCTCCTGTACTGTCCGGTCCATGACACAACGGCCATGATGGATCAGATCACACGGGTGGTGCTTCTGACCATGAGCGTCATCGCCGCCGCTGCCATCGCCTTATTCTGGCTGGTGGCCGGCAGTATTTCCGTACCGGTCCAGCGGCTCTGTGAAGCCGCCAGGGGGATCGGTGAGAAAAAATTCAAGAGAGTGGAGACCGGGGCCACGGTGAAGGAGCTGTGCGAGCTGGAGGGCGAGATCAACCATATGCAGGAGAAGCTGGCCCAGGCAGACCAGGCGGAGCGCACATTTTTCCAGAACGCTTCCCATGAGCTTCGGACGCCGCTCATGTCCATCAGCGGCTATGCCCAGGGGATCCAGTGCGGGGTATTTGAGGATGTGGCCCAGGCGGCCTCCGTGATCCTGGATGAGAGCACCCGGCTCACAGAGGTAGTGGACGGGATCCTTACGCTGACCAGGATGGACCAGCTTAGATACCAGGTGGTTCCGGTGGAGCTGGCAGTCAACGGCTTCATCGAAGAGCGGCTGGAGTGTCTGGAGGGCTTTGCCTACTCAAAAAACATAAAGCTGGTATTTCAGCCGGGGGAGGAGCATAAGATCATTACTGACGCCATGCTCCTGGAGCGGGCGTTCTCCAATGTGATGTCCAACTGTATCCGGTATGCTGGGACCCAGGTGGCTGTGGCGGTGCGGGAAAAGGAGGGAGATATCCTTATTACGGTGACCGACGACGGGCCTGGGTTTCCAGAGGGCGGTACGGAGCATCTGTTTGACCGGTTCTACAAGGGCAAGGGCGGAAACCATGGACTGGGTCTGGCCATTGCAAGGTGCTCCCTGGAGTACATGGGCGGCAGCGTGCGTGCGGCAGACACACAGAAGGGCGCAGAATTTGAGATCACACTGCCGCAGGATTGCCGCAGCTTTGCCCCAGACGAGAGGACAGAAATGTGATACTATGGAACATATAAAGGAGGAAGCGGAATGAAAAGGATATTCTTTATTTTCAGCCTGTTGCTCTGCCTTCTTTCTGTTCCTGTCACCGGATTCGCAGCGGAGACGGATGAGGAACAGGTAAAATACGAGGATGCGACTGCCGATAATATGAAAGAGATGTTAAAGGGCAGTATCGCACTGGATAAGATCAGCGCAGAGAACAAGGAGTCCCTTTTAAACTGGCTGGAAGCAGAAAACAAACCCGAAGAGGCGAAAAAGCTGGTGGATAAGATCCAGAAGCTCCAGGAAGACCAGGAAAAGGACCAGGAGAGTATGGATCCGTATACCAAGGCGAAAAAGACCTGTGATAAGAAGCTGAATGCGGAGGGAGCCAATGCGGCTCTGGAAAATATCATCCGGATCCAGAAAGACCGGCTGGAGGACCAGGAAGAGGTAAAAAAGCTCTGGAAGGACGTGGAAAAGCTGCTGAAAAAGTAGCCCGAGACAGAACAGAGCGGATACTGAAAAGATAAAATGGCTGTGGAGTGGCGGCACTCTGCGGCCATTTTGTGTATTCCGCACAATTTTATCTCTTAAAACACTGGAAATATAAGACAAAGTATGATTAAATAGAAGTAGCGCAGTATCCGGCCGGCCGGAAGGAGGACCGCCTGCGGCGCATGCAGATAAGAAGAAAGAAGGTAACAGTATGGAAACAATGGACGATTTCAGGGAAGAGCTGGAAGCCTCCTTTAAGAAAATACGAGTGGGCGACGTGGTCACTGGTACGGTGATCGACGTGACCGAGGACCAGGTGATCGTGGACCTTAAGACCTACGCGGACGGAGTGATCCGGAAAGAGGATCTGAGCGAGGATCCGGATTTTAATATGCAGGAAGCGGTCCATCCCGGAGACGAGATCACCGCAACGGTGATGGCTACCAATGACGGCGAAGGAAATATGGTCCTTTCAAAGAAAGAGGCCAACGCAGTCCTGGCCTGGGATAAATTAAAGAAGATGATGGAGGAGCGTACCGTTGTTAAGGTAAAGATCAGCGAGGTGGTCAATGCCGGAGCCGTTGCGTATCTGGAGGGGATCCGCGGCTTTATCCCCGCGTCCCGTCTGTCCGACGAGTATGTGGAGGACTTAAAGGAGTGGGATGGAAAGACCATTGAGGTGACGGTGATCACTGCTGATGAGGAGGAACGCCGCCTGGTGCTTTCGGGACAGGAACCGGCCCGGGAGAAAAAACAGGCGGAAACAAACAGGAAGATCGAAAAGTGTGAGGTGGGAGCTGTTATGAACGGTACAGTGGAGACCATAAAGCCCTACGGCGCCTTCGTGGCCCTGGAGAACGGCCTCACAGGTCTGCTTCATATCTCCCAGATCAGCACCCAGAGGATCAAGCATCCGGGAGCTGTCTTAAAGGAAGGCCAGGAGGTAAGGGTGAAGATCCTTTCCACCGCTGACAATAAGATCAGCCTCAGCATGAAGGTACTGGCAGAGGAAACGGCAGAGGCTGAATCCCACAGCACCTACGATTATAAAGAAGAAGGCCAGGCAAGCACAGGCCTTGCCGCTCTTTTAAAGAATATCAAGTTATAAGACCAGGAAACAGAATATAAGAAAATAGGAAGCAGTTTCCTGCCCTGTGCAGAGAGGGGGCAGCAGTATGACAAAAGATCCAAAATCCTTTGAACAGGTGGACCAGTGGAAAACGACCATGTTTTTATACAGCTCTGCGCTGAAATCGATCAACACCAAGATCGAGATCCTGAACAATGAGTTCATCCAGCTGTATAATTATAACCCCATCGAACATATCACATCCCGGCTGAAAACGCCGTCCAGTATTGTGAAAAAGCTTCAGAACGACGGCATCGACGTTACCATCGATAATATGGTGGAATACTTAAACGATATCGCAGGGATCCGGATCATCTGCTCGTTCATGTCGGATATTTATCCCATTGCGGATATGATCGCCCGGCAGGCAGATATCACGGTGCTCCATGTGAAGGACTACATCAAGTATCCCAAATCCAACGGCTACAAGAGCTATCATATGGTGGTGACGATCCCGGTATATCTGACCGATGGAAAGATGGATACAAAGGTCGAAATCCAGATCCGCACCATTGCAATGGATTTCTGGGCTTCCCTGGAGCACAAGATCGCATATAAATTTGAAGGAAACCCGCCGGATTATCTGGAAACAGAGCTGAAGGCCTGCGCTGATATGGTGGATATGCTGGATGCAAAAATGTTTTCCCTGAACCAGGCGATCATGGAGATCGGCCGGACCCGGAGAGAAGAGGCCGAAAAGAAGCTGGAGGAAGAGCGTCTCCAGGAGGAGGCCAGGCAGCAGGCCCAGCGGGCGCGGGAGATCGTGGAAGGACAGAAGGCGGGACAGGGCACGGAACCGGAAAACGGAGGAAAGGCATGAAGGCTGTACTTCAGAGAGTTACGGAAGCGTCCGTCCGCGTGGACGGGGAGGTGATCGGATCCATTGGAAAGGGATTTTTTATCCTCCTTGGCGTATCCGACGAGGATGATGAGGCCGTCGCAGATAAAATGGCAGATAAGATCTGTAAATTAAGGATCTTTGAGGATGAAAATGGAAAGACCAACCTGTCCTTAAAGGACGTGGGAGGAGAGGTGCTGGTGGTGAGCCAGTTCACCCTGTATGCAGACTGCCGGAAGGGCAACCGTCCCAGCTTCATCGGAGCGGGAGCGCCGGCAGAGGCAGACCGGCTTTATGAGTATTTCATGGAGCGGTGCCGGACCCATGTGGATAAAGTGGAGCATGGAAGATTCGGCGCAGATATGAAGGTATCCCTGGTGAACGACGGGCCCTTCACACTGATGCTGGACAGCAGGGAGCTGTTTAAATAGCAGTCTGGCGGGTCTGCACACAGCTTGTGCGGACTGTAAGAACATACAGGTTACGATCCAGATAAAGAGAAAAGAGGAGAGAGCATCATGAATGGAAAAGATTTAGAGAAAGAGCTTTTATGGGAAGCCCCCCACATTGCAAAGGAGGCTCCCGCAGAGAGAGAGGAGGCTTCCGCCTTCTGTGAGGGCTACAAGGCGTTCTTAAACGCCGGAAAGACCGAGAGAGAATGCGTAAAGGCCGCAGTGGAGCTTTTAGAAAAGGCCGGCTACCGGGAATTTGATCCCAAGGCCTCCTACAAGGCTGGAGACAAGGTATACTGGAACAACCGGAAAAAAGCCCTGGCTGCAGCCACCTTTGGAACCCTGGGGATGGAGGAGGGCCTCAGAATGAACGGCGCCCATATCGATTCCCCCAGACTGGATTTAAAGCCCAATCCGCTGTTTGAGCAGGCGGATATCGCTTACTTAAAGCCTCACTACTACGGCGGGATCCGCAAATACCAGTGGGGAGCCACTCCGCTGGCCATGCACGGCGTGGTTGGAAAGAAGAATGGCGAGATGGTGGAGATCTCCATCGGTGAAAAAGAGGGAGAGCCCCAGTTCTGCATCACAGACCTGCTTCCCCACCTGGCCTCCGAGCAGAATGGAAGAAAGCTGGGCGAGGGCTTAAAGGGTGAAGAGTTAAACATCATCGTCGGGTCCATCCCGTTTATGGGCGAGGAGGATGAGAAGATCAAGACTCCCGTAAAGCTTATGGCCATGAAGCTGTTAAACGAAATGTACGGAATCACAGAAAAAGACTTTACAAGAGCGGAGATCGAAATGGTACCGGCTTATAAGGCCGTGGATGTGGGCCTGGACAGGAGCCTGGTGGGCGCTTACGGACAGGATGACAGAGTCTGCGCCTATACGGCTCTGATGGCAGAAACGGAGACAAAGGCTCCGGCCCATACGACGCTGACGATCCTGGCTGATAAGGAGGAGATCGGTTCTGCCGGAAATACTGGTCTCAATTCCGATTTCGTGCTCCATATCATTGAAGACCTGTGCCAGACAGCCGGCGCAGATCTGAAAACAGTTTTAAGAGCGTCCCTGTGCCTGTCCTCCGACGTGAACGCGGCATACGATCCCACTTTTGCCTCCGTATACGAGGAGAGAAACTCCAGCGCCATCAATAAGGGCTGTGTTCTCACAAAATATACAGGAGCCAGAGGAAAATCCGGCAGCAACGACGCCAGCGCCGAGACCATGGCCAAGGTGATCCAGATCATGGATGAAAACGGCGTATACTGGCAGACCGGCGAGCTGGGAGCCGTGGACGTGGGAGGCGGCGGAACCATCGCCCAGTTTGTGGCCCATATGGATGTGGATGTGGTGGATCTGGGAGTTCCGATCCTTTCCATGCACGCTCCCTTTGAGCTGGCCTCCAAGCTGGATGTTTACAACACTTATAAAGCATTTAAGGCATTCTACAAATAAGACGGGACATATTCCCCTCCCCCAGGACGACGCTTCTCCTTCGGGGAGGGGATCTGTTTCTGAATGCGGCAGTTCAGCTGCGTATCTTAAAATTCTATGAAATCCCTTTATTTCCCTTTCTGTTTATGGTAAAATCGGCTGAACAGCCATGAAAGGAATTGAGAAAAATGATAAAAAGAAAACTTATAACAGCCGGTTTTGTGATCGCCATGGCAGCCATGGTCATGTCTGGATGCAAGAGCGGAGGTACAGATAAAGAGACAACGGCGGCAGCGGCCGGAGAGACGGCGGGAAGCCAGGAGAGCGGGACCGCCTCTGGTGAAACGAAATCGGAGAAGGAGCTGACCGACGAAGCCAGCCTGGAGCTGGGAAACTATAAGGGACTGACCCTTACAGCCGTAAAGGCCGGAGTGACCGACGAGGACCTGGACGCAGAGCTGGAGATCTTAAAGGGCCAGTATCCGGCGGAGGTCACCGGACGGGCAGCCAGACTGGGCGACGTGGCCAATATCGACTATGTGGGGACCAAGGACGGCGAGGCCTTTTCCGGCGGGACCGCTGAGGGCTTTGACCTGGCCCTGGGAAGCGGCACCTTCATCGACGGTTTTGAGGACGGCGTTGTGGGAATGAACGTGGGCGAGGAAAAAGACCTGAACCTTACATTCCCGGAAAACTATAAGAGTGCAGATCTGGCCGGACAGGAAGTGGTATTCCATGTGACCCTGAACGCCATTAAGAATGCAGAGGAGACCGCCATCGACGACGCGCTGGCAAAGAGAGCCATGGACGACGAGAACGCTACCCTGGACCAGTTAAGGAGCCAGGTGTTCGGCGGCCTTGAAAACCAGGCGGAGAGCAATTTCTTCAATGAAGCTGGAAGCGAGCTCTTAAACCAGGCCATTGAAAATTCCAAGGTCACCTGCGATCCTGACGCTGTGGACGATATGTATGACCAGCTTGTGACCACATACACTGCTTACGCAGGCCAGTATGGAATGGAGCTGGAGGAGTTCTTAAGCATGTTCCTTCAGACTGATAAGGCGGGCTTACGGGGTACTGCGGAGAACCTGGTGAAGCAGGAGATGGTGCTCAACGCCATCATCGAAGCCGAGGGGATCAAGGCTACGGATGAGGAAAAGGATAAGCTGGCCCAGATGAATTATTTTGCCGACGCCGAAGAGATGGTCTCCACCTACGGGGAGGAGTCTGCCAACCGTCTGTTCCAGATGGGAGCCGCGTATTACTATCTGATCGACAATGCCGTACAGGGAGCGCCTGCCGGGGCAGGGGAGACTGTGGAAGGCCATACAGAATCCCAGGCAGCAGAGACGACGGCTCCTTAGGAAATGGATGCGGATACCATATGAAAAGAAAAGCCTTATTTTTTGATATTGACGGAACGCTTCTGAGCGATCATAAAAAGGAGCTGCCGGAAAGCGCGGCCCGGGTCATTGCCCAGGCGCGCCGGGCGGGCCATCTGGTATTTATCAATTCTGGACGGGCCCGGTGCCTGATGCAGGAGGTGGAGGCGGCTCTCCCAGTGGACGGCTACCTCTGCGGCTGCGGTACATACCTGGAGATCCAGGGGAAAAAGGTCCTCCACCATGTGATCGGGAGAGAGCGGAGGCTGGAGCTCCAGAAGAGCATCCTGGCCCATGATCTGGATGGGATCCTGGAAGGGCCGGAGGGCTGTGCCGTACAGAGCCAGGTTTCCCGGATGGAGGGAGTAGAGCGGGTCAAGGAGCTGTTTATAAAAACCGGTGTGGTCCGCCCGTGGGACTGGCAGGAAGAGGCTG
>ERZ809296.4449-NODE-4449-length-10746-cov-6.822374_pt1 | contig 10746 bp, 9 predicted proteins | sample MGYA00520511_ERZ809296 | MGnify/ENA primary metagenome ERZ809296 (study PRJEB31576, sample SAMEA3212662) | Homo sapiens | biome: human-gut; feature: human gut; material: fecal | place: Sweden | collected 2012 ... | reverse complement strand
TTGGATGCCGTCCGCTGCTGTTTTTGTACATTATGCAGGGTGAGAGCTGGCCGCAGGCCGCCCGCCGTTTCGGCGGGCTGGCGGACCTTCGGTCCGCTTCGGCGGCGCTTTGCGCCGCCGGGCCTGCGGCCGGAACCTGCCCTTCGCGGAGATTTTCTTTTGCCGCTATCTCTATTCCGTCAGCTTGCCGCATAAAGATGAAACAGAAGCAGAGAGGAGTGGGGCATATGGGTTATCATTCGGTACGGCTGCGGCGGGGCAGTGTTTTGGCATTTGCGGTGCTGCTGGTAGCGGCGGTGGCAGGCACGGTGGTGCTTACCAGTCAGCAGCCGGTAGCGCTGCCGGCCTGGAGCCTTTTTAATAAAGGCATCCCCGGCGGAGAGGAAAACCAGCGTATTGAGTTTCTGCAAAAATACGGCTGGGAAGCGGAAGTGCCGCCCATTAGTGAAGAGGAGATTGTGATCCCGGCGGAGTGGGATGAGGTCTATACCGGGTATGCCTCCCTACAGCAGGCGCAGGGCTTCAATCTGGATAAACTGCGGGGCAAAACCGTAACGGAATATACCTATCACATCACCAATTATCCCGAAAAGGATGAGGTAGCTGCGCACATCCTTGTCTATAAGGATAGGATCGTTGGGGCGGATATCAGCGAGATGGAGCAGGGAGGCTTCTGCATGGAGGTCATCCCGGGCTGAGAAAATGGGGCGGGGCGGTTGCATCCCGCCCCGGTTCCCTGCTACAATAGGAGAAGAAAGGGGGCGGCCGCATGGAACGACTGGACAAGCTGCTGGCTTCGCAGGGAATGCTCTCCCGGCGGGAGGTCAAGGAACTGATCACCAAGGGCCGGGTGACAATAGACGGTACGGTGGAAAAACATCCGGAGCGCAAGGTGACCGGGGAAGAGCAGATCGTGGTGGCGGGGGAGCTGCTGCGGGTGCAGCGCACCCTGACGCTGATGCTCCACAAGCCGCAGGGGGTTGTTTCCGCGGCGCGGGATGCCCGGGATAAAACAGTGCTGGAGCTGGTGCCGCCGGAGTACCGCCGCAAGGAGCTGTTCCCGGCGGGGCGGCTGGATAAGGACACCACAGGGCTCATGATCCTAACCGATGACGGTGCCCTGGCCCACGAGATACTGGCTCCCCAAAAGCATGTGCCCAAGCAGTATCGTGTCACCATTGATATTCCCATGACGGAGGAAATGGTACACCGCTTTGCCGAAGGAATAGAGCTGAAGGATGGCCGCTGCCGGCCGGCGGAGCTGACCATTGAATCGGAAGATACCGGAGTGGTGACGCTGCGGGAGGGCCGCTACCATCAGATCAAGCGGATGTTCGGCTGCTGCGGGGCGGTGGTTACGGGCCTGCACCGGCTTTCCATGGGGGCGCTGCGGCTGGATGATACCCTGGCCCCCGGTGAGTGCCGCCCCTTGAGCGAAGAGGAGATCTCTCTGCTGCGGCAGCAGCACCTGCCGGAATAAATGTAAAATGGCAGAATAGACAGTCCTTACCGGCAGTGGCAGGGACTGCCGTTTTTCTTGGCAGATTGCACCAAACTCCGGAAAATCCTCAAGCAATCATCACCGGGGGGTCACGGAATATTCATATTTTTATGGTAAATTGGAACTACACCAGCCCCCTGTGACCTGGTTTTCTTTGTGCAAAATGATGGAAGCGCATCCCCCTATTTTGTGCCGAGGCTGCCAGCAAGGCCCAACATTTTGGGCTGGAGGTGTTGGATTTGACAAGAAACAGCCCCATAATCTGATGATATTGCCCAAAGGAATTGAGGGTTTTTCCAAGGAAAAAGCAGAAAACTGTTGCATTTGCACAAAATATTAGGTAAAATAAAAGTGTTCATTCATCACAGACTGTGTGTGACAGCAATTTTTTGCGAAAGTAGAGGGGTAGTTTTATGTCGAACCGTTTGTTCCAGGGCCTGGTTTATCAGATGCGGGATACTGTGGACCGCATGATCGGCGTCATTGATGAGAGCGCCACCATCATTGCCTGCAGCGACCTGACCAAGATCGGCGAGCCGAACGATTTTTTGGCGGCGGATCTGGGCGAAAATAACGAGCTGTTCATCCGGGACGGCATTACCTACAAGCCCTTTGGCTCCAAGATGAAGTCGGAGTATGCCGTGTTTGTTTCCGGCAGCGATGACCTGGCGGCCAAAATGTGCGGCGTGCTCAGCATCTCTCTTTCCAGCATCAAGCAGTACTACGATGAAAAATACGACCGCGGCAATTTTATCAAGAATATCATTCTGGATAACATCCTGCCCGGCGATATCTTTGCCAAGGCGCGGGAGCTGCACTTTTCCTCCGATGCCAGCCGCGCGGTGCTACTGGTGCGGGTGCAGGCCAACAGCAGCGTTTCCGCCTTTGATGTGGTGCAGAACCTCTTCCCCGATAAGCAGAAGGACTTTGTCTTTAATGTCAATGAGACCGATATCGTACTGGTGAAGGAAGTCAAGCCCGGCATCGAAAGCAAGGACCTGGAAAAGCTGGCCCGTTCCATCGTGGATACCCTGGGCGGTGAATTCTACACCAAGGCGCAGGTCGGCATCGGCAGTGTCATTGCCGGCATCAAGGACCTGGCCCGGTCCTTCCGTGAGGCGCAGGCCGCGCTGGAGGTGGGCAAGGTATTCGATACCGAGCGGCTTATCGTCAGCTATGATAACCTGGGTATCGCGCGCATCATTTATCAGCTGCCCACCACCCTGTGTGAGCAGTACCTGCGCGAGGTCTTTAAGAAAGGCTCCATCGAAAGCCTGGATCACGAGACCCTTTTCACCATTCAGAAGTTCTTTGAGAACAACTTGAATGTTTCCGAGACCAGCCGTAAGCTGTTTGTTCACCGCAATACCCTGGTGTATCGCCTGGAGAAGATCAAGAAGCTGACGGGTCTCGATCTGCGGGAGTTTGACCATGCCATCATCTTTAAGGTGGCGCTGATGGTGAAGAAGTACCTGACCGCGAACCCTGTGAAGTACTAAAAAGACAGCTTTGATGTCATTTAAGGGCTGACCCAATATCCTATAGAGCAAGGCGGTGTATCCCTTGATTGATCTGCAAGGAGTAACCAAGACCTACCCCAGCGGCGTATGCGCGTTGGATGGGGTGGATCTACATATCGAAAAAGGCGAATTCGTCTTTGTGGTGGGGCATTCCGGTGCCGGCAAAAGCACCCTCATCAAAACGCTGCTGCGGGAGGAAGTGCCCACCGAGGGCGAGGTGACGGTAAATGGCCGGGACCTTATCCATATGAAGCAGCGGGAGATCCCTTACTTTCGTCGCACCATCGGTGTAGTGTTCCAGGATTTCCGGCTTATCCCCACCATGACGGTCTTTGATAATGTGGCATTTGCCCTGCAGGTGACCGGTGTGCCGCGGCGGTTTATCCGCCGGCGGGTGCCCTATATTCTGAATCTGCTGGGGCTGGATGATAAGTACAAGCACTATCCGCCGGAACTCTCCGGCGGCGAGCAGCAGCGTGTGGCCCTGGCCCGCGCGCTGGTGAATAACCCCGACCTGCTCATTGCCGATGAGCCGACCGGCAATATCGATCCGGAGCTTTCCTACGAGATCGTGGAGCTTTTGGATGAGATCAATAAGACCGGTACCACCATCCTCATGGTGACGCATGAGCATGAGCTGGTGAACCGTTTCCACCACCGTACCGTGACACTGGAAAAGGGACGCATTATCCGGGATCAAGGAGGTGCTTCCCATGTTTAAGAATTCCTTTGGCTATCTGGTCAAGGAGGGCCTGCACAATATCCGCGCCAACCGGCAGATGTCGGTGGCTTCCATCGGCGTGCTTATCGCCTGTATGGTGCTTATCGGCGGGGCGCTGCTGCTTTCCCTCAATATCAATTCCTTGATGGGCTATGTAGAAAGCTTCAATGAGGTTGTGGTCTGGATCGATGACGACCTCGGCAGCGCCGGCACCGAGAGGCTGAAGGCAGAGATCGACGATCTGCCCAATATCGCCTCCAAGCAGTACATCAGCAAGGAGGACGCCCTGAAGGAGCTGAGCGACACCCTGGGCAGCCAGAGCTTTCTGGAAGGCTTTGAGCAGTACGCGGATGAAAACCCGCTGCCGGCTTCCTTCCGCTTGAAAGTGAACAGCCTGGAAAATCTACCGGAGACCGTCAAGGCGCTGGAGGGCCTTTCCGGGGTGGAAAGCGTGGAATCCAGCAATGAGGTGGCCACGACCCTGGTGGGTATCAAGACCGCCATCCATGTGGCGGGGCTTACCATCGTCGCTATTTTGATGGTCGTTTCCATCATTATCATTGCCAATACCGTCCGGGTGACGATCTTCAACCGCCGCCGGGAGATCAATATTATGAAATATGTCGGCGCCACCAATGCCTTCATCCGCTTCCCCTTTTTGGTGGAGGGCATGGTCATTGGACTCATTTCCGCCCTCATTGCCTTTGGGCTGCTGTGGGTGGGCACCCACTTCCTGTATCAGTGGGTGGGGCAATCGGCCAGCGGCTGGCTGCAGCTGGCCTACCAGAGCCTCATTCCCTTTGTCTCCATCGCCCCGCAGATGCTGCTGGGCTTTGTGGCGGCGGGGGGGCTGTTCGGTATGGTGGGCAGCTTTATCTTCGTCGGCAAATATCTCAAAGTATGATGCAGGAAAACGCCCTCTTTACACACACTATGTAAAGGGAGACTTCCTGTTCTGATAAGACAACAGCCTGAAGTTTGACAGAAGAAAACCCACAGCAAATGTGCAAACGGAAAGGACAAGGCAAATACCATGAAGAGATGCAGCAAGCGGATCCTGGCAGCGGTGATGTGCGCCGCGGTGCTGACGGTCTCCGCGCCCATTACCGCCTACGCGGATAGTACCCTGGACCACCTGAACGGCCAGTACAGTGAGCTGGAAAAACAGCAGCAGGCCCTAAAGGATAAACTGAACCAGACCAAGACCGAAAAGGAAAAGCAGGAAGCGATCCGCAATAACCTGAACAATCAGATTACCAATACCCAAAAGCAGATCACTCTTTTGGATAACAAGATCAATTATCTGCAGAATGATATCGCCGATAAAGAGGAACGCATCAATGAACTGAGCGCGGAAGTGCTGGAGCAGCAGGATCTCTTTATGAAGCGCATTCGCTCCATCTACAAGACCAGCGTCGGCACCAGTATGTTGGGCATGGTCTTTGGCGTGGATAGCCTGGGCAGTTACCTCAGCTACGGCAAATACCTCAGCCGCATCTCGGAGCACGACAGCGCCCTGCTGCAAGCCCTCGCGGATAACATCACCGAGCTGCGGACGCTGCAGGCGCAGATGCAGGAGGAAAAAGAGGACCTGGCGGATACCAAGGTGACGGCGGAGAGCAAGAAGGCCAGCCTGAACAGCCAAAAGACCGAGGTGGAAAGCACCCTGCAGGATATCAAAAAGATGGAGCAGGAATACCTGGCCGATCAGGCTGCCATCCAGAAGGAGATGAAGCAGATCCAGGCTGATATTGATGCCATCTATGCTGCCAATGCCGGCAACGGCAGCCAGGTGGATTACAGCACCACCGGATTTATCTACCCGGTAAAGGGCTATACTTACATCAGCAGCTACTACGGCTGGCGCTTCAATAATACCGATTATCACACCGGAATCGATTTTCCGGCACCTGCCAATACGCCCATTCGCGCCTCAGCCTCCGGCACCGTCATTCATGTGCGTACCGGTGCGGGTTACGGCAGGGCATGGGGCTACGGCAATTATCTTATCGTTGACCATGGCGGCGGTTTTTCCACCCTATATGCACACTGCACCTCGGTTGCCGTCAATGTAGGCGATACCGTTACCAAGGGGCAGACCATTGCCTATGTGGGGACCACCGGCTGGTCTACCGGCTATCATCTCCACTTTGAAATCCGCCGCAACGGCGCGCATACCAATCCGCTCAATTATCTGTAACGGCACTGTGCAGGTAAGCGGCGTTACAACAGGAGCATAAAACAGCATGAACAAGAAAATTTCGCTTGGCGCGGCCATCGCCTATATGGCCATCGTAGCGGCTGTGGCCTTTTCCCTTACCATGATCTACTCGATGAACCTGTTCAATGTGAAGATGACAGGCATCACCGAACGGGAAAAAATGTACAGCTCTCTGCATGAGGTAGACCTGTATGTGCGGGAAAATTACTACGGCTCCATCAATGAGGAAGCGCTGCAGGAGGCCATTGCCCGCGGGTATATCGATGGCCTGGAGGACAGCAATGCCCGCTACTTCACCGCTGCGGAATATGAGGCCTATACCCAATCCGGCAGCGGCAAATATGTAGGCGTGGGTCTGGTGACCGAGATGGATTCCTCCGGCTATCTGCTGGTTCGGGAGGTTTATCCCGATTCTCCGGCGCAGATGGCGGGCATCAAGGTGGGGGCGCTTATTACCAATGTAAACGGTACCCGCGTGACCGAAAATAACAATGAAAGCATGGCGGGCCGCCTGCGCGGCGAAGCCGGCACCAAGGTGACTCTGACCATCCAACAGGATAGCCAGGAGAACAACTACGAGCTGACCCTGCGCGCCATTGAGGTGCCCACAGTAAAAATGACCATGGTAAGTGAAGATACCGCCTATATCAGCTTTACCGAGTGGAGCGGTACCACTGCCGACCAGTTCATCGCCCAGCTGAATGCCTTGAAGGCCCAGGAAGTAAAGGGCATTCTGCTGGATGTACGCGGCGTTACCAGCAATGAGCTTTCCTATGCGGTCCGGCTGCTGGATCCGCTGCTGCCCAGCGGTACTGTGGCCTATTCCCGCGATAAGGACGGCAACCTGACCGCCGTGGCGGAATCCGATGCGAACAGCTGGGATATTCCGCTGGTGGTGCTGGCCGATGAGACCACCGGTGGCACCACGGAGCTCTTTGTGATGGCGCTGCAGGACTTTGGCCGGGCCAAGGTGGTAGGCGCCCGCACCGCCGGCAACGGCGATATCACCGAGATCTTCAAGCTTTCGGGTGGTTCGGCCATCCAGGTCACCACGGCGCAGTATGCCGGGCCCAAGCAAAAGAGCTTTGGTGATACCGGTGTAGGTCCTGACTATGAGGTGGAGCTGGCGGCCAGCGAGAGTAACCGGGGTGATATCCTGGGCAACGCTGAGCTGGATGCTCCCTATAAGAAGGCACTGGAGGTGCTGGCGGCGGCCATCCGGTAATATAATAAAATCTTTCGACCGGCTCCGGAATGGGGCCGGTTATTTTTAGTGCGGCAAAAATGTTTCACGTGAAACATTTGTTCGCTGTACGGCGGAAATGGATTGAGGGGATGTATGGAATTTAATCTGAGGCGGGGGAGAGCTTTAGCAGGTGGAAAGGCAGGGGTGGGGTGCGACGGGGCCCGCAGGGCCGCGGCACTCCGTGCCGCGTAGGGGGCGGCCTGCGGCCGCCCCCCCAAAGCCGTCCGAAGGACGGCTTGCCCTGCGGGCCCCAGCCCGGTGGCTTGTACTAAATGGACCTAGTGGCGCATAGGATGGAACAGGACAGGCAAAGGGGGCACAAGGGATGTTCATGGTGGTAGCAGTAGAGGACAAAAAAGAACCGCTGCGGCAGAGATTGGGACGGCTGCTGCGGGGTGATGCCCTGGAGTGGGAGGACCGCAGCTGCGGTGGGAACCGCTACCGATATATAGTGTGGCACGGCCCAGTAGAACGGCTGCCTTGGAACCGGCTGGCCCTGCTGTGTCCCCGCCCGCGTTCTCCGGTGCTGCTCCCCCCGGAGGTATTGGCACCGGAGGGCTGCCCACTGCGGGATTACCGGCCGCAAGACTTTACGGCAAGGCTGACGGTGGCAGCCGCCCGGCAGGCCATGGAACAAACCGCGGGAAAGGGCAGCGGATTGCTGGGGCTGCTGGACCCGCAGGGAATAGCGCCATGGGCCTGCGGGGAGTGGCTGGACTGCTGCCGGGGAGTAAAGGTATATACCTTGCGGCGAAGCCGCTATGCTGCCGCGGAAACCATGCTGCGGGTGGAATACGGCCTGCCGCTGCTATGGGCGGAGACCCCAGCCGAGCTGGAGGACTGTTCCATTTGCGCGGCGCCCTATCCAACAGGAGTGATACGGGTGCGGCGGCCGATAATCACTGCAGACCGCAGTGGGATACAGGGGAACCCCACAGTGAACCGGCTGACGCTGGCACTGACGCCGGAACAGCTGGCGGAGGTGCCGCCGGGGGTGGAACCAACCGCCTTTTGGGGGATGGTAACGGAGTGCGGTAGCCGCCGGGTGAAGCTGCCGCTGACCCTTGGGGGATGCCGCATTGATGGACGGCTGGCGGAATTTACCGAACTGGGGAAGCTGATGCGTACTTGACATTTTGGGCAGAAAAAACTATAATAATTAGACTATCGTCGGGCAGCGGGGCACCGTTTGCCTCCCGTAAAGGAGCTGTATTTCATGGTAAACACCATTCAAATGACCCAGACCGGCTATGATGAGCTGGCCAAAGAGCTGGAAGAGCTGAAAACGACCAAACGCAGCGAGATCGCAGAGAAAATAAAGATCGCCCGCGGCTACGGCGACCTTTCCGAAAACAGTGAATACGATGCTGCCAAAAACGAGCAGGCGGAAATAGAAGCCCGCATTGCCGTGCTGGAAGAGCAGCTGAAGCATGTGACCATCGTGGATACCGACAGCCTTTCGCTGGATGTGGTGGGGGTTGGCTCCAAGGTGAAGGTGCTGGATAAGGATATGGAGGAAGAGGGTGAGTACCTCATCGTTGGCGCCATGGAAGTGGGCCACGAGATGAACACAATTTCCGACCAGTCCCCCGTAGGCCATGCGCTTATTGGCCATAAAAAGGGCGAGACCGTGGTGGTGGAAGCCCCCGGCGGCGCCTTCGAGATGGTCATTCTGGACATCAGCAAGTAATTTACCGGCAAAAAGGCAGAAAAGTGCTGAACTTTTCTGCTTTTTATTTGCCCTGCGGGGCATTTGATGATAGAATAAAGTGATGCCCACAGCAGCGGCAGTGGCGGGAGCACCGGGCGCTCCGCAGCGAGGGAGGGCCGTCCCCGGCGAAGCGGGGCGGCTCGATAAAAGCGGAGGGGCGTCCGGAGATTGCCCCTTGCAGGAATGGATGAATGTGACGGGGCGGGTATGCCTGCGCCGGTGAAGGAGGACAAAATATGAGCGAAGAAAAGGTAATGAACCCGGCGGCGGAGGCCGAGGAAGAAGAGGAGCGCCTGCACGAACAGGTAAAGGTGCGCAGGGACAAGCTGGCGGCACTGTGCGAAGCCGGCAAGAACCCCTATGAGATCACGAAATATGACTGGGATACCAAAACTGAGGAGATCCGGGATAACTTTGAGGCGCTGGAGGGCAAAACGGTACGCATTGCCGGCCGCATGATGAGCCGCCGCGTGATGGGTAAGGCCAGCTTTATGGATCTGCTGGATTCCACCGGACGGCTGCAGGTATATGTGCGCCGGGATGATGTGGGCGAGGAAGACTATGCCGACTTTAAGAAGTGGGATATCGGTGATATCCTGGGCGTGGAGGGCACCGTGTTCCGTACCCAGAAGGGCGAGATCTCGGTTCATACCACCCATATCAAGCTGCTTTCCAAGTCCCTGCTGCCGCTGCCGGAGAAATTCCATGGGCTGCGGGATACCGATACCCGGTACCGCCAGCGCTATGTGGACCTTATTGTGAACCCGGAGGTGCGGGATACCTTCTATAAGCGCAGCCGCATCCTGACCGAGATCCGCCGCTACCTGGATGAGAAGGGCTTCCTGGAGGTAGATACCCCCATCCTGGTGCCGCTGGAGATCGGCGCTTCCGCCCGGCCCTTTGTGACCCACCACAATACACTGGATATGGATATGTACCTGCGCATTGAGACCGAGCTGTATCTCAAGCGGCTCATCGTGGGCGGCCTGGATCGTGTGTACGAGGTGGGACGCATCTTCCGCAATGAGGGTATGGATACCAAGCACAACCCCGAATTCACCACCGTGGAGCTGTACCAGGCCTACACCGATTACAAGGGCATGATGGACCTGGTGGAGGAGCTGTATACCCGCCTGGCGCAGAATGTCTGCGGCAGTACCAGGATCACCTACCAGGGTGTGGAGCTGGACCTGGGCCACTGGGAGCGCCTGACCATGGCGGAATCGGTGAAGAAGTACGCCGGGGTGGACTACTACGACTGGAAGAGCGATGAGGATGCCCGCGCCGCCGCCAAGGCGAAGAATGTGGAGGTCCCTGCTGATGCGACCAAGGGTACCGTGCTGGCCGAGTTCTTTGATGCCTATGTGGAGGAGAACCTCATCCAGCCGACCTTTATTTATGATTATCCAGTGGAAAACAGCCCGCTGGCCAAGCGCAAGCCGGAGGATCCTGCCTTTACCGAGCGGTTTGAGTACTTCATCTGCGCCACCGAGTATGGCAACGCCTTCAGTGAGCTGAACGACCCCATTGATCAGAAGGCGCGCTTTGAACGGCAGGTAGAGGCAAAGCGCCGCGAGGAGCCGAATACCCGCGCTGAGGTGGACTACGATTTTGTGACAGCATTGGAATACGGTATGGCCCCCACCGGCGGTTTGGGCTTTGGTGTGGACCGCCTGGTGATGCTGCTGACCGATTCGGCTTCCATCCGGGATGTATTGCTGTTCCCGACAATGAAGCCGTTGGACTCCGACAAGAAGGGTTCCAAGGAAGCTTCGGCTCCTGCGGAGGCTGCTCAGGCGGCTCCGGTTGTGGAGGAAAAAATCGAT
>ERZ809296.4439-NODE-4439-length-10764-cov-5.475208_pt1 | contig 10764 bp, 10 predicted proteins | sample MGYA00520511_ERZ809296 | MGnify/ENA primary metagenome ERZ809296 (study PRJEB31576, sample SAMEA3212662) | Homo sapiens | biome: human-gut; feature: human gut; material: fecal | place: Sweden | collected 2012 ... | reverse complement strand
ACTCCGAGCACGCAAGGCGCTATCTGAATGCCGCGGGCGTCCCGAAGGAGCGCACCTTCGTGGTGGGCAGCCCCATGGCGGAGGTGCTGCATCAGAATCTGCCGCAGATCGAGGCCAGCGACATTCACGCCCGGCTCGGTTTGGAAAAAGGCAAGTACATTCTGCTCTCCGCCCACCGGGAGGAGAATATCGACACGGAGGAGAATTTCCGTTCGCTCTTCACGGCGATAAACGCCATGGCGGAGCAATATGGTATGCCGGTTCTGTACTCCTGCCACCCGAGAAGCCGGAAACGATTGGAGGAAAGCAGCTTCCGACTTGACAAGCGCGTGATTGCGCACAAGCCGCTGGGCTTCCACGATTACAACTGCCTGCAGATGAACGCTTTCTGCGTCGTGTCCGACAGTGGCACGCTGCCGGAGGAGTCGAGCTTCTACCTGTCGGTGGGCAAGCCGTTTCCGGCGGTGTGCATCCGCACCTCCACCGAGCGCCCGGAGGCGCTGGACAAGGGCTGCTTTGTCCTGTCTGGCATCCATACGGAGCAGCTGCTGCAGTCCATTGACTTGGCAGTACAGATGCAGCAAAACGGCGAATTCGGCGCACCTGTCCCCGACTATACCGCCGAGAATGTGTCTGTGAAGGTCGCGCGGATCATCCAGAGCTATACCGGCATTGTGGATCGTTTTGTTTGGAGAAAATAGAATTTCTGTCTGGCAGTCCGTCCGAGTATCCATCTCGGGCGGGCTGTTTTTTGCTTTTTCCGCGCTGTAGCGATGTTTCTGGGATATCCGCGCAAAAATTTTTTTGGCTGGGTAAGTTGAAATGTATCGGAAATGTATTGTTCCTGTACCTGCAAATGTATCTTTTTTGGTATCGGGAGGGGCAGGCCGGGGCTATCGAAATGCTGCATAATTACCCCCGGATTCTGCGCCGGAATGTGACAACTTCAGGACAGTTTTGTATATGTTTTCATGTCGATGAATTGCGTTCTCCATGGTATCATGGAAATGTATCTATTTTCAATATTCAATCGTCTCATTCTTGATTTGTTGAAATGCACATTTTTGTTTTAATTTTATCTGCAATTTTGTTGAAATCGTAAAAAATTGTGCTTGAAAAATCGGTTTTTTAGTGGTATGATACAAAACGTAAGCACAACACATCCCCTTTCCCGCTTTCAATCCTCTCAAGTCACAGGATGGATAAATATGAGTATCTCTTCTAAAAAACCGCTTTACTATCAGTTAAAGCAGACATTACTGAAATGGATCGAGGGCGGCGACTATCCGCCCGGTTCGATCCTGCCGTCCGAAAAGCAGCTGCAGGACTCCTTCGGCATCAGCCGCACGACCGTGCGCATGGCGCTCAAGGAGCTGGAGCAGGAGGGCTTCCTCGTCCGCAGTCCCGGCAAAGGCACGTTCGTCGCCAGCATGAAGATCGAAAGCGGCCCGCGCCGCATTCTCAGCTTCACGCAGGAGATGCTGAACATGGGCCTTCAGGTCAGCAATCAGGTCGTCTCCCTCGAGAAGGAGCTGCCGGTGATCCGCACGGCGAACAAGCTGCAGATCCCCCAGGATCAGCCCGTCTGGCGGCTCGAGCGCATCCGCATGGCGGACTCCGTCCCCATCGCCACGGAGGTCAACTATATCCCGGCTGCGCTTGTGCCCAATATGGAGGCGCAGCTTGCGCAGAACCAGTCGTTTTATTCCTGCCTTGAGGAGGAATACGGCATCATCATCGTCTATGCACGCGAGCGCGTGGAGTGCCGCCTTGCCAACATGCGGGAGAGCCGTCATCTCGGCATTCCGAAGGGTTCGGCGATCCTGTACGTCGAGCGCCAGACCTTCGGCTACCGCAAGAGCAGGCCGATGGAGCCGTTCCCCGTCGAGTTCGTCAAGATGTCCTACAACGCAGAGAAGTATACATTCCACCAGATCATCCGCAAGGAGTAACATCGTTGTCTGCTGCGGCCGCAGTACACATAGAGAGTTTCAGACCCACAATATCAGGAGGTAACCATGAAAACCACAAAGTGCATCGCCCTGCTTCTCGCCATCGTGATGACGCTGGCACTGTTTGCCGGCTGTTCCAACAGCCCCGCAAATGACCCCGCCACGGACGCTCCCGCGACCGACGCCCCCAGCACCGCCCCCGACAACAGCGATAACACCGATGGAAACGACATTCCTGCCGAAGGCCTGACCTTCCCGAACCCGGTCGAAGCCCCCGAGACCATCACCACCGTCGGCCCGGACGGCAGCCCCGCTGCCTGGTATACCGAGCTGGAGCTGACGCCGGAGGAGCTGGCGCAGGTCCGCTCCATGAACCTCACCGCCTGCTTTGAGCTCATCAACGCCAGCGAGTGGGACAACGCAAACCTCATCGGCTTCCAGGATGCCTGCGAGGCCATGAACATCAAGATCGTCGGCCAGGGCTGCTGCGATCTCGACCCCATCCAGCAGAAGACGAACATGGAATCCTTCGCCGCGCTGAACCCGGACATCGTGACCTGCCAGCCGCAGGACCTCGACGTCTGCGCGCCGACGTTTGACCCGCTGTGGCAGGCAGGCGTCAAGCTGACGTTCATGAGCAACGTTCCCACGGGCTACACGGCAGGCAAGGAATATGTCGGCGCTATCACGGACTCCATCGTCGACATGGGCATCGACAGCGCCGAGATGATGGCTGATGCCATCGGCGGCGAGGGCGAGATCCTCGCCATCACGGTCGCCGACGTCAACTACGTCTGCAACACCCGCGACGACGCCTTCCTCAAGACCATCGCCGAGCAGTATCCGAACATCACCGTCGCCGAAGTCGGCGGCTTCTCCTCCCCGAACGAAGCAGCGCAGATCACCTCCGCTCTGCTGACGAAGTATCCGAATGTCAAGGGCATCTTCGTCTCCTACTCCACCCCGTGCATCGACGTTCTGCAGACCGTGAAGGCCCTCGGCCGCACCGACATCAAGATCGTCACCATGGACCTCGACACCACCTGCGCGCTCGATATGGCACAGGGCGGCAACATCGTCGGCATCGCCTGCGATATGCCGTATGCCATGGGATACGGCCGCGCGCTGATGGCCGCCTATGCCTGCATCGGCAAGGAGTGCCCGGGCTATGTCACGTCCCCGTCCTTCAAGGTCACCCGCGAGAATCTGCTCGAGGGCTACCGTACCTCCCTCGGCATCGAGGCTCCCGCTGACGTTCAGGCCGCTCTGAACGGCTGATAACCAACGCCGGGCGGTGTTTTCCCGCCCGGCGTTTTTTGATTCCAATCCGCTGTATGGCACAGCGACCCGAAATGAGGTAACGCAAATGTCCGAAACACAAACCGCTGTCAACGCGATCGAAATGCATGGCATCGTGATGGAATTCTCCGGCGTCCGCGCGCTGGACGGCGTTGATTTTTCCCTGCGGCAGGGACAGGTCATGGGCCTTGTCGGCAAAAACGGTGCGGGCAAGAGCACGCTGATGAAGATTATCAACGGCGTCTACACCCAGACGGCAGGTACCGTCCAATTCTTTGGCAAGAACATTGATAAGTCCGTTTCCGTCCGGGAACGTGAGCAGACCGTCGCCATGATCTACCAGGACTACAGTCTGGTCGGCGAAATGACGGTCGCAGAAAATATATTTCTGAACGCAGAACCGATCCGCGGCGCGCTGATCTCCGACCGCGACTGCATTCGGAAGGCCGCGGAATTCTTCCGCGATATGGGCATCCGCATCGATCCGCGGCAGAAGGTCAAGTCCCTCTCCACCGGCGATATGCAGATGGTCGAGATCGCAAAGGCCATCATGAAGCAGACGAAGATCATCCTCATGGACGAGCCGACCGCCGCGCTCGACGCCGAGGCCACGACGAAGTTCTTTGAGATCATCGAACGTCTGAAACAGCAGGGCTACTCCATCGTCATCAGCACCCACCACCTGCAGCATATTCTCGATATCTGCGACGCCGTGACGATCATCCGCGACGGCAGGGCCTGCATGGCAAAGGAGATCCGTGACACAACGCTCGAGGAGATCATCGCCCAGATGCTCGGCGAGAGCGGCTTTCAGGCCGTGAAGAGCCGCAAGCAGCAGGATTTTGACGGTCTGACACCGCTGCTCGAGGTGAAGGACGTGACCTCGAAGGTCATTCCGGAGCCTCTGAGCTTCACCGTCCGCCCGGGCGAGGTCGTCGGTCTGGCCGGTCTGAAGGGCGCCGGGCGCACGGAGATCTTCAATGTGCTGTTCGGCATCGACCCGGCGCGCAGCGGTGAGATCCGGCTGGACAGGAAAAAGCTCCGCGTCCGCCAGCCGTGCGACGCCATCCGCGGCGGCATTTTTCTTGTCCCGGAGAACCGCCACACACAGGCCTGTCCCTGATGCACAGCGTCTATGACAATTCTCTGCTTCCGCTGCTCCCCACGCTGAGCAAAAAGCGCTTTTTCATCGATGACAGGCAGGGCGCGCAGATCGTGCAGGAGATCATTGAAACCATGCAGGTCAAAACGCCGGGCAGCGACATCGCCATCAGTAAGCTCTCCGGAGGCAACCAGCAGAAAATCGTCGTCGGCAAGGCACTCGAGAGCCATCCGAAGATCCTGCTGCTCGACGACCCGACCTACGGCGTGGACATCCATGCCAAGGGCGACATCACCGCTGCGATCACCCGCTTCACGGACGCGGGCGGCGGCGTGGTCTTCGTCTCCTCCGAACTGACGGAGATGATCGAAAACTGCGACCGCATCCTGCTCATCAAATACAACCGCATCGTCGGAGAGCTTCGTGACGTTCCCCGGCTCGGATTAACGGAAGACAGCCTGATGGCTGCGATTCAATAGGAGGACCACCATGAAAACGAAGATCTCCGCGCGCAAATTTCTTTCGAAGTACATGATCTATCTCGCCTTTGTCGCCCTGCTGATCGTCTTTTCCCTGACACTCCGCAATGTCGGCAACGGCTTTCTGGATATGGGCAACGTCTGGAACATCATCCGGCAGACGGCGCTCATCGCCATTCTCGGCGTCGGCATGACCTATGCCCTCGGCGCAGGCCAGATCGACCTGTCCGTCGGCTCCGTCGTCGGCCTGACATCCCTTGTGACGGCCTGGACTGTGCAGGCCGCAGGCCTCATCCCCGGCGTGTTGGCCGGTCTGGCCGTCGGCGCTGTCGTCGGCGCGATCAATGGTGCGCTCATCGCATGGGTAAAAATCCCGCCCTTTATCGCTACGCTCGGCACGCAGATCCTCTTTGCCGGTGTTTCACGCACGGTCTCCGGTCTGAAATCCGTCCCCATCACGAACACGACGTTCAACTTTGTGTTCGGCGGCGGCGACTTCGGCGGCGTCCCCGTGCTGCTTCTCTGGATGGTCGTGATCGTGGTCATCGGCCAGCTCTTCCTGCGCAAGCGGCCGTTCGGCCGTCAGGTCATCTCCGTGGGCGGCAACCCCAAGGCCGCGCTCTATTCCGGCGTGCGCGTCAAGCTGACGATCTTCAAGGTCATGCTGCTCTCCGGCGTACTTGCGTCGCTGGCCGGTATTCTCTGGGCCGGACGCTTCGGCGGCGGCCGCTACTCGCTGGGCGAGGCGGAGGAGACCTCCGCGATCGCAGCGACCGTTCTGGGCGGCACGAGCATCAACGGCGGCAAGGCCTCCGTGGCAGGCGCCTGCGTCGGTGCCGTCATGCTCGGCATGATCAATAACGCACTTGTCATGTATGGTCTGGACGTCTATCAGCAGATGGTCGTCCGCGGCCTCATCATCCTCGCCGCCGTTGCCTTCACCGTCAACGCGGAGAAGGACGCCTGAGCGGGAGGAGCCTATGCTGGATATCATTGGAGTCGGCGATACAAACGTCGACGTGATGATCCGCGTTCCGCACATTGCTTCGCATGACGAGAAGGTGCGCGGGCAGCTGCTCGGGAATTTCCCCGGCGGGATCATCGGAAACTTCTGCTGCGCCGCAGCCGCCTTCGGAGCGAAGGCCGGTGCCGTCTGCAAGGTCGGCATGGACGGCTACGGCGAGCTGGCAAAAAGCGACCTGCAGCGACGCGGCGTCGATATCAGCCATATGGTCGTCGATCCTGCCTGTGAGACCTATTTCTGCATGGTCCTGCTGGACGACACCGGCGAAAAGGCGCTGACCATTGTGGAGACGTCCGGCTTTCTGCCGAAGCCGGAGGAGGTCGACCTTGCCTATCTGAAAACCGCAAAGCGCGTTCACATGACCTCTCTGGATATGACCCTTGCCGCCCATGTGGCACAGGCGCTGGACGGTACGCAGACGCTCCTGTCCATGGACATCGAGGCAACGGCGGGAACTGCGCCCGCAGCCGTGTGGGACAGCGTCCTGAAGCGCGTGGACACAGCCTTCCCGAATGAAGCCGGTCTGGATGCTCTGACGGGCTGCACCAATCTGGAAGCAGGTGCGCAGCAGCTGCTGGCGCGCGGCGTGCAGACCGTTGTCGTTACCTGCGGAGAAAACGGAGCATGGGTCTTCCGCAAGGGATACTCCCACCACTGCCCGGCATTTTCCGTCCCGGTGCAGGACACGACTGGCGCGGGCGACTGCTTCAACGCGGTCTTCCTCTCCGGACTTGTGAAGGGCTGGACCATGGAGCGCTGCGCGCAGTATGCCACTGCGGCCGCTGCCATCGCTATTGGTGCGGTTGGCTCGCGTACAAAGCTCCCGTCCCGCGCGGAAACGGAGCAGTTCATTCTGGAAAAGGGGGAAGCACTATGCAGCTGAGAGCCGGAATTTACCCTAGCCGTCATCCGGAGCAGACGGACGGCTGGCGCATCCTGTGCGAGCAGGAAAAGACCCCGCATTTTCTGACGACGGAAAGGCCGGACTGCCCGGTCCTGCTGTGCGAGGGCGAAACGCCCGTCTGGCTTACCGACTATCTGCAGGAGGGCGGCATCGCCGTGCTCTCCGGCATGCATCCGGAGGAGCTTCCCTTCCCCACGGACTATATCGGCACGGCGGCGCTCGAATTTGCCGACCTGACGGAGCTTGGCTGCGGTACACCGCGCATTGCAAGCCTCGTTCCCGTCTATGCGGGCAGCGGTCTCGGCCTGCTGCGCCTTCACGAGAGCCGCAAGATCAAATGTGGCCTGCACCCGGACGAATATCCCGCCGTTGTCTGGCAGAGCGTCGGAAAGGGCGGCTGCTGGTATACGGGGATCCCGTTCTCGGAGCTCATCTGCGCACTGGGCGACACCCTGCGCCGGACAACGCCGGATTCCGACTTTACCGAGCGCATCACATCGGTGGATAAGCACCTGCTGCTGCGCGCCATGCGGGAGCTGCTCATCCGCTCCTATGGCAAACGCGGCCTGCCGTATGTCTACCTGCACTATTACCCAGGAAACTATCAGTCCGTCTTCGTGTTCCGCGTGGACATTGACGGCATTTACGGCGACCATCTCCGCCGTATCAGCGATGCCGCGAAAAAGGCCGGCATCCGCGTGACGTTCTATACAAACAAATCGCTCTGCGAGCCGGAGGCCGAGCGTCTGCGGGACATTGACCCGAGCCACGACATCGGCTGCCACGCCGATATCCACAATCTGTTCACCACGCAGGAGGAGAACTTCCGCAATGTTCACGACTGCCGCGCGTGGATGAAGGAGCTGGGCATCGACTATACGACCGGCTTTGTCGCACCGCGCGGCATGTGGAACTTTGCTCTGAACCGGGCGCTGGAGGAAGACGGCGTCACCTATACCTCGGACTTCGGCTATGCCGTTTTCGGGCTCCCCTTCTATCCCTATGACCACGGCACGCGTATGGCGGTCAAGCAGCTGCCGGTCGACCCGTTCTCCACGGAGCGCGCCGTTGCCAAGGCCGAGGAGGAGGGCACGGCGCTGCCGGAGGGTTCTGTGGTGGACTATTTCTGCCGGTCCGTGCGCCGTCAGGCAGAGGCAGGACTTCCCGCCATCCTCTACAGCCATCCGCAGCACTTCGGCCTGCTGGCCGAGGAGACATTCCCGCGTCTGGCCGAGGCCGTCCGTGCTCTGCCGCTCTGGCATGCGACGATGGGCGAGCTGGACGCATGGTGGCAGAAGCGCGACGGTGCGGACTACGCTGCCTTCTGGGAGGACAGCCTCACCGTGACCGGAGACCTGCCGGAGAACGTCAGCATCCGTGTGATCGAGCCGAAAGGAGAATAATCATGTTTGTTGTCCCCTGCAAATGGCGGGAGCTGCTCCCGCCGGAGGCGCAGGAGCGCTTTGACGACGTCAACGAGCAGCGCGTCCTCGGCGCAAGCAGCCATATCCGCATCATCGGAGACATTTTCCTCAGCATTGCCGAAAACGGCGCGGACGATCCCCTCCCCCTGCTCCGCGGCATCGCCGACCACTTTATCGCAACGCGCGGCGAGTCCAGTCAGGCCATCACGAATGCCATTGGCCTCATGCTGCGCAATGTACACGGCAGCAGCCGGGCAGAGCTTGCACAGAGCATCCGGGAGGGCGTAGAGCGCTACCGAGCGGAGGCCGCAAAGGATCTGGAAAAGATCCGTTCCCTGCTCTGGACCGTTCTGGAGGGCAAAAGGACGCTGCTGCTCTATGACTATTCCAGTACCGTGGCGGCAATTTCCGCTCTGGGGCAGGAGCATGGCGCTTCGTTCCGCTGTATCGTGCCCGAGAGCCGCGCGCTCGACGGCGGCAGGCCCTATGTCGCACCGCTGCTCCGCGCTGGGCACAGCGTCCATGTCATTCCGGACTGCGCGCTGTATCAATATATTCCGGCGTGCGATGCCGCCTTCATCGGCTCCGAGACGTACTATCCGGACGGAACATGCTTTAACACGGTCGGCTCCGAGCTGACGGCCCTGCTGTGCAGCCGGTTCCATGTGCCGTTCTATGTGCCGACGCCCCTGCTGAAGCTCGACCTGCGCGCGTTGGACGGCTATCGAAAAAAGCCGATCCTCGACGATCACCGCCAGCGCATCGGCGGCAGCTGGACGGCCGACGAAACGGCAGGCGTGGACTTCGTCTGCCCGGAGCTTGTGGCCATTGCACCGGAGTTCATCACCGCTTATATCACAGAGGCAGGCATTCTTCCGCCGACGGCCATGTATACCGCCGGGCTGAACTATGCTGCAAAACTGGGAGGTGCGAACGCATGAAGGGCAGAGTCATCGGCATGGTGCAGACCCGTCCCCTGCCCGGCAGCTACCGTAACCGGGGCGAACGCATCAGCTTCATCACGGAGCAGGCGCTGGAGGAAACGCGCATTCTGACCGAATGCGGCGTGCAGAGCGTGATTTTACAAAATATGGGCGACATGCCCATCCGGCAGCAGTCCGCGCCGGAGGCCATCGCCTATCTCAGCGTTGTGGCGCAGGCCATCCGGCGGAGCTTCCCCGCGCTGTGCCTTGGCGTGCTCGTCAACTGGGACGGCGTGGCCGCGCTGGCTGTGGCGGATGCCGCCGGAGCGGACTTTGTGCGCGTGGAGCATCTGTACACCGGTGCAGAGGTCACAAGCGCCGGACTGCTGCAGGGCCAGTGCTGCGAGATCACCGCACTGAAACGGAAGCTGGGGACGGACATTCCCGTCTATGCTGACGTCTGGGAGCGCCACGGCATCCCGCTGTGCCCCCAGCCGCTGGACGAAGCGGCCTGGCAGTGCGTCCACGAGGCGTTTGCCGACGGTCTGTTCCTCTGCGGAAAGAACGCGCAGGAGAGTCTGTCCATGGCCCGGCAGGTACGGCAGCGCGTTCCCGGCGTCCCGCTGTTCCTCGGCGGAGGCGCAACGGGAGACAACGTTCGCGAGCTGCTGCAGGAATATGACGCCGTCTGCGTAGCGACCTGGATCAAAAACGGCGATATGCGCAATCCGGTCGACCCGGATCGCACACGTTATTTTATGGAGCAGGCCGCTCTGGCAGAGGTAGGCACATGAAGATCATCGCGGTTCCGAATTATGAGGCTCTGAGCTGCTGTGCCGCAGATATCGTTGAGGCGCAGATCAGACAAAAGCCGGACACCTGTCTCGGCACCGTGACCGGCAGCTCGCCGGAGGGCATGTACCGCGAGCTGGTCCGCCGCCACCGGGAGGAGGGGCTGGAGCTTTCCCGCATCCGCACGGTCAACACGGATGAATATGCCGGTCTCTCCGGCACGCATCCGCAGTCCTATCGTTACTATCTGGAGGAGCATTTCTTCCGCCCCTGCGGCATCCCGTCGGAGCACACGGCGGTCCCGCAGGGCGATGCAGCCGACCCGTTGAAGGAGTGCCGCCGCTATGAAGCACTCTGCCGCTCCCACCCGGCCGATCTGCAGATTCTCGGCGTCGGCCACACCGGCCACATCGGCTTCAACGAGCCTGCAGATGATTTTCCGGAGCTGACGCACCTTGTGGACCTTGCCCCGCAGACGCTCGCCGCAAACGCGCGCTACTTTGACGACCCGGACACCATGCCCCGGCAGGCCATTACGGTCGGTCTCGGTGTGCTGATGCGGGCGAAGCGCATCCTGCTGCTCCTCAGCGGCAGCGGAAAGGCGGAGATCACAGAGCGCCTGCTGTGCGGCAGGATCGTGCCGCAGGTCCCGGCGACTATTCTGCGGCTGCATCCCGATGTGACGGCCGTCATCGACGAGGACGCCCTGCAGCTCGTGCGCGCGCACGCGCCGAACCTGATTTCATAACGAAGCGGCCCGGACATTTGTCCGGGCCGCAGCAGACTGTCAAAGAACCTGCCCAGCTGAAAGTTTCGGAGGGAAGAAAAGTGTGAAAGACTAACTATTAAAAGTCAAGCCCGAAAT
>ERZ809296.4416-NODE-4416-length-10805-cov-5.170977_pt1 | contig 10805 bp, 8 predicted proteins | sample MGYA00520511_ERZ809296 | MGnify/ENA primary metagenome ERZ809296 (study PRJEB31576, sample SAMEA3212662) | Homo sapiens | biome: human-gut; feature: human gut; material: fecal | place: Sweden | collected 2012 ... | reverse complement strand
TTCGGAAAAGTTTTTCGGGAGGTTGTCGGCTGCACGCCACGTCAGTACCGATACGAACGGCAGAATAACAACACCATCTGACAGCATCAAGATATTATTTTTAGGCTGTAGGCGTTATAATGATAGTAGCAGAAGTGCACGATCCGTGAGTGCATATCATATTTGAAAACCTTTGATCTTCGGATGCGTTTTGCTATGAGAGAAAGGACGGTCCCCTTGGAGCTGAATTGCAATACAGCAGAAGCCGCTCTGGCTTGGGCAGGGCAGCAGAATCCCGGAAATTGGATCGGACATTCCCGTTTTGTAGCCCTTGCCTGTAAAAATATAGCAGCCAAATGCAACAATATGGATGCAGATCAGGCATACTGCTTTGGGCTGCTGCATGATATCGGGCGTTATGCAGGGGTAAGTTCTGAACGTCATTTGATCGACGGATACCGTTTCTGTATGGAACGAGGATGGAAAAAGGCTGGACAGATCTGTATTTCTCATGCTTTTATGATCCAGGATATCCACACTTCTATCGGAACCTTTGACGTTTCAAAAGAAGATTTCCGTTTTATGGAAAAATTCATTCAAACCGCTGTCTATGATGATTACGACCGTTTGGTACAGCTATGCGATGCCTTGGCGCTGCCCACCGGATTTTGTCTTTTGGAAAAACGTTTTGTAGATGTAACGCTTCGGTACGGTGTCCATCCGGCAACGATAGACCGATGGAAGAAAACGCTTGAGCTAAAAAATCTGTTTGAAAAACGAATCGGAGGATCGGTTTATACCCTGCTCCCCGGCGTTCTGGAAAATAGTTTTTCGCTGGAGGTAACCGTATGATAAAAATCGCTTTTTTTGATGTAGACGGAACTTTGCTCAAGTTGGGCAGTAAGGTGCCGTCATTCCAAACCGTACAGACCTTACAGCAGCTGCAGGCAAAAGGGATCTTACTGTGCATGGCGACAGGTAGAGGCTATCCCTCCGTCCCGCATTTTGAAGGCGTTGATTTTGACCTCTGGCTGACCTTCAACGGCTCTTATGTCCGTAGCAAGGATGCAGTGATCTCGAAGAACCCACTGGACGCTGACGACAAGCGCAGAATTTTGCATAATCTGAAGCAGATGCACCGGGCGGCTGCCATCAGCAACGAACACTTTATCGTGACAAATGGGACAGACCCGGACTTAGAGCGGTATTTTTCCTTCGGCAACGAGAAGCTGGTGATCTCCGAGCATTTCGACAAGCTCTGTGAGGAGGATATCTATCAGATCATGTGTTCCTGTAGCCATTCTGAATACGAACGCATCCTGTTGGGAACCCACGCCACACAGATAACCGCATGGTGGGACAAGGCAGTGGACATCATTCCGCTGTCCTGCGGAAAGGGAAATGCTGTAAGAGCTGTTTTGGCGCATTACGGCTTTTCAAAAGCAGAAGCGATTGCCTTTGGGGATGGCCGAAACGACATTGAAATGCTGGAAGCAGTCGGCACAGGCGTTGCCATGGGAAACGCCCTCGATGAAGTCAAGGCAAGGGCAACAGATTGCTGCCGTTCTGTGGATGAGGAAGGCATCTATCATTATTGCCTTGAAAAACACCTCATCTAAAGGTTCGACTGCTGTGGACAATGCTCCACCACATCCCCAGACCATTCGGTCTGGGGATTTTTTTGTGGTGGACGGTACAGGACGCCATGGAAGCACACACCAGCTTTCCTGGGCTGTGTTGCCCAAAACCCCGGCGGGCACTGGACATCCTCTGCCGGGTGGTTTATACTGGGAGCAGAAAAAAACAGAGGAACAGGGGAGTGCGGAATGGTGCAGGAAAACGGGATGATGCTGGAGGTTCTGCCGCTGGAAGAAGGCGGTGCGCGGCTGGTGCGGGTGTACGGCCAGGACCCCTGCGTCGTACTGCCGGGCAGCGTTCCGGCCCCGGCGGGAGGCAGCTGGCCCATCACCGAGTTGGGGGACTACTGCTTCTCCGAAAAGCCCCGCAGTCTGCCGGCATCGGATGCCGTCTGCCGCTATCAGGTGGATGATACCGGTGCAGTCCGGCTGACCCGGGCCTTCGGACAGGTGGTGGGCGGCAGTGCCCGCCGGTACGATTTTGACTTTGACGCCCCGGCGGCGGACCCCGACGACCTGCACCCCGTGTGCGGCAGCTTTGTGGAAGAGGTGACCCTGCCGGACCGCCTGCAGGTCATTGGCAGCTGTGCCTTTTACAACTGCCGGAAGCTGCGCCTGCTTACGGTGGGAGCCGAGGGCCTGACGCTGGGCAGTGATGTGTTCCTGAACTGCTTTGCACTGGAGACCATCCGGGTGCAGGCAGAGGCGGACGCGGCCACCGGCCTGTTTGCGCTGGTCAACAACATCACCGAGGCGGTGCGGGCGGAGTTCCGGCCCGCTGGTGCGGCGGCCCCGTTGGCGGCCCTGTGGTACCCCGCCTACTGGGAGGACATTGAGGAAACGCCCGCCCACATCCTGCTGCACACCTTTTCCGGGCAGGGATATCATTACCGGCAGTGTTTTTTGAACAATAAATTCCTCCCGGCAGAATACGACGCCATTTTCCCGCAGGGGCACGACGCCGACGATGCCAACATCATGGCCATGCTCTGCTTCGACCGTCTGCGCTGGCCATGGCAGCTGAGTGAAACGGCGGCCGGGCATTACCGGGCCTTTCTTTCCGCCAACACCGGTCGGGTGCTCGCCCGTCTTTTAAAGGCGCAGGACACCGACAGCATCCGCGCTCTGCTGGCACTGGACGTGCTGGACAAAGCTGCCTTTGCCGAGGGGGCCGCCCTTGCCGCAAAGGCGGAAAATGCCGCTGCCGCTGCCCTGCTAGCCGACGCGGAGCACAAAAAATTCGCCGCGGCAAAACCGAAGCGGCGGTATGATTTTGATTTTTAAGGGGGTGAATCCGGTTGCCAAAGGAAAAATTTGTGGACCCGCGCAAGGAATTCCGCTCCCAGCGGCCGGAGACCCATGAGGAGTGGCAGGCCCGCATGGGCGGCGAGGTGCTGGCCGTGGTGCGCAGCGGGCTGTATCTGGACTTCCGCTTTCTGGATATGGCCCTCTCGGCCCTCACGCCTGCCCCGGATGAGCGCTGCCGGGTGCTGGCCACCGACGGTCAGATGCTGTACTACCAGCCCGCCCGGCTGCTGCAGCTTTACCAGCAGAACCCGAAGTATCTCAACCGGTTGTATTTGCATGTGGTATTCCACTGTGTATTCCGCCATCTGTGGCTCAAAGGCCGCAGGGAGCCGCAGCTGTGGAGCCTGGCCTGTGACATCGCGGTGGAAAACGTGATCGACAGTCTGAACCGCGCCAGTGTCAAGCGGCCCCTGACCTATGTGCGGCAGAATGCGTATCAGCAGATCACCGCCGAAGAAAAGGTGGTGGCGGCGGCCCCGGCGTACCGGTGGCTCACCCGCCAGACGCCCGGCGTGCTGCGCCAGCTGGAACGGGAATTCGTGGCCGATGACCACCGCCTGTGGCCCAAGGACGCCCCGGAGCAGCCCCAGCAGATGCCTACCCCTCTGCCCCAAAAGACCTGGCAGAAGATCGGGGAACGGATGCAGACCGAGCTGGACCTGCGGGACAAAGAGGCCGGGGAAGGGGCCGACGCCCTGAAACAGCAGGTGAAGGCCGCCAACCGCAGCCGCCGCAGCTACAAGGATTTTCTGCGCCGGTTCTGTGTCATGCGGGAGGAAGTCAAGCTGGACCCGGACGAGTTCGACCTGAACTTCTACACCTACGGCCTGTCGGTCTACGGCAACCTGCCCCTCATCGAGCCGCTGGAAACGCGGGAAAGCAAAAAGATCGAGGAACTGGCCCTGGTCATCGACACCAGCTATTCCACCTCCGGTGCGCTGGTGCGGGCCTTTCTGGCCGAGACCTACACCCTGCTGAAGGGGCAGGAGAACTTTTTCCACCGCATGAACCTGCACCTGATCCAGGCTGACAATGCCATCCGGCAGGACCTGCTCATCCGAAACGAGGACGAGCTGATCCACGCCATGAACCACTTTGAGCTGCGGGGCGGCGGCGGCACCGACTTCCGGCCCGCCTTTGCCTATGTGGACCGGCTCTGCGCCGAGAAAAAGTTCTCGAACCTGCGGGGACTGCTCTACTTTACCGACGGCATGGGCACCTACCCGGCAAAGCGCCCGGCCTACGACACGGCCTTCCTGTTTTTAGGAGAGCGGTTCGACGACGCCAATGTGCCGCCCTGGGCTATGAAAGTGGTGTTGGACGAAGAAGAATTTACCGGTGCGGCGGCCCGCCCGGCCAGCGCTCTTGCCGACGCGCTGGCCGAAGAGGACGACCTGTACCGTGACCTGAACAACTCCTGAAACGAGGGGGAAGCTGTTATGAACATCAAACGCGCCAAAGAAGAGATCGAACACACCGTCAAGGCCTATCTTGCCAAGGATGCCCTGGGCGAATACGCCATCCCGGCCATCCGGCAGCGGCCCATCCTGCTCATGGGGCCTCCGGGCATCGGTAAGACCCAGGTGATGGAGCAGGTGGCCCGGGAGTGCGGGGTGGCACTGGTGGCCTATACCATCACCCACCACACCCGGCAGAGCGCCGTGGGTCTGCCCTTCATCCGGCAGCGCCACTATGGCGACAAGGACGTTTCGGTGACCGAGTACACCATGAGCGAGATCATCGCCAGCATCTACGCCAAAATGGAGGCCACCGGCCTTTCGGAGGGCATCCTGTTCATCGACGAGATCAACTGTGTGTCCGAGACGCTGGCGCCCACCATGCTGCAGTTTTTGCAGTGTAAGACCTTCGGCAACCAGGCGGTGCCTGCGGGCTGGGTCATCGTGGCGGCAGGCAACCCGCCGGAGTACAACAAATCCGTCCGGGACTTTGACATCGTCACCCTCGACCGTGTGCGCCGCATGGACATTGAGCCCGACCTGCCGGTGTGGAAGGACTACGCCCGGGCGGCCCACATCCACAGCGCCATCCTGAGCTATCTGGAATTGCACCCTCAGAACTTCTACCAGATCAACGCCGACGTGGACGGCACCCAGTTCGTCACCGCCCGCGGCTGGGAGGACCTGTCTAATCTGCTGGACACCTACGAGCAGTTGGGCCTGCAGGCCGATGAGGACCTCATCAAGGAATACATCCAGCACCCGAAGATCGCTGAGGACTTCTCGGCCTATCTGGACCTTTACTATAAGTACCGCGATGACTACGGCGTGGAGGAGATCCTGGCCGGGCAGGCAAAGCCCGCCGTGTTCGCCCGGCTGCTGCAGGCCCCGTTTGACGAGCGACTGTCGCTGGTCAGCCTGCTTCTGGCGGGCCTGAACACCCGGTTTGCTGCGTCCCGGCAGGCAGATGCGGTGGCCGATGCCTGCTATGCCTTCCTGCGGGAGACGAAAAAGGCCCTTGCCACCCTGCCGGACGATCTGCCGGACGGCTCGGCAGAGCTGTTCAGTCAGCAGATCGCAGACTACGATGCCGAGACCCAGCATCAGCGGGACGCGGGCCTGCTGAACCACGACGCCCTGACCACTCGCCTGCAGGTGCAGGCCGTGCTGCGCCGGTGGGAAGGCGAACTGCGCCGCGCCAACGCCGCCGGGACCCAGGAGGCCTTTGAGCTGCTGCGTGGGCAGTTCCAGACGCTGGCCGATGACCGCGAAAAAGCTCAGCAGACCGCCAGCGCGGCGCTGGAAGCAGCCTTTGACTTTATGGAGCAGGCCTTTGCCGAGAGCCAGGAAATGGTGGTGTTCGTCACCGAGCTCACCGTGAACCCGGTGTCCCATGCTTTCCTCACCGAGAACGGCTGCGAGCGCTATTTCCAGTACAATAAGGATCTGCTGCTGGACCACCGCAAAGCTGCCCTGCAGCAGGAACTGGCCGCTGAGCAGCGCCGCCACGGGGGCGTGTGAGCCATGTGGGAAAATGTCCGGTTCAGCATGAACAGCACCATGCCGTTGTTTTTCGTCATGCTGCTGGGCTATGTGCTGTACCAGAAAAAGTTCCTCAGCGATGCATTCGTGGCCGGGGCCAACAAGTTTGTGTTCTATGTGGCGCTGCCGGTGCAGCTGTTCCGGGACCTGGCCGCCACCGATGTGCGCGCGGCCTTTGACGGGGCCTATGTGCTGTTCTGCTTCGTGGTCACACTGGTCAGCATCCTGGGTATCTGGGCGCTGGCGAAGCTGTTTTTGCCGGACAAGCGCCTTGTGGGCGAGTTCGTGCAGGTGTGCTACCGCTCGTCGGCAGCCATTCTGGGAACAGCCTTTCTGCAGAGCATCTACGGCACGGCGGAGATGTCCAGTATGATGATCCTGGGCAGCGTGCCGCTGTACAACGTGATGGCAGTGGTCATCCTGATGCTGGAAGGCCCGGAGGCGGCCCAGGCAGGCAGCATGACAGCAAAGCTGAAAAAGAGCGTGAAAGGCATCCTGACCAATCCCACATTGCTGGGCATTGCCGCCGGGTTTGCCTGGAGCCTGCTGGGCCTGCCCATGCCCACCATGGCCGGCAAGACCCTCTCCAGCATTGCCAGCCTGACAAGCCCGCTGGCGCTGCTGGTCATCGGGGCCGGGTTCAAGGGCCGCAAGGCGCTGGGCTACCTGCGCCCCACGGTCGTGGCAACTGCCGTCAAGTTGATGGCCCTGCCGGCGCTGTTCCTGCCGGCGGCGGTGCATCTGGGCTTTACGGACGAAAAACTGGTGGCCCTGCTGGTGATGCTGGGCAGCATTGCCACGCCAAGCTGCTATGTTATGGCAAAGCAGATGGGCCACGAGGGCGTGCTTACCGGCAGTGTGTGCGTCACCACCACCCTGTTCAGCGCATTCAGCCTGACTTTCTGGCTGTTTTTGCTGCGGAGCATGGGCTGCATCGCCTGAACGAAACCTGAAAAAAGCTGAGCACCTGCCAGACGGCGGATGCTCAGCTTTTTGTTTTTGCGGTATTTTGAGGTCGGCTCAGTCCAGCCACAGCTTCCCTTCGCAGGCCAGCACCTGGTCCAGGATCATGCGAGATACCCGTGCTCCGTACACGATGGCGGGGTGGTCGTTGTACTCAATGATGTCGTGGAAGTCCTTGTTCATCAGCACGATGACATACTCCCCATAGGGCGTGTGCACGATGCCGCCGTCGTTGCGGCAGGCGTTCATGCTGCCGCTTTTGCTGGCCACCCAGAGCAGCTCCGGGGCCCCGGTCTCCTCGCAGTCCAGATAATACTGCGGGAAGTCCTTGGTCAGCATGGTGTTGTAGTGCTGCTGACGCAGGATGGCCAGCATCTCGACGCTGGCGGCTTTGCTCACCAGGGTGCCCCGAGCCATCTGGGCCAGCAGGGAAGCGTAGTCCCGGGGCGTGGTGGTGCCCAGCTGCCGGTACCGGTCAAAGTGCAGGGCGTTGTGCAGTACTGTGTGGGCAAAGCCCAGCTCCCGGATGCAGGCGTTGATGGTGTCCAGCCCCAGGTAGTCGATGAGCATGTTCGTGGCGATGTTGTCTGAGCAGATGATCATCATGGTGGCGGTATCCTTCACCTTGAGGCGGGCCCCCACGCCCAGGGCACGCAGCATGCCGCTGCCGTCCACGAACTGGCTGGCCTCGTATTCGATCTCGGCGGAAAGATCCGCCATGCCGCGCTCGGCCTGCAGGTAGAGCGCCGCCAGCAGAAAGGCCTTGATGACCGAGGCCGTCTCAAATTCCTCGTCAGCCCCGCGCTCCACGGTGTGGCCCTGCAGGTCGTCCACAAAAACGCTCATCCTGCCCTGATAGGAATACAGTTCGGCGTCGATGCGCTTTTCCAGTGTCATGTTCTTGTCCATTGCGGTACGCCCCCGTCTGTTTTACAGGTTGTACTCAAAGAAATCCCGGGCATTGCGCCAGAAGATGCGCTCCACCTCATCCTCGGTAAAGCCGGCCCTGCGCAAAGCGTTGGCCAGCAGCGGCATGTCCGCCGCTGTTTCCAGCTGGTGGTGGCCGTCGATGCCGTCAAAGTCGCTGCCCAGGGCCAGCACCCCGATGCCGCCCACCTGCTTGTAGTGGGCCGCGTGCTCTGCGATGCGCTCCACCGTGCTGCGGCAGGCTTCCGGGTGAGCGGGGTCGGTGTCCAGGAAAGCAGCATAGTAGTTCAGCCCCGCGATGCCGCCTTTTTCGGCCAGGGCGCGGATCATCGCATCCGTCAGGTTGCGGGTGTGGGGGCACAGGGCGCGGCAATTGGAGTGGCTGGCCGCAAAGGGGCGGGTGCCGTGTTCCACGATGTCCCAGAAGCCCCGGTCAGAAAGATGGCTCACGTCCACGATCATGTGCAGGCGCTCCATCTCGGCCAGAAAGGCAAAGCCCGTCTCGGTCAGGCCGCGCTGGGTCTGAGCCGCCAGCGGCCCGCCGGGGTTTGCCTGCGGGGCGGCCAGCTCGTTGTCGTGGTTCCAGGTCAGGGTCATCATGCGCACGCCCAGCTCATACATCCGGCGCAGCACGCCCAGGCTGCCCTTGCAGCAGCCGCCCTCCTCCACGGTGAGCAGGCCGCTGATCTTTCCGGCTTCGGCGTTTTTGCGGATGTCGGCCGCCGTGTACACCGGGGCAATGCGGTCCGGGTATTTTGCCATGATCCGCTTGAACACGTCGATCTCTTCCAGCGCCGTTACCAGCGGGTCGGCACCGGGGGTGGGGTCGGCCAGGTTCACAAACGCGGCCAGACATTGCAGCATGTAGTCTCCGGCCTGCAATTTTTCCAGGTCGATGTGCAGATCATTGTGGGCAAAGTTCGCGGGGGTGCCATTCTTTTCGGCACGGCGCAGCTCGCTGAGGGTATCACAGTGCAGATCCCAAACCTTCATAATGCTTTCTCCTTATGCTTCTTCGCCCAGCAGCTGCAGCAGCTCCTCAGGCTTCATGGACAGGATCGCGCCGTCGGCCGAGCCGGTGACGGTGTCCGCCAGCGACTGCTTGGCCTGCTGCAGCTCCACGATCTTTTCTTCAATGGTGTCCTGTGCAATGAGCTTATACACCTGCACAGGATTCTTCTGGCCGATGCGGTAGGCACGGTCGGTGGCCTGATTCTGGGCCGCCACGTTCCACCACGGGTCGTAGTGGATGACGATGTCGGCCGCGGTCAGGTTCAGGCCGGTGCCGCCGGCCCGCAGCGAGATCAGGAATACGCTGGCTTCCCCGGCATTGAAGCGGCGCACCAGCTCGGCACGCACCGGCTTGGGGGTGGAGCCCTGCAGGGTGAAGTGGCTCACCCCGGCCTCGTCCAGCCGCTGGGCCAGCAGGTCCAGCATGGAGGTGAACTGACTGAACAGCAGGATGCGGTGGCCGCCCTCCACGGCGGCGGTGACCAGCTCCATGCAGGCGTCCAGCTTGGCGCTGCTGCCGGACCAGTTGTCAGCCACAAGGCGGGGGTCGCAGCAGATCTGCCGCAGCCGCATGAGCACCGCAAACACCGCCATTTTGTCCTCGGGCTTGGCGGCGCGCAGCTTCTCGCGGGCGTCCACCACGGCGGCAAGGTACAGCTTGCGCTGTTCGGTGTCCAGCTCGATGCGGTGGACATTTTCGGTCTTGGGCGGCAGCTCCCGCAGCACATCCGCCTTCATGCGGCGCAGGATGAACGGCCCGGTGAGCTGATTCAGCCGCCGCACGGCGTTGGCATCTTCCTCCTGCACGATGGGCTTTTCAAACCGGGCACAGAAGTTCTTGTACGGCGGCAGATAGCCCGGCATGAGGAAGGAGAAGATGCTCCACAGCTCGCCCAGCCGGTTCTCCACCGGGGTGCCGGTCAGGGCAAAGCGTACCTGACTGCGGACCTGGCACACGGCCTTGTATTTCTGGGTGGTGTGGTTCTTGATGGCCTGCGCTTCGTCCAGGATGCAGGCATAGAAGGGCTGCTCGGCGTAGCGGTCCTCATCGCGGCGCAGCAGGTCATAGCTGGTCACCACAAGATCGGCCTCTGCCCACCGGCGGGCCAGCACAGCGCGGTGGGCGGCGTCGCCGTCCATCGCCACACAGGTGAGCTGCGGGGTGAACTTTTTGCACTCTTCCTCCCAGTTCAGCACCAGTGACGCCGGGCACACGATGAGGCTGGGCAGGGGCTGCCCGCCCTCCTTGAGGGCCAGCAGGTAGCTCAGCACCTGCAGGGTCTTGCCCAGGCCCATATCGTCGGCCAGGATGCCGCCCATGCCGTAGCCGTCCAGCGTGCGCAGCCAGCGGTAACCGTCCCGCTGATACTTGCGCAGCACGCTGTGCAGGGACTGGGGCGGGGTATACTCGCTGTCCTTCACGGCATGGAAGCTGCGGCTGATGCGGCGGAATGCGTCGTCGCGGCTGAAGCGCAGGCCGTTCTGGCCCGAAAGTGCCCAGTCCAGCGTGGGGGCGCGGTAAAGCGGCAGTTCTGCATGTCCATCTTTGAGCTTTGCGCCGGACAGCTCCAGCGTTTCGTTCAGCTCGTCCAGCCCTTCCAGATTGTCGTCCAGCCGCAGCAGGCGGCCGTCGCGCAGGCGGTGGTAGCGTTTTTTCTGGTGCAGGGACTGCAGCAGCTCCCGCAGCTCTGCGGTCGGGAACTCGCCGGTGTCCACCTCCAGGTCCAGTACGCTGCCGTGCACCGACACGCCCACCGAAATCTTGGGCGGGGCGGCCTGCAGATTGCGGAAGGCGTCGCTCAGGTATACTTCACCTTCGTCCATCAGGGCGGGCACGCCCTCTTCCAGCAGGCGGTACAGCGGCTCTTCGTCCGTGACCATGTACTGTCCCGGCTCGGTGGGGTCCGGCTCCAGCCAAGTGGCCAGCAGCCGGTCGGCCCGGCGCTCGGCGCGGGCACCGGCCATTTCAAAGTTCATCACG
>ERZ809296.4412-NODE-4412-length-10818-cov-2.979838_pt1 | contig 10818 bp, 6 predicted proteins | sample MGYA00520511_ERZ809296 | MGnify/ENA primary metagenome ERZ809296 (study PRJEB31576, sample SAMEA3212662) | Homo sapiens | biome: human-gut; feature: human gut; material: fecal | place: Sweden | collected 2012 ... | reverse complement strand
GCCTTCCTGGCCGACGAGCAGGGTGATGTTGTGCATATCCTTGATAGGCTCGAATTTGTATTCGATGGTGTTACTGGTCGAGAGGGTGTAGTACTGCGAGAACTGACGCGTACGGCTACCCGTACCGCCCGAGGCGAAGTGTGACGGGAGGCCGGTGAAGGTGTAGGTGCTGTAATTCCCGTCGATACCGTTCAGGCTGGTTATCGTGAGGCCCTTGACGGGAGTCAGCACGATGGAGAAGTTACCGTTGAGCAGATGGTTGTTGCCCCACTGCGGCGCTTTCTCCATGACGTAGTACGGGTCAATCATGTTGTTCGGGAAGAGAAGATAATCCTCTATCCGGCCGGTCTCTTCGTCGAAATACTGCCTGGTCATGTAGGTGGCCATGTATATCGGGAAGTTGGTTACCGACGTCGGGTTCAGACCCTGTGAGGTCGTGGCTCCCTGAGTGGATTCGCGTTTGTCCACCGCTGCCGCGAGGTTGAGGTTGATACGCAGCCAGGAGTTGGCCTGTGCGGAGAGGTTGGTACGCATCGTGTAGCGTTCCATGCTCGACTGCGGTGCCATACCGTCCTGGTTCATGTAACTTCCGGATACATAATAGCCGATGTTCTCGCTACCGCCGTTTACGGAAAATTCACCCGTATAGGTAGGTGCGGTCTGGTAGATATAACGGAACCAGTCCACTGCGCCGAAGGTATCGAGCCTGTCCTTGTAGGTTGCGTAGTCTGTCTGCGAGATTTCGCCGAAATAGAGCTGCCAGTCGAGCAGGTCGTAGCCGTTCATCTGGCGGAACTTGTTGTTTACAGGGGTGGATACGCCGTAGTTGCCGCTGAAACGGAACTGGGCTCTCTGTGCCCTGCGGCTGCCCTTCTTGGTCGTCACGTAGATAACGCCGTTCGCAGCACGCGAACCGTAAATGGAGGTTGCGGATGCGTCCTTCAGCGTCACCATGTTCTCGATATCGTTCGAGTTGATGGCGAGGAACTGGTTGGCCGACGAGGGCATACCGTCGATGACGTAAAGAGGTTCGGTACCTGCACTGATGGAGCCCGCACCGTGGATACGGATGGACGAACTCTGGGAAGGTTCACCGGAACTTGTCATGACGGACATACCGGATACCTGGCCGGAGAGTGCGTCGGCGACGTTCATCACGGGTTTGTCGTTAAGAATGTTCGCATCCACGACGGAAACGGAACCCGTTACGGAACCCACCGAACGCGCCGAACCGTAACCTATCACGACCACCTGTTCGATTTGTTCGTTGTCTTCGGAGAGTTTCACATTCGCAACGGTCATGCCCGCCGTGATGGTTACCTCCTGTTTGGCGTATCCCAGGTATTCGAAAACCAGAACGGAATTCGCGGGAACGTTGTTGAGGGTGTATTCTCCTTCCATGCCGGTGACGGCAGCGTTCTGCGTACCTTTTACGACAACGGTCGCACCCATGACGGGTTCACCCGATGCCGCATCGGTTACGGTACCAGTTACCCGCTGATTCTGTGCGGCCAGTTGGAAGCACATTATCAGCATTGTGAAAACTGATAGTACGATTTTTCTCATACGAATTAATTTTAGTTTGTGTTGTTAAATGTGATGACCTTTCTTCTTGTGCTTAGCTTGTTTTAAAGTTTCTTTCATTTCCTGCATGGCATCATCCCTTTGTCGGATTCGGCCGCCGTTTTCTGCGGAGCCATGCCGTGTTGCGTATATTTTAAAGTTGAACATGCGGCACCGTTACCGCGACCTTTCGCTGAAAGCCACGGTAACAGAGATGAATACTTTCGTTTGCAATGCGTCTTGCTTGTCGCCCGTACATAGTGCGATAGTGCTGCCGCGGTTTTGGACATCACACACGGCGGAACGAAGATACGGATATTTTGTAAAAACACAAAAAAAACCGAGAAAAACAGGGCTGCGGCGAGGAATAGGGGCGGTTCGGGCGTGAAGTGCCGAACCGCCGTAGGACTTTTTTGAAAGATTGTTTTTTATCGTTCCGGTTGTCGGTAAACCGATGTTCCGGCTATATCCGCAGTGCGGATGTTGCGAATCTTTCGAAATGTGCGATAGTTGGCGATTTGTCGTTTTTTGCCGCAGGGACGGACCGGAGCCGTTTGCGGACAGGACGGGCGGAGAACGCCGCGGGGGTACACTCCGTCTGGAAAGTGTTATGCGGGGGTGGTTTCGAGGTATTCCCGGAGGATGAGCGCGTGGTTTTCGGCGGCGTTCCGGGAGGCGAAGAGCAGGGTAACTGTGGGGAGTTCCCGTATCTTCCCGGCGAATGCTGCCGCCGTCCCGGAGTGTTCCAGTTCCGACAGGTACCGTTTCCGGAACTCATCCCATCGGCCCGCCGGGTCCTGATGGTACCATGTGCGGAGCGCGGCGGACGGGGCCACCTCCTTTTCCCAGGAGTCGTAGTGAAGCGCATCCTTGCGGATGCCGCGCGGCCACAGCCTGTCGACCAATACCCGGTAGCCGTCGTCGGGGGATTCGGGTTCGTAAACCCTTTTGATGCGTATGCGTGTCATGGCGGAAATTTTTCCGCATGAGGGGGCAAAAAGTATGCCTTGCCGTCGGGGGGCGGTCAGAGGTAGCGGACGATACGTTCCAGCGCCATTCCGCGCGAGCCTTTCAGCAGGACTACCTTGTTTTTGACGTAAGCGAGCCGTTCCCGCAGGTAGAAGAGGGCGGCATCCATGTCGGGGAAGGTCATGAGCGACATTTTCTGTGTCGCCTCCCGCAGGTCGGCCGCGGCTGCGGCGTCGCAGAACTCCTGCCCTATCAGGACTACCCGTTTGAAATCCATGCCGAGTATCAGCTCCAGTATGGCACGGTGTTCCGCGGCGCTCCATTTGCCCAGTTCCAGCATGTCTCCGAGAATGGCTATCTTCTCCGATTTGGTCGCGTCCAGGTCGTAAGGTGAAAGTTTGCCGAACCAGTCGAGGGCTGCCCGCATGCTCGACGGATTGGCGTTGTAGCAATCCGCAATGACGATATTGTTTTTCGTACGTATTATCTGAGAGCGGTTGATGGTCGGGGCATAGTCCCGAATGGCGCCGTAGAGTTCTTTCTCTCCCACGCCGAAGTGGCGCCCGATGGTCGCTGCCGCGGCGATGTTGAAGCGGTTATAGTTCCCGACAAGCTGGCTTTTGAGGCCGTCAGCCGCCTCGGCTCCGTACCGGACCGTTTTCAGCGTAGGGCGCTGTGCGGCCATTGCGGCCAGCGTCGCATCGTCCTGCCGGACGAAAGCCACTCCTCCGTCGGCCGCCAGCCGGTCGTAAAGCTCCCCTTTGGCGGCTTTCACCCCCTCTTCGTCTCCGAAGCCTTCGAGGTGTGCCTTGCCGATGTTGGTGACGATGCCGTAATCGGGTTTTGCGATACGACACAGGGCGGCTATTTCGCCCGGGGCGCTGGCCCCCATTTCGACGATACCGAATTCGATGCCGGCGGGCATGGCCAGCAGCGTCAGCGGGACGCCGATGTGATTGTTCAGGTTGCCCTGTGTGGCATATACCCGGTATTTCTGCGACAGGACGGCATGTACGAGCTCTTTCGTGGTGGTCTTGCCGTTGGTGCCGGTGATGGCGAGTATGGGGATACCCAGCCGCGTGCGGTGCATGGCTGCCAGCTCCTGCAACGTCTGGAGTACGTTATCGACAAGGAAATAATCCCTGCCGGGATTCGTCCCGGAAGGAATGGCTTCGGGGTCGTCCACCACGGCGAGGGCCGCGCCCTTCCGCAGGGCTTCGGCCGCGAAGGCGTTGCCGTCGAAGGAGGGGCCGCGCAGGGCGAAGAAGATGGCGCCTTCGGGAATGTGCCTGCTGTCGGTAGTGACGGCAGGATGCGCCGTATAGAGGTCGTATAGTTCCGATATTTGCTGTTGCGATGGCATGTGGCTGAGGGTGTATGGTGCGGGCGTCAAATGAATCTGTCTCCTTTGGTGAAGCGTGCGGTGTCTATGAACTTCTTGATGTTCTGCTCGTTCTCTTTCGGACATATCATCAGCACGTCTTCGGTGTCGATGACGATGAATTCGTCGAGTCCCTCCACCACGGCGAGTTTCCCCTCCGGTTTTTTGATGAGGCATCCGTGCGTGTCGAACAGGATGCAGTCCGGACTTTCGGTATTGCCGTCGGCATCCTTGGGAAGGTATTCGTAAAGCGAACCCCATGTGCCGATGTCGCTCCAGCCGAAATCGCCGCAGCGCACATAGACGTTGTCCGCCTTCTCCATGATACCGTAGTCTATCGAAATGGCACGGCATTCTGGGTAGATGCGTGCTATTCCCTCCTGCTCCCGGTCGGTGCCGTAGTCTCCCTCGATGGAGGCGAAGAGCTGGCAGGTTTCGGGCAGCATCCGGTTCATGGACTCCAGTATCGTGCGGGTCTGCCAGACGAATATTCCTGAATTCCAGAAAAATTCTCCCGACTGTAGGAAGGCTTTGGCCAGTTCCAGATTGGGCTTTTCGGTGAAGGTCTTCACCTTGTTCAGACCGTCCCGGCGCATAGGCTGGTCTACGTGTATGTAACCGTAGCCGGTCGCTGGACGGGTAGGCTGTACGCCGATGGTCACCAATGCCTCGTGCGAGGAGGCGAACTCGACCGCCTCTTCCACGACGTTCCGGAAAGCCGGTTCATTGAGGATGAGGTGGTCCGACGGCGTGACTATCATGGTGGAGTCCGGGGCGGTGGCCTTCAGCCGGAAAGCGGCGTAGGCGATGCAGGGTGCGGTGTTGCGGCCGAGCGGTTCGGCCAGTATCTGTTGCGGTGCGATTTCCGGCAGCTGTTCGAGTACGAGGTCGCGGTAGGTGCTGTTCGTGACGACGAGAAAGTTTTCTGCCGGGACGAACTCCGCGAACCGTTCGAAGGTGCTCCGGATGAAGGTTTTCCCCGTTCCTAAGATGTCGAGGAATTGTTTGGGTCTGCCGCTGCGGCTGATGGGCCAGAAGCGGGTTCCGGCCCCGCCGGCCATGATAACGCAATAGATATGGCTGTTCATCGCTTTGGGATGGATTGTGGTTGCTGTCGAAACAATGATTTCATCTTCCGGCTTGCATTGCGGACCGGATAAACAAAAGTAGGAAAAAATAGCGCATCGGCCAAACGCTTTCCGCTGCGAATTGCACCCGTTCCGTTGTCGTGTTCCGTCGGCCGCCACCGCTCGCCGGAACACGGAGAGTTCTTCGGGGCGGCTGCCGCTCTTTCCCGTCTGCCGTCAGTAGGCCGTTTTGTCCGGCTTCGCGCTCCAGAGGCGGAAGGCTTCGAGTGCCTCGCTGCGCATCAGCTCCTGTGAGGGGAGCCGCCGTTCGGAGCGCGGCAGGGCCAGTTCGTCGTATATCAGCGAGTCATCGAAACCGATGGCCTTCGCGTCCTCTTTCCCGTTGGCGAAATATACCTTGTCCAGCCGCGCCCAGTAGATGGCGCCCAGGCACATGGGACATGGCTCGCAGGAGGTGTATATTTCGCATCCGCTCAGGTCGAACGTACCCAGCCGCCGGGCCGCTTCCCGTATCGCCTGCACTTCGGCATGGGCCGTGGGGTCGTTCTCGGCCGTTACGCGGTTGGTGCCCGTCGCCACGATTCGGCCGTTGCGGGCGATGACCGCCCCGAACGGGCCTCCGCCCTCCGTCACATTGGCGACCGAGAGGGCGATGGCCTTTTTCATCAACTCTTCTTTCGTCATGGTATCGCAGTATTGTTCTGTATGCACGGCCCTGTCGGTAAACAGGATACCGTTCAGATGGTCCGTTTCGTGCTGGAAGACGACCGCCGTGTAGCCCGTGACACGTTCCGTGGTGTCGGTGCCGCGGAGGGTGCGGTAGCGTACGGTAATCTCCTGCGGGCGTACCACCGTTCCGGCGATGCCCGGAATGGAGAGGCATCCTTCCGGGCCTGCGGCCGTGTCGTCTCCGTAGCGGATTATCTCCGGATTGGCGTACAGTTCGAAGGGTTCGCCCGGCTTGTCGAAGCGCTGTACGGCGATGAGCCGGCGCAGGATGCCTACCTGCGGTGCGGCGATGCCCACGCCTTCGTTCGCGGGGTCGCGTACGGTCGCCAGCATGCCGGCGCACAGCCGTTCGAACTTCTCCGTGTGCAGCATCCCGTCGTCCAGCGGTTCCGATTGGGTACGCAGAAGGAGGGAGTCGTTGCGGTCGTTCACGGAGAGCAGGCGCATCGGGCCGCCGTCGGGCCTTATCAGTGCCCGTTCTTCGGCCGTGAAGTCTCGGTCGGATGTTTTCGGCCCGCATGCGGCGAGCGCGGTGCAGGTCAGCAGCAGGGCTGCCGTCCGGAGAATGGAAATCGGCCGGTACATGGTTCGTTTGTCGTTGTCAGTCATTGTAGTCCATTGTCGTTCGGTCGTCGTGCGGCCTGCCGAGTGCCGGCAGGCGACCGCCCCGTCTACCGGATGAACCGGCCTTCGTCCACGTCGTACAGCCCCGTGTCGAGCAGGCGCAGGGAGGGGATGACCGGCAGGGCCACGAAGGAGAGCGTCGTGAAGGCGTCTATACGGCGGTTCACGCCCATGGCGTGGGCCTGTTCTTCCAGACGATGTATCGTTTCGGCGACCGTGGAGGCATCCTCGGCGGACATCAGGCCGTATGCCGGCAGGGGAAGTTCGCCGACAATCCTGCCGCCGGAGGCTATCGTATATCCGCCGCCGAGCTCGCGCAGCCGGTTGCATGCCACGGCCATGTCTTCTTCGTTGTCGCCGGCGCAGACCACGTTGTGCGCATCGTGCGAGACGCTGGTGGCTACGGCTCCGTTGCGGATGCCGTACCCTTTGAGCACACAGACGGCGACGTTGCCGTTCCGGCCGTGGCGTTCCACCGTGGCCAGGCGCGTCGCTCCCCGCCATTCCCCGTCGGACAGGGGCGCTTTCCGCGTGAGAAGCTGCCCGTCCACCAGTTCGATGGCCACCTCTTTCATCCTGTCGGGCAGGGTGAAGTTCGCCGCGTGCATCTCCCGGAAGCGGACGGTGTTCGGAAAATTGCGGCGCGGGGCGGCGCCGTGGCCTGTCGAGCCGGTGAGACGGCCTTCCGCGGCGACCAACCGGCCCTCTTTGACGACATGGACGATGCGGTTGCAGGCGTCGTCCGTGACGACGAGGTCGGCAACGTATCCTTCGCGGACATTGCCGCGGTCTTCCAGACCGTAGAAACGGCAGGGGTTCCAGGAGGCCATGCGGGCCGTTTCGCCCCATCCGAAGCCCAGCCGGCGGGCCATGCGGACGATGTAGGAGATGTGTCCTTCCGCCGCGATGGTGGCCAGGTGCTTGTCGTCGGTGCAGAACGCGAACCGCGCGGTATCCAGTCCCCGCTCTTTCACGCAGCGCAGCAGTACCTCCGCGTTGCGGGCCGCACTCCCTTCCCGGATATAGATGTTCATTCCCTTCCGGTAGCGTTCCAGCATGCCTGCGGCGTCGGTACACTCGTGGTCGTTCCGGATACCGGCCCCGATGTAGGCGTCCAGCAGGTCGGCCGGCATGCCGGCCGTATGGCCGTCGATGGTCTTGTCGCGGAAGAGGGCGATTTTCTCCATGATTTCCGGGCGGCGTTCGGCCACGTCGTAATAACACATCACTTCGCCCAGTCCGGCCACATCGGGCCGGTCGGCGAACTCCCGCATCGCATCGGCGAGGAACTCGCCCGCGCCGTTGGTGTCGAGCATGGTGGCGGGGACGCTCGAAGGAACGGCGGTGAGAATGCCGACGGGGGCTGCGGCGGCCTCTTCGAGAAAACTCCGCAGTCCTTCGGCACCATCCACGTTCACCACTTCGTGCGGATCGGCTATCACGCACGTGGTACCGTGCGGCAGTACCGCTTCTCCGAAGGCGGCGGGGATCACCATGCTCGACTCGATGTGTACGTGCGCATCCACGAAACCTGCCGTGACCACCATTCCCGTGCAGTCCAGCGTTTCGGCTCCGGCGGCCGGAAGGCCCTCGCCGACTGCGGCTATCCGGCCGTCCCGGACGAGTACGTCGGCGCGGGAGACCGTTCCCCGCTGACCGTCCGCCACGAAACCGCCCTTCATCAATATCGCTTTCATGTCGCTCCTTATTGAATTTGATGTTCCCGGTACAAAAATGGGGATTTCTTCCGGATTTGCGGGATTTCCGGCCGGATTTTCATCTTTCGGCGCTCCCGCTCTCCGAAAAGGGCAATAACCGGAGCCGGACGGCGTTGTAGGTGAAACGGAGTGCAGGGGCCGGCACGGCGGAAATAACCGGCGGAATGGGGCATCGGTCGTTCGGATTTATTACCTTTGCGGAAGAAACGGGAGAAAACAGAGAGAAAGACATGAAAGCAAAGCTTATCACGCTACCCAATATCATTACGCTCGCCAATCTGCTGTGCGGTACGGTGGCCGTCATTTCGATGGTGTCGCTCCCCTCGGCCGGGGCATTGCGCGTGGCGTTCGTGCTCATGCTGGCGGCAGCCCTCTTCGACTTTCTCGACGGGTTCGTGGCGCGGCTCACCGGGCAGTATTCCCCCGTCGGGGCCCAGCTCGATTCGCTGGCCGACATGGTCAGTTTCGTCGTGCTGCCGACCATCATCGCCATGAAAATCTATTATCTCGCCGGAGGATACGGCGCATGGAGCGCGGTGATGCTGCTGATAACGGCGTGCGGAGCGTTGCGGCTCGCCCCGTCCAACGTTTCGGCCGACCAGAAGCGGGAGTTCGTCGGGTTGCCCGTACCTGCCTGCGCTCTGTTCGTGGGGGCGTTCGGCTGGTACATGTCGGGCCGTGTCGGTTTCCCTGCGGCGGCGTGGATGCAGTGGGCCGTACTCGCCGCAGGGGCGGCGCTGGCACTGCTGATGGTCTCTCCCGTGAGAATGTTCTCGCTGAAGTTCGAGGGATTCGGTTTCGCGGGCAACGAGGTGCGGTATACCTATCTGCTCGTGTCGCTGGTCATCGTTCTGGTCGCCGGCATGCCGGGCGTCGGACTCGCCATTCTGCTCTATATCCTCTATTCGCTCGTGACGTGGCTTGTGGAAAGGTGTAAGTGACGTGGCGAAAAAATGTTATCTTTGCGGCTGGAAACCCCGTTTTTTGGATGCGCGGTCTGAAATATAAAATCATAACGGTCCTTGCCGTGTTCGTTATGCCGTTCTGTGCGGAGGTTAGCGGACAGAACTTCAATACGCTGAATCCCGGTACGGGCGATTTCAACGACATGAATTTCCAGACTCCCGGCGGCATCGGCGCCAACCCGTTCCAGACCGAGGAGGGACCGCTCGATTCGGCCAGGATGGATACCACCAAAAAGGAGCGCAAACCGCTGGAATCCTACTTCTTCAACGATTCGATACGTTCGCAGAACAACTTCGCGTGGAACATCAACATGTCCATGAACCGGATAGAGATGACGCGCATCGATACGATACTGTACGACTTCCAGGTGGATTATCCCTTCCTGAAGAAAGACGTAGGCGATGCCTATCTCGGCAATCTCGGGGCCCCCTCCATCCCGCTGGGATTTTACGACCGCCCGCAGTTCCGGGATTTCCAGATGGCCCAGCCGCTGTACTCCTATCTCTATACGCCGGAGAACGCCCCGTTCTACAATGTGAAGAAACCGCTTACCCAACTGGGGTACATCACCGCCGGACAGCGGCAGTATGCGGAGGAGAACATCTCCATCCTGCACGCGCAGAACATCACTCCTTCGACGGGGTTCAACGTGACGTACCATACGATGGGTACGCGCGGCATCTACGTGAACCAGGCCACGCGCGATACGGATTTCTCGCTCGGCGTGTCGCACAACGGCAAACGGTACACCGGTTACGCCGGGTATATCTTCAATACCATCCGGATGCAGGAGAACGGCGGCGTGGTGGACGACTGGTATGTCACGGGCGTGAAGAAGGAGCGTCCGTTCGAAATCCCCTTCATGTTGTCGGATGCGAGAAATGTGTTGAAAAACAATACCTTCTATACATTTCACAGCTACGGTATCCCGTTGCGCCGCCTGACCGACGACGACTTTTCGATGGCGGGGGTGCCGGCCATTTACGTGGGATACTCGCTGCAGTACGACAGTTGGAACAGGGTTTATACCGATACCTATTCCGGCATGCAGACTCCCAGTACGGACGGCGGGACGGCCGATGCGCCGGTACCGACGACGCCCTTTTACGAACACTGGTATTTCAACGGCACCGCCTCGCGCGACTCGACCTTCGAATCGAAACTCTCCAACAGGCTGTTCGTCCAGCTCCAGCCGTGGGACCGGGACGCCATCGTGGGAACGGTGGATGCGGGTGTCGGACTGGATGCGCACCGTTATTACCAGTTCCGTCAGCAGGATTACCTGACGGGCAACATGAAACCCGTCAGGAGAGAGAGCTTCTACGTTTACGGTGCGGTGGACGGCAAGTTCAAGAAGTATTTCAACTGGAACGGAAAGCTGCGGTACGTGCCTCTGGGCTACCGGCAGCATGACCTCGACGCCGAGGCGAATGCGACGCTCAGCGTCTATTTCAAGGAACATCCCGTTTCGCTCACGGGAAGGTTCAGCTATTCGCTGCACGAACCTTCCTACTGGAGCCAGACGTTTTCCTCTAACCATTTCATATGGAACAACTCCTTTCGGAAGGAGAATGAAACCCGTCTTGAGGTGAAGCTGACCGCCCCGACCGTCAATGCGGAGGCGGCCTTTTACCAGAGCGTGCTCGGCAACCGGGTGTATTACGGCGCGAATGCCATGCCCAGCCAGGCCCTGCATGCCGTCAGCGTGACGGGAGTGTATGCCAGGAAGGATTTCCGCATAGGAGGCCTTCATCTGAACCACAGGGTATTGCTGCAATGG
>ERZ809296.4394-NODE-4394-length-10846-cov-3.925123_pt1 | contig 10846 bp, 9 predicted proteins | sample MGYA00520511_ERZ809296 | MGnify/ENA primary metagenome ERZ809296 (study PRJEB31576, sample SAMEA3212662) | Homo sapiens | biome: human-gut; feature: human gut; material: fecal | place: Sweden | collected 2012 ... | reverse complement strand
TTCCTGACGCCAGGAGTAGTCGTCTTCGTATCCTTATCCAGTGCGCGATAATAAAACATATTATAGTAGAACAGCTGTTGAATACTTTCATTCGCATCAGTAGACTGCTCATCTAAATCTTTCCAGCGGTCGATAAATGCCTTCTTATCATCCGGCGCAAGTTGGTTGTAAATCTTTGCCTTAAAAATATCTGCGTCCGACAGAGGAAGACCTCTGTCATTCAACGTTGAGAAAATAGTCAACGCAGTATCCTGGGTATCTGCTGTGATAGGCAGCAGAATAGCCTGGTTCAGGAGCGCATAAATAAACTGATATACCATCAATGGATTCTCAGTGGAATGCTTATCAAACAGCTCTTGAAAATGGCGATAGTTTTTCGAATAGTTGTCTTTCGCATCCTCATCCGCTTTTCCGGTTTCCAAGATTGATCGCAAAATTTCATTTCCTTCGTTATTCACAACTCGTGATGTCAAAAGGATATTTTTGAAATCCACCATTCCGGTAAGTTTATTGGTTCTCCAGATAGTAGGCTCAATCTTTCCAATAAAGTTATTGGCCTCTGCCGTTCTCTCTGATGCAGGCGTAGCAACAAGCTTCGTATAAATTGCACGTAGCAGCAGAAACAAAGACGTAATACGCTGCTGTCCATCAATTATTTCCTGCTCACCATCTTCATTTTCGTAGGAAACCACACTTCCGAGGAAGTAGGAACTCTCTCTTTCTGTACCGCCACTTGTAGCAGTAAAATCCCATAAATCCTCAAAGAGTGTTTCTACCTGTTCATCTGTCCAAGCATATGGTCGCTGGTACTCAGGAATAACAAACGGTTTTGATTTTCCGCTACCCAGGAGCGCTTCCACGCTTTGTTTATTTACTTCTATCGTTGTTGGCATGTTTACGCCCTCCTCTTTTATATCTATATTCAGTAGCAACCTTCTAAGATCATTACTTGCCGTAAGGCACAGGGTCTTCAGCTACCATAAGCAAAGGTGACGGCTCATCGGAATATGTCACAGGCGGATGCTCTAATACATTTTGCTTCATGAGTACACTGCCCGCATACATAACGTATTTCATTCCGCTTGCGACAGACATCTCCTCTGCGGCTTCTGCCTTTGCCTTTACGACTTCATCATCGATCATATTATCGCCCTTGACCTCAATAAGCTGATATGAACCATCATTCATCTTAGCCAAAAAATCCGGATAATACTGCCTAATACGTTTTGATTCCGGATCATAATACTGAACAAATAAATCTCCTTGGTTGGCCGTAAACATACCAGTAAAGTATATTTCTTTAACCTTTTTACTTGAAATATACTGTAAGAAGCATTCCTTCTCCGGCTTTGAATCAAAGCAATACGTGTCGGCATGAAAGCTTTTCTTGATTTCCTCAGGAGTAAAACTATTATGATCTTTTTCTATCACCAAATTCTCATCGGCAGAGAACTCATAATATCCTGAATCTTTTGGCTCTTTTAGTAAGATTACATCCACATCCTCATTCTTCTGCTCAGATTTAACCTCATAAAGTGTGTTGAAAATTTTTGGTATAATTACATCATCCAATACTTCGTTATGCTTATTTACTGCTTCAACTAAGTTGTCAAATCCATCAACAGCCTCAGAAAGAATTCGACTAATTAAAACACACGACAAGTTCATATAGCGTGAAATTTCGCCAGTCAGTGAAAACCTGCTATATCTCATCTGATCTTTGATATCATCAATTACTGTTTCTTTGGTTGAAAGCTCAAGTCTGATACTTCCTTTTTCATACATCCTGGACTCATACTTAGTCTCATCAATTTCCGCAATTTTAAAGTCAATCGGCTCTGAATATTCTTTTTCTATCAGAGAATACTCATGCCAGATGCGCTTCATCTTGATACTTCTGGGTGGTGGAAGCACACGCACCTTATAGCTACTCTTTTTCTTATCTGAAGATTGTCCTAAATCCTTTATCTCCATATTGTAATTGTTGCGTAGCTCTTCATCTAAGGTATCAAGATTTTCTTTTGACAAGAACACCGTCGCCTTAAGCTGCTCATCTGTCAGTTTTCTTAGGCAGCGCATCGTGGCCTGTAGCACAAAGATCTTTGACTTAGGACTACGGAATAAAGCTATTCCTAATAGTGAACGGCAATTCCAACCTTCACGTCCTTTTTCAACAAGAATGATAAACTGCTTCCTGCTTCCTTCTGTTCCGAGAACATCCAAATTATTGAAATCTCGTATATCGTCGTTTTTTGTAACCGTCGTATCTCCCGTATTCACAAGGATAGTATCAAGCGATACATTTAACTCACTTAAAATCTTCTCTACAGCAGGCCTTACAACATCTGTGGCCTCCGCTACGCTTGCAGCAAAGATGGCCATCTTAGGTGGTAATCCCTCATAGGTTTTTCCACCATATCTTTCCCAGAACATAGTAATAGATTTCTTTAAGAACTCTTCATTCTTAACATTATCAAATCCTATAGGGTCTGCATCCTTAAGAAATCCATGGCTTATAGAATCCCTAAGGCCATAGGCATAGACGACCTCCGGCAGCACCTGCCTCTTTACATATGGTGTACCTGTATAGTTATAGCAAGCCACTATCGATGTTGCTTCTGCAAGCATATTGATGGTGTTTCGTAACGTTGTCTTATTTGCTCCTCCTGAACGTAATTCCTTCTCAAGATTAGCCCCGAAAAGATGGTGGGCCTCATCTACATACACACCCAACTGAGGTAATCGACACAGTTTCTTAAAACGCTGGTTATCCATAAGCGTTGCATCATCCCACACGTCGCTATCATCATCGTCGCCGTAGACATCAGCGAGGAGAGAACCGCTTCCAAATAAAACATCGGTAGGCTTATCCTTTTTCCTCTTTTTCTTGACAATAATTTTCTGGTTATTAGAAATTATGATATTGAAGTCTGAATCATCAATTGTCTGTAAAGTAGTTCCGCTCTCATCCAAATAGTGGAACTTTATATTGGCATCTAATACACGTGCATATTCGGGCGGTACAACCTTTGTTTTATCAAAGGTCATAATCTCACGAAGAGACTCTAGTACCGTCTTATCTGGTGCAAACACAAGCGCATTATGACAGAATCTTTTGTCTTTAGGATATTTGTTTGCAAGCAAAAACTCATAGAAAATACAAGTTCCCATAAGGATAGTCTTTCCAAGTCCCATTGTCAGAGCATAAATATAGTTAGGATAAGACTCCCTGTACTTTTTCATTTGCTTAAAAATTGCTTCGTTCTGTTCGTCCCCAAGGTCCAGTAAAGTTAACTGTCCACGTTTGTGAATTGTATAATATGAGACATCTGAAAATTTGTCTCTATGATTTCTCCAATCATCAAACATCTGAAACATATGAGCATTATTCATAAATTCCTTAATAAACACATACATTTCAAGTGCTTCAAACTGTGGTGTACGCAAAAAAGCATCCGGGTTTTCATTTCTGTCATTATAGGCTAAGAACTTCTTTGTTAAGTCATTATATCTGGATCGGATTTTACCTCTATTAGAAGCATAATAGTTCCATAACTGCTCGTAGAACGCAAAATCCTCTACAAATGTCATTGAAGACTTTTTGGCCATGGTTTACACCTCCACTTCCAAAGACTCGGATAACAAGTCAGTAATCTTGACCTTAATTGTTCTGGAATCCTCCGGAATATTATATATACCAGCAACAAATTCTTTCTTATCCGGTACGTCTGTAACCATCGGCTGCATCACTACGCCATCGTAATTCCAATCGATCATAATAGATTCCACAAGCTGCTTCCAATCCTCCACATATTCCTTCTGTAAAGAAAGCTTCTGCATCAGATTCATAGGATAGAATGAATGAATAACAAGCTTGTTGCCTTCACGAGTCACTTCTGCCTCCGCTTCACGTTTGAGCTGAAGTTCAGACTTATCTCGTAAGATGTCTACTATCTGCACATCAACTTTATAATCAGACAAAGATTGCTCTAAAGATGCCTTCAAGTCTGGCTCATGGCCCATACAAATGATTGTTATTAGTTCTACCGGCTGTCGTGGATTCTCTTCTTTTCTCTTTTCATATATCTTATATGGAAGATTCGCCTTAAGTTCCTCAAGATCAGCCTTGGTAGCTATGCGATTGACCGGCATGATCTTAACCATGCGACCATCGAGTTCTCCATCCCACACATTACCCTGAGCAAATGGTTGAACTTCAAGCGCTTCAATAATCAAATTTTTTGCTTCAATAGGATTTCGGAAAAAGTCATAATTGTTTACATTATAGACTTCAAAACCGGTGTATTTTATCTCCTCTTGTAACTGGCCATCTAATTCACTTGCGACATTGATAAGTCGCTTGGTTGTTGTTTGAATAGCACCGAGATTAATATCTGCACCTATAAATCTTCTGCCAAGTTTCATAGCAACCGATTGAGTTGTACCACTTCCCATAAAACAATCAAAAACCAAATCTCCTCTATTCGTTGCAGCCTCAACTATTCTTTCAAGGAGCTGTTCTGGTTTTTGAGTTGGATAATCAGTTCTTTCGCTCGCAACCGGATTCAGCGGCACAATATCGTCCCACCAATCTGATACAGGATTTCCATTGTTCTCATCCAAATAACTTTTTTTACTCGGCGTACCATTCGAAGTTAACTCAACTCTATTTTGTGCAATCAGCTCGTCAATTTTAGACTGCACAGGCCAGCAACGTCCTGCCGGTGGTGCAATAATTTTTCCAAAAAAGTTTCTTGCCACCCCTTGCCCCGGGCCGTGCAATGGAACAAGCATATATTTCCTTCCATTTTCCTCCTTCGTGAATCTTTTTAGATAGGCCTCAGAGTGCTCCGTATATAAAGGATTAAACTTTGCCTGTCCACCTTTTTTATATACTAAAATGGTGTCATGAACCTTTCCAAAATATGTCGCATCTGAGTGTGCAGCTCGCGTTCTCTGCCAGACAATTTCATTCAAGAACATATTGCTACCAAATATCTCGTCCATTAAACATCTCAAATGATGAACTTTGTGCCAATCGCAATGAACAAAAATAGAAGCAGTATCAGACATAAGTTCTCTGAGTATCATTAATCTTTCGTACATAAACTGAAGATACTCATCATTTGTCCATATATCGCCATACTGTTTTTCCTCAAAACTTGTAGCATCACTTGTTGTGTTCCCAATACCTTTTAGCGCTATTTTGCGTTTATAATCAGCCTTGCTATCAAAGGGCGGATCAATGTAAACAAGATCAATCTTCCCACGATATTCCTTAAGCAAATGGCTCATCACCTGAAGGTTATCGCCCCAGAATATCTTGTTAATCCATCCGTCCCTTTCATCGCCATAACGCTCGCGTAACTGTGCAGGGTAATACTGTGTGGAGCGATATGGTCTCTTACCGGTCCAGCGAAGTTCAGGGAAGCCTTTTATAGTAGGTCTCTCTGCAAATTCAAAAGTCAATTGCTCATCCATTTTTATTTTCCTCCATAGGTTGTCTTTATTTTTCTCAGTTATTTCTGGCAATAATGCCTGAAATCACAGTTGGAACAGGTCCTGGGGTCATTCGAACAACTCCTAAAGTCTTTTTTCAAAATCTTATGGACTGTATCATCAAACGCAGCCACCGTTCCGTCTATCGCACTCTTCGTGTACGGAAAACTGATCATCGGATTTCCATTTTCCTCTCCCGTATAGTACAAGTGCATCTTACTTACCTTCTGACCGGTTCTTTGCTCTATCAGATAGGCATAGATATGCAGCTGCCTTCTATAGTGCTCCAATCGCTCTCTCATTTTTTCCATATCAGGCTTTTTCTCTGACTTAAAGTCAACAAGCTCGACCGTTCCGTTTTCGCCTTTAACTAAGTCTATTTTTCCCTCAATGATATAATCCGGCTGCACCAAGCTAACATCGACCTCTGCCTGCTGTATGGCACTCCAATTGCCATGTTGTCTTTCAACATATCGAAGCACCTGATTTAAAGCTGCTTTACGTTGTGCTTCCGCCAAATAACCGTGCTCAGTTTTGATAAGTGATATATAGTTGCTGTCAAACCAACTAGTAATATTATCCTTGGTTATTTTTTCGGTCTCATGTCTAAGTGCTGCACGATGTACGTCTTCAATCGTTTCATGAACCAGGGTACCGAATAACATAGCTCCCTGACGAATAGGCATAAATTCCAATTCTTTATAAAATTTGTACTGAAGGGCACAGGTCTCATAAACAGCAATATGTGATGTGAACGAAAAAGTATTTTTCAAATTCACGCTCTTTACTGTATGAAAAGTAAACTCAGAAAGATCAAGTGCCTCCACACTTTGAAGCTCGCCATAAACTTCTTTAATATACTTACTTGGTGTTTTCTTATCTTCATTACAGGTTAGCACCAATAAATCCTGTGCTCTGGAAAAGGCTGTATAATACAATCTCCAGAAATCAAAGAGTTTCATTTCGTCGTATGGTTCAAATGTCTCTCTATGGTAATATCTTCCTTCAATTTTATTTAGGATATCCTTATAGCTTTTTCTCGGAACATTCCCTAATGAATCTACAAACACAACAGGAAACTCCATGCCTTTTGATTGATGAATTGTAAGGAACGAAACACAACCGGTAGGTGCATATTCTTCGTCATCCTCGTACTCTGCAATTCCTCCATCAAAGAGAAGTTTGATATACATGTTGAATAGTAGCTCTGTATCCTTAATGATGTATTTTCCTGTCAAAACATCTACATTGTGAAGATATTCAAACTTCCCGATTATCTGCGTTAGCTTTGCAAGGTTTCTAGCAGGCCTGATATCTACTACACCAACGCCAATATCAGTATCCAGAATGTCACTGAATGGCTTATACATAAATAGCCTATAAAGCAATCCAGAATATGTATAATCTGTTGTCCCTGATAAATTTGCAGCCAGCGTAGCATGTTCTTTCCCGTGTGCTCGGATGAATCTCTTAAGTTCAAGATTCTCAGGCTTTGTTACAAATTCATTAGCTGCTTTTATACAATCTCTAAAATAAAAGTAGTGTGTGTTATCTAAAAATTTATACTCACCATTCTCTAGACCTTTAACGTAATTAGGGAACATTAGCATCATACACCCAAGTGTTTGCATAACCTCTTCTCTTCTAAAAAACATATCTGATCTTGGTGAATAAACATTGATATGATTAGACTCCAGAAATCTTGCCAGCGATATAACCCGCTCATGCTTAACCGAACTGAACAAGAAAGCCAGCTGATTATAATCCTGAATCTTTCCAGAATTCTTAAGCCTGTTTATAAAGTCAAGAACTCTCTCATGCCATTCATCCTCATCGTCTTTGCTCGCTAATTTCACGACACACGGACTCTCTATTTTAGACGTTTCGTTAGCTACGATTCTCTTGTCATATCTGAATTTATCCCACGCAAATTTGAACTTTGATCCAGACGTGGTAATCATCCATTTATTATAGAACTCAACGATATCGCTATCCGATCTATAATTGATCACAAGCGGTATTATCTGACATTTTCCCACGTCGAACTTAGATGGAAATTCAAGTATATTTCGTATCGTTGCACCTCTAAATCGGTACAAACCCTGGTCATCATCACCCACTACACAAATATTCTCGTGGGTTCCTAACAAAAATATAATCTGTTCCTGAATATAATTTGTATCCTGGTATTCATCGACCATTATGTATTTAATCGAATTTCTCAAGTCTTCAAGAATATCTTTGTTCTCTTTCAGCAATCGATAACACTCTGTTTGAATAGCAGAAAAATCTATTAAATTTTCCTCATCAAGCATCGCTTGGTATGTGTTTACAACTTTAGCAATCACTGATATTTCCATATCGTGATCACTAAGCATTGCGTCAATATCTACAACCTCTTCTGTCAAATTATTTGAAAATTCACAGATTGCCTGTGCCCATTTCCAAGCGCCACCCTTTGGCATAACATTTTCAATTCCAGAAATCGTTCTGAATTTGTAGATATTCCTAAAAACCAAATACTGCTGATCAAACGTATCCAAAAGTCTGTAGTTTTTTTTCAGTCTTGTATACTCTAAGTGATCTTTAATAATGCGAAGACATAGCGAATGAAATGTTCCCACGTACATTTCGTTGACATTCACTGTAATATTTCTACTCGCCAATTCGTTTGTGATACGTGTGATTAACTCCTTCGCTGCTTTTTCCGTAAATGTAGCAATAAAAATATCTTCTGGTTTAACGCCTCGTTCTTCAATTAAATAAATAGCTCTTTGCACCAAAGTATAGGTTTTTCCGGTACCTGGACCCGCCGTAATAAGAACAGGACCTTCTGTAGTAGAAATAGCTTGTCTTTGGCCATCATTCGCATTACCAAAATCAAACATTTATTTTCCCCCTTTATTTTTCTCGGAGCTCTTCGTTCTTTTCCGTTTCTTCATCTGGCAGGGTTTCTAAAATATCACTAATCTGGCAATTCAACGCCGTGCAAATTCTAAGTAATACATCTGTAGTAATGTTCTCTCCCTTACCCAATTTCGCCATAGAAGCTGTGCTGATTCCGCTAAGTTCTCTTAATTCTTTTTTATTCATACCTTTATCAATAAGCATTTTCCATAACGGGTTATAACTGATACGCATCCAATACCTCCATCTATAATGATTATTCAGTCACCTTAGTTTCAATATCAACCTGTTTCTCTTCTGTCGCTTTCTTTGCCCATGACCAGCCGAACAGCTCTCCACCATTTTCATAAAGTTCAATCGCCGTAATGAATAAGCAATCCCATTTTTTCCATGATTTTGTTTAGAGCATTTACGCTTTTAACATCTAGTCCCATATCCTGCAGTTTTTTTACAATTTCTCTTTTGTACAAATCACCCTTGTACTTATAAGGCATAGTTTGACCACCTCAGCACATTATCGAATAATCAAGTTTAATCGTTATCGTTCTGAGCAGATGAAGTTAACTCCATCATCTTTTGTGCGTATGTAGCTCCATCAATTTCTTCATCAGCATACTGTCGCATAAGCTCATCAATCTGTTCTTTTAATTCTTCTCTAGTCATCTTTTCGCTCCCTTAAATTATTTGTTATAGTTTCTAAAGTCTTCTTCTGATTCATAAATATCATCAGCGGAAATACTATTCTTATGACCACATTCGGTACACTTCCACACATAATGATGGTCATCAAATCCCGGTTGGTCATTCAAATAGGCATTACAACGGTCACAGTACCAATCAATTCCCGGAAATCTTTCACTCATCTTCGCTACCTCCTTCTTCATCTGGATGTGCAGCATCATATTCTTTAATACCATTTATGATTTCTGCTTTTGCTTTTTCTATTTCGGTTTCGTTGTTCTTCTTTCTCGATTTGAAATAGTCAACAACTTTAATAGTTGCCGCAGTCAATAATGAAGCACCAACTGCCGCTACTCCAAGCCAAGGCAGCATCTCCATTTTACCTGCCTCTTTGCCTGCAAGCTCCAGCATTTCAACATACTTTTCTGGGCCTCCTGCTACTTTTGCATCTTTTGATAATTCTGCATAATCCCAATTCTGAGCCATACTATTCCTCCTCTTGACTTTTAGTCTTTTCATCGAGCTCTTTTATAAGTCTTTCTGCTTCATTAATACGCTGTTGTTCTTCGTCAATCTCTTCCTGAAGATGCTTGATACTCTTTTTCTTTCTAGCAATAATTTCTTTGGAAGATTGGATATTGCCTAACAACAACTTACGTATTTCTGAAGTATTAACGTGAGCATTTTTTATCTCATCATTCTTTATAAGCTGTTGAGCAAGAATGCCTCCAACAATCGCAGCTGTAGCTGTTGTTAAGCCGACTGGCGAAGCCAATAACCCTGTAGCAATACCGGCGTACTTTGGAGAGGTTTTAAGAAAAGCATCAAGCATTGATTTTGTTACTACATTTCCGCCTTTTCTCGATTCTTGAATTGCTTCTAGCTTACCTGAACGAATCCATCTTCTTACGGTTTCTGGATTTGTATTTAGCATATCTGCTATTTCCTTAACACTATAAGTATCCATCAAGCTCCCTCCTTGTAGTAATAATGTATCACAACAAATGTAGTATTACAAGAATAAATGTAGTATTAAATTGTGAAGTTTATATTAACATCATACACGCACGAAACCCTCCCAGCCATGATGGTTGAGAGGGTTTTAATTTATAATTCTGGAATACCAGTCTTTATTTCGTTTTCATTATAATCCAATTTCAATTCTTTTCTTAACAGATTATAGTCCTGCACAATTGCAACGACTATATCTTTTATCATTCTGAATTCTTCTTCATCAGCAATATCTTTAACATCAATACTTCCACCTGAACCATTTCCCGAATAATGGTCTGCGGCAAATCTATATGCAACCGCAAGCTTTAACAGTTTTTGTGAAGCCAAACTGCCATTGCTTATTATGTAATCACACAACTCTTTCTTGTTAAACTGCGATATCGGTGTTTCAATCTCTTCTGTTTTTCTTGTAACAGATGAACCATTTGCTTTGCTTATATTGAAAGTAGTAGTTTCCTTGTGTGTTGGCGTAATTTCTAAAAAAGGAGCCTCTTCAAAAGGTATATTTCTTTTATCTGTCAGTTCTATAAAATGCCTAACATACTCAGACTGAATAATAATCGCATACAATTTGCAGTATAACTCAGAGTACTGTTTATAAAAGAAATCATATTTGAACTTTACATCATTTGAAAAAAGTTCAAATCCTTCACGGAACTCTTGCTGGACTTTCTCGGTCTTTCTTGTAATTTCTTCTATGTCTTCTTTAGTTGCTAAATTCTTACCTTTTTCATCCATGTATGAA
>ERZ809296.4388-NODE-4388-length-10855-cov-3.063889_pt1 | contig 10855 bp, 9 predicted proteins | sample MGYA00520511_ERZ809296 | MGnify/ENA primary metagenome ERZ809296 (study PRJEB31576, sample SAMEA3212662) | Homo sapiens | biome: human-gut; feature: human gut; material: fecal | place: Sweden | collected 2012 ... | reverse complement strand
GCGGATCTAAAGCTTGGAAAGCTGGATCTGATGTTTGGATATCATATGGAGGACGATCCGGCCCTGGTGTCCCACCGGCTGTCCCGGGAGGAGACCGTCCTGGCTGTACCGGAGCCCCTGGCAGCGGAATGCCTGTCTCCGGAGGAGATCCGAGGCTTTAAAGAAGAGGGGATCGTCTCGCTGCGTCCTTTTTCCGGATGTCCCTTTGTGCGGATGGATGCAGATACGTGGATGGGGGAGCAGTTTGACCGGTATTGCAGGGAGGATGGCTTCGATCCGAAGATCTTCGTCATATCCCAAAGCGTCCTTACGGTGCTGGAGTGCTGTGCCGAGGGCATCGGGGCAACGCTGGTTCCTGCCGGCTATCTGGACCATCTGATGGCGGAGCAGAGAAGGGGGATGGTATTTTTCAGATGGAGATATCCGGATATCATACCGTCGGGGGCCGTCCTTCATCTGAAGAGCAGCTACATCACAAAGGCAGCCATGGACTTTGTGAAGTGTTCACAGAAAATATGCGGAGAAGAGGAATCTCTTTGGAATGGATTCTTTTAGTTGTGCCATGCGACAAAAACGTTGTTTGTTAAAAATGACGGAAGAAGATAAAATAATCATAAAATATTACTAAAAAAGGAGAAAGACTTATGCAGGCAGACAAAAAGAAAAAAGAGTCCATGAGCATGTGGAAGATCATCCTCATCGTAAACCTGGCTGTGTACATCCTGTCGTTTGTGATCCCGTCGGGAGCGTACCAGAGAGATGGAAAGATGGCAGTTCCAGGCACCTATGAGGTGGTGGAAAAAACGTATCTGAACCCGGTGGATGTGATCCTGGCCGTGGGAGATACGGTATATTCCTCCTTCGGAAAGCTGTTCGTAACACTGATCATCATGGGCGGCATGATGGGGATCGTCAACTCCACAGGAGTCCTGGACCGGGCCCTGGGGAATCTGATCCACCGGCTGAAGGATAAGGCCCTGGCGATCATTCCGATCTATGTATTTGCCACGGCCCTTTTAGGCTGTGTGGGCTCCATGATCTCCACGGTGATCCTGTTCGTTCCCCTGGGACTTCTGATCGCCAGAAAGCTCCGGGCAGACCGGACCTTTGCCGTTGGCCTTGTGATCCTGGGCTCCTTCACCGGCTTCATGTCCTCCCCCATCAATCCCCTTACTGGCGTTATGGGACAGGAGATCGCCGGCCTGGTTCCTTATTCCGGCGCAGGTCTCCGGACCATCGTAACGATCCTCAATGTGGCGGTGGTTTCCGCATACCTGGTATGGTGGGCAAAGCGCTGCCAGAAAAATACAGCCATATACGAGGCGGATTTCGGTGGAGAGGAAGACGTGGAGAGCGGAGAGTATGAAAATACATATAAGCCTCTTTCCGGCCGTGAAATGGCGATCCTGGCGATCTTCTTCGGCGCATTTATCTTTTTTGCTGCCGGCGGCCCGACCCTGGGCCTGGGCATGACCCAGTTAGGCTCCATTATGCTTCCCGTTGCCTTTGTGGAAGGGATCCTGGCCGGATACAGCCTGGACGATACCATGAAAAACTTCGTAAAGGGAACCCAGTCCATGTGCAGCGTTATGGTATTCATGGTCCTGGCCTCTATTATGAGCATTATTTTAAACCAGGCGGGAGTCCTGGACTCCATCGTTTATTACATCTCCATCCCCTTAAGCCATTTAAGCAGCGCTATGGCGGCTGTGGGAATGTTCATTGCAAATGCGTTCATTAACGTATTCATCGGCTCCGGCTCCGGCCAGACCGTAGTTGCCATGCCGATCATGGCTCCCTTAGCCGATGTGGTGGGCGTTACCCGCCAGATGGCAGTGCTCACCCTCCAGTACGGAGACGGCTTTACGAACCTGTTCCTGCCCACCAACGTAAACCTTATGGCATGTCTTGCCATGGCCGGTGTGGACTTTAAGCGGTGGATGAAGTTCCTGGTGCCCTGCTATGCGATCCTGTTTGTGATCATGGTCGCTTCCATCTTCATCGGAACTGCCATCGGATTTTAAGAGGAGGCCAGAAATATGGAATATAACGAAACCTTACAGGAAGAGCTGGTCCGCCTGTCGGATGAGCTGGAGGAGCAGACCCTCCGTCTGCGCCATGAGATCCATCAGTGCCCGGAGCTGTCCTTCCAGGAATTTAAAACGAGCCGGCTGGTGATGCGGGAGCTGGACCGCATCGGGATCCCTTATGAAAAGAGCCCCCAGGAGCCGGGGATCATCGCTGTCATCGACAGCGGCCGCCCGGGTAAGTTCCTGATGCTGAGAGCCGATATGGACGCCCTTCCGATCCAGGAAAAAACAGGGCTTCCCTTTGGTTCCCAGGTCCCCGGGGTCATGCACGCCTGCGGCCACGACGTCCATACGGCCAATCTCCTGGCCGTGGGAGAGCTTCTTTTCCGCACCAGAGAGCGCTGGAACGGAAAGGTAAAGCTGGTGTTCCAGCCGGCAGAGGAAAACGGCGGCGGCGGCCGTGAGATGATAAAGGCAGGACTGATGGAGGAGAAGCCGGACGCCTGCTTTGCCCTTCATGTGAAAAACGGGGCCAGCGGTCTCATTTATTTAAAGCAGAAGTACCTGTCTTCCTATTCGGACGGCTATACGCTGACGATCCATGGCCGGGCAGCCCACTCCTCCATGCCGGAGGAAGGCGTGGATGCCATTTACATTGCGTCGGCAGTGGTGTCCGCCCTTCATGGGATCGCGTCCAGAAACCTTTCGCCCATGGCCCAGGCCACGCTGAACGTGGGGACCATCCACGGCGGTTCGGCGCCCAACATCATTGCAGACCAGGCAGTCCTGGGCGTGATGATGAGGAACGTATCCAGGGAATCCAGGGACGTGATGCGCCATCAGATCGAGACCCTGGCAAAGGGGATCACAGAATCCATGGGAGGAACCTGCGACATCGCCTTCCGGGCCGGATATCCGGCAGTCTACAACGATGTGGAGTTTACAAAGATCGTGGAGCAGGCCTTCCGCAGCAATGCGGACCGGCTTTATGAGAACATGGGAGACGGCCGTCCGGAGGGGTGGCTGGTCACAGACCTGGATCCCATGCTGGGAGCCGAGGACTTCGGGTTCTTTGCCCAGGAGGCCCCGTCCTGTATGATCTTTGTGGGAACGGGAGGGGATGTGCCCATGCACAATCCCGGTTTCCAGGTGGACGAGCGTTACATCAAGCTCTGCACCAGAGCCATGGCTTTTGTGGCGGCAGAATATCTGAAATAAAAAAGGGGCCTGCGGGCCTCTTTTTTTCGTAGGAAAAAGCGTCCCATCTGCTGGAAAGAGAGCGGGATCCGGCAGAAATCTTTCTCTCCCAGATTGCAGAAACTCCGTCTTTGTAGTAAAATAAAGACAGAAAACTCCTGGCAGGGAGGTTTCATATGGGAAAAAAGAAAGGGGAAGCAGAAACTATGGAAAAATTTTCTGAACTTCAGTATGTCCGCCCGGATATGGAAAAGGTACTGGGAGACATGAGAGCAGTCACAGAGGCTCTGAAAAATGCCGCAGACTTTGGGGAGTTTAAAGCGGCGTACATGGATTATGTGAATACGGATATCCAGGTCTCCACAGCCAGACAGCTGGCCCACATCCGGAACACCATCAATATGATGGATGAATTTTATGAGGCAGAGATGGGATATTTCCACGCATGGATGCCGAAATACGAGATCCTGGTAAAGGAAATGGGAACGGTGATCTTAAATTCTCCCTTTAAGAAGGATATGGAGGAGGAATTCGGCTCCATCCTGATCCAGAATATGGAGGTGGGACAGCTCCTTTCCAGCGAGGCCGTGGTGGACGATATGGTAAAGGAAGCAGAGTTAGCCAACCTGTATTCCAAAACTGTGGCCGGTGCGTCTGTGGAATTCCGGGGGGAAATGTGCAGCACCTACGGCCTTTTAAAGCATATGCAGAGCACAGACCGCCAGGAGCGGAAGGAAGCGTTCGAGGCCTGGGCCCGTCTGTTTGAGGGGATCTCACCGAAGATCGACGAGATCTATGACGGTCTGGTACAGCTCAGAGCCGGAATGGCACAGAAGCTGGGCTTTGAGAGCTTCATCCCGATGGGATATTATAAACGCCGCAGATACGATTACAACGCAGAGGATCTGAAGGTATTCCGCCGCCAGGTGCAGGAGGTGATCGTCCCCGCCTGTGTGAAGCTGTATGAGCGTCAGAGAAAGGCCCTGGGCGTGGATACCCTTCATTATTATGACGAATCCATTTCCAGTCCCCAGGGAAATCCGGTTCCTGTGGGAGACCGGGACTATATGGTGAAAAAGGCCCAGGAAATGTACCGGGAGCTGTCTCCGGAAAGCGGGGAATTCTTTGATTTTATGGTGGAGCACGAGCTGTTTGACCTGGAGACCAAAAAAGGAAAACGGGTCGGCGGCTACTGCACCTCCCTTCCCCTGTACCATGCGCCCTTTATCTTCTCCAACTTCAACGGGACCCAGGCGGATGTGAACGTGCTGACCCATGAGGCCGGCCATGCCTTTGCTGGCTTTACGGCGGATAAATTCCAGAAGACCCCGGAGCTCTGCCACAGCACCAGCGAGATCAATGAGATCCACTCCATGGGCATGGAGCTTTGGACCTATCCGTGGATGGAAAGCTTCTTTGGAGATAAGGCGGAGCAGTACCGGAAGGAGCATTTAGCCGATGCTCTGATGAAGATCCCGTATATGGTCTGCGTGGATGAATTCCAGCACCGGGTATTTGAAAAGCCGGAGATGACGGCCATGGAGCGGAGAGCCGTATGGAGTGAGCTGGAGAAAGTCTATATGCCCTGGAGGGATTATGACGGAAACGCCTTCCTTACAGGCGGCGGATTCTGGATGCAGAAGCAGCACATTTTCCTGTATCCCTTCTATTATGTGGACTACGCCATGGCCCAGATCGGCGCCTTCGAGTTCTATACCAAGATGAAGGCAGACCGAAAGGCCGCATGGGCAGATTATTATAAGCTGTGCCAGGCGGGAGGCTCCATGGGCTACTTTAAGCTCTTAGAGTACAGCGGGCTCCACAATGTATTAAAGGAAGGTTCCGTAAAGGAGGCGCTGAAGGCGGTCCTTGAGGAGCTGGAGGTATAAAAACATACCGGGCGTTGCAGATATAGTCTGCGGCGCCCTTTTTTTCTGATTTACCGGGAGATGGCAGGGAAAGCGGATGGAATATATAGAAAAAAACTATTTGTTATAAAATTATCATTGAAATTTTCAAGTCGACATTTTGCATATTTATGCTAAAATTAACAAGGTTAATTTATGGATGATTCATTGAATTTTCAATGATCTGGCAAGGAGTGTAGAGATATGAGTGGATCTAAAGAACAACCTGGAAGTCGGGAAATTACCGAGAATCTCACAAGACAGCAGCTGCAGGAGCTGGAGGAAAAGGAAAAAACACCGTTGCAGAGGTTTCTGGACCTTCTTATTACGATATTTCCGCTTTTATGCGGCGGTGCAGCAGTCTGGGAATATCAGTGCATCCCGGATCATTCCCCTAATGCAAATCCCATGACTTATCTGGTATTTCTTTTGATCCTTATGGGAATTTATGCGGTATATTGGATAGTCGCTCTCCTTGGCCTCCGAGTTGGAAACCGGGCCAGGTTCCAGAAGGTCCGCTACCGCGCGCCGCTGTATTCCGTTCTGTTTTTATTTCTGGCCGTCTACGATTACCTTACCTTGAAGACCGGGATCCTGACTCAACCATTTGTCCCCTGTCTGAACAGCATTATGAACATTGCCTGGATCGACCGGGAAATGCTGATGATCAGTACCCTGTATACCTTAAGACTGCTGTTTCTGGGATATTTCATCGGTGTGGCCCTGGGCCTTGTGACCGGGATCACCTGCGGATACAGCGCCAGGATCCGGTACTGGGTGGATCCCATCATTAAATTCCTGGGACCGATCCCCACCTCCACATGGATTCCGATCATCATGGTGGTGACTGCGAACCTGTTCGGCGGTTCGATCTTCATCATTGCTCTGGGCTCCTGGTTTGCCGTGACAGTGGCGTCCATGACTGGGATCTCCAACGTGGACCGCGATTATTTTGAGGCGGCAAGGACGCTGGGGGCCAGCGAGCGCCAGCTGGTGTTCCGGGTGGCGATCCCCCATGCAATGCCCAGCATCCTCCAGGGAATGACCCAGGCCATGAGTACGGCCTGTACCGCCATCATGATTGCGGAAATGATGGGTGTAAAAGCGGGTCTTGGCTGGTATATGACCTGGGCAAAATCCTGGGCGGCCTTTGACAAGATGTTTGCGGCGCTGTTTGTGATCTGTCTGGTGTTCACAGCGGTGACCAAGGCTCTGGCTATGATCAAGAAGCATGTGCTTCGCTGGCAGATAGGAGTAGTGAAATAATGGCAGAAACAGTGACCTTACAGTTAAATCATGTGTCCAAAAGCTTTGCGAAGGTGGAGAAAGAGGGGATTACCAATGCCCTGGGAAATATCGATCTCACCATGCATGACGGAGAATTCATCAGCCTGGTGGGTACCTCAGGCTGCGGTAAGTCCACGATCCTCCGGCTGATCGCCGGCTTGATCCCGCCGACCATGGGAACGCTCATGGTCAACGGAGAGGAGATCACCGGCCCGGATCCCAGCCGCGGCATGGTATTCCAGAAGCCGACCCTGTTTCCATGGCTGACAGTGGAAAAAAATATTTCCTTCAGCCTGCGGATGCAGAATAAGTTCAAGGGAAACGAGGAAGAAGTGGAGCGGATGTTAAAGGTCATCGGCCTGGAGGAATTCCGGGACGATTATCCGGGACAGCTTTCCGGCGGCATGGCCCAGAGGGTAGCTCTGGTCCGGACGCTGATCAATCACCCGAAGATCCTCCTTTTGGACGAGCCTCTGGGAGCCCTAGATGCCTTTACCAGAATGAATATGCAGGATGAGATCCTGGATATCTGGAAGAAGAGAAAGCAGCTGGTGGTCATGGTGACTCATGACGTGGACGAGGCCATCTATATGGGAACCCGTGTCATCGCCATGGAGGCCAATCCGGGCCAGATCAAGGCGGATATCCCCATTGAGCTCCCCTATCCCAGAGACAGGAGCAGCGCTGAATTTGTGGGATACAGGAACCAGATCCTAGGACTTTTAAATTATGGATCCGGGGAAAAAGGGGAGTAGCAGAGCCATCCGCTCTTTGCTATATATTAAAAAAATCTTATAAGGAGATAAAGACAATGAGACTCAGAAAACTGATGTGTACAGCAATGTCCGCAGCAATCGTGGCATCTATGGCAGGCTGCGGACAGGGAAAGCCGGCAGAGACGACAGCGGCGCCTGCTGCGGCTGAGACAACCAAGGCAGAGGAGACAAAAGCCGAGGAGACCAAGGCAGAAGAGACAAAAGCTGAGGAGACTAAGGCAGAGGAGACAAAAGCCGCAGAGGTAAGCTCCGACCGCTCCAATATGTTTGATGTGATCGAGACAGAGGGCCGGGCCATCGATTATGGAAACGTGGACCTGACTCCCACAGCTGAGGAACTGGAGGCCATGAAAAAGGAGCCGGCATATGGAAAGCCGGTGCGCTACTGGATGTCCGATGGCTGCACATCCGGGCCCAACGTTGCCAATCTTCTGGGCTACTATGAGGAAGCGGGACTGACTGCCGAGGGTGTAAAGGGCACCTCCTATACAGAGGCTCTTGGAACAGGAGCAGCCGAGGTTGCCGTAGGCCATATCGCCACCATGCTGGTACCATCCACCAATGGTGTGGACCTGACCTTCGTGGGCGGTGCGCATATTGGCTGTAAATCTTTATACGTTCTTGCAGACAGCGAATATAAGACCTTCAAGGACTTAGAGGGCACCAGAATCTCCACACCCAACGGAATCGGCGCCAGCGATTACAACATCACTTCCTTACTGTTGGATGCAGATGGGATCAATCCCCAGAAGGATGTGGAGCTGACTCCTGTTGAGACCAGTGCCTGCGTGACCGCCATGGAAAACGGTGAGATCTCCGCAGCCCTGTTATCTGATACCTTTGCCTACAAGCTGGTACAGGATGGAAAGCTCCGCTGCGTCCGCTCCTTGCTGGATGCTGATTTCCAGGGAGAGCCCTGCTGTATCATCGCCATGAATGCCACCTTCGTAAAAGAAAATCCGGTGATCTCCAGGAAGATCGCGGGAGCTGTGCAGAAGGCCCATAGCTGGATGCGTGAAAACCCCGATGAGGCGACCCAGATGCTCATAGACGAGGGCTTAAACAGCGAAGACTTCGACATGAACGTGAAGTTAAATAATTCTCTTCAGTTCGGTCTGTCCACAGATTTTACAGAGGCAGGCCTCCGCGCCATTGCCGAGGATTATATCCGTCTGGACCTGATCACTGCCACTGACGATATTGAAGAGGTTATGTCCAAAGCATGGACTCCGGTTCTTGACCAGTAATACGGGAACACAACTTTAAATTCGGGGGAATGCTGCAACTTTGCAGCACTCCCTTTTTCCATAATAAGATGAATGAAACGGGAAAGGAAAGAAGAATGAAACAGAAAATCACAGCAGGCGTAACTCTGCTAACGGCCCTCCTCCTGGGTGTGGGTCCATGGACCTTTTTTAAAGCATGCCCGGTGACACCGGAAAAGATCATGAAATGCCACTGGTGCTGTCTGGCGCTGATCCCGCTGGCTCTGGTTCTGGGCGTTGCAGGCATCGTACAGCTTATGGCAAAAAGCCGGGAGGCCAGACAGGCGGTCTGTCTTCTGGCGGCTGCGGCGTATATTGGCACAATACTGCTTCCGGCGGTTCTCATCGGAGGCTGTGCGAAACCGGAAATGGCGTGTAATGTTTTGACTTATCCTTGTGTTTATGCAGTAAGTGCCCTGGGGCTGGTGTTCCAGGCAGCTGGTCTTTTCATAGGAAAGAACGGGAAGCACGTTTAGGAGGCCGGATTATGAAAACTATGGGGATCATATGGAAGATCGCTTTAAAAAATCTGAAAAGACGTCCAGTGAGGACGGGCTGCATGATCTTTTTCGTGTTCATGCTGTCGGCTTCCCTGTTTTTTAGTTCCATGCTGGTGGGCAGCATGGAAGGGACGCTTCAGAAGACCACGGACCGGATGGGAGCAGATCTGATCGTGGTGCCGAAGGAGTTTGAAAAGAGCATGGCGGATTCCCTTTTTCTGGGGGAATTGTGCAGTTTCAGTTTTGACCGCTCCTGGGTGGACGATATTGTTTCCATTGAGGGGATCAGGGACGCAACGCCCCAGCTTTATCTGGAATCGCTGGCGGCGGACTGCTGCTCTGCGGCGACCCAGCTGATTGCCTTTGACCCGGAAACGGATTACATCGTTACGCCCTGGCTGGAAAAGGATAACCTTCCGGCTCCGGGAAAGAACCAGATGTACCTGGGAAGCTCCATTACACCCTCAGAGCCGGGAAAAATTAAATTTTTCGGCGTGGAATATGAGGTCCTGGGGCAGCTGGAGCGGACTGGGACCAGCTATGACACCTGTGCGTTTATGACCTGGGATACAGCCCAGGAAATCATGGGCTGTGAAAAGTGGGTCCAGTCCTTTGGAGAACCCAAAGGAGAGGCAGAGGATCTGGTCTCCTCTATCATGATTCGCGTAGAGGATGGCACGGATGCTAAGGCAGTGGCCAGGAAGATCAATTTCCAGCTGGACGGCGCGCCGGTAGCCGCGTATACCACCAATGGGATCTTCAATGGGGTCATGGAATCTGTGGCCGGCATGACCGGCTACTGTACGGTATTAATGGCCCTGATCCTGGTGCTTGTGGCGACGGCCCTTGTTACGGTGTTTACGATCACGATGAATGAAAGGACAGAGGAGTTTGGCATCCTGGCATCCCTGGGCGTAAGCAGCAGAAGGCTGGGAGGGATTGTCCTTACAGAGGGCAGCATCATTGGACTTGCGGGAGGACTTCTGGGAGCAGGGACTTCCGCCGCCTGTCTTCTGATGTTCGCAGTTCCCATCCAGGTAAAGCTCCATATCCCGAAGCTTCTTACCTCGGTGCGGGAGCTGGTTGCTGCTGCGGCCTTCTGTATCCTGCTTTCCCTGGTTGTATCCCTGGCTTCCTCTTTGTATTCAGCATGGAAGGTGAGCCGGACAAATCTGGATGGACTGATCAAGGGGGAGGAATTATAAAATGCTGCTGGAAACAAAAGATCTGACAAAAATCTACCGCCGGGGAGAAAAAGAGTTCCGCGCAGTGGACAAAGCATCCATTTCTGTGGAGAAAGGGGAGCTGGCGGTGATTACCGGCCCCTCTGGATGCGGAAAGAGCACCCTGTTCCATCTGATCTCCGGGATCACAGTGCCTGACAGCGGCCTGGTCCTGTTTGAGGGAGATGAGATCACCGGAATCTCTCCGCAGGCGGCTGCAAGGCTGCGGGCAGAGAAGATCAGCTATATTTTACAGGGAAACAGCCTGCTGGCCAATTTGACAGTGCTGGAGAACATCTGTCTTCCCCACCGCCTTTCTGGATGCGGAATAGATGTGGAGGAACGGGCCATAAGGCTTCTGGAAGAGTTTGGTCTGGAGGGCATGGCAGAGGAATATCCGGGAAATCTGTCCGGCGGAGAAAGACGGCGGGCGGCCATTGTCCGTGCCTTTGTCCATGAGCCGCTTCTGGTGGTTGCCGATGAGCCCACCAGTGATCTGGATGAGGAAAACACGAAGATCATCCTGGATTATTTTGAGAGAAAGCGGAAAGCGGGGACGGCTATCTTAATCAGCACCCATGACCTTTCCTGTCTGAGACCGGGAGTGACCCATTACCGGATGGACCACGGTGTGATCCGGTCCCGGACAGAAATTTAAAGCTGGACAGAG
>ERZ809296.4387-NODE-4387-length-10856-cov-4.998333_pt1 | contig 10856 bp, 11 predicted proteins | sample MGYA00520511_ERZ809296 | MGnify/ENA primary metagenome ERZ809296 (study PRJEB31576, sample SAMEA3212662) | Homo sapiens | biome: human-gut; feature: human gut; material: fecal | place: Sweden | collected 2012 ... | reverse complement strand
AGAACGCTATGGATTTTCCCTCCGGGGCAAGGGAAGATTTGTCATGGACGATAACGCGCACATTCGGCTCACGCTTCACGCGCCCGATCAGCAGGACGCTTCTTGCGGCGGCTCGAAAGTCGATAGAGCCTAACCCCCTGTACGCGCTCTGTCCTCCGATGGATTTATTCAAGTGTCCGATAAGGATAACAGCACACCCTGTACGCTCGGCAATATCAGCAAGGCGGCGAAAAATCGGGCGCACCTCGTTTGCCTTGTTCATGTCGGTCTTTTCGCCAACATACGCTTGAATGGGGTCAAGGATCATCAGCCGCGCCCCGGTCTGCCGTATCGCTCTTTCTATGCGCTCATCATTGAGCGTAAGCTCCTGTTTTGCCTCATCAATGACAAGTACACGGTCAAGGTCTGCCTCGGCTTCCATAAGCCGGGGCTTGACCGTATCACCCAAACCGTCTTCGGCAGTCTGATAGATGACATTGAACGGCTCATGTTCCGGCATAAAAGGAAACGGCTTTCGGTTGGTGCAGGCGGCGCACAGTCGCAGGGCAAGGGTTGTCTTGCCCTCGCCGGGATTGCCCTGTATGATCGTGACCTTCCCGAAAGGGATATACGGCTCCCATAGCCATTCGACGGTGAGCGTGTCCACCTCGCTCATGCGGATAATCTCAACGGTTTCTTCCTGTGGTGGCTCACGCAAGCCGTAAACTGCTTCACGGATATATTTCCCGTCTGTGATCTCTGCCCGATGCTGCAATACCTCGTTCCAGTCCTTGAACAGCGGCACAAGTCGATGGACGGTCAAGCCCTCCGGCGTGAGCTTTGCTATGCGGCTGCAAGCATCGTTTCCGGCTATATCGCTGTCAAGGCAAAGGAATACGGTCTTGATGTTTGGACGATCAGAAAGAAAGTGCAGCAGGGCTTTTTCACTCACGCCTCCCAGAGATAGATAGCTCTGTTTCTGCCAGTCTTTCTTGAATAGACAGAGGAAAGACAGAAGATCAATAGGAGCTTCAAAGGCAAAGAGCTTTTCGCCCTCACCCCGGTAGCAGAAATTATAGGACTTATCACTGCCTTTCACATCGAGCCGGAAGCTGCCCGCCGTTCCTTTGCTGTGAGCATACCTCGGTATGCCGCTTTCATCCCTGCCGACGAATACGGCGTTGTGGTGGGCTGCGTCCTCGTAAATATCCCCGGTGGAAATGAAAAAGCCCGTCACATCTTCATCAATGCGGCGGGCTTCTGTGAGATACCTTTTTACTTGTTCGTTTGTGACGTTCCTTGTGGGAAGCCTGAATTGCGGCTCATTGGGCGGCACAGTCTGTTCCGGCTTGCCGTTGCCCTGCTCATGGATAAGGGCTTGGACGGCTTCGGTGAAGCTCATGCCGAAAAACTCCATGAGGAAGTCCACCGGGCCGCCGCCCTTGCTCTGTGAGTGGCGATACCATTTGTTTTCTCTGATCGTCAGGCTGTCGTGCCGTTTCCATCGGTATTCATGTCCGGCACGTTCAAGCTGTTCGCCCTGTGACCTGAGAAATGAAACAAGATCGGCACGATTTGCCCGATCTATCTGTTCTTGGGTGTAATACATGGTTGATGCCTCGCTTTCTGTGATTGAATTATTCATATTTTTTCGGTATAATAAATCATGTATTATGCTCCTGTTTTGGAACTTTGTGATGTTTTTCCCGTCTATATAAATAAAAACAAACAAAGATCAAATTTTAGCACAATGTCGGCTTGCAGAAAAGTTGGAATATGAGAAAGGAGGAACTACATGAAGAAGTTGATAGCATTGATTTTATCACTGACATTAGTATTGGTATTGGTCGGTTGCAAAGATAAAACTATAAAAGGCAGCGAGCTATATAGTTTCCCAGAGCCGACAATACAAATTACAGGTTCTTTCTATTCACAAGGACATGAAACCGCATTTGAGATTGGCTCGGAGAAGTACGATCCAAATGATTTAACTACAATACCTGTTATAAGTTGGTTTTATGACTTGGAACTGATTGCCTGTGATGAACCAGAGACAGTAGAGGGGTCAGAAGGTTTTACATTTAGGGTTTCCGGAAAAGATGCTTTTTCCTATGAAGATAGGGGAGGCGGTGAGGCATATATCATAATCAACAAAGAATACTATAAGGTTAGCAATCCTTCTACTCCACCTGTTTCAGTTGAATAAACAAGTAGCAAACCCGTGTTTGTTGCTTTCGTTCAAGCTGTTATGCTTCCCGGCATAACAGCTTTTCTCTTTTTTCGCTCCTAATAGCAATATCGGTAGCCGCTACCGTTATGCCTTGTTCGCTTTCTTTTCAGTCATCGGTACTCCTTTCTCCCGCCATCTGCCGTAGGGTATCTGCGGCACGATAGGCGGCGTTTTCGTAATACGGATCATCTTTGTGTTTGCCGAGGGCTTTATAGGCAAGGCGTACTGCCCGGATCGCGTTTTCAACTTCCCGTGAGGTATATCCGACGCTTACTGCATCGGCGGCAAGACTGGCGATATAGATACAGTCAGAAGAAGAAAACCTGTCCTGTATCAGCATTCTGCCGATCTGCTCCAGCACGCCGCTTTTGGATTTCGCGGTGCGTGTTTTTTCATCGGAAAACCACAAAAGGTCAGCGTTTGGAATTTCGGAAGCGGCTTCCGTTATCAGATCGACCGCCTCATACATATACATGGCGTTTACCGCCTGCCTGCGGCTGGGGGCATAGTCCTCTGTGATTGGAGTAGGCAGCTTCGGTCTGCCGCGCTTTCGTTTCTGTTCGGTCATCCACGTTTCCTCCTTCTTCATTATCGGTAGTGGCTACCGTTATTCTATTTTCTGTTCACTCATCTTCGATGACAGTTGACTTTTTGTAAATCTTTTATGACTATTGGCATCCCTATTGACAAACTCGATATTCGAGATTATAATTAACACAGGAACTCGATATTCGAGATAGGAGGCGCTTCACCATGCCAAGGCCAAAGTTTCAAACTCTTACCGAGCAGATGTTTTACATTCTGCTTTGTCTTAAAACGGAGTGCTACGGAATTGATATATTTGACAGAATCGCAGAAATGACAGACAAGAGAGTAAACGTCGGTTCCGGAACGCTGTATAACCTTCTTGAACAGTTTCTGGATGCCGGTATGATCCGAGAAGTGAAAGCGGAAGGACGCCGACGCAGTTATATCCTGACTGACTCCGGGAAAGATGCTCTTGAAAAGGAGCACAAAAGGCTTCTGTCACAGATTGCTGATTATACTTCTGTCTTTGGAGGTGAAGATTCACAATGAAGGAATTAAAACGCAGACTGGAAACCTTCTCATTCTATGACCATACCGGAATAGAAAAGCATCTTGAGGATATGGCTGAAAAGGGGTGGCTTCTCTCAAAAACCAACCGTTTCTTCTGGGTATATCGTCGCATCGAGCCGAAGAAGCTGCATTTTGCTGTTACCTATTATCCGAAAGCATCGGAATTTGATCCTGAGCCGCTGGAAGGGCAAATGATCTACCGCGATTACAGCGAACGCTCCGGATGGAACTTTGTCTGCCAATCAGCGCAGATGCAGATTTTCTATAATGAGGAAGATGAACCGACTCCCATGGAAACCGACCCGGTCGTGGAAGTGCAGACCATCCATAAGGCGGCAAAGAAAAACTTTTTACCGTCCTATTTCATCTTGTTGGCTCTGTCCGTTCTGCAAGCGACATTGTTTGTATCCGAACTTTTGGGCGATCCGATCGGACTTCTTTCCAGCACAACGCAGCTCTCAACAGGATTTTGTTGGGCATTGCTGTTCCTGATTTGTATGGTCGAATTGTGCGGATACTATCGTTGGCATAGAAAAGCAGTCAAAGCGGCTGAAAATGGTGAATTCCTCGATACACGCAGCCATGCGCTTTTTCAAAAAATTGGTCTGGCAGCGGCAGTAATTGCTCTAATCTACGTCTTCATCAATGCGATTTCTGTCGGAGATCGGATGATGCAGACAATTTATACGCTGATGCTTGCCTACATGATTACGTTGATAGTTGTTGTCAACGCGGTGAAGAAGCTCATGAAGCGCAAGAAAGCCTCCCGTACTGCTAATTTAACGGTCACGCTGATAGTTGATGTCGTGCTTGCTTTTGTTATGATGGGCGCAATCGTTTTTGGTACACTGAAGGCATCACAAGCGGGATTATTTAATCCGGGAGCCGAAACTTATGAGCACAACGGTTCAACGTGGATTCTCTATCAGGATGAGCTTCCCTTGTATGTTGAGGATTTGCAGGATGTAAAGTTTGATGGCTACATCCGGGAAAACCGGCACGACGAATCCATCTTTTTGGGGCAGAAAGTAGTTCGCCAACATCCAAGACACGATACCGGAAATCCTGTAAATGTGCCGGAAATGAGCTATACACTTACAATCATAAAAGTACCCGCGCTGTATGATCTATGTAAAGAAAGCATCTTGAATAAACGGTCAGACACAGTAGTTGAAGAAGGTATCATTTTCGTTGACCATTATGAAGAAATTGATGCAGCTCCGTGGCTTGCCGAAGAAGCGTACCAGCTTCATTGGAGTGAGGGCATCTTGAACAAATATCTCCTCTGCTACGAAGACCGTATCGTTGAAATCGACTTTGACTGGGAGCCGACGGAAACCCAGATGCGGATCGTTGCAGAGAAATTGGTATTTGTGAACTAAATATTCTGTTATGATGCTATTGTGAAGGAGCAAGGAACATACCTTGCTCCTTTTCTTTATGGCATATATAGCTCAATCATAAATCGTGTTCATGCCTTTTAATCTGCGTCTGCTGCTGCGTTTCTGCTTTCAAAGCCACATCGACATAGCGGCGTATCTTTTGAAGCTCGGCAACCTCGGCACGGCTCTCTTTGAGCTTTTCATACTCAACCTTGTTTTCAGCGGTGAGTGCTGCAAGCTCTGTCTCCCACTTGGCAATAGGCAGGGATTTCACGCCCTCTGGCAAGTTCGCATGAAGGTAACGGTTGGCGGCGTTCCAGATCGTCAGTTCCGCGCGGTGAGCTTCGGCATAATCCTCCTGTTTGCCTTTCCACTTGATTTGCTTGTATGCGTCATGGAATGGTTTGTTGCGTTGGTATGCCTGTGCATTTTCAATCAGGCTTTTCAGTTGCTTCATGCGCTTCTCTCTTGCTTTCAGTCCGTCCTTGATTTCGTCCGTCTTTTTATCAACAGAGGAAAGCGCAGCGTCCAGTCCGTCAAGATCGAAAATGCCTTTCTGCTCAAGAATATTGACCGCCTTTGCCACGGCTTTCAATTCATCTGCTGTGTGCTGTTGCTGCCAATACAGCGAATACTTCCTGCCTTTCTCTTTCTGAACGTCCAAATACTTGAAAAGCAGTTCTGCGATACCGGGAGATTTCGGCTGCGGCAGCATGGCCTGCAATTCTTTCTTTGCGGTGAAAAGCTCGGTAAGCCATTCCTTCAATCCGGCAATCCGCTTCTTTATATCACGCATAAGGGCGTTGCTGCGCTTAATCAGTCTGTTCAGTTCGCCGCGCTCGGTGACGATGCCTTTCTTCTCCATCTGTGATGCGGCTACACCAACATGGACGGTGGGAATATCATCAATTCCTTGCCGTTCAAAGCTGCGGTGGTCGATGCGTTCTGCGTGTCCAGCGTTCTCCAAAAAGCTGTTCGCCATATCAGCCCACGCCTTGCGCCACAGTTCGGCATTATCCCGGTTATTCCAATCCACAAGATCAACTTTCCGCGTCTTGTATCTGCCGTTGGACAACTTCACTTTCTCGCCGTTTTCGTCAAGCACATATTCCTTTTTCGACTTCGCCGCCCATTGTCCGCGCTCATCAAGCGGGCGCATAGTCAGAAGAATGTGAGCGTGAGGATTGCCGCTTCCTGTGTCATGGATAGAGAAGTCAGCGCACATTCCCTTTGAAACAAATTGAGAGGAACAGTATTTGCGCACAAGGCGTATCTGTTCCTCTCTTGTCAGTTCGACGGGAAGTGAGATTTCCACCTCCCGCGCAAGCTGGGCGTTATTCGATTTTTCGCAAAGCTCCACGCTGTTCCAAAGCTGTGAACGGTCAGAGAAAGAAGGTGGAGCGTCAGGGGGCAGGAGTATTTCGGAGTGAACGACACCTCCTTTGTGAGTGTAGTCATGCGTCAATCCGTCCCACTCATTTGTCAGCTTTTCACCGCTGCGATAGGCGGCTGCGGCAACGGCTGACTTACCTTTGCCCCGGCTGACGATCTTCATATTGCAATGATAAATAGCGATAGTATCACCTCCCGATACGGTCAACAAAACCCCATGAAAGAGAATGACTTGCGCGGCAAGTTGTTCTTTTTCGTGGGGTACACAAAAGGGTAGACAGCGCAAAGCTGTCGCAGGGAAACTGTAGGTTGCCCTGTCGCGGCGATAGCCGCCAAAGCTCCATGCAATGGCTTCCAGAGGACGCACGACACCCGGTTAAGGGTGTATAAGTGCGCCCTTGTGTCCAAGGGTATTATTCTTCCGTTGTTTCCTCGCCTCGTTTTTTCAAAAGTTCCTGTGCGTCTATGCTCTGTACAGCATGATAGAGGAAGTCCTTGACCTCAGCTTCGGTCATGTCTTTCAGTTCCGGCACGATACTGTCCAGAAAGCCGCCGTAAAAGTAAATGCGGTGATTTCGTTCTCTGCGTTTCTCCGCGGAGATCTTGCGTTCAAGCATTTTGTTCCGGTTTTCCAACTGCCGGATTTGCTTCTGTGTCTGCTCCAGTTCATCGTTAAATCCTTCAATGGTCGTGGGTAGGTTTTTCTTCGGCATGAGTATCACTCCTATGCAATTTTGGTGTAAAAGAAAAGAGCGACCAGCTTTGACGCCAATCGCTCTATGTATTATTCATTTGTTGAAACATGCAGTACGTTATCTAATGTTGTCGTCCTCTTTCAAATACCAGTAAATCTTTTCACCAGAGATTTGAACGAAAGCATTTGGGGGGATCTTCATCAAATGCAAAACATTTGAATAGTCGGCGTACCCTGCTCCAAGATGTAGGAATGACACTGCAAACAGAATTGTTTCTGCAAGCACATAGGAACTCGGAATTACCATAAACAGTGCAAGAGGAATCACGCCTAAAACAATCGAAGGGAAAATGTTGACTAAAATGAATCGGTTCCTTTTCACAGATGCGGTGCATGATGTACCAAGCCCCTGCATGGTATAGTACATTACAATTTCGCTTCTGCCAGGAAAACATATAGCGTGAAGCAATTCGTGAACTGGGAAAAGCAGAAGCCCAATACCAAAACCGATTGCCAAATTTACCTTTGAAAAAAGAACTCTTGCATCCCAGATGCTTTTGAGATACACGAAAAGAAAAACTACAAGAAGAACAGGAATGATTGCTAATGCTGACTTTCCCGTTGCAGTAGGAAGCAGTTTTGCATCGGCGGAAATATCTGCTACGGGTAAATTGCTCCCGTTATATTTTCCAATCCATTTAATCTTCATTGTCATTCTCCTCACTTAACGGCGAGAACAATTCATCTACAATATTCTTTGCTTCGGCAAGATGCCTGTAGAAGACATAAAAACGCACCCTTTCATTCATCAATCCTGTTTTCATCGCCATACCTGCGCCTAAAACATTTTTCTGAATAAACGGTATTTTCTGTTGGTTTAACACATCCGACAGCATACCACTCCAAAGCTGCTCTTTCTCGGTGAGGAAGCATAAATCATCCGGCTCTATCTGCTTGGCGTTTTTTCTCCCGCATACGGGGCAACACTCACCGTCAAATGGCAGGCAACACCTGTTGCAATACTGAGTCATGAACATCACTCCTCTCATTTTGACTCAAAGAAATGGTTAAAACTATCCAATATGATTATATCATGCGAGCAGAGGTCTTTTCAATCCATGTTTTCATACAGATTTGCAACATTTCTATGAACTCCACACTTTTTCGCCGCTTCACTCGCCGCCGAGCGTCGTTCCTCGTTGTACGGTGCGGTCAGACGGAAAGAGAAGCGTCCTTTGCGGATTATGAACTCCTTGTAGCCCTGTTCTGTATCCTCGTCAATTAGTTTGCAAAGGTCGGGGAAGCGTCCAGCGTAGGCAGTCAGCCTGTTTTTGAGATCGGTATTGTGGGTGTGTATCCCAATGACGGGGCTTGCCTCGTCAAAGTAGATTTCGGTGGTCTTTTCGCTCTTTTTCAGTCCTGTTTTCATAAAGCTCCTTTCCGCGCCCGTGTTACGCAATAGGGCATTTTTTCGGGTGCTTTTCCTGGCTCTTGACTTGGGAAAAACGACGATTTTCAAACAGAAAACGCTCCGGCGATATATTCCTCGTCCGGGGCGCTTCCATTCTCCAATATGCGATTTTTACGGCTCTTGACCGTCAAATATAAATAAGCTCATGCTTGATGATTTCCTCGGCCTGCGCCTTACAGGTATTCATCAATCCTACCCATTTTAGCGGGTCTGCTGCTTTCAATTCCTCGGTTGCTCCGGCAGTTTTGGCAAGCTGCGGTACAATGAGATCAAGCCGTCTGCGGCAGGCTGCGTCTATCTCCGCACAATGCTCATAGAGCGTTTCACTTGCCATGAGCGCAAGCCAGAGATCGGGACGGTATCTTTCAATATAGGCTTTCCGCAGATGCCCGTACCGTCCGATAGGGGGCTGCTTCTTCGGGGGATCGTTGCTGTTGTCAATCAATCTTCTCATGCAATCTTTTCTCCCTTCTCCGCTTTTTCAGCGGCTTCTTTGGCAATTTTGCGTTCTCTGCACCGTTTGACTGCTTCATTCTTTCTCTGACGGTAGGCGGCAAGCCGTTCTTCTTCCTCCGGCGTGAGAGGTAAGCCCTCCCGTTTGACAGCAGCAAGCTCCGTCAGGCTCCTTTTGCGCGGCTTCGGCGGCTCTGCGGCTTTTCTCTTTGCGCGCCATTCCTTTTGGGCTTCCCGGCACTTCGCCATGCGAATATCTTCCGCTTCCTGTTCCTCCGGGGTAAGCAAGCCCGCCTTTTTCCTTGCGGTGAAATCCCGCTTGTCCTGCTTGCGCTTCTCATATCTGATTTGTGCAAGCTCCTTTGACCGTTCCTCCCGCGCCGTCTTTTCCTCCTGCTCACGGCGCTGTTCTTCAAGTTCCATCGGGGTGACGATCTCGGCGGGTACTTCAAATGTGCCAATGAAGTTGAGGTATATATCCAGCCTTTGACGGCGGCTGTTTCCGCGCCCCTCACCCTCATGCACAACGACCTTTTCAATAAACTCGTTGAGCATGGGAGTTGTAAGCTCTGTAAAATCCGTGTAGCGTTTCGTAAGCTCGATAAACTGATCGGTTTTCAGCCTGTCGGCAGTCCAGTTATCAAGATGTTCCTGACACTCGGCAATCTCTGCTTCAAGGATCGTCTGTTCCTCGTCGTACTCTGCAAGTAGACGGTCAAAATGCTTGTCGGGTATGCGCCCGGTGGCGTTTCCCTCATACAGCTTTTTAATCAACCCGTTAAGCTCAGTATATCGCTTTTTTGCCTGTGTAAGACGCTGCCTGTACTCCTTAATGCTTTCTTCCTGCCGCAAGCCCCATGCTTCCTGTACTCGCTGAATAAAGTCCGTTTCATTGTTCTGCACATACCAGCTCACGCGCTGAATTGCGGAGAGTATCGCGGCTTCGATTTTCTGTGTGGGAATGTAGTGCATCGTACAGTCACGGGTAAGATGACGATAGCTTGAACACACAAAAGCGTCATCTATCCATTTCTTTTGAGAAAGTGTGTGGCGATGGGTCAGCTTTGAGCCGCAGTCGGCACAATAGAGAAGCCCAGTCAAATGGTTGGTTACGTTGCTGCGTTTCTGAGGTCTGCGCTTCGTTTCCTGCAATCTCTGAACGGTATTCCATGTTTCCTCGTCTATAATGGCGGGGATTGCGCCTTCGAAAACGTGCTGTTCCTCCAACGCGGTCTTGCGGGTGCTTTTGGTCTTGTAATTCTCACAGACGGTCTTTCCCAAAATCTTATGCCCCATATACTCCCGGCGCTTGAGGATGTAGTTTACGGTTGTTATCGACCATGCGTAAGGGTCTGTATATTTTGCAGAGCGGACAGGCTCGCCTATCCGTTTCCAGTGTTCGGAGGGAATGGGGATTTGCTCGGCGCGGAGCGTTTTACAGATGCCGGTGACGGTTTCCCCGGCAATCGTCATCTGATAAATACGGCGCACAACGGCTGCGGCTTCCTCGTCGATAATCCAATCACCCTTGTTTTCCTTTGATGCAAGATAGCCATAGGCAACAGAGCCGGAGCAGCGCAAGCCCTTTTCCATTCTTGATTTGAAAACCGTCTTGATCTTGCGGCTCGTATCGGCAACATACCATTCGTTGATGACATCCCGGAAGATGGACATAATATCAAAACCGTTTGCCGTATCAAGATTATCATTGGCGGCGATAAAGCGCACATTGTATTCGTCAAAGGTGCGTTTCAGTAAGCCTACCTCTACAACATCACGCCCGATTCGGCTTTGATCTTTGATAATGACCGTTGACACATTGCCCGCTCGGATTTCATCAAGCATAAGGTCAAGCCCAGGGCGCTTGAAGATCGTACCACGTACCCCGTCATCCGTGAAATGGCGAATGTTCGTGAAGCCATTTATACGGGCGTAGTCCTCTAAAATGCGTTTTTGATTTTCGATTGATACGCTCTCGCCAGCCCGCTCATCGTCATGAGAAAGACGCTCATACAAAGCAGTGATTTTGCAGTTTTCTTCGGATTTTTTCACCGTGATACCTCCTTCCTTGAAGATTTATCAATCTACTGTCCTTATTGTATACTGCCCTTCGGATCGGTGACAACGTATGAACTGTGTAATTGCATGAGATTTGGC
>ERZ809296.4386-NODE-4386-length-10856-cov-6.624016_pt1 | contig 10856 bp, 10 predicted proteins | sample MGYA00520511_ERZ809296 | MGnify/ENA primary metagenome ERZ809296 (study PRJEB31576, sample SAMEA3212662) | Homo sapiens | biome: human-gut; feature: human gut; material: fecal | place: Sweden | collected 2012 ... | reverse complement strand
ACCAGAGTTTGTAAACTATGTCTTTTTCTTTTTGCGCAATTTATTGTACCTTATCGGCGGAGATTGTAATGAATCCTGTTCGGCAAGGAATATTCCAGTTTTTTTGCTTCATTGCGTACGCCGCTCTGCAAAATCACCTCGACCGGCAAAATTGAGCAGTGGTTCCGCGTAAATTGAGCAATAGAACCGCTCGGATCAAGCAGTCCTACCGCTCAGGTTGAATATGGACAGCACAAAACTGTCAAGGTATCATAAATATGGTCGGAGTCAGATGCAGACCCTGCCTTTTGCGCATGGGCTCCTTGCCTCCAATGACTATGGTGTAGGCATCGTAGACAATACGGTCGCAGATGGCATCAGCCAGCAATAGGTCAGACAGCTTTTCCGGCCAGCCCGGAATGTCAAATTGGGAACAGAAGATCGTGGAGTTTCGCTTGTACTGAGACTCCACGATTTCCAATAAGTCCCTAGCTTCCGTTTCTTTCAAAGGGTACAGAAGCCATTCGTCAATAATGAGCAATGCGTACTTCCTGTACTGGGCCATGAGTTTGCAGACGGTGCCGCTGCCTCTAGCAATTTGGAACTCTACCAGCAGATCCGGGAGCCAGATGTACTTCACCACATAAAACCGTCTTGCGGCAGCCATACCCAGAGCGCAGGCCAGATAGGTTTTGCCGCTGCCAGTGGCTCCCAGCAGGATGATGTTATGATCTCCGGAAGTCTTGATGAGCAACTACAACGAAGCACGGGAAATTGAGAAGCGCGCGCTTGCCGCAATGGTGGAGAGAAGTTTCTATCCAGAAATCGCCGTAAGCACCCCGCAGGCAGCTTCCATTATGGAAGTGCTGAACCAAAATCCAGACCTTGCAGGTCAGATTTTGAAGAATCTGCTTCTTCAAATGGCTTATGCTCAACCGAACACCACAGTCACAGGTTTAGCAGGCGCATTAGCAGACTCAGCCGCGCCTGCTGCCGACGCATCCGATTAGCAGAGATACGGACAAGGGATACGATCCTTGTCCGCATCTTCCCCCTTCTCACAAACCCAACTGAGCTATAAAAAAATCACCCTCCGTGTCTATAACGGAAGGTGACATTTCGTGGAGCTGATGGCCGGATTCGAACCGGCGACCTCATCCTTACCAAGGATGCGCTCTACCGACTGAGCTACATCAGCATCGGCAACGACATGTATTATAGCAGAAAAAGCCGGACAGTGCAAGTCCTTTCGGCAAAAAAATTGAAATTTTGTCCGAAAATGCAGAAGAGCAGACCTGAGAGAGGGGAAGCGAATGAATTTTGGATGTTGGGGAACGGGACTGGGGCATGATAAAGCAATACGTCGATCTGCTGACCGGGTGCAAAATCAAGCTGTCTTGCGCGCGGGAACGGTTAACCATCGACGTTCACTGTTTTTACAATAAAAAAACAGAGCATCCATTACAGGATACTCTGCATGGTCGGAGTGTAATTATAGAATCTGAAAAAATCAGTCATATCAAAGGTTTGCTGGTGGTCAGAAAGAGGCTTTATCCACACATTAAGCATAAATTGCTACCGGAATAATAATTACAGCGGGAGGAGTAATCATAAATCGTACATCAGGAAGGTTGAATGTAGCAAGCTCTTCGGCCTTAAACATTGATAAAAACTGCTCACGGGTAGTGTTGTTTAATATATTTAATGTGGTTTTTCTTAGCAGATTTATTCCGTCCTCATCTTCTTTGCACACCCGAATAATTTTACCTAAAACCTTGAAGGTGCCTCCGATTAATTCAGAAATATTATCGTTAGCTAAATATTGTTCCTGCGCAGATAAAACGGCAGTTCCAGCGCTACTTTCCAAAATAAAGTCTACTGTTCCTGTATGCTTTAGCTCATTCAGGAAAGATTGCATTTGTCGTACTGTGATATTGTCAGTGTTCTTCTTTTCAGAAGACACTTTTTTACTTCCTAGCTGAGGCTTATCCGTGAAAATATCTGCCATTCTAAATACATCTATAAACTTTTCCATAATGTCAATCATTGGATTTTTCTGAAGTTCGCCTTCGATTTCGATAAAATCGCCTGCTTTTATATTTGATATGTCTAAATTGTCGCCAGCTTTGCAAGTTAATAAGTTGCCATCAATAAGTTCGGATCTGAATTTAGACAACAAGGAAACATTAGTGTGGACTTTTTCGAGTTTTGTATCCACTTCAGAAGTTGTTGACTTATCTTTTTGAAAACTACCTTCCAGTTGGATTTTTAATAGCTTGTCTAATATCGCTTTCGTAGATATACCACCAGATAGTTTTCCAGTGCTTGATGATGCGTCCTGATTCGAGGAGGTAACTTCACTTACCATTGAAAAACCGTCTTCTATAATAGCAAGCATATCTAATACAGTTTTTTCGTTCAAATAGACGGGAATAATCAACTGGTCTGATGTAACTTTCTTGTCCATATGTCCCTCCACTAAAATTGCAACTTAACATTTCGTTTTATTATATCATATTAGGAAAACCTTGTCACTCAATTTTGCTTTCGAGTGTAATTATAGGATTTCCGTTCAAAAACATTCCTCTAAGCCCGCACAAACACAAGCATAGCAAAAGACCGCCGACAAAAGTCGACGGTCTTTCTGATGGTCGGAGTGGCGAGATTCGAACTCGCGGCCTCTTGAACCCCATTCAAGCACGCTACCAAGCTGCGCTACACCCCGATTGAAGACATATCTTCAAGCAGAAAACATTATACCACAGCGGCAGGATTTGTCAAGGGTTTATTTTTACGGCTCAACGGTAATGGAAGAGCGGATCATGCCCATCCAGCAGGAATACGGAAATGTGCCGATTTCGGCCGGGGTGAATTCGATGATGTTGTCGCCCGGCGCGAGGCCCTTTTGAATGCTGTATTCGGGGATGACGAGCGCTTCGTTGCAGCCGTTTAAAACGCGGCTGTCGGCGGTGATCGTCCAGCGGACGGGAATGCCGGCCTTTACGGTGATTGGGGCATAACTGCGATAATCGAGCGTGGTATGCACAAGCTGAACGCCGTCCGAAAAATAGGCGACGCCATCCTCCGTACTTTCGGGCTGTATGGCGGCAGGAGCGGCAAATCCGGACAGGGACAGCGCGTTTTGCAGCATGCTCATGCCCATGATGGCGACCAGCGCAGCGCAGGCTATGCGCATTGGCCCGGCAAAACGGCGGTTTAATGTGCCGCTGATCAGACCGACGCCCAGCATTAGCGGCACCGTGCCGAGGCTGAAGCAGAACATGGAGAGCGCGCCCATATACCAGCTTCCGGTGGAAAGGGCGAAAAGCTGCATGGCCTGAAGCGGGCCGCAGGGCATCAGCCCGTTAGCCAGACCGATGACGAAGGATGAACGGCTGCGAAACAGGCCGGACAGCCTGCCTGGCAGGCGGAGCGATGGCAGAAAACGGAAGCAGCCCAGCAGATTGAGCGCCATGGCCAGCATAAAGGCGGCGGCAAAAAGCTGAATGCCGGCTTGCACGGCGGTAGACAGGCTGAACGCGCTGACCAGCGCGCCGACGATTGCGCCGACGAGCGTGTAGGAAACGACGCGCCCCAGATTATAGAGAATGGCGCTGCGGCGGGTGTTTCCTGCGCTGGCGACGTTGATGCCGCCGCACATGGCGACGCAGTGGAGCGAGGTCATCAAGCCGACGAGAAACAGCGCGCCGAGACTCATGCCCGCCTTGGCGGTCGGGAAAGCGGCGATCCATGTGCCGAGCGGGGAGCGATCCACAGCGAAAAACAGCAGAATCAGCGTGGCAACGCCGCCCGCAAAGCCGAGCGCATCCCGAAGGGGCGAACGCGGGGCTTTGAGCGTATAGCCGTGATTGGCCAGTATGTCCGCGAGCTGTTTTTCGGAAAGAAGCGCGCGATCCCAATCGGCGGAAAGGGTGGAAGCGCGATAGCTGACCCGCACATTGGAAAGCCCCGGCAGACCGGAAAGCGCGCCGAGGATCGTCTGTTCGCAATGCGGGCAGAACATGCCCTCTACGCGCCAAGTCATCGATCGGCTCACGGGAACACCTTCCAATTCTCAAACGCATCTTTGACTTGCGCAAGCGTGTCGCGCGGAATGACGACGCTCGTATCCGTCAGCGTATAGGCGGGCACCATCAGCGGCATGCAGCCGTAACCGCCTTTGCCGATAGCGGAAAGGGAAAAAGCGTTGCCGCAGTTCTGGCAGACAAGCTGGCCGTTTTGCAGCTCGAAATAGGCCCACGGCGAGCCCTGACAAACCTGGCACGTATTATACGAAAGGCGAACCGTGCCATCCGAATCGCGGACGGCGATGACCTGCATCGGCTGACCGTCGATGGTTCCATCTGCAAAGGCTGGCGTTTCGCCAAGCGTATCGAGCGCAATCGTCATGTCGCCGACTGTGTTGTTTTGGGCGGAAGACGTTTCCTTCTGTGCGCATCCGCTGAGCAGCAGGAGCGGCGCAAGGAGAAGCGGAAAGAATTTTTTCATGAATAATCTCCGGAAGACAAGGTTGATTGGAAAAAAGCAGCGGTCAGGCCTGACGGGAAGAGGCGGCGATCAGATCGCGAACGATTTCAGACGCGATCATGATGCCCATTGCCGGCGGAACGAACGCCGTACTGCCGGGAATATCGCGCCGGGCGGTGCATTTACGCACGGTGCCGGGCGGACAGATGCAGTGGTTGCGGCAGCTCAGTGCGGGGTCGTCGTCGGGCTTGACGGGCTGTTCATCGGAAAAGACGACCTTGAGCTTGCGGATTTTACGCTTGCGAAGCTCGGTGCGCATGACGCGCGCGAGGGGGCAGACGCTCGTCTTTTCGATATAGGCCACGCGGAGGCGGGATGGATCGAGTTTGTTGCCTGCGCCCATCGCGCTGATGATACGCACGCCCGCGCGCTTGGCGCGGCAAACCAGCTCAAGCTTGGCGGTCACGGTATCGACCGCATCGACGACGTAATCATACTGCGTCAAATCCACCTGATCGGCGGTATCCGGCATATAAAACATTTTATAAGTGTGAATTTCGACGTTGGGGTTGATGTCGTGCAGGCGCTGCTCCATCGCGTCCACTTTATATTGGCCGACGGTTTTGCGCGTGGCGATGAGCTGGCGGTTGAGGTTGGTGAGGCAGACGCGGTCATCGTCGTAGAGGTCGATTGCGCCGACGCCGCTTCGCACAAGAGCTTCCGCTGCATAGCCGCCCACGCCGCCGACGCCGAAAATCGCTACACGGCAGGTTTTCAGATGCGCCACGGCGGCGGCGCCGAGCACGAGTTCCGTTCTGGAAAATTGATCCATCGATGATGCTCCTCTATAAAAATGGATATACGAATGTATGATATACGCACTTACCTAGTTTGTCAATAGGGATATTTGGGCCGAAAAAACGGCGCCACATCGTGAAGCCGTTATAGGATCAATTATTCGTTGTGCGCCCGCTTAGCCAGCCACACCATCAGCACGGTGACGTCGCCCGGCGACACGCCGGAAATGCGGCTGGCTTCGCCGAGGGAACGCGGCTGATGGGCGGTAAGTTTTTGCCGCGCCTCAATGCGCAAACCGTCGAGCGTCATATAATCGAACCCCTGCGGGAGGAGCTGATTTTCTGCCTGACGGAAGGCTTCGACCTGCCGATGCTCCTTTTCGATGTAGCCGGCATAGCGCAGAGAGATGTTCACCTGTTCGCTGACGGCAAAAGGAAGCTGGACATAGCGCGGGTCGATATCGGCCAAATCCTCATAGCAGAGTCCGGGACGGCGCAGCAGGTCGGCCGCGCAGACGCTTCCGGTCGAGGCCTGCTGTCCGTGGGCGAGCAACCAGCGATCCAGCGCGTCAGACTTGGGCAGCCATGTCTTTTGCAGGCGCGAGAGGGTTTCTTCGGTGATCGTGCGTTTTTGCTGCATGCGCGCAAGGCGTTCGCCGCTGGCCAAGCCGACGGCATGGCCGATTTCGGTCAGACGAAAATCGGCGTTATCCTGACGCAGCAGCAGGCGGTATTCGCAGCGGCTGGTCATCATGCGGTAAGGTTCGTTGGTGCCCTTGGTCGTCAAATCGTCCACGAGCACGCCGATATACGCCTGATCGCGGCCCAAAATGACGGCGGGTTTGCCCTGCACAAAGCGCGCGGCATTGATGCCCGCGAGAATGCCCTGTGCGGCGGCTTCCTCGTAGCCGCTGGTGCCGTTGATCTGCCCGGCAAAGTACATGCCCGGCACGGCGCGCAGGGAAAGATCGGCGCGAAGCTGGAGGGGATCGATGCACTCGTATTCGATGGCGTAGGCGAGACGAAGCACGCGCGCGTGACGCAGACCGGGAATGGTATGCAGCATGGCGAGCTGCACATCCTCCGGCATGGAGGTGGAAAGCCCCTGCACATACCACTCGACGGTATTCAGCCCCTCCGGCTCCAGAAAGAGCTGGTGGCGGTCTTTATCCGCGAAGCGCATAATCTTATCTTCGATGGAAGGGCAGTACCTTGCGCCCGTACCGTGGATTGTGCCGGCGTACATCGGAGCGCGATGGATGTTTTCGCGGATGATGCGGTGGGTTTCCTCGTTGGTATAGGTGAGGTAGCACTGCGCGCGATTTTCGAGCGCGCCGTCGGTCAGAAAGGAGAACGGCGTGATGGTTTCGTCGCCGGGCTGCGGTTCCATTTCGCTAAAGTCGATGGAGGATTCCTCCACGCGGGGCGGTGTGCCGGTTTTGAAGCGGCGCAGAGAAATGCCCAGTTCGCGTAATGCGCCCGCCAGATGGGAGGAAGAAAGCAATCCCTGCGGGCCGCCCATCCAGCTGCATTCGCCGATGATGATGCGGCTGTCCATGTATACGCCGGAACAGACGACGACCGCCCGGCAGGCGATGGTTGCACCCGTGGTGGTTTCAAGGCCGGAGATTGCGCCGTTTTCGGTTAGGAACCGACCGCATTCGCCCTGACGCACGGTCAGGCGCGGTTCGGCAAAGAGTGCGCGCTTCATTCGCTGCTGATAGGCGCGTTTATCCGCCTGAGCGCGGAGGGAATGCACGGCGGGGCCTTTGCCGGTGTTGAGCATGCGCGACTGGATGAACGTATCGTCGATGGCGCGGCCCATTTCGCCGCCGAGCGCGTCAATTTCGCGCACCAGATGTCCCTTACCCGTGCCGCCGATGGCGGGGTTGCAGGGCATGAGGGCGATGGAATCCAGATTGAGCGTGAGCAGCAGCGTATCCAGCCCCATTCTTGCACAGGCCAGCGCCGCTTCACAGCCCGCATGGCCCGCGCCGATGACGGCAATATCAAAACGATCCATAAATCATGAAACCTCCGGGAAAAATCCTGAAACTTCCGCCATTATAACACAATCGGAGAACATGGAAAACACAAAATTGCGCGGGCGCTTGATCTTTTGCGCAAAACTGTGTACAATCGACGGAGAAACAATGGGAGGAGACGTTGGGACGCTGACCTAAACCCTGCCAGGAATCTGAGGTTCTTGGACGTCTCTCCTTGAAACACGGACATGAATCGCGAAGATGAAGAACCCGTGCAGATTTGTATGGGAGAAATGCGTTGCAGGGACGAGTATTGCGCGTCTGCGTTTTGCGCAAAACCGGGAGAATGATTATGAACAAAAATTTATTAAAGCAATATGCGCGTCTGGTGGCGGGCGTGGGCATCAACGTGCAGAAAGGGCAGACTGTGGTGGTGCGCTGCCCGGTGGACTGTGCGGACTTTGGGCGGGCGCTCTGCGCGGCCTGCTTTGAGCTTGGCGCGAAAGACGTTGTGATGGACTGGCGCGACGACGTTTGCAGCCGGGAACACTGGCTGCATGCCGACGACAGCGTATTTGATGCGGTTTATCCGTGGGATGTCGAGAAAAACACGCAATTAGGCCGGGAGGGCGCGGGCTTTATCTCGGTTTCGGCGAGCGACCCGGAGAATCTGCGCGGGGTTTCCACGGACAGGCTGCGCCGGTGGGAAGAGGCGTCCGGACGCGACCAGAAGGAATTTTATCGCACGATGATGGCTAACGGCTTTCCGTGGTGCGTGGTGAGCGTGCCTGTTTTGAGCTGGGCGAAGAAGGTCTTTCCGAACGACGGGGACGCCGCCGCGATGGAGAAGCTCTGGAACGCGATTTTCAAAACCGTCCGCGTGACGGAGGGCGGCGACGCGGTAGAAGCGTGGCGCGCGCATTGCGCATATCTGGATGAGATGGCGGGCAAGCTGAACGCCTTGCAGTTGAAACAGGTGCGATACAAAAACGCGCTGGGGACGGATGTGGTCGTCGGTCTGCCGGATGAGCACGTCTGGCTGGCGGGGGCGGACACGGCCAGGAGCGGCGTGCGTTTTGTGGCGAACATGCCGACAGAAGAGGTCTTTTCAGCACCGAAGCGCGACGCGGTGGACGGCGTGCTGGCGGCTTCCAAGCCGCTGGCGCTGAACGGCAACGTCATCGAGGGAATTCGGCTGACGCTGGAGCACGGACGCATTGTCGGCATTCATGCGGACACGAACGAAGATGTGCTGCGGCAGGCCATCGAGACGGACGAAGGCGCGCATTATCTGGGCGAAATCGCGCTTGTTCCGGTCGATTCGCCGATTGCGCAGAGCGGACTTCTCTTCTATAATACGTTGTTTGATGAGAACGCCGCGTGCCACTTTGCCTTTGGGCAGGCCTATCCGGCGTGCGTGCCGAACGGGGACAACCTTTCTGAGGAAGAACTGGTGCGGCGCGGCATCAACGCCGTGAGCAACACGCACGTGGATTTCATGGTCGGCACGGAAGACCTGTCCATCGTCGGCATGACGAAGGACGGGCGCGACGTGGTTGTCTTTGAAAACGGACGGTTTGCGTTATGATTGATCTGGATTATACGGCGAACACGCCGGTGGACGAGCGGGTGCTGGCGCGCTTTTGCGAAACGGAGCGGCTTTGCATCGGCAACGCGAACAGCAGGCATGCGGCCGGACGACAGGCAGCGGAAATCCTGCACGCAAGCCTTCAGCACATGGCGCAGATGCTTGGCGCGAAGGAGACGGAGATCATCCAGACCTCCGGCGCGAGCGAGTCGAACAATACGGCCATCAAGGGCATTCTGCGCGCAAGCCGCCACGTTGGGCGGCACGTTATCACCACGCCGCTGGAACATGCGTCAGTGAGCGGCTGTCTGACGGCGATGCAGGAGCAGGGCGCGCAGATCGACGTGGTATCGATCGACCGACAGGGGCGCGTCAATCTGGATGAGCTGGCCGAACTGCTGCGCAGGGATACGGTGCTGGTGACGATCAGCGCGGTAGACAGCGAGCTGGGCGTGGTGCAGCCGGTGCGGGAAATCGCCCGGATGCTGGAGGCCTATCCGCATTGCAGGCTGCACGTGGACGCGACGCAGGCGGTCGGCAAGATTCCGATATCCTTTCAATATGCGGACACGATGAGCCTTGCCGCGCACAAATTCTACGGTTTAAACGGCGTTGGCCTGCTGCTGCGCCGGGAGGATGTGGGCATGGAGCCGCTGATCCATGGCGGCGTGAGCGCGTCGCTCTATCGAAGCGGCACGCCGCCCGTCGGTTTGGCCGCGGCGACGGAAACGGCGTTGGAGATCGCGCTCAGCGAACAGGCTGCGCGCTATGAGCGCGTTCAAAAGCTGAATGCGCGGCTTCGCGCGGCGCTGGCAGTCTGTCCCAAAGTGGCGATCAACAGCCCGGAACACGCGATTCCGCATATTCTGAATTTGAGCGTCGAGGGAGTGCGCGGCACGGCGATGGCAGCAGCGCTGGATGCGCGCGGGGTCTGCGTGTCGGTGAAATCCGCCTGTTCAGTAGAGGGAACGCCGTCGCGCGCGGTGTTTGCCGTCAGCCGGAACCGCCAGCGGGCGATGAACTCCATTCGAATCAGCCTGAGCCATTTGACGACGGACGAGGAAATTTCGGAATTTCTGGATATCTTCAAAACATGTTACGAGGAAATGACAAAGTGAAACGCGAATTTGAATTTGATCAGCGGGTGGAGCGCAGCATTTTGACCACCTATCGCAAGGAACTGTGGAAGCCTTTTATTCTGGCCGTGAAGCGCTACGAACTGATTCAGGAAGGCGACAAGATCGCCGTGTGCATCTCCGGCGGCAAGGATTCCATGCTGATGGCCAAGCTGATGCAGGAATTGCAGCGCCACAGCAAGGTGCATTTTGAGACGGTCTTTTTGGTGATGGATCCCGGCTACAACGAAATCAACCGCCGCAAGATCGAACAGAACGCCGCGCTGCTGAATGTGCCGATCACGATTTTCGAGACGGATGTATTCGACGTGGCCAATAGCAGCGAACACAATCCCTGCTACCTCTGTGCGCGCATGCGCCGGGGTTACCTGTACAGCAAAGCCAAAGAGCTGGGCTGCAACAAGATTGCGCTGGGGCATCATTTTAATGATGTGATTGAGACCACGGTTATGGCGATGTTTTACGGCGCGCAGCTTCAGGCGATGCTGCCCAAGTTGCACAGCAGCAATTTTGAGGGGATGGAACTGATCCGCCCGATGTACTGCATCCATGAAGACGACATCATTCGCTGGAAGAACGCGCACGAGCTGGAATTTATTCAGTGCGCCTGCCGATTCACCGAGAATTGCACGATGTGCGACAACGGGGGCGGCGGCTCAAAGCGGCAGGAGGTCAAACAGCTGCTCAAACGGCTCAAGAAGGATAATCCCGATATTGAAAAGAGCATCTTCAACAGCATTCATTCCGTCTGCCTGGATACCATGCCGGGCTGGAAGACCAAGGGGGAAGAACACAGCTTTCTTGAAAACTATGACAAGAAGTGAAGACCAACTGAACCTCAGCGAACACGCCGCAAGGCGTGTTTTTTCTTGCGGGAGCAAGA
>ERZ809296.4384-NODE-4384-length-10860-cov-3.377788_pt1 | contig 10860 bp, 9 predicted proteins | sample MGYA00520511_ERZ809296 | MGnify/ENA primary metagenome ERZ809296 (study PRJEB31576, sample SAMEA3212662) | Homo sapiens | biome: human-gut; feature: human gut; material: fecal | place: Sweden | collected 2012 ... | reverse complement strand
GTGGCGCTCCTTGCGGTAGCGGGCGATGAAGGGCACGGTGTTGCCCTGGTCCAAAAGCTCCACCACCGCCTGGGCGTGCTCTGGCTTGACGTGAAATTCCTGGGCGAGAAGCCCGATGAGTTGCTCCATGTTTCCGTTCCCCTTTCCGGTGGCAATGCCACATGTGAAAAAATGGTACCACATCCGCGGGAAATTGGCAATCCCCCGGAAAGCAGAAAAGGCCGCTGTAAACCACAGCAGCCCTTCCCCATTCATTTCGCTTATCGTGTTTATTCTTTCTCGGCCTTGGCCTTTTTCTCGCCAATGCTCAGCAGCAGGTTCAGCACAATGCCGAAGATGGCGGCGCCGGCGATGCAGGGCACCTGCAGGCCAAAGAAGGGGATGTTGCCCCCAAAGGCGTACTGGCCGCCGATGCCGATGACCATGATGGAGGCGATGACGGCGATGTTCTTGGAGGAGAACATATCCACCTTCTTCTCAATCATGATGGCAATACCCTGGGCGGAGATGGCGCCAAAGAGGTAGACCTCCAGGCCGCCGATAACCGCCAGGGGGATGCCGTAAATCACCCGGATGAGGGGGGTGAAGAAGCTGACAATCATGGCGATGACAGCCGCCACAGCCAGCACCGGCACAGAGAACACCTTGGTGATGGCCATGGTGCTGATGTTCTCGCCGTAGTTGGTGCCGGCGGGGCCGCCCACCACGCCGGAAATCATATCGCAGATGCCGTCGCCAATGAGGTTGCGGTCCAGCAGGCCAATGAGGTCATACTTCTTTTTGCTGCCCTTGCGCTTTGCCACGTCGTTGACGTAGATGTCCAGCTGGTACATGTGGGCTGTGGACTCGGGGATGGTGGCGATGGCAATGGGCATAATGGCCGCCACAGCGGTCCAGGAGACCTTGGGCAGGGAGAAGGCGGGCACAGCAAAGATGGAGCCGTCGCCCAGCTTCCACAGGGAGGCGTCCAGGGCGGCGGCGGGCACTTCCCGGAACAGGTTGGTGCCTGTGGCGAAGAAGATGCCGGCCACCACGCTGCCGGTGAGCACCCCCAGCAGCAGGGGCAGCTGGCCCAAAAAACCCTTGAGGTACCGGGCGTAGAGGATGGTGGACAGCAGCGTGACCAGGGCCACCACGGTCCAGGCCACGGTTTCGGTTGTGGCGCCCTCCGTGGCGGCGGGGATGGCGTCAGACAGGGCGTTGCCCGCCAAAGTCAAACCGATAATCATGGCCACGGGACCGGTGATGGAGGCGGGCAGAATGGTTTCCACCACCTTCTTGCCGAAGAACTTCACCAGCAGGCCGGCCGCGATGGAGATGAGGCCGGAGAAGATGATGCCGAACTGGGCGTACTGGATGGCCTCTGTGGGGAGAATACCATCTACCTTCTCAAAGCCCTCGGCAGCGCACATGCTGGCGATGGCCGTGAGATAGGCAAAGCTGGAGCCGTAGTACAGGGGGATCTTCCGCCCGGTGATGAGGATAAAGCACAGGGTGGCCAAGCCGCTGGCGAAGATGGTGGTAGACACCTGGAAGCCAGTGACCAAGGCCACGGTGACGGTGGCAGGGAACATGACGATAACCTGCTGGATTGCGTAGAGCAGCAGCTTGACAAAGCCAGGCCGCTCCTCCGGCAGGTACCCCACCGCGCTGTTGGATTGTTTCATGTTGGACCGCATCCTTTCCTTTTGGTTTCTTGCGATACGCCTTCCTCACAAACCGGCGCGGGAGAAACCTCCCGCGCCTGATTCTGTCCTAGTAAGTATAGTATATTTGGCGGGCAGATGCAATGGCTTCTTAACAGAGATTTTATTTGGGCGGAAAGGCTCCCCCACGCAAACACCGCCCTTCCCTCTACAAAGGGAAAGGCGGCGCCTCTTTGTATCGCGTAAACCCGCTCACTCCTCTTGGGCGGCCTGGGCGGCCCGCTGCTGGGGCAGGTTCATCAAGGCCCAATAGGCGGATTTGAACTTCAGCTCCCTATCGATGAGCAGGGGGTGGTTGGTGCGGCCCTCCACAGGGTACTCGTTGAGCCAGCTGCTGCCGTCGTCGTAGCCCCAAAACACCACGGTATCCAGCAGGCCCTCTTGGGCGTAGTCCATGAGCAGGCTGAACACCTGGCAGTACTTCTCGTCAAACTGCTGGACAAACTCCTCCGTAAGCTCCCGCTGGGTGGAGGTGTCGTTCCAAGTGAAGCAGGACATATCCAGCTCGGTGACCTCCAGCACAAAATCCGGGTCTATCTCTCGCAAGCGCCCCAAAAGCCGCATGCAGCGCTCCATGGCGTCCACGTCCGTTTCATAATCGACGTGCATCTGCAAGCCAATGCCATCGATGGGCACGCCCTCTTCCAGCAGCTGTTTGACCATGTTGTACATGGTGATGGCCTTGTTGCCGTTGGCCTCCAAGGAGTAGTCGTTGAGGATGAGGCGGGCGTCGGGGTCGGCCTCGTGGGCGGTTTGGAAGGCGATTTCGATGTAATCGTAGCTGTCGCCGTCGCCGTCGTAGTCGCCGATGATGTTCAGCCATTCAGACTGCCGCAGGCCAAAGCTGTCGTCCAGCACCTCGTTGCACACGTCCCAGGTGTGGATTTTCCCCTTGTACCGGGAGACGATGGTGGTGATGTGCTCTTTCATCCGCTGGATGAGCACCTCGGCGCTGACCTGGTTGCCCTGGTCATCCAGGAAAAACCACTCTGGGCACTGGGAGAACCACACCAGCGTGTGGCCACGCACTGTCTTGCCGTTGGCCTGGCCGTACTCCACCAGCTGGTCGGTAGCCTCAAAGTCGTACACATCCTCCTGGGGGTGGATGTTCTCGGCCTTGGTGCCGTTCTCCAAGGTAAAGACGTTGAACTGCTTGTCGATAATCTTGTACCGGTCCGAGCCCTCCTCCAAGTCCCGGGGGTTGATGGCCGCCCCCACCTGGAAGTAGTCCTCATACGCCTGGCACAGGGAGGGCGCCCCCTTTTCATAGGCGTACTCCGCCATGTCCGCGCTGTAGGTCCCGTCCCCGGAACAGCCCGCCAAGGACGCCGCCAGCAGCGCCCCGGCCGTCACGGCCCCTATCGCTCTTTTCCATACCTTCATACTGCTTCCTCCCCTTGGTGACCGCGCCGGGCATAGGCCCAGGCGGGAATCTCTCTCCATGTATTCTACCATAGCAAGGGGAAGTTGTAAATACAAATTCTCACTTAGGCCTGGGGAAGCATGTCCACGGTGATGCCCTCCACATTCCGGCCTTGGAACATGGGCAGCCAGGTGACGGACGCCGCCGGCTCAAAGCGCAGGGAGGAAAAAGCCACCTGATGCCCCGCCTGTATCTCCACAAGATCGGCGGCCTCGCCGATGATGCCGATGGAGGCCGGGCCAGGGCTGGTTTTTTTCTTCACAGGCTGAAGGGGCGCGCAGCCAACGGTGCTGCCTGTGGCGCCGTCCTCCTGGGAAGCTTTGGGGCGCATCGGGTCGCCCTCCTCCGCGTCCTGCAGGACGAACTCCTCCAGCTCCGGCTCCAGGGTGTAGACAAGCTTCCACAGGTGGTTGGGGACCTCCCAGTCCTCCATGTCAGGGAAGTTGCTATCCACCGTGTCGGGGACCAGGTCCAGGGCGGTGAGGGTGTACCTCTCCCCTGTCTGGGGATGGGTAAGCTCCACCCTCTCCCCCGGCTGGATTTGGAAGGACTGCCCCGGTTGACGGACAGGCTCGACTTCCAGGCGGAAGGAAAGGCTCTCCACCTGCTGGCGGCGCCTCCAGGGGAAGACGCACCGCAGGATGTACCAGCAGGTGGACGGGTCCAAGCCGTAGTGGAGGATCACGGAAAGGGCCTCGTCGCTGGCCTCCACCTGGTAGGGGATGTACCCCACGCCGGAGCCGCGGCTCATGGGCAGCTCCTTGCCGTTGACCTGGGCCGCCACGTGGAAGAAGAAGCCCATGGGGCTTTCCGCCTCGATGCGGGCGGCCTCCTCCCGGGTGTAGTTGCGGATGTCGTCCCGGTCCGGGGCGAGGTGGTACTTCTCCTGGAACGCCCGCATGGCGTCCACGTCCACCTGGCGGCAGAAATCCACAACCAAAGCCTTGGCGGTGGAATACACCCCCGGCACCACCCAGTGGGAGCCAAACCACTGGAATTCCCCGCCAAAGGGCAGCAGGATGGCGGGGCGCTCCCGGCTGGCGACATCCCAGAAGTCACCTTCGCTGGTGACGCGCCAAGGGGGCAGGTTTTTCGCTGGATCGTTTCTCTTTTTTTCCATAAGTAGGCCTCCTTTTCCCCATGGTACACCCCAAAGCAGGCCCTGTCAACACAGAAAAAAGCCCCGGGCAGCGCGCCTGGGGCTTGGGTGGTATGTTTTACTTTTTTTACTGCTCCTGGCCAATCTGGATAGCCTTGCGGTTGAAGTCCAACATCTGGGCCTTGCGGGCGGGGATGCACTTCTGCACCGCCTGGTCCAGGATGTCCTCGTCGCAGAACTTGTAGTCGCCGTCGGCCATGCAGACCTCTTTGAACAGCTTGCCGATGAGAATCATGTTGGACAGGCCGTTGACGCCGTTTTCGTCGGCCAGGGACGTGGAGGGCACATAGTACACGGTGACGTCGTCCCGCTCCACCTTCTTGTCGATGAGGCTGGAATCCACAATGACCACGCCGCCGGGCTCCACCGCGTTGATGAACTTATCAAAGGAGGGCAGGTTCATGGCGATGAACACGTTGGGGTTGGTCACCAGGGGAGAGCCGATGGCCTCGTCGGAAACGCACACGCTGCAGTTGGCGGTGCCGCCGCGCATCTCCGGGCCGTAGGAGGGCAACCAGGAGAGCTGCTTGTTGGCGATGAGGGCGGCATAGGCCACCACTTTCCCGGCGAACAGCACGCCTTGGCCGCCAAAGCCAGCGAAGAGAATATTTAAGTTTTTCATACTTAGCTCCTTTCTTGTGACGAGCCGCGAGGCGCCTGGTTCCGGCACAGCCGGAATCCCCGGCCCGAAACCGGGGAAAGGCAGCTCGCAGAAGGAAACGGCTTGCCGTTTACTTCTTTACGCCCTCCTCCACATCTTTATACACGCCCAGGGGGTAGTAGGGAATCATGTTGTCGTTGAGCCACTTGAGGGCCTCCACAGGGGACATACCCCAGTTGGTGGGGCAGGTGGAGAGCACTTCCACAATGGAGTAGCCCTTGCCCTCAATCTGGTTCTGGAAGGCCTTTTTGATGGCCTTGCGGGCGATGTTCACGTTCTTGACGCAGTCCACGGTGACCCGCTGGGCAAAGGCCACGCCGTCCAAGGTGGAGAGCATTTCGCAGACTTTCACAGGATAGCCGGCGGTGTTGGTGTCACGGCCATAAGGGGTGGTCTGGGTGACCTGCCCCGGCAGGGAGGTGGGGGCCATCTGGCCGCCGGTCATGCCGTAAATGGCGTTGTTGATGAAGATGACGGTGATATTCTCGCCGCGGGTGGCAGCGTGGACCGTCTCGGCGGTGCCGATGGCGGCCAGGTCGCCGTCGCCCTGGTAGGTGAAGATGACGTTATCGGGGCGGGCGCGCTTTAGGCCGGTAGCCACAGCCTGGGCGCGTCCATGGGGGGCCTGCACCATATCGCAGGTGAAGTAATCGTAGCACATGACCGAGCAGCCCACAGAGGCCACGCCCACGGTCTTGCCTTCCACACCCAGCTCCTCCAGGGCCTGGGCCACCAGGCGGTGGACGATGCCGTGGGTGCAGCCGGGACAGTAGTGCAGGGGCGCGTCAGTGAGGGTAGACGGTTTTTGAAATACAATAGCCATAGTAGGTTCCCTTTCCAGAGCTTTGGGGCACAAAGCTCTAATATTTTCTCGCTTTACAGCAGCGCTTCAATCTGTTCCAGCACCTCGGCAGGGGTGGGAATCATGCCGCCGGTGCGGCCGTAGAAGTGCACCGGCACCTTGCAGTCGATGGCCAGCTTTACGTCGTCCACCATCTGGCCCATGCTCATCTCCACCACCAGGAAGTTCTTGGCGTGGCTGGCGGCGCGGTTCAAGGCCTGGGTGGGGAAGGGCCACAGGGTGATGGGCCGCACCAGGCCCGCCTTAATGCCCTTTTCCCGGGCCTTGTTCACGGCGCTGCGGGCCACCCGGGAGGAGGCGCCATAGGCCACCAGCACGATGTCCGCGTCCTCGGTGAGGTACTCCTCGGCCATCTGCTCGTTGGCCTTGACCTGCTCGTAGCGAGCAAAGCGCTCCTTTACCAGCTCCTCCAGCTTTTCGGGGGTCAGGTACAGGGAGTTGATGATGTTGTGGGCCCGCTTGCCGCCGTGGCCCTTGGCTGCCCATTCCTTTTCGGGCAGCTGGGCGGAGCCCTCCTCGGGCAGCTCCACAGGCTCCATCATCTGGCCCAGCATGCCGTCGGCCAGCACCATGGCGGGCATGCGGTATTTGTCGGCAGTATCGAAGGCGTGGGAAATCAAATCCACCATCTCCTGGACGGTAGAGGGGGCGAACACCAGAATCTGGAAGTCGCCGTGGCCGGTGGCCTTGGTGGCCTGCCAGTAGTCCGCCTGGCTGGGCTGGATGCCGCCCAGGCCGGGGCCGCCCCGCTGGACGTTGATAATCACCGCGGGCAAATCAGAGCCGGCCATGTAGGAGATGCCCTCGCCCTTGAGGCTGATGCCGGGGGAGGAGGAGGAAGTCATGGCCCGCACACCGGCGGCGGAGGCGCCCAGCACCATGTTGATGGCGGCGATTTCAGATTCCGCCTGGAGGTAGGTGCCGCCCACCTTGGGCATGCGCTTGGACATGTAGGCCGCCAGCTCCGTCTGGGGCGTGATGGGATAGCCGAAGAAATGATGGCAGCCGGCGCGGATGGCAGCTTCCTGCAGCGCCTCGTTGCCCTTCATCAAAACTTTCATAAGGTTTCATTCCTTTCTCGGGGGGCGCGCCCCCGCAGAGTAATTTTACCGTTCTACCGTAATCGCCGTGTCAGGGCACATGGTGGCGCAAGAGGCGCAGCCCACGCACTTTTCGGGCTCTACCAGCTGAGCGGGGTGGTAGCCCTTGGCGTTTAAGCGGGTCTTGTCCAGGGCAATGATTTTCAGCGGACATGCGTGCACGCACATCCCGCAGCCCTTGCAGACCTTCTCATCCACAATGATTCTAGCCATATCCGTTTCCCTCCTTCAAGGAATTTTCTCAATTTATTTTTATTTGCAATCCAATGGGTGGTGCTGTGTTGGCAAATGTCAGGAACTCTCCCAGGGCGCGGCTTGACAGCGGAGGCACCTCTGCCCGCAGCTGTGGTTTCTCACCTAAAACAGGGCGCGGACGCGCGCTAACCTCTCGATGAGCACGAGCGAAGCGAGCGTCTCGCCTGCCGGCTCGGTCGGTCCTGAACGGTCCCCACTGGGGACCAGGACCCAAGGGCGCGGATTGACAGCGGAGGCACTCCGCCCTCACTCCCACATGAACTTCACATGGCGCTGGATGCGCTTAAAGCCCTCCGGCAGCGTTTCCCCGTCTCGCAGGGCGAAATCCGGGGCGGTGGAGTACAGCAGGGGCAGGCCGGTGAGCTGGGCCGTCTTTCGGGCGAAGTCCAGGCCGCCCAGCAAGGTGTCCAAGCGGGTTTCCACCCCCAGGTGGGAGTTGTTCACCAAAGCGGTGGCTTTCAGGCGGCTGGCGGCCTCAATCTCCTGTAGGAGCGCCGCGGCCTCCTCCGGCGTCTGGGACAGCACCCGGTACCGGTTGATGACGTAGAGCATCTGGTAGCCCGTCTCCTCCAGCTGGCTGTGGAGGCCTCCCAACGCCGTGACGCCCGCGTCGTCCCCGCCGGCGTCGATGAACACCCGGCCCGCCTGGGGCTCGAAGATGGAGTAGAGCTCCGGCGGCAAAGTGGGGGTGTCCAAGGTGGTGCCCGCGAACACCGGGGCAATCAGCCGGACGCCCTGTTCCTCCAGCAGGCCGCCGTACTCGGAGGAGCGGAAATAGGGGTTGACAATGTCCAAATCGGCCACCGTGACCCTCTCCCCTGCTGCAGCCGCTTCCAGGGCAAGGTTCAAGGTGAGGTTCGTCTTTCCGCAGCCATAGTGGCCGCAGACCACAGTAATCCTAGGTTGCTGGCTCATAGATTCCCTCCTGGGCAGGCGGTGGGCCTTCCAAATTCTGCAAGAAAAGAAATACTTTCTTGCAAATCCACAGGGTGGATTCCTATTTATACTAGCACAAACAGGGTGGCTTTTCAATAAGAAATATCGCTTTAAATCGCTAAATCTTGGGCTTTGCGGCATTTTTCGGCACAATACACAGTTTCGGGAAAAATGGCGTTCAACCTCTGTTCATAAATTCATTACGATTTTTTCAAACTCTGCTGATACCCCCTTCATAATTATGGGGTAGACTGTAGACACTGAAACGAGAAAGAAGGTGGTAAGCGCAAGCAGATAACCCACCCCATTGTGAAAAATGATTCTCTCTTTCATACATCTACTTTCTTAATACTGTCCTTCGGTGGGGCAAGGGCTGGCAGCCGCCGGCCCGCGGCCAACGCCCCATCGTTGCGGCAGACCAAAAATTCTCGCCTCTGCCTGATTTGGGCAGGGGCGTTTTTAATTGTCAAAATAAAATCCACACCTGGTGGCAGAGTAATCACGGGCGCGAAAACATTTTTTTCGCACACCACGCCCAAGAAAGGGATGAACGCGTATGAAAGCCTTTTGGAAGCAATGGAACAAGGGGGCGGCCGCCAAAGCCGTGAAGCTCTTCGCGCTGAGCGTGGGCGCCACGGCTTTGTGCATGCTGGGCTGCCTGGGGTTCCTCTCTGGGGGCAAGGAGCCCAGCGCCTTGGAGGCCTCTATCTTCAACGGCGGGAAGAAATTCTCCCACCAGGAGGACAGCGCTGCCGCAGCGGCCGCCCAGGATACCTCCCGCCAGGTGATTCCCCTGGGGAGCGCCTTTGGCATCAAGCTGTTTACCGATGGGGTGATTGTGGCCTCCCTCTCGGACATCTACACGGAGGAAGGGGTGTGCTGCCCCGCGGCGGAGGCCGGCATTTTACCGGGGGACTACCTGCTTCAGGCGGACGGCCAGGACATCCCGGACAACGGCGCCCTGGCCCGGTATATCGGCAGCAGCCGGGGGGAGGCCATCTCCTTCCAGGTGCGGCGGGAGGACCAGGTCTTCTCCGTGGAAGTCACCCCCGTGTATGGGGAGGGCTCCTTTAAAACCGGCATGTGGGTGCGGGACAGCGCCGCCGGCATTGGCACCCTGACCTTTTACGACCCGGCCATCGGCGTGTTCGCCGGGCTGGGCCACGGCATCTGCGACATGGACACCAACGGGGTGATGGCCCTAAAATCCGGGGAGCCGGCGCCCATCACCTTAAGCGGCATCGTCAAGGGCCAGGCGGACAGCCCCGGCCAGCTGCGGGGGTACTTCTCCTCGGAGGAGAGCCTGGGCACCTTGCTGGCCAACCGGGAGACCGGCGTCTACGGCACGCTGCACCAGGCGCCCGCTGGGGAGGCAGTGGAGACACTCACCCGGGAGGAGGTGGCCACCGGGCCGGTCCAGCTGCTGGTCAGCCTGGACGAGACAGGGCCCCAGCTCTATGAGGCGGAAATCCAGGAGATTATCAACCAGGACAAGACAACGAAAAACCTGGTGGTCCAGGTGACGGACCCCAGGCTTCTGGAGCGGACAGGCGGCATCGTCCAAGGGATGAGCGGCGCGCCGATTCTGCAAAATGGGAAGCTGGCCGGGGCCATCACCCACGTGTTTACAGAGGACCCCACCTTGGGGTACGGCATTTTCATCTCCAACATGCTGGAGGGGATGCCCTGACATGCCGGGCGGGCCGGGGGATGCCCCGGCCCGTTTTTTTGTACTTTACAGCGTCCCTTTGACTGGTATAATACTAGTAGCAAAATACAGGGAGGGCCAGCGATGGGAACATGGAAACCCACCATCCAACTAGCGGAGTACAAACAACAGCTTCTTCACGCCGGATTCCAAGAGGCGGCCTTGGGACAGTCCACAACACTGGGGTTGTTTTACAAGCCCTGCACCGAGCAGACCGCCTTTGTAGTGGACCTGCTGGGGACGGCTCATTGGGTAGAGGTGGTCTATGGGGTTGCCTCCACGGCTTTCACCCGCCTGAAAGGCAACGAGGATAGTTTGGCAAAGATGGGGATTTCCAGCACAGACATCAACCTGCGGGAAAAACTGCTTATAACCTCTTGGGAAGACGAGCCAGCCGCCTGGGAAACCATTGCAAATTTCTTCCAAACATATCTCCACCTGGAAAAGGAAGAGCTCCTCGCGCTGGTTCAAAAGAAGCGCAAGGCCTTCCTTCAACAGATAACACAAGCCTTAAAGCCACTGGGATTCCGGAAACAGGGCAATCTCTGGGTAGCGGACCTCACACCAGAGTATAACCTGCAATGGCACGCACAGAAATCCGATTTCTCTGACCAATATTATTTTAATTTGCGCATCCGCAAAAAAGGCACGCAGCAACATCTCAGCTGCTTCTATACCAGACTGTACCCTGGCGGCCTCTGCCCTTTGGACTGGCAAGCCATGCCCCCAGAGGTGTTCCAGCACTTTTTAGACGGCGTGGTGCGGCCCGTCTTGGCCCAGCTTCTCCATACCCCTCTCCAGGAGCTGGGAAAACAGCCCGCCCTGTGGGAGGGATGCCACTGCCAGCGAGACGCCTGCCTCTCCTGCTGGGTGGAAAGAAACTTTTGGCAGGCACAAGAAAAAAAGCAAGCATGAGAAGCGGCGCTTTCCCCTTTGAAAGGCCACACCACAGGATATAGTAGCCCGTGGAGGCCAAACAGGGAAAAGCGCCGCATTTGTTGTGAAAACGTTCGTGCAAAAGCGAAAAATTTTCCGGTTTCAAGCCATTTC
>ERZ809296.4376-NODE-4376-length-10870-cov-7.106796_pt1 | contig 10870 bp, 9 predicted proteins | sample MGYA00520511_ERZ809296 | MGnify/ENA primary metagenome ERZ809296 (study PRJEB31576, sample SAMEA3212662) | Homo sapiens | biome: human-gut; feature: human gut; material: fecal | place: Sweden | collected 2012 ... | reverse complement strand
CTACACTCTTTCCCTACACGACGCTCTTCCGATCTCCCCCATGGCCCGGGTGAAACCGCCGTAGGAAGGCGGAGCGGGCCGCTGGGGCGCCTCGCTCCCCCGGGCCGCGTAGCCGCCGTAGCTCTGCTCCCCCCGCTGGTATCCCCCGTACCCGGAGGTGCGGCTGGGGATGCCCCCCCAGTCCCCCACGCCCGGGTCCAGGAAGGTGCGGCCGGAGCGCTCCAGATGCTCCGTGGGAATCTCGTCCACAAAGCGGCTGGGACGGTTGGAGCTGGTGCGGCCGAACAGCATGCGCTGATTGGCGCAGGTGAGGTACAGCTTCTCCTTGGCACGGGTCATGGCCACGTAGCACAGGCGGCGCTCCTCCTCCATCTCCTCCGTCTCTCCGATGGCCCGGATACCGGGGAAGATGCCCTCCTCGGCCCCCACCACAAAGACCACCGGGAACTCCAGCCCCTTGGCCGAGTGCATGGTCATCATCACCACGCAGTCCTGATCTGGGTCGTGGCTGTCCAGGTCGGTGTACAGGGCGATCTCATCCAGGAAGCCCGCCAGGGAGGGCTCCTCCCCCGCATTCTCCAGATAGCCGTTGATGGAGGTGAGCAGCTCCCGCACGTTTTCCAGACGGGTCCGGTCCTCCACGGTGTTCTTGCTCTCCAGCATCACGGCGTAACCGGTGCGGGCGATGAGCTCCTCATAGAAGTCGGGCAGGGGCATGGTCTGGGCCTGCTGGGCCAGCTCCCCCATCATTCCGGAGAACTGGGCCAGCTTAGCCGCCGCCCGGTCCAGTTCGGGGTACATCCGCGCGTTGTCGATGACGGCAAAGAGGGACACCCCCTCCCGCCGGGCGATCTCCTGGGCGGTCTCCACCGTCTTGGCCCCGATGCCACGGGGAGGGTTGTTGATGATCCTAGTGAGGCGCAGGTCGTCCTCCGGGTTGTTCAGCACCGCCAGATAGGCGATCATGTCCTTGACCTCCGCCCGGTCGAAGAAGCGGGTGCCCCCGATGATGCGGTAGGGGATGCCGTTGCGCTTGAACGCCTGCTCCACCTGGTTGGACTGGGCGTTCATCCGGTAGAGGACGGCGTGGTCCTTCCAGTGCCGGCCCTGGCTGTAATCCTCCAGGATACGGGCGGCCACATACTGGGCCTCGTCATTTTCGTTCATGGCGGTGTAGAGCTGGAGCTTCTCCCCCTCCCCCGCCCGGGTCCACAGTTCCTTGCCCTTGCGGCCCTGGTTGTTGCGGATGACGGCGTTGGATGCCTCCAGGATGTGGCGGGTGGAGCGGTAGTTCTCCTCCAGCCGGATGACCCGGCAGCCCTTGTACTGCTCCTCAAAGGAGAGGATGTTCTCGATGGTGGCTCCCCGGAAGCGGTAGATGGACTGGTCATCGTCCCCTACCACGCAGAAGTTCTCATATCCCCCCGCCAGGGTGGAGGCCAGCAGATACTGGAGATTGTTGGTGTCCTGATACTCGTCGATGAGCACATAGCGGAATTTCCGCTGATAGAAGGCCCGCACGTCCTCGTGCTGCTGGAGCAGGCGGACCGTGTGGAGGATGATGTCGTCAAAGTCCAGGGCGCTGGCCTCCCACAGCCGGCGCTGGTACTCCACGTACACCTTGGCGATCTTGGTCAGGCGGAAATCCCCCGCCCGCTCGCAGTCGGCCAGATACTCCTCCGCCAGCTTCATAGCGTCTTTGGCCCGGGAGATGTAGCCCAGCACGGACCGGGGCGGGAATTGCTTTTCGTCGATATTCAGGTCCTTCAGGCAGTCCTTCACCACCCGCAGGGAGTCGTCGGTGTCATAGATGGTAAAGGAGGAGGAGAAGCCCAGCTTCTCGATGTCCCGGCGCAGGATGCGCACACAGGCGGAGTGGAAGGTGGAGGCCCAGATGTCATTGGCGGCTGGGCCCAGCATCCGCTCCAGCCGCTCCTTCAGCTCACCGGCAGCCTTGTTGGTGAAGGTGATAGCCAGGATGGTCCAGGGGGCGGCGGGCTCCAGGCGGCACAGTGCCTCCTGCCGTGCCCTGTCTCCCGCGCCGGAGGCAGCATACTCCTCCAGGAAGCGCAGGTCATCCTCCGTCACCCGCTCCGGCACCTCCGGGCTGTCGGAGCCCCGGCCGTATTTCATCAGGTTGGCGATGCGGTGGATGAGCACGGTGGTCTTTCCACTGCCAGCCCCGGCCAGCAGCAGCAGCGGCCCCTCGGTGGCCAGCACCGCCCTCTGCTGCTCTGGGTTCAGATGGGCGAACTCCCGGGCGATGGCCCCCCGGCGGGCCTTAGCAAATCTCAGTTCCTGTTCTTGATCCAGCATATCTCTCTGTCCTCGGTTCTTCAGTTTCACAGCTAACTCCTATTGTACCGTAATCCAGGGGGCAGGTCAACCGAAAACCCGGCCTTCCCTGAACCGAAGGGGCGGCATCCGGTGGGATGCCGCCCCCTCTGAAATGGGACTCACTCCTCAGGCGGCTGGAACAGCCGCTCCATGGGCACCTGAAAGATCTGGGAGAGAGCCAGCACCTCCCGGTCACTGGCCTCCCGGCGCTGACCCTCCAGGGCGGAGAGGCTGGACTGCCCGATGTCAATCCCCTTCAGCTGGAGCTGCGCCAACAGTATTTTCTGTTTTATGTTCTTTTCCTTGCGAAGCGAAACCACATTTCTTCCAATACAATTCTTATCTCCATAGTCCCTCCTGACTCTCACGGGGGATACCTCCATTTTTATCTGGTAAACAGATTATATGGAGAATTCCCGTTGTTATTATCGGAAAATCAGATTATAATGGTGACGAGGTGATTTTAATGTCAGATAGTCAAACCAACTTTACCTTGACTGATCCCGCCATCGAGCCGATCGATCTGAACCGGATGGACGAGTTCCTCTTTTCAGCTATGCTGCGGGCCTCCATCCACCTCGGCGGCTCTCACACCCCTCTTCAGCTGTCCAGGATGGTCAGAAAGTCGCTTTTGAAGCTCTCTCTTGAGAAGGATCTGACCTTTGACCTGGCTTATGCCAAAGAATTCACCCCCGTCTCCAAGCTATCCCCCCTGGCGCTCCAGATCTACGAAATGCTTATCGCCTACACCGTCCAGATCGTCCGGAACGGCCGCTGCCCCGCTTCCATCCCAACGCCGATACAGGAAGAGACCCCCTGAACCGCGCAGTTTGAAATAGACAGCGCTCCCCACAGGGGCCCCGCCGCTCCTGTGGGGATCATTCTATCCTCCGCCTCTTCCAGCAGAGATCGCTCCCAAAAGCCTTCTCCCGGGGAAGGTGATACGGCGCATGCCGCGACGGATGTGGGGGCGGCTTTCCGCCGGGCCGCATCACAGCAGCAGGGGCGCACATGGTGCGCCCCTGCAAACTTCTTTTTCAGTTTCCGGCCGGGCCCTTCTCTTGTCCGGCCAGCAGCAGCTCTCCGGCTCGGAAGATATCTCCCGCTCCCACGGTCAAAATCAGGTCCCCCGGCTGGGCCAGCTGGGCCAGCCGTTCCGCCACCTGCTCCACACCGGGGCAGAACTCCGCGCCGGGGATCTGTTCTGCCAGGTCCCGGGAGGAGATGCCCAGCTCGTTCTGCTCCCGCGCCGCGAAGATCTCCGCCAGGAGCACCTGGTCCGGCAGCTTCAGCACCTCCACAAAATCGGAAAACAGCTCGTGGGTCCTGGAATAGGTATGGGGCTGAAAAGCGCAGATCACCCGCCCATATCCCAGGCTCTGGGCCATGGTCAGCAGGGCCCGCAGCTCCTCAGGGTGGTGGGCGTAGTCGTCATAGACCTGCGCCCCCCTGTATGTTCCTTTATGCTCAAAGCGGCGGCCCGCTCCCCGGAAGGCGCCCAGCCCCTCCCGGATGCCCCGCACCGTCACCCGCAGGGCCAGCGCGGCGGCGGCGGCGGCCAGGGCGTTGCGCACGTTGTGCTCCCCCGGCACCTGGAGCTCCACCCGGGTCACCTTCTCCCCCCGGAAGACGATGTCAAAGCTGGGGAAGCCGTTCACCCACTCCAGCCCGGCGGCGTGGACATCCCCCTCCTCCAGGCCGAAGGTGATCAGCGGACGCTCCAGCCCGGCCAGGGTCTCCATGGTGTTCTGGTCGTCTCGGTCGGCCACCACTACGCCGGTGTCTGCCGGCACCAGCTCAGCGAAGCGGCGGAAGGAGTGCTCCACGTCCTCCAGGTCCTTGAAGAAATCCAGGTGGTCCGCATCCACATTCAGGATCACCGCCACGGTGGGGAAGAAGGAGAGGAAGGAGTTGCAGTACTCACAGGACTCCAGGATGATGGTCTCCCCCTTGCCCACCCGGTAGCCGGAGCCGATGGCGGGCAGGGTGCCGCCGATCATCACAGTGGGGTCCAGCCCTGCGGCCAGAAAGATGTGGGTGCACATAGAGGTGGTGGTGGTCTTTCCGTGGGTCCCCGCCACACACAGGGCGTTGTGGTAGTGCCGCATGATGGCTCCCCACGCCTGGGCCCGCTCGAAGACGGGGATGCCCAGCCGGCGGGCGGCGGCGATCTCCGGGTTGTCATCATGGACGGCGGCGGTGCGGATGACGCAGTCCGCCCCCTCCACGCTCTCCGGCAGGTGGCCGATGGTCACCGGGACCCCCAGCGCCCGCAGGTGCTCCACCGCCCCGCTCTCGTGGGCGTCGGAGCCGGTGATGCGCACCCCCGCCCCGTGGAGCACCTCTGCCAGCGGGGACATGGACACCCCTCCTATCCCCACCAGATGGGCGGTCCGCCCGGGCTGAATATAGTCATGTATCTCCAGGGTCATGTTTCAAGCACCTCTCCCCAGTTTTTCAAGATCCTGCGGCGTCTTCGCCGCGAACAGGGCCTATTATAATATGCGCTCCCCAAAATAGCAAGGTATCTCTTCCAATATAGGCAGATCCTCCCCATTTCATACCTCCGTCCCGGGAAAAAGCCTGGGGCGGACAGCCAAAAACGCGCCGCAGCTGCGGCGCGTTTCTGGGCTGAGGGGCATATCAGAGGATATCCAATCCGGAGATCGCATAGCCAAACATGCTGTTGTTGCGGACCAGGTCCACCGTGAAGCTGCACAGCACCGACTCATCCTCCAGGCTCACCAGGGCTCCGGCCACCTGGACACGGCCGCCGCCCAGCTCGGTGATCTCACCCAGGCGGGTCTCGGTCAGTCCGGCGTCGCCCCGGGCCAGACGGAAGGTGTCGTTCTGCCAGTCATAGCTCACCCGGCCGTTCATCTCCCGGGGCAGGGCGGGCAGTCCGTCGAAGTTGGAGAACAGAGCGCCGGCGTAGTCGGCCACCGTCTCCGCGGGCAGGATCAGCATGTCATCGGTGAGCTCCGCCCGCTCGTCCATCTGGCCGCACAGGCTGAGCATATAGTACAGGCTGTTCCACAGGAACACGTCATCCTGGTCGTTGTAGGCCAGGCCCTGTTCCACCATGCACATCACCAGGGCGTTGACAGGGGCCACCATGGCATCCATGGTGCCGCTCTGGGCGGGCACGTCGCCGGGTATGAATTCCCCGGCAGCCGGGGCGGCGGGCGCTCCCTCTCCGACGGCATAGGCGATACCGCCCATGGGTACGATCAGGAGTGCGGCCATCATCAGCGCGATCATCCATTTCTTCATTGAGGGAACCTCCCTTCCTTGTTGTGTATTCAGTATAGCATCTTCCGGCGGAGATATCCTATCGAATTCGTTACGAGAAGATGAAAATTTGGTTACAGAATTGCCCCGGCCCATGCCTCCGCCCTCCCTGAGCTTGTCTTTTTCCCCGTTCTGGGATACAATGGTATCCCAAGTCTATGTTCCAGGCCCCTCAAATATACCTGCCGGGAGGTGCCCCATGAAAAAATTTCCGCCCCGCCGCCGGCTCTGGCCGGCCGCCGCTCTGCTGTGCCTCCTGGCGCTCCCCCTGCTCCTCCCCCGCCTGTCCGGCGGCAGGAGCGCCCCCGCCGCCCCCGCCCAGACGGCGGAGGAGGCCGACTTCTTTGTGCACCTTACCCTCTCCTCCACCCCGCCCCCCTGCCTGAACAGCCCGGAGGTCCTGACACAGGTGCGGGAGATCCTGGGCTCTATGGTCCCGCTCTCCCCCGCTCCCCAGGAGCTGCCCGCGCCGGCGTCCTATCTCACCGCCTGGCGTGGGGAGGAGCAGCTGGGCACCTTCACCATCCACGCCCCCTCCGGGGAGGAGGACGTCCGCCCGGTCTCCTTCCAGGGGGCGGACGGCACCCGCTCCTGCTGGCAGCTGCCCGCCGCCCAAGTCCGGGCCCTGGACGGCCTTCGGGGCGCGCAGCTGGACTATGAAGAGGCCCAGGCCGAACAGATCCGCGCCGCCATCCAGGCCCCCCAGGCGTGGGTCTGCGGCCAGGTCCGGCGGTCAGACCCCGCCTTCGCCCGGGAGATGGAGCGCCTGTTCCAGCGGGACTTTCAGGACTCCTCCCTCTGGCTGTCAGAGTGGCTGGCCTATCAGTCCCAGGGAACGCTGGACCAGTGGTACGACCTGGAGCGTGCCCGCGCCCTGTCTCTGACCGGCCGGGACGGGGCGGTCTTCCGCTTTTCTCTGATCCCGTATCACGAAAACGCCTACCAGGTCCTGGCCCTCGCCGGTGAGGACGGGCAGGTGGTCCGCCTCCTGGCCCTTCTGCCCAACGACACCCTTGAGGAGCTGGACCTGCTCCTCGCCTCCCCGGATGCATGAATAAAAGCGGGCCCCGCACCGGTGGTGCGGGGCCCGCTTTGGCTTTTACAGATTCTCGTCCAGCGCCTGGGTGAACACCGCGCCGGGCATCACGCCCACCTTGCGGTCGATCTCCCTGCCGTTCTTGAAGAGGATCACGGTGGGGATGTTCATCACGCCATAGCGCATGGCCAGCTCCCCCTCCTCGTCCACGTTCACCTTGCCAATGACGGCCCGGCCCTCATACTCGTCGGCCAGTCCCTCGATCACTGGGCCCAGCATACGGCAGGGGCCGCACCACTCCGCCCAGAAATCCACCAGCATCAGCGCGCCGCCGTTCAGTTCCTTCTCAAAGGTCTCTCTGGTAAAATGCTTCAATGACATTTTTGATCCTTCCCTTCTGTCTCATTGGTGTTCATTGCGTTTCCGGTCCACATACTCCGCCGCGCTCAGGCCCGCGGTGTGGCCCTCGCCCACCGCCTTGGCCACCTGGAGAGGGCCGCCGGTGCAGTCCCCCGCAGCGAACACGCCGGGCAGGCTGGTGGCCATCTCCCGGTCCACCGCAATGGCCCCGTTCCTCAGCTCCAGATCAGGGAGCAGATCGGTGGGGGCCAGGGCGTCCCGAAGGATGAACACCCCCTCGCAGGGCAGCTCCGCGCCGTCGGCCACCAGGGCGCTCACCCGGTCGGTCCCCCGCACCTCCAGCTTTCCGGCCCGGACGAATGGGATCTCCCGATCCAGCCCTTTGGGCTCCTGGGGGGAGACATAGACCACCTGACAGCCCAGGCTTTTCAGGTAGTTGGCCTCCTGGGGGGCGTCCTTGCTCCGGCCCACCACTGTGACCGCCCGGCCCCGGTAGAGCATCCCGTCGCAGGTGGCGCAATAGCTCACCCCCCGGCCCAGCAGCTCCGCCTCCCCCGGGTACTTGGCCAGCCGGGCCACCCCTGGCGCCAGCACCAGAGTGCGCCCCTGGAACACCTCGCTGCCCGCCGTGAGGGCAAACCCCTCCCAGGCCATCACCGCCACCACCCGGCCGGTATGGAACTCCACCCCCACCCGCTGGGCATGGGCGCTGAAGTGCTCCATCAGTTCCCGTCCGTTGACCCCGGGCAGCCCCAGATAGTTGTCGATCCGCTCCGCCCGGGCCAGGGGGCTCTCCTGCCAGGGATTGCCCACCACCAGGACGCTCTTGTCCCGTCCCCGGGCGGCCACAGCCGCCGCCAGGCCCGCCGGGCCGCTGCCCACTACCAGCACATCGTAGTTCAAGGCCGCGCCTCCTCTCCGCCTCCGGGTGCTCTCCCGGACCTGTGTTCTGGTTTGTTTTATTATACCTGCCTTTTGTCAAAAAGGCAACGCTTTTCCGCGGCGCGCCAGGCCGGTCCCGCCCGCTTTTCTCCGAACTGAACGGAGCTGTCTCCTCTCTTCCCCTCTTTTCTGTATGTTCCCCCGGTTTTCTCCCATTTACGTGGGAATCGGTTGATTATTCCTCTGAAATATGGTATAAAATTAGAGTTAAGTTTACGCAAGAGGAGGACCCGATATGTCCGACGAAACCATTATTTCCACTCAGAGCAGGGAAGGCCCCGCCCCCAGCCAGAATTTCATCCATGAATTTATCGCGGAGGACATCGCCCCCGGCGGCCGCTTTGCCGGGATGCAGGTCCACACCCGTTTCCCGCCCGAGCCCAACGGCTATCTCCACATCGGCCACTGCAAGGCGCTTATCATCGACTTCGGCTCTGCCGAGAAGTTTGGCGGCATCTGCAACCTGCGCATGGATGACACCAACCCGGCCAAGGAGGACACCGAGTACGTGGACGCCATCCAGGAGGATATCCACTGGCTGGGCTTCGACTGGGGCGACCGGTTCTTCTATGGCTCCGATTACTTTGAAAAGACTTACGAGCTGGCTGTGGGCCTAATCAAGAAGGGCCTGGCCTATGTTTGTGAGCTCACCCCCGAGCAGTTCCGGGAGTACCGGGGCGATGTGACCACCCCCGCCCGCTCCCCCTGGCGTGACCGCCCCATCGAGGAGTCTCTGGACCTGTTTGAGCGGATGAAGAACGGCGAGTTCCCCGAGGGCAGGTACACCCTGCGGGCCAAGATCGACCTGGAGAGCGGCAACTTCAACATGCGGGACCCGGTGCTCTACCGCATCCGCTACATCGAGCACCACCGCCAGGGCACCAAGTGGTGCATCTTCCCCATGTACGACTTCGCCCACCCCATCCAGGATGCCCTGGAGGGCATCACCCACTCCCTGTGCTCCCTGGAGTATGAGGCTCACCGCCCCCTGTACGACTGGGTCATCCAAAACACCGACGTCCCCAGCAAGCCCCGGCAGATCGAGTTTGCCCGCCTGGGCATCAACTATACAGTCATGTCCAAGCGGAAGCTGCGCAAGCTGGTGGAGGAGGACTACGTCTCCGGTTGGGACGACCCCCGCATGCCCACCCTGTGCGGCCTGCGCCGACGGGGCTATACCCCCGTCTCCATCCGCAATTTCTGCGACCGCATCGGCGTGGCGAAGGCCACCTCCACCGTGGAGTATGCCTTTTTGGAACACTGCCTGCGGGAGGATCTGAACGAGCATGCCCAGCGGGCCATGGCGGTGCTCCATCCCATCAAGCTGACCATCACAAACTACCCCGAGGGTCAGAGCGAGACCCTGGAGGTGGAGAACAACCCCAACGATCCCGGCGCCGGCACCCGCACAGTCTCCTTCTCCCGTCACCTGTATCTGGAGTCCGATGACTTTCTGGAGACCCCGGTCCCCAAGTACAAGCGTCTCTTCCCCGGCGGGCCTGAGTGCCGCCTGAAGGGGGCCTACCTCATCACCTGCACCGGCTGCGTCAAGGACGAGGCGGGCAACGTGGTGGAAGTGCTGGCGGAGTATGATCCACTCTCCCGGGGCGGAGACCCCGCCGACGGCCGCAAGGTGAAAGGGGCCACCCTACACTGGGTGGACGCCGCCACCGCCGTGGACGCCCAGGTACGCCTGTACGACAACCTGTTCACCGACCCCGACCCGGACGCCGGGGATAAGAACTTCCTGGACTGCCTGAACCCCAACTCCCTGGAGGTGCTGGAGGGCTGCAAACTGGAGGCCTCTCTGGCCGATGCCCAGGCCCCCGCCCACTACCAGTTCCTCCGGCTGGGTTACTTCTGCGTGGACAGCAAAGATTCCAAGCCCGGCGCTCTGGTGTTCAACCGGGCGGTCTCCCTGAAGGACAGCTTCAAGCCTGGCAAGTGAGCCGGGCGCCTGTCCACCCTGAAACGATAAAACACCGCGCCGCGTACAGCTTTCCTGTACGCGGCGCGGCATTTCTGCGCCTACTCGACGGGACACCGGATCCCGTTCACCTCCACCGCCTCCAGATCCTCCAGATCCGGGGGGGCTTCCCGCAGGAACCAGTTCAGGATCAGCAGACCGTCCTCTCCCGCGTTGGCACAGTAGTCGGGCCGTCCTTCTTTCTGAAAGACATGCTCCCGCTCCAGCTCCCAGGCCGTCCCGTCCCGGTAGAGCAGCCGGATCTCCGGGGCCTCCCGGAGCACTTCGAGGTTGACGGGATTTCCCTCGGCAGGCACAGCCGTCTGGGCGGAGATCAGCGCCGGGCTGACTCTCACCTGCCGGATCTCCCCGTCCCCCGGTACCCGGACCACCCGCTCCTCCAGCACCTCCTCCGCCGGGATAGTCAGCAGAGTGCCGCCGGGCACGTCATCGGCAGAGGGGACCCCGTCCACCGCCCTGGAAAAGTAGAGAAGGAGCTTGGGGTCCTCCACCTGACTCATGTCCTCCTCCACGCTGATGGTAAAGACCTGATAGGTGCTCCCCCGCTTCTCTCCCTCCAACACTTCCTCCCAGCCGAGGTTTCCTCCCAGATCCTGCCCATTCCGGCTGGGCTCCACAAAGGAGGAGAAGGGGGACTCCTTCGGGCCCGCCTCTCCTTGGATCAGCTTCCAGTAGAAGGGAGGCGTTTCCGCCGCCTCTTCTCCGTTTGGGGCGGTCAGCCGGTAGACCACGGTACAGCTGTGGCTGGTAAAGGTGACGCCCTGGATCTCCACCATCCCGTCCTCCAGGCGGACCGTCTCTCCCACCTCCTGATAGAAGGGGATCAACTGTCCCGCGTTTTCCCCCAGCAGCCGGTCCAGCGCGGCGAAACCGCCCATGCCCCAGGCCATGCCGGTCCCCAGGACCAGACACAGGCA
>ERZ809296.4369-NODE-4369-length-10888-cov-5.196252_pt1 | contig 10888 bp, 9 predicted proteins | sample MGYA00520511_ERZ809296 | MGnify/ENA primary metagenome ERZ809296 (study PRJEB31576, sample SAMEA3212662) | Homo sapiens | biome: human-gut; feature: human gut; material: fecal | place: Sweden | collected 2012 ... | reverse complement strand
CACTGGGGCTTTCATTGCTGCGCAAACGCCAATTCCTCCATTCCATTCTCTTTTTCAAAAGGAAGCTGCAGCATGGTTTGCTCTGCGGCCTCCGGCGCGGCATTCGGTGTGATTGGTACCGCATCGCGTGCAAAGAAAACAAAAACGGGACGTGCAGCTTGACCACCTGCACGCCCCGATTTTTGTTTTCTATAGAAAAGGAACGATTTATTCCACGATCTCCGCAAGCGCCTGATACAGCTCTGCGGCCCCGCCGCCGGGGTATTTGACCGAGACAAAGGCATTGTTCAGGATGCACACCCCGTCGGAATAGACGGTAAGCAGCAGCTGATGATTCTCTGCGTCATCGTAGCCGCTGAGGGTCACGGACTGGGCGGGGTAGTCGTGGGAGTAGGAAGAATAGGTCTGGTTGAACTTCTTCCGGAAGGTGACCTGCGACAGCAGTTCGCGGAGCTGCCCGTACTCGGCATCGTCCATGGAGAGCAGGTGGTACTGCAGGTCGTCCCCGCTGGCAAAGCTGGTGATTTTTTCGGTGCGGACGGTCATCTGGGAGCAGGCCGAAAGGCTGGAAGAAAGGTCGATCTTGCTGGAAGGCAGGATGAGCACCAGAAGCAGCACCACCAGCACCACAAGGCCGAACCGGTACAGGATGCTCTTGTTCTTCATAAAGAGTCACGCCTCCTTTGGCGGAGTCCGGGTCAGACGCCGCTGGGCGAGGAAGAAGCCCACGGCGCTGGCGGCAAACACGAAATAATAGCTGGCGATGCGGTAGAGCATGAGCACGCTCATCACCTCACCGGAAGGCAAAAAGCTGCTGTACAGCAGCAGAAAGGCGGTCTCGATGGAGCCCATGCCTGCCACGTTGGGCAGGGCGTTGGAGACGAACAGCATCAGGCTGGTGAGCAGCTGCACCCGCGCAAAACTCAGCGGGGACAGCTGCATGAACCGGATGCACAGCCACGGCAGGCAGAACAGCAAAAACAGCTTGAGCGCCTGCAGGGCAAAGATCTGCACACAGCGGACCTTGTCAGCCAGCAGCAGGCGGCTCTCGGTGCCCAGGACATCCAGCTGCTCCAGCCAGTCGGCCCGGCGCTGCTGCCATTTTTCGGTCTTGGGCAAAAAGCCCAGTGCCCAGCGGGCCAGATTCTGCACCAGCGGCGACACGCACACCAGCACCAGCGCCACGATCACCAGCGCTACCACAGCATATGCCATGGGCAGATATTTCAGCACGCCGGTGGTGTTGGCGGTCAGCCATTTGTGCTGGAGCAGCAGCATCACGGTGGCGTACAGCAGCACCGTGGTCTTGTGGAACACATATTGCAGGGTCATCAGGCCCACGCCGGGGCCGATGGGCAGCCCGGCCTGATGCAGATACCAGGTCTGCACCGGCACGGCACCCGCGCCCAGGGTGACCACGTTGCCAAAGGTGCCGCACCAGGCGTTGTCGATGCCCTGCCGCAGGGTGAAGCCGGGCAGCCGCCCCCGCACGATGACGTAGGAGACGCAGCCCTCCAGCAGCGGGTAGCTGATGCCCAGCGCCAGTACCACCAGCACCTGCCACAGGTTCAGCTGGGCAAGGGCGGCGGTGATCTCAGCCCAGTGATCCCGGAAGATGAGCACGATCACGCAGGTGAGCGCCAGCAGGATCAGCAGAGATAATACGGCCTTTTTGCGGGAAGGCTGAGAGGCGGCAGATTGGTTCATGAGGGCAGGGACTCCTTTCAGACAGGATGAAACTTTTTTAAAAGTATAGCACAGCCGCCGACCGTCTTTGTGAACGGAAGCCGAATTTTCTTGTGCAATCCGGCCCGGATGATAAAAAAGATGTCCGGAACGGAAAGAAACGGACAAATATTGCAGATTGTTTTGACACACTGCGTGCAAAAACGCCCCGGAAGATCACACGGATTTTCCGGGGCGTTGAATTTAACAAGAATAAAACAAAAGGCTTAGCGGGACTCGGTCAGCTCCCGGATCAGACGGACCAGGGTGGAGACATAGGCTTCGTTGGTGTAGTAGCGCTCGTAGAGCTTGCGGCAGTCGGCCTTCATAGCGGCCAGCTGGTCGGGGTGCTCGATGGCATGGGCCAGCACTTTGGAAAGTTGGACGGGGTCGTCGTTGCGGTACACAAAGCCGTCCACCCCTTCCGTGATGAGCCCGGCGGTGCCGGTGTGCTCCGACACGATGGAAGGCTTGCCGAAGATCAGGCCTTCGGTCACAAAGGTGGGCATAGGGTCATCGCGGGAAGCGCACACAATGCAGGTGCACTGCTCCATCAGCGACTTGATCTCCGGGCGTTCCAGCCGCTTGCGGTAGAACACATTATGAGGGAACTGCTCGGTCAGGGCGTGCACATGGGCGGAGATGTCCCGGTCGGAAGCCTTGCCCACAAAGAGGAAGGAGGCCTTTTCCCGCACCTCCGGCGGCAGCAGGCGGATGGCTTCGCAGTAGATGTCCTGCCCCTTGCGCATCTCCATGGAGCCCACCGTGACAAACAGGGGCCGCCCGCCGGCATAGCTCAGGTCGTAGCGAGGGAAGCTCTCGCGGGCGTAGTCGGGCAGGCCGTAGATCAGCTGCTCCACCTTGAATTTGGGCCGCACCGAGTGCATGGCGGCGGTGGCGTGGGAGCCCACAGCGGCAATGTGCACGTTGTCGGCCAGCTCCTTGGGGATCTTGTGGGTGATGAAAGGATAGCCTGCAAAGGCGTCGTGCAGCCACCACAGCACCGGCACAAAGCCGCCGTTCAGGGTGCGCACGGCGGGGGCTTCCACCACCGTGTTGGCCAGCACAAAGTCTGCGCTGGAAGCCAGCTCCCACAGGGTGGAAGAGGTCACGCAGTCGCGGCGGGTGACCACAGCAGCTCCGGCCTCCAGAAAGAGCGGCAGAGAACCCTCGTCCGAGGGGCCCAGTACCACCACTTCATAGCCAAGACTGCGCAGCACCGGGATGGCGCTCACCAGCACGATGGGCGCACCGGTCATGGTGAGTTCATGGCTCAGCACCACGGCGCGTTTGCCGGTGGCCGAGAATACGTCCTCGGCGCACAGCTCCCGGCGGAAGTGCAGCAGTGCCTGCGGGACGCAGCGGCAGTTCTGCGCCAGCTGGTTTGCCAGCCGCAGCAGTTCCAGCACATCGTCTTTGCCGCGGGCCGCCGCGCGGCAGCGGTCCAGCAGGGCGCGGGAGAGCAGGGCACAGCGCTGGCCGGGCAGGTGCTGGTCGGTCTGGTACAGGGCACTGCCGCCGTCGTAGCCGAACACGGCATCGCACACCACAAGGTCGGCCCCCTGCTGCAAGGCGGCTGCAAAATAGGTGAGGGCGGTGGAGGTGCACTCCACATCCTCGCTCACCAGCAGCACGCCGTTCACGGAGGGGGTCAGCTCACCTTCCAGCCGGTCCACCAGCCGGAACTTGCGGTGCAGCTGCTCGGCCAGCGAGAGGGTCAGGGCATTGCGGCGGCCCGGGGCGTACACCAACAGATAGGTGCTCTGGGTGTCGGTATAGGTCTGTTCCCGCAGCTGGCGGCGCTGCAGGGGGCTGTAACTGCTGTACATGTACGAACCCCCTTCAATGCCGGTGGAACAGGCCCAGCAGCTTGCGCAGCGGAGCCGTGAGCTTCCAGCTGCTGCTGGCCAGCACGTTTTCCAGCGAGGCCTCGTAGGCGGCCCGGCTGTTCTGCAGGTCGTCCAGATGCTGCTGCTGGTCGGCCAGCTGCTTGCGCAGCTGCCGGATCTCAGCGTTTGCCTCCAGCAGCTGTTCGGTGCCCTGACGGGACACGGCCTCGGTCTCTTCCTTGAGCACGGTCAGCGCCCGCAGCAGGGCCTTGCCGGGCTGCTCATGCAGGTAGCGGCCCAGGGGATAGTAGCGATATTTCACCGCAAACCGCAGCCCGGCAGGAAAGCCTACGGCACTTTCCACTGTCAGGTTGGGGTCGATGTTCAAAAACAGCATGGTGCCCTCCTGCAGGGCGTTGCCGTTGAGGATGTGGTAGCTGAGCCGCTCGTCTGAGAGGGAAAAATCGGTGATGCAGCAGGCAAATTCACCGGGATCCAGCCGCAGAGCCCTGGCCTCCACGGGCAACTCGAACACAGCCGACACTTCGTGGGTCAGCTCGTCGTAGGAGTCAGGGGCAACGGTCAGGCACTCATGGGGCGAAAAACCGGAGCCGGAGTCGTAGAACAGCTGGGGCAGAAGCAGAGCGCCCTGCTCGGTGTCGGCACCCTGCGAGGCCAGCACGGCCTCATATTTCAGCACCTGCTGCTCCAGCTCCAGGCACCGCTGTGCCAGCCGGGAAACGCCTTCGTCCGACAGCCGGAGCTGCTGTTCCAGTTCGGCCACGCGGCTGCCTGCCGCGTCCAGGGTCTGGGGGGCATCGTTGTTCATAACCGGATTCTCCTCTTGTTTTATAGGATACGGCTGCACCGCAGCAGCCGGGGAAATCAATGCTGCGAAAGCGCGGGGGTGCGCCGCTGGGCCTGCCGCCGTGCGGCCGAGGCTTTGACGATCCAGCTGCGCCGCAGGTTCAGCAGGGCGCACACCAGCCCGATGGAGGCAAACGCGATCACGTTCTGCAGCAGCATACCCCGCAGCGGGTGGTCTGTAAAGTGAGCCGCGAACAGATACCACGGAATGGCGATAAGCTCCACCGTGTGGATGCAGAAGATGTTCAGCGAATTGCGGCCGATGGCCTGCAGGCCCTGTGCGATGGGGCCGGTGAAGCGGTTGAGCCGCATGAACAGGCGGATGAACAAAAAGCCGGTGGCGGCATCCAGCAGGATGCTCAGCGGGCCCAGGGTCCACTCGCCCATGGAAATGCAGTCGGTGCTCTGGGCAAGCAGGGCTCCCACAGCGGTCAGAGCTGTGCCGCCCAGCAGGATGTACAGGGTGCGGCGGGGCAGGGGCTTGTCCAGCCAGCGGTTCTTCTTGGCCAGATAGCCGATGTAAAGGTAGGGCACGATCACGGCCCCCTGCGAAAGGCTGAAGGGCAGCTCCCACACCAGTGTGGTGCCCCAGCCCAGCAGCATGATGCCGAGCACAGCCCAGTGTGTGTATTTCTCCGGGAAGATATTCAGGATGGCGTCCAGCAGTACCCAGCCGATCAGCAGCGAGAGCAGATACCACATGGGGCCGGTGGAAAAGAACTGCTGCCCGGCATAAGTAGTGGTGTGGGGCAGCCCCAGCAGAAAGCCGCCGGCCACCTTGAGGGTCTCGGTGACGCTGCTGGGGAAGTAATGGAACGCCATGTAGTGGCACAGCAGATGCAAGAGCGAAGTGCACGCCGCCGTGATGCAGTAGGGCTTGAGCAGCGCTCTGAGCTGCTGCTGGATGCACTTGCCGATGGAGCGCTTGCGGAAACCGTAGCCGCTGGCAATGAAAAAGGCCGCCATCAGGGCCTCACGATAGATGAACGGGAAAAACGCCGTGAGCGACAGCCCGCCGGAGATCTGCATGGGGTAGAGTTCGGCGGTGTGGGCCAGCACGATGGTGATCATGCCCACGCCCTTGAGCATGTCGAACATGCCGATGGAGTTGACGGTGCTGGGTCTGGTGCCTTCCATGAAAAGGGTCCTTCCTTGCGCCGTCCGGAAACATGTGACCAACAGGCGCATACAGTAAAAAATGATCCATTTATAAGGATATAAGGCTAGTATAATGCTTTTTGTGCACACTGTCAATTTTGAATTGCCCACCGCCGGGTGGCAATTGTTGTCTTTACCGATAAAAAAGCCCGGCAGAAGGGCCGGATTTCTGGGCAGACGGCACAGGCTGCCGGATGGAAAAAACAAGGTATGCAAGATTTAATTGCCAAAAATGGAAATTAAATCTTGCAAAAGTATTGCATTGCCAATGGCGGTATTGTATACTGAACACAATCGAAAAAGCGGCCCGGCCCCGGGTGGGCCCGGCTGCAGGAATGTAAAAAACAGTGACGTGGAGGCTAACATGGTTCATTCGCTGTATCAGTCTCTGAACAATCTGGAAACGATCTACGCAGACCGGATTGGTATCCGCTATTATGATGAGGCCAAGGGCGGCGTGGTGGAGGTGCCCTTCCGGCAGTACGCTGCAGACCTGCGGCGGTTCGTGGCATTTTTACGCAGCCGCACCCCGAACCCCCTGGGGCAGCGGGTGGCCATCCTGGCCCGCAACAGCTACCACTATGTGATGTGCATGTACGGTGCAGTGCTGGCCGGAGCTGTGGCAGTGCCCCTGAACACCGGCAAGAACTGGGACGAGATCCGCTACGAGCTGGATCTGGTGGAGCCGATGTGCGTGCTCCATGACGGCGAGTACCTGAGCCGGGAGCCGGCCCTGGGCCAGGCGTACGGGGACCGTCTGGTGCCTATGGACGCCTTTACTGCCTTTGAGCCTGCCATGGACATCACCGAGGTGCCGGACCTCAGCGCACTGGCCTTTATCATGTTCACCTCCGGCACCACCGGCCGCAGCAAGGGCGTTATGCTGTCCCAGAAGAACCTGTTCACCGCCATGCCTGCCTTCCTGACCCCCTTTGAGGATGTGCGGAGCCAGACCGGCTGGAACACCGACGCGTTCAGCTCTCTGTCCTGCCTGCCCATGTTCCACATTTCGGCCATGACCAGCCTGGTGTCCTGGAGCATCACCGGCCACTGCGTGAACCTGTGCAACGACCTGAAATATTTCTACCGGGACCTGGGGGCCATGCGGAGCGACGTGATGGCGGTGGTGCCAGTGCTGCTGAAGAGCATTTATCATGATGTGATGAAGGGCAAACGGGAGCGTCTGAACGGCCTGCGTATGCTGACCTGCGGCGCAGCGATGTTCGACCCTGCCATGCTCCAGGACCTGATGGACCGGGGCTTCTTCATCGCCCAGATGTACGGCCTTACCGAGACCTGCGGTGACGGTGCCTGGAACTCCTCCCAGGAGGAAAAGTACCTGACCAGCGTGGGCCATGTGGACGACAGCTGCCAGTACAAGCTGGAGGACGGGGAACTGTGTATGCGTGGCGACCCAGTGATGCTGGGCTACTACAAGGACCCGGAGGCCACCGCCGAGGTGCTGGACGCCGAGGGCTGGTTCCACACCGGCGACATTGCCCGGGTGGAGCCGGACGGCTATATGTACCTCACCGGACGCAAAAAGAACGTGATCATCCTGGGCAGCGGCGAGAATGTGAGCCCCGAGGAGCTGGAAAAGCTGCTGGCTCCCTGCGCTGCCATCCGGGAGTGTATGGTCTGCGAGCGGAACCAGCGCATCTGCGCCGTGGTCTGCTGCGAGGCGGACCAGCAGGACGCTGTACGGGATTTTGTTACCAAGGTGAACCGCACCCTGCCCCTGTACAAGCACATGGTGGTGGAGTTCTCGGCCCAGCCCCTGCCCCGCAACGCTGCCGGCAAGCTGCTGCGGTCCTAAATCTTAGCGGAAAAAGCCGGTCTCATGGTGGGAAAGTTCCCACAAGGCGTTATGGCCGTGAGACTGGCATTTTTGAAGAATAGAGAGGGAAATGATAATGGAACTACATAAACCGAAAAATCTGTATGAGCTGCTGACGCTGAACATGGAGCAGCGATTTGCGGACCGGGTGGCCTTCCGCTGGTACGACGCCGACCAGGATGTGGTGATGGAAAAGCACTTCGGGGAGTATGCGCAGGACATCCGCCGCGCGGTGAACTACTACCTGAGCACCATCCCGGACATTCAGGGCAAGCGGGTGTGCGTGTGGAGCAACAACAGCTACCACTACGCCGTGAACTGCTACGGTGTCATGATGGCGGGCGGCGTCATCGTGCCCATGAACCAGCGCAAGAGCTGGGAGGAGCTGCACCGGGAGCTGGAGCTGGTGGAGCCTTCCGCCATCCTGACCGACGGCGATGACTACAGCTGCAACGAGGAGATGCAGGCGGCTTACGGCAGCCTGTTGCGCCCCATGGATGCCTACAAGGCTTACGAGCCTGCAGAGCTTGTGAACCGCATCCAGCCCGAGGAGCTGATGGTGCTGATGTTCACCTCCGGCACCACTGGCCGCAGCAAGGGCGTCATGCTCTGCGAGCGGAACTTCTTTGCGGTGATGCCCCACCATGTACGGGTGGGGCAGCGATTCTGCCAGCTGAAAAATGACCCGGACCTGCTGGTCAGCCACATGACCCTGCTGCCCATGTTCCACCTGGGTGCCTTTGGCTGCCTGTTCACCTGGGCCTGGATGGGCTGGGCCCAGAACCTGGGCAGCCTGCGGTCCTTCTATAAGGACCTGAAGCGGATGCCCAGCCAGGCCATGGCCGCCGTGCCGGTGCTGGTGCAGTCCATCCACCACGACCTGATGACCGGCAAGCAGGACAAGCTGGGGGATCTGTGGGCTCTGAACTGTATGTCTGCGATGTTTGACCCCCAGACCCTGATGGACCTCCACGACCACGGCATGGTGATCTCCCAGCTCTACGGCAGCACCGAGACCACCGGCGGCGGCCTCATCAACTTTGCGGAGGATGCCAAGCACATCGGCTCCATCGGCAAGGACGACGGCCACTGCGAGATCAAGCTGGACAACGGCGAGCTGTGTATGCGGGGCGGCGATGTGATGCTGGGCTACTATAAGGACCCGGAGGGCACCGCCGAGGTGGTGGACGCCGAGGGCTGGTTCCACACCGGAGACCTGGCCCGGGTAGACGAGGACGGCTATTACTTCCTCACCGGCCGCAAGAAGAACGTGATCATTCTGGACAGCGGCGAGAACGTCAGCCCCGAAGAGCTGGAGGGCCTGCTGGAAAAATGCCCTGCCGTGAAGGAATGCCTGGTGAAGGAAAAGGGCAAGAAGATCTGCGCTGTGGTCTGCTGCAAGGAAGCCGACCAGCAGACGGTGCGGGACTTTATCACCGAGACCAACCGCACCCTGCCCCTGTACAAGCGCATGAGCGCAGTGGAATTCTCCGCCCAGCCCTTGCCCCGCAACGCCATGGGCAAGCTGATGCGCTGAGGCCTGCAGCCCTGATTTTGCGGTTTGCGTCGCATACTCTGCAAAAAAACTGGGCAAACCCATAGGGGTTGTGCTATACTGAGGGCAGAACCGTGCTGATCCTGATCGGCACACCCAAAATCCGTCACGGAAAGGAAGAACATTTCTATGGAACGAGCAGAAATCATGTCCCAGATCCTGGCCATCCTGGAGGATGTGGCAGAGATCGCGCCGGAAGATGTCAACGAGAACAGCGTCCTGATGGACGACCTGGATCTGTCCTCGATGGAGATCCTGACCATCGTGGCTGACCTGGAAGAGACCTTTGGCCTGCGCATCCCGGAAAAGGAACTGCGCAACTTTGTCACCATCAGTGACCTGGCCGATTATCTGGTAGCCAATGCCGGGTGAGCCGATGGAAGCAGCACAGCGTTCGGCGGAGTATGTCTTTCAGGGCATCATGTACTATTTCCGCCGGGAAAAAGTGTGCCCCCGGTATCAGTTCACCCTGAAGGACCCGGTGGATCCGGCCCTGCTGCAACAAGCGCTGGATGCCGCGCTGGAAGCTGCCCCCTATTACCGGGTGCGGCTGGTGTGGGAAAAGCGCCGGGCCTTTCTGGAACCGAACTCGGAGCCCTGCCTGGTGTACCCGGACAGCGTGATGCGGGAGATGCCGGAGCAGACGAACGGCTACTTCTTTGCCCTGCACTGCGCACAGAACGTCGTGTACTTCGACTGGTTCCACTTCATCGCGGACGGCCACGGGGTATCGCCCTTCCTCACCCGCATCCTGGAGCTGTACTGTAACCTGCGCTACGGTACCGCCTTTGCAAACCCGCCCATCCTCTGCAGCCCGGCCTACGACATCGCAAAGCTGGTGGAGCAGTACCCGCTGCAGGTCATGGACGAGACTACGATGCAGCGGGAGGTGGTGGAGACCTGCGAGGAGCCCATGCACCGCATCCGAATCCGGTTCGCCAAAAAGGATCTGGTGGCCAAAGGCGTGCAGAACGGCGTCAAGCCTTTCTGCGCCCTCATGGGCCTGCTGTGCATCGCGCTGGGAGAGTATCTGGGCAAGGACACCATCCAGTATTCTTACTCTGCCGACACGCGGGACGCCATGGGTGCCCCCAACGCACGGTACAACTGCGTGTGTTCCTTCCAGGACGGAGTGACCCTGCACGAGGGCGTCCGACTGGAAGAGTTCGTGCAGGAGATGGACGCTGCCGTCAAGGCCAGCCTGACCCCGGAGCGCAAGCGCCGCAAGATGGCCGACCAGATGGGCTGGGTCTACAAGGTGGACCAGCAAAAGGCCCCTCTGCGCATCAAGCAGCGTGTGTTCCAGATGGGCGAGTACATCAGCGGCATCCCGGCAGATTTCTGGTTCAGCTATCTGGGCAATCCCCTCATGCCGGCAACGCCGGAGCTGGAGCAGTACACCACCGATTTTGGGGTGTGGGTGCCGCCGGATGGAGGCTCCCTGTGCGTGGAGGCCTCCACCCTGAACGGCATCATCACCCTGTGCATCGAGAACAAGGTGCCGAAGGCCGGCCTGCCCGGCATCCTGCGCCGTGTGCTGGAAGCCGAGGGCATCCCGGTGCTGGAAGCCCAGGCACTGGACGAAGTATAAACAAAAGGCAAAAGCAGCCTTACCGGAACCATTCCGGCAAGGCTGCTTTTTTGCGTCTTATTCGGTCCGGGCCGGGCGGGTGGTCACCTCGCCGCAGCGTAATGCCTGCGGGCGGCCGTTCTCCCGCTGGACCACCAGCCGCCCTTCCTCGTCGATGGCAAGGGCCTTTGCGGCGTAGGTCTCGGTGCCGGTGCACACGGTGACCCAGTGTCCAGGCACAAAGCAGCGGGCGCGGTACTCGTCCAGACAGTCAAAGGCGGGGCAGAGGGCCAGCAGATGCCGGGCGATGGCCCCGGCCAGCGCGGCCCGGCTCACGGGGGCGGGGC
>ERZ809296.4367-NODE-4367-length-10896-cov-6.768103_pt1 | contig 10896 bp, 7 predicted proteins | sample MGYA00520511_ERZ809296 | MGnify/ENA primary metagenome ERZ809296 (study PRJEB31576, sample SAMEA3212662) | Homo sapiens | biome: human-gut; feature: human gut; material: fecal | place: Sweden | collected 2012 ... | reverse complement strand
ACTTTTAATAATGTCCCCCTGCGGGGGAGATACACTTTTGCGCTTAGCAGCGCACCACCTTGAGCATATTGTCCTCGGTGGGGTCTACATTTCCCGCGCGAATCTCCTCGGCGCGGTCGGCAAGGTCAGCCACCATCTGCTTTTGCTGGGGGCTTGGCGGCAGCGCCACATTGATGGGCTTGCCGCCCACCAGTTTAGGCACCGGCAGGTTGAGCATATCCGCCGTCTGCACATCTGCCACCTGTTTGAACATACTCATCAATTCCGGCAGATTATAGAATTTGGAGAATCTCGTTTTTGTGCGGTAGCCGGTACCTTCCGGTGCAAGCTCCACAGCTGTCACGGTTTCCCCAAAGGTGGATGCCCACGCATCAAAGGAGGAAAGCCCGTGCTGCTCCAAGGTTTCCCGCTGCAGATACCGCTGCATCGTGAACAGCTCCGCCATAGAGTTGCTGATGGGCGTACCCGTGGCAAACACCACGCCGCGGCTGCCGGTAATTTCGTCAAGGTAGCGGCATTTCATATACAAATCACTGGCGCGCTGGCTTTCGGTTTGGGATATGCCCGCCACATTGCGCATTTTGGAAAGCACCGCAAGGTTCTTGAAGGCGTGGGCTTCGTCCACCATCAGGCTGTCCACGCCAAGCTGTTCAAAGGTTACCACATTGTCCTTGCGGGACTGGTCGTTGAGCTTATCCAGCTTTTTCTCCAGCTGCTTACGCATACGCTCCATCTGTTTGACGGTGAAGTTCTCGGCGCGTTCTTCTTTCAGCTGTGCCACTTGGTTGATCACATCGTGGATCTGGCTTTGCAGGTATTCGACCTGCCGTTCCTGTGACAGCGGGATGCGCTCAAACTGGCTGTGCCCGATCACGATGATGTCATAATTGCCAGTTGCAATTTTGGCACAGAACCGTTTTCGGTTGGCTTTTTCAAAATCCGTCCTGCGCGCTACAAGAATATTTGCGTTGGGGTACAGCTGCAAAGCCTCTCCGGCAAGCTGCTCGGTCAGGTGGTTGGGGACGCAGATCAGGGTCTTGGTGCAAAGCCCAAGGCGTTTCTTTTCCATCGCTGCAGCGACCATTTCGTAGGTTTTACCCGCGCCTACGACGTGCGCCAGCAGCGTGTTGCCGCCGTACAGAATATGTGCGATGGCGTTTTTCTGGTGTGGGCGCAGCGTGATTTCGGGCGACATACCGTGGAACAGAATATGGCTGCCATCGTATTCGCGGGGGCGCAGAGAGTTGAACCGTTCGTTGTATTCCTTTACCAGCATCTGGCGGCGGGTCGGGTCTTTCCAGATCCAGTCCTTGAAAGCGTCCTCGATCTGCTGCTGTTTCATCTGGGCTTCCTGCGTGGCAGCGGCGTTCAGCACTCGAATCTTGTTGCCCTGCATATCCTCTTTGGTGTCAAAGATGCGCACATCCCGCAGGTTCAGGCTTTCCTCCAAGATGTGGTAGAAGTTGGCGCGCTGTGTGCCGTAGGTCACGGTGGCTTTAATGTTGCCGCCTGTATAGCTTTTGTTGGTCACATTCCAGACGCCGGTCAGCGGAATGTACAGCACCTTCACGCGGTCCCGCACATAGTAGGGCGCGTCCACCAGCTCATCGGCAAACTGCTTGATGAGTTCAGGTGCCAGCCAAGTGGCACCCAGGCGCACGGCAATTTCGCTGGCCTCCAAGTCCTTCGGCTGCACGGTTTCCAGCGCCTGCACATTCACAGCAAAAGCGGGGTTGTTTTGTGCCGCCAGCTTTGCTACCTGTAATTTGTGGCGCACATCGCCGGAAAGATATTCATCGGCGGTATAGTAGCGCGGTTCGCCGCTTGCGTCCTTTTCCAGCGGGTCGGCAAAGATAACGCCTTGCAGGTCGTTCACCAATGTATCTTTGTCCTTGCCGGTCAACTGCTGCATATACCCAAAGTCGATGCCTGCGCGCTCACCGACACTCAGCGCCAGCGCCTCGCTGGCGGTTTCCACGCGCTCGGCAGGGCGGGCAGCCCGGATGGTGCGCTTTGAAAACATATCCGACTTGCCGATGAAATTGCCCTCGCTGTCGAGGTTTTCCAAGGAACACAGCAGGAAATATCCGCTGTCATCCCGCATATCCAGCGATGCGCCGCGGCTGTTGATGAGTCCAAACTTACTGTGGTAGTGGTCGTACTGGCGGTTGAGTTTGGCTTGCAGCTCCGTGATGACTTCATCCGGCATATCTTCCAGCTGGGCTTGGATCAAGTCCCGTGTGGTGTCCCGCAGTTCGATCAACTGCCGCATACGCGCCGCGGAGGTAGCACCAAGGGAAACCTCGCGCATAATGGCGTTCTCGCGGTAATAGAATTTTCCGTTACGGATACAAAAGCTGAAATTGCGCACATCGGGTTCGGCGGGGATGCTGGCATCCACAGCGCCGGATTCCTGCAGCTCGATGTCCTGAAAGTGAAATTCAGCGTGCAGGTGGGACATGGCCTCTTGCAGCACATCGGGAAGGGGCTTATCGGCAAACGCCTCGCAGGTCAGGGTCGGGCCATACGGACCGCTGACGGTTTTCAGTGTGCCGCAGACCATTTCGGGGTGTTCGGCAAAATAGCTGTTGAGGGAAAGCCCGTCCTCCGTCTGGGTGGTGTGCAGCCAGCTCGCGTCCTGCTCCAGAATGCGGTCACGCTTTTGCAGGAAGATGATGTCCGCCATCGCCTTGGTTCCGGCTGACTTAAAGGTGGAATCCGGCAGGCGCACGGCACCGATAAAGTCGCATCGGGCGTTGATGTACCTGCGCACTTCCTCGCTCTTTTTGTCCAGCGTGCCACTGGTGGTGATAAAGGCGATGATGCCGCCCGTGCGCAGCTTGTCGATGGATTTGGCAAAAAAGTAATCGTGAATCTTGAAGTGCAGCCGGTTATACTGCGGGTCAACCACACTGTAATCCCCAAACGGCACATTGCCGATGACCACATCGAAAAAGCTGTCGGGCAGGTCGGCTTTCTCAAAGCCGGTGATTTGGATGTTTGCTTTCTGGTACAGCTGGCGGGCAATTCTGCCGGTCAGACTGTCCAGCTCCACACCAAACAATCTGGTGGTCGGCTCATACAAATAGCTGTGGCTTTGCCCAAAAAACGCGCCCGCACCCATACTGGGTTCCAGAATCGTTCCGGCACCCACGCCCATTTTGCGCAGGGTGGTGTACATTGCGTCAATGACTTCGGGCGGGGTGTAAAAGGCGGTCAGGGTGCTGCTGCGGGCAGCGGCGTATTCCTCCTCTGTCAGCAGGCTTTTCAGCTCGGTATATTCGCTGTGCCAGCTGTCTTTGTTGGGTTCAAAGGCATCGGACAAACCGCCCCAGCCGGAGTATTGGGCTAAGATTTCCTGCTCCTCACCGTTTGCGTGGGGACCGCCGTCCGCCATACGCTTTTCGATGGATTTCAGGGTGCGGATGGCGGTGATGTTGGCTGCAAACTTTTCGCGTGGTGTGCGCGGGGGTACAGGGTCCTGCGGCGGGATATAGTTGTTCGGCTCATAGGCTTCCTTGAGAGCAATGAGTTCCGCCGCCTGCAAGACCTGCTCGCCAAAACCACCAGATGATTCTTCTGCGGGTTCTAAGACTTCACCCTCAACAACCTCTGCCGCCTCACCGGCGTCCGGTAGATTGGGTAATTCTGGTGCCGCCAGCGCATTGTTTTTAGGGTTCGCCGCCAGCAGCCTTGCAAACTCCCCGCGGTTGACGGCGCGCCCGATCAGCGGGAAATCCTCATCGCGCAGATGCACATCAAAGATGCCGATTTCCTCCACCGTAAAGGGGTGGTCGTTTTCCAGATAAACGGTATCTCCGGTAGCCAGCGGGCGCTTTTCCACGGGCTTAGGCTTGTAGCGCTCCTGATATGCTTCATACGCTGCTTCCGCATCGTCAATGAACTGCGAAAATTCAACGTCCTCAATGCCTTCCTTGGCAAGCGCCCTTGTGCTGTCGAAGCGCGCACTGTCCACAAAGGAGCCGTCAACTAGATACACAATCTCATTGCGCAAGAAGTTGGCGTACACCTGAATTTCGTGTTCGCCGTCCCCGGTGGTGGAATAGGCAAGGTCGATGTGCGTAAGGTCCGAATAATCCGGTGCACCCAGCCCTTCGCGTTCACAAAAATCCGCGATGGTTTTCTCCGCATAGTCTATCTCGGCTTGACGGGCGTCGCGTTTGGCTTTCTGTTCCGCTTCCCATTTTTCATATCCCTGCTTGTTGTTTTCATCCAGATATTTGTCGTTGTGGACCAGCAGATGCAAACGGCGGGCAACCTCGTTCCACGGCAGCAAGCGGAAATGATCCGGAGCGTTATCGGATGCATAGCGCTTGATTCTCAGCCCCTTGGCATCATAATCCAGAAACCCTCTTTCGCCATCTCGGAAATCCCAAGTGCGCCCGCCGATACCGTATTCTTTTTTCAGCCAGTCGGCTTGCTCCTTTACTGTAGGCAATACTGTGGCAGAGAAAAATTCCTGTATGCGAAAACGCCCCTCACAAAAACCGCTGCCCATGACAAGAACATCGACAATGTCCTGCTCGTCGATATGGGTGCCATCATCCTTGATGGGCGGCTGCCAGCTTGCGCGGTGCTGTAATTGGCGGATGGTTTCTTGCTGCTGTTCAGGTGCGGGCAGACCGATTGCGGCGGCAGTTTCCTCGGCAAGGTTGCCGCGCCCCACGCTTTCCGGCAGTTCAATCTCATCGGAAACAGAAACAGCGGAGGGCGATAGCTCGCTCTCCGCTGTTGTGGGTTCGGTATTTACAGGCTCGTCACGATGGGCATCGCCAATTCCGCTGCCTGCGCTTGCAGACTGTTCATGTGCGCCGTCCAGCCCAATGGGTCGTTGTTCTTGTCCGGTGCCGGGTTGCTGACCAGCAGCTTCGTGATGGTCTGCTCCACCTGCTCCCAATAGCGCTGCTCGGTCTGTTTCAGGTCGCTGTACAGCGTCCCGTCCAGCAGCATCTTGTCGTACAGCAGGGAGTGGTTCTCTTGCAGGAACTTCTCCCGCTGCAGACCGATTCTCCCGACCGGCGGTCTGTGCGTTTCCTTCATTGCCATCTTGGGCACCAGATACCCGTTCAGATTCGTCATATCCATGATCCTGCACCTCCTGTTGGTTCGTCTTGCTTACATTCTCATCATACTGTTTCGGCTGGGTCTTTGCAACACTGTCGATGCTCTTGACGACAGCGCCGATTTCGGCAAACATCTGCCGCCCCGCGCGGTTGACGGCATTGCCCAGCGCCAAAACTGCGGATTCGGTATCAAAGCGGTCAATGTCCGCAAAGGCGTCCTGCGGCACGGCGCTGTCGCCCAAACCGCAGCGCACTGCCGCCATATAGACGGCACTCTGCGTGATGAGGTTGGCAAAAATCGCCGTTTGCTCCTGCGGCTTTGCCCATTCCAGCGTACTGCCGATCACGGCATTCTGTAAATCGGCGTCCAGCTGTTTGCCGTGCTGTGCCACAAACAAGGCTGCCTGCAGACCAAAGATTTCCGGCAGGCTCTCGGCATTGTGCTTTTCCTGCAAGGCTTGCAGGGTCGGATAGCGGTTGGCATCGGTGATTTGCCAGCCCAATGGTTTGGCGGCTTTGCCGGCAGGGTGGGTGTCCTTGATGTCAAACAGATACCGCACATTGCCTGCCATATTACCGGTGCCAAGGGACGCTACGCCGCGCGCACCGCGGTTGACCCAGCGCCCGGCAGCACGGTTCCAAGTGTCGATGTCCGCCAGCATGGTGGCACCGGGGCGCTGACTGTAAATAAGCGCCTGATTCGGGAAAGCGTAATGCGTTGTATACGCGGCTGAACGCAAAAACGCCCGCCAGCTGTCGGCATTGTCTGCTACATCGGCAATCGCCTGATGTGCCTGCCGTAAAATATTTTGGTAATTCGCCAATCGGTTTCATCTCCTTTGCGGTAATAAAAAAGCCCTGCACATGGCTGTGCAGAGCTTATCCATTCGAGTAATTTAATTTTATGCGGGGCGGTTGTTACTGCGTTCGCTGCGTTTGATGCCCATAAACGGGGGAACCGAGGAACGGTTCAGCCCTTTTTCGTGCGCTTGTTTCATGGAAAATTCGTGTGCTGCAACCGCATCGATGAACGCACGCTGTTTTTCAGTGGCGTGGTAGTAATCAACCTTATACCGTTTGCATACGGCAAAAAAGACATCCAGATACTGAATGTTTTCCTTAGTCATTCGCGTGACCTCAAGCTCGGTTTTATCCTTTTGCATAAGCGTTCCTCCTTTATGAAAGATAGGTGCTGAAAATCTCCTGTGCGCTTTCGTCAGCAATCATTAACAACTTAGGTATTATATCGAATTACCATAAAAAATCAACAAACGAAATGTGAATGATTTCATGATAGAAAAACCAACAAAGAAAATCCAATTCATTTATGGGTGTATTTTCCTTTGCTGAGCTGGTTTTGTTATCGTTCTTCGCGTACAACGCTGCGTTTCTTGGTTTGTTCCAGCCCCGGCAGCAAGTCATCCACCTGTTTATATCCAATCGGCTCCACATAATAGGCGTGTGCCTCACCGCCCTCATGCGTTACAATAATATCACTGACAGACAAAGAGCGCATCTTTCTGCCGTTGGGGCGGTTTTCCTGATTGTGCAGGCAGTAAAGGCTGTCCAGTGTCTGCCAGCATTCCATCTGCCCGCGGTACACCAGCTTATAGGATGCAGCATTTATATGATCTTTGGTGTAGTCATACCGTAAAAACGCAATCTCACGGTTGTTGGTCTGGTAGATTTCATACGGCAGCAGCTCGTACTTCTTTCTTCGCAATCCCCACGGAAAAATGGTGCCCTTTTCAAAGAGAAGAGGCTGGCTCAGATTCTCCGGAAACAAAACCGGAATGATGGGTTCGCCACAATACAAAGAAGCGTAAATTCTGGTTTTGAATTTCTCTGCATCGACATACGGAATGCGCTCCCGAACGCATCCGTTGCAGTCAAGATATTCGATATAGCCAATGACCGTATCGTGTTTGTTCATCTCGGTGATTCTCCTTTATAATTAACGGCTCAACCTTTCCCAAAAAGAGATTTTACTTCCAAAGCGCTCATCCGGCGGGCGAACCTTGGCAACCGGCAAATCACCGGACAGCATATCCTCTACCTGCGGAAAGAACAGCAGCCGATTATAGCGCTCCGCCTGTTCTTTTGAAAGCCCCAACATTTTGGACTCACTGAGTCCACAAACCAGAAACCGACCGCGTATCGTGCAACCATCTTCCAGTTGTCTGTTGTATTTCAGCCGGCTTTGGTTTTTACTGCACACAACGCCGATTTTCGATGTGCCGAACGGTTTCAGCAGCAAACTGTCGCCCTCGATCACCTCGGAAATTGCCGCCTGCGGGCTGTCAAAGGCAGCCTGATAGGGGCAGTAGCCCGGTTCTATAATCAAAACTCTTGTCATACCGCCACCTCATCGTTCGTAATCCTGCCGCTTGCGGTAGTAGTTTTCCAGAAGTTTCAGGATGGTACTTTCCATCTGTTCGGAGGTACAGCCCTTCGGGAAATAGCGTTCGACCTTGGATACGGCAATCGTGAGCTGCGGTTCGCGCGGCTTTACGCTGGGGGAACGGGCAGACATGATCCCGTGAATCTTGTCTTTCGTCAGAACACTTTCCTTGCTGGCAGCTTTCAGCTTCTGCGCTTGGGATAAGGACGGAGTGCAGCCTTCTTCCTCCATATAAGAGAGAAATTCTTCCTGTTCCTCCGGCGTCAGGTAGCTCAACTCCACAGCGGGGGTGGTCTTGAGTCTGCCGTCGTCCACAAGCTGCATCAGGTCAGGGGTGAGTTTGTTCAGCCGGATAAAACGCTGAACTTGGTTTCTACTTTCTCCTGCTCCTTGTGCTACAACCTCATCGGCACGGAAATTTGTCCCAACTTGGGACAAATTATTTTTTGACGGTCTACCGGCTTTTCTTTTTACCGCCTCCAACTTCATTTCATACGCCTTGGCCTTTTCGCTCGGCAGAATATGCTCGCGCTGGCAGTTGGAATCCACCATCAAAATAATGGCGGTGTCATCGTCCATATCCCGCACAATGCAGGGCATAGTATCCACTCCGGCGCGCCGGCTGGCGTGGCAGCGGCGGTGTCCAGCTACAATTTCATATCCGCCGTCCCGTCGCGGGCGAACGATGGCAGGTGTCATCACGCCATATTCTTTGACGCTGTCCACCATCTTGTCCATTTCTTCATCGTCGCGCACCTGAAACGGATGCCCCTCAAAGGGGTGCAGCTCAGACAGCGGTAGAATCTGGATTTTCTCCAACTTGGCATCCTGCCGTTCTTCCTCAGTGGAAAACAAGTCATCTATCGAGGGCAGTCGGATGTTTTTCGCGAGATCTCTCACCCTTTTCCACCTCCTTTGCCAATGCTCTGTAAGCAGTACTCGCCGGGCATTGCTTACTATAACGAAGTACGCTCTCCGATTTAGTAAGGCTTTCACCGACTCTGGTGCAGCGCGGAACGATTGCCTGATAAATACGCGTGTGCGGACCATAGCTTGTGTGAATGGCTTTGATCATATCCCGTGTCATATTGGTACGATGGTCTGCTATGGTAATCAGGACACCGTCAATCTCCAGTTTAGGATTGATTTTCCTGCGAATTTTACGGATGGTGCCAATGATACTGGCAAGACCTTCGACATCAAGAATCAGCGGCTGTACGGGAATCAAAACTCTGTCTGCGGCTGCAAGAGAGGCGGTGACAAGGTTGCCGAGTTCCGGCATACAGTCAATCAGACAATAGTCGTATTGCCCTTGAAATGGTTCCAGCGCCCATTGCATTATGCATTCACGCATAAAGGTATTTGTCAAACTTCGCTGCAAATCAGAAAGTTGAATGTTGGCGGGAATGACATCTACTTTTTCATCGGTATGGATAACAACATCGGGCGGGTCTACCTCGTTGCAGGCAGCCTCAATCAGCTCTTTCAGGGACGCACCTTCGTTCCCCTGCGAACAGCCAAGGTATCGGCTCAGGCTGGCCTGCGGGTCGGCGTCCACCAGCAGAACTTTATAACCCATATCTGCCAATGCTACGCCCAAGTTTACAGCGGTCGTAGTTTTGCCCACACCGCCTTTTTGGTTGGCAATCGCTATTGTTTTCATACGCGCTCTCCTCGCTGTTTTTCAATCTTTGACTTGTACCAGATAAGGCTTTCGTTGTAGTCCTTACCTACGGCAGGCAACCGTTTTTCCACATTGAATCCGCGCTCGGCAAGGCGCCGGGCAACCGTATCGGCAAAGCGCAGCCCCGGCTCATCACGGTCAAAGCAGAGCACCACATTTTTCACCTGCGGATGCTGCTGCAAAAAGTAGTCGATGGGCAGATAGTTCAGCCCGCCCAGCGCCAGATAATGCACACTGCGCCACTTTCCAATGTCCGTATACTGCCGCAAGGTCGCGCCGGACATAGCATCAATCGGGGCTTCGTACAGCTCCACGGTATCGCAGTCCGGGTTTTCCGCTTGCATCAGAAATCCGTACTTCTTTTGGCTGCCGGTGACATCACCGCGGTAGGTACCTTGGCAGCCACGCTGAAAAGCAGAACGCGGAACGCCGCCTTCATCCTTGCCCACAAAAACGCAGTTGCGGTAGTTGCCGCGCGTGGTCTGGTACAGAATGCCGCTGCCCACGCAGTAGCGCAGGACCTTAGGGCTGATGCCACGGTGCATCAGGTAAGCAGCAACGGCTTCGGCGTTTCGATCCGGGGTAGGAAGTGTAAATGGACGAGGCTCGTGCGGCTTTACAGGCGCTGCCTTAGCCGGTTGAAAAGAAACAGCGACCGGTGCCATCTCGTTCAGCAGACGAACCGCTGATACAAAGTCCATGCCCTCCACCTTGGTCAGATAATCAATGGCGTTGTTGCCGCCTACATTATGCGAAAACCAGTGGAAGAATCCATTGGCAGGCGTGATGATCAGGCTATCGTGCGTCCGGGTGCAGTACTCGCGATCCGTTTTGCGCACAAGTTCGCCGGGGTGATAGGTTTCCAAATACTGCATCACGGTAATTCGGCGGGCAGCTTCGATATTTTTTTGATATTTCCCCATGGGGGTGACCTCCGTTTCTGTATGAAAAAAGCACCTTTCCTACAAAATAGGTAAGGTGCCAAGGATACGACCATTTGTTTTTAGCTGGCTATTTGTCACTTCAGCTGGCTGAAAGGGGGTGTGGGGGAAAACACAGACGGCACCCTATTTCCCGAAAAAAGGTATACTTCCCCCTTGGTGTACAGAAAAGGATTGACGCTGCGACAAAAACGCAGATTGCAAAGCCCCGCCGGATAGAGTATAATCGTTCTATAAGGTAAGGCAGGTGAGCATAATGCGATTTTTCCTGATGCAGCGCAATCATCAAGTGGCTGTTATTGAAATAGCGGAAAAGACCGGCGACATTATTGATGTGGCGGAGGTTCTTTCGGCGCAGAGGATTCCCCTTGGCGCAAAGCATAGCGATGGCAGCTTTGATGTTCTGTCCCTGCGCAAATGGTGGGCAGGGCGCGGTATCCCGGCAAGCCGTTCCGGGCTGGAGCACGCCTTGGAAACGCTGCATATTCCTTACGCCGAACTTCTGCTTGTCAAATGCAGCGGGCTGAGCCTTTCAGACCAGTATTGGGTCACGCCCTGCGATGCCCCACAGAACTGGCGCGATGTAAATTTCTACGAGAACGACTTTTCTGACGATGTGGGACGCGCTTTGTTTGGCGAGGGGGTTCTCTCGGCACAGCCAGATTTGTGTTCCCCCTGCAATACCTCAGACGGCTTTTTACAAAAGCGCTGGCGCATTGCGGACGGAAAACGAATCCTCTTAAAAGCAGGATCGGGCATTTACAAGCAGGAGCCTTACAACGAAAT
>ERZ809296.4353-NODE-4353-length-10925-cov-4.143330_pt1 | contig 10925 bp, 15 predicted proteins | sample MGYA00520511_ERZ809296 | MGnify/ENA primary metagenome ERZ809296 (study PRJEB31576, sample SAMEA3212662) | Homo sapiens | biome: human-gut; feature: human gut; material: fecal | place: Sweden | collected 2012 ... | reverse complement strand
CTTTTTTTCAACTTTTTTCTCAGTTGGGTGAAAGGATTTGGCGATCCTCCTTTCCTAGTTTGATCGGTCGGTGCGCTGTCAAGGGCCTGTTCTCCCCTCTCTACTACCTAAAAGACTCTTTTCGCCAAATCCTTTCACCCAACTGAGAAAAAAGTTGAAAAAAAGACCGACCTGTTAAAGGACGGTCTTTTGCAGCATACTATTACAGCGAGATCTTCCGTTGCAGCAGCAGCCGTTTGGTCAAAAACAGGACAGCGATGAGCAGGGACGGGAACAGATAACCCGCTGTCCGCCATGCACCTTGGGCGGTGACCAGCAGGTTATAGATGGCGTGGAAGCCGACACAGGCACCTAGGACGCCCACCGTGCCGGTCAGCGCCAGCCAGCGGCGGCGGAACAGATAGGAGATCGCAAAACCGGTAAAAATGCCGTACAGGATATGCAGCGCACCGGCGGAGATGCCACGGATGAGCAGGAAGGTGAAGTTCGCCGCCCCGTTCTCCACCAAGCAGCAGACATTCTCAAAGGTGGCGAACCCGACTGCGATGGAGATGGCCACGCCGGGCAGCTCCTTGGCCTCCGGCTCGAAGATGAGGAAGAAGATCAGCAGCGGCAGCAGCTTCATCACTTCCTCGCAGACCGGTGTGATCTCGATGGCGGTCACGGTGGCGCTGGTGCCATAGTAAACCATAAAAAAGCTGCTCACATAGGCGGACAGCAGGCAGATGCCCATGCCCAGGGTCATAAAGAGCGTGAACCGGCGTCCCCGTCCCTCGGTGAAAAACAGGGAGAGGATCAGGGGGATGGCCAGGCACAAGAACACATTTTCGATGTAGGTCATCCCATCGTCACCGCCTTCCAGCGCAGGGGGAGCAGCGCCACCAAGGATGTGGTGAGCGTTAAGTCCACGGCGAAATAGAGGTTGAAGTGGGTGAACTGGGTCATGGCGCCAGAAATGGGGTACAGCGCCACCTGCAAGGTGAGGGCGGTCAGCATACAGGCGTCCAACCACCGGCCATCTGCCTTCTCCCGCAAGTGGCATCCGCTCAGGTAGGCGTTCCCGCCCACGGTCAGGGCGAAGGGGACGCAGACCAGCCAGGAGGGGCCAAAGATGCGGATGACTAGAACGCTGACCCCCAAAACCAGGGCGTAAAGAGCCGCTGGCCACTGGAAGCCCATGGGCAGCTCCTCCGTCCGCACGATCTGGAGGGAGAGAAAGAACAGGTAGGCCGCCAGCCAGGAGATCTCCGAGACGTAGAAAACCTGGGGGACAGTGCCCATGATGGTCAGGTAGAGCACATAAAAGAGGGTGCCCATGGCGAAGCAGGCGTAGCCGAAGGCCAGGATGAGACAGCCCCGTTCCTTCCGCCGGAGGGACAGGATGGCGGCCGCCACGGCAGCGCCGAACAGCACCACCACCTGAAAGAGGTTGTCCACCAACTCAAAGCTCATGGTCATCCTCCTTTGGTTTGGTGCGCCTGCGCATCCGGTACAGCAGCACCGTCACGCACACCCCCAGCAAGAAGCACAACAGCCCCATGACGATGTAGCCCAGCGCCCCGTGGCTGCCTATCAGGCTGGCGGTACCGGCAGGGCTGTGGGAGACGGGACTGGACAGCCATTCCGGCATCCAGACGCCCAAGCCCACCACCAGCAGCAGGCACGCCGCCACGCAGACGCAGTCCCACACCCGCTGCTTCCGTCTCTGTTGTCCTCGTTTCAGCTCCGCCGTCCGCTTTCGGATCAGGTGAGTCCGTTCTTCAGTCGTCCGCATGGTCAAATCGCTCCCGTTCCAAAATCCCTTTTAAATTCTTTTTTCCCCGATGCACCAGGTTGGTCACCTGCTGCACGTTCTTCCCCATGACCGCCGCTGCGCTCTGATAGCTCATGTCCTCCCAATAGACCAGGTACAACGCCTCTCGGTACTCCGCTTTCAGCTGTTCCAGAGCGGCGTACAGCTGCCGCTCCCGCTCGCTGCGGAGCAATTCCGTGTCCGCCAGCCCATCGCTCTGTGGCTCAAAAGGCAGCTCCTCCAGGCGCAGAAAGGGGATGCGGTGCTTCTGTTTGTGGCGCAGAGCCAGGTTGCGGGCAGTCTTGTAGAGGTACGCCTTGAAGCTGCCTGTCCTGTGGATGGGACGAGCTTTGGCGAAGATCTGGGCGAAGGCTTCGATCATCAGATCCTCCGCCTCGTGGAGGTCTTTCAAATAGCCGTGGAGGTAGTACACCAACGGGTCGCCGTAACGCTCCACCAGCAGGTCGGCGGCCTGCTCCTGGCCGTCCAGATACTGCCGGTAGGCCATTTCATCTGAGATCACTTGACCGCCTCCTTCCTCACCAGCGCATACATATTACGTCTATTATACCGAACTGTCGCCGTTTTTCAAGGATTCCGGACACAAAACGGGGCACTGCCTGGTGGCAGCGCCCCGTTCTTTTCTTGCTTATCCCATTCCTGGTGAAACCTGTCTCCCATCACTGCTGGCTGGACGAGATGACCTTCACATCCCCAGCGCTGAACTTGGTCTCTCCCACCACGATGTCCGTGATCTTGGCCACGTCAGACGCCTTCAAGGCATTGTTCTTGGCCTTGACCACCACGCTGACGCTGTTGTCGCCGATAAAGGCCACGCAGTCAGTGTAGCCCTTGGCTGTGACCAGGCTCTCGATTTTGGACTCCTGCAAGGTGGCGGAGGCCATGGCAGTGATGCTCTTGGAGGCGGCGTCTACGGCGTCCTTGCTGGCCTTGGGGTCGTTCACTGTCTTTTGCAGGATGGACAGAGAGTTGTCCCGTGCCTCCTCCCGATTGACGCGGGCGGTGGCGAAGTAGTCATCCGAAGTGGTCTTGGCGTCCTTGTTCTTCTGGGCCGTCTTGTCCTCCGTCTTTGGGCTGGCAGCTGCGCTGCTGGAGGCACTACCCTCCTCTAAGCCCAGGGCGCCGTCCGAGTTCACCAGCGCCGCTTCGCCCAAATTCCGCTCCGACGTCACGTTGGCGGCGGCAGAGCCCATGCCGCTGACCGACTGCCCCTGGTCGTAGGACCAGTTCAGATACACCGCCACACAGACAAAGAGCACGATCGCGGCCACCACCGCATTGCGTTTCCACAGCTTCATGATTCATTTCCTCCTGATCGTTCGCAAATTGAAATTTGATCCGAGCCAAGCCCGGTCAACGCCTTCACCGCCTGGAGCAGGTCCAGCTTCACCTGGGGGTCGCCCCCACCGTTGCTGACCACCAGCGCCCCCAAAAAGGCCGGATACTGCTGGGCTACCTCCACCACATCCTCCTGGTTGGAGCCTCGTTTCACCACGACCACCTGGGTCTCTACCGAGCCGTCCTTGCTGGTCTGGTTCTCCGCCAGCTCCACCGAACCGGTGGTGGCCAGGGTGAGCACCACCTGGGTTCTCCCTGCCCCCTCCACCTGGGACAGGGTGTTGGCCAGCTTCTCCTCCAAACTCTCCAGGTCGTATGCATACTGCTGCCACTGCTCCGTTGCCGCTGGGGTGTTATTGTCCCCCGTCCCGCCGGCCGGCCAGAGCAGGAGCGCCAGTCCCACCAGCAGGAGCAGTGCCGTCCAGCGGTTCTTCTGGAAAAATTGGAGCACTGCCTTGCTATTCCATGTGAATCCTTTCATCCTGTTCCTTTCGTCTGGTATGTGATCTGTTCCTCCGTCAGTCCAAACCCGTCCTGGATGCACTGGGTCAGTTTTTGCCGCTGAGCATCGGTGAGGGTGCCCGTGACCGTCACGGCATCCGGCACAGGGATGCCGTCTCTGGTCTTGCAGGTGACTTGGACAGTCACCTCCACCCCCAGCTGCTGGGCTTGCGCTTGCAGGTACTGCTGGGTGCGCTGGCGCACCTGCTCCTTCAAGACGGTATTGCCCGCCTGAGCCACTTCCTCCTCTGAGGCGGTCAGGCTCTCACAGTAGTCCTGGAACCCCTGGAGGGTGCCGGTGATGTCCCACTGGACGATGGGGGTCACCACCGCCAGAAAAAGCAGCAGGCCGCCGCAGAACCGGCTGACCCTTTGGGTCTTTCCCTCCGGACTGAGGCTTTGGCAGAGGGACACCAGCAAGCCCACCGCCACCACGCCCAGGATCCAATTCCGCACACTGTCCATCATGTCATGGCCACCGAGATGGTGCCGATGAGGGAGAGGAGCACCAGCAGGGCGCAGCTGCCCAGCATCCCCAGCACCAGGCCGAAGGCGGCGCCGATCTGGTCGATGAGGTCAGAGATCGTGCCCTGGTACAGAACAGATGCCAGCATGGCCACCAGCTTGTAGACCAGATACTGTACCCCCAGGTAGAGGAAGGGCACCACGCAGAACCCCAGGATGACCAGGGTGCCGAAGATGCCGATGCCGCTGCGGATGGCGGAGGCGCCGGTGAGGACGGTCTCGGTGGCATCGGAGAGGATGCCGCCCACCACAGGCACCATGCTGGAGATGGCCATGCGAGTGGCTTTCAAAGCGGTGGCATCCGCTGCGCCGGCGGCAGCGCCGCTGAGGGTCAGGTAGCCGGTGAATACCAGCAAGATGGCGGTCATGACCCCCTTCACCCCCTTTTTCATAAACCCTGCGATAGCGGCGATGCCTTTACTGCCCAGGGCGGCGGTGGCCGCCGTGACGGCGATGTATAAGTAGACCAATGGAATGAGCACCCGATTGATGAGGGTGATGAGCAGGTCGGAAAAGAGCAGGGTGGCCGCCTGCCGCACTACTGCACCGGTGACCGAGCCGCAGGCGGCGGTGGCAGTGGCCATGGTGGGGATGAGCACCTTGGAGAAGGCGTCGATCTGGTCGATTGCTTCCCGTCCCAGCCCCAGCATGGACGCCGTGTCCGACACCGCCACCAGGGTGATGACAGTGACGCCGATGAGATCCGCTGTGCGGGTCATGGCGCTTTGGCCAGACTGAAACAGGGTGCTGCCCACGCCGCAGAACAACACCACCAGCAGCATAAATCCAGCACTGCGAAAGGCGCTGTGCAGCACTGCGTCCACCTGCTCGGACGCCTGGGATGCCAGCACCCCCAACCCCTTTTGCAGGTTGGTTCCCTCTTTCACCGAGAACGTCCCCTCCGCCGCGTCCTCTAAGGCGCTGGTGCCCATCTGCTCCCACAGCTGCCCTTCCAAATCCACTGCCTGGGTGGGCAGGACGCAGCTGGTCAGCGCTAGGGTCAGGGCGGCCAGCAGTATCATTGGTTTCCATCTCACAGTTACAGCAACTCCTCGATCAAGATCAGCACCGCCTGGATGACGGGAATGGAGGTGTACAGGGCGCAGATAGCCCCCGCCAGCTCCACCGTAGAAGCAATCCCCCCCTCCCCAGCGTCCTTGCAGATGTGGGCGGCCAGGTTGGTCACCACCTCAATGCCCAACACCTTCAGCATGGGGGTGAGCAGGGCATCGGAGATGCTGGCCTGTTGCGCCAGGCTCCGGAGGAGGCTCAAAATCTCCAACGCCGCCGAGCCCACCAGCACCAGGAGCAACACGGTGGTGGCAATGCTCAGCAAAAGAGCGATCTCTCCCGCCTCCCGCTTCAAGAACATAGCGATAAGGCCACCCAACAGCGCCGTAGCGGCCACAGGTATCATCTGCTCCATTTACAGATCAAAGAGGGTCTTGACCAACTCAAACAGGGCGCTGATCTGCTGGACGATCATCATTAGAACCACCACCAATCCCGCCAACGTCACCATGGTCGCCTGCTCCTCTCGCCCAGAACGGGTGAGAACTTGGTTGAGCACGGAGACTAGGATGCCGATGGCCGCTATCTTGAAAATCAAATTCACATCCATGTACGTTCTCCCACCAGCTCAGCAGGCCAGCACCAACACCAACAGGCCGCCTGCCACGCTCAATGTCATTGATAGTTGATTCCGCTTTCGTAGGGTCATCTCCCCTGTCTTCCACATTTCTTCCAGCCTTTCCCCTGTGTACCGGAGGGCACGGCACTGGGTGTCCGTGTCATAGCGTCCCAGCACGGTGCCCACCGTCCGGATGGCTTCTCGGGCGTTGGGGTTCAGCTGGAATGAGGTCTTGGTCAGCTGTTCCGCCCAAACGGTGTCAAAGGCGTGGGCATCCAACTGGCAGAGCGCCGCCTGACAGCCTCGGAAGAACTGCCCCACGGCACCGCCGGTCTGCCGGGACGCCTGTTCCAGCAGTTCTCCTAAATCCGGACTGCGACAGCGCAGCTCCCGTTCCATCCCGTAAAAGGCAGTGAAGAACTGCCTTAACTGGGCTTGCTCCAGCTGCCGTCTCCGGACGCACTGGACTCCCAACGCCACTGCGCCCACCAGCACGCAGGCCATCCCCAACCCCTTCAACATGGCAGCACCTCCACGGTGTACTGCCGCTTCCCCTGGGTGCGGGTGATGGTGACCACTGCCTGGAACAGTCGTTGCTCCAACAGGGTCTGATACAGTGGCCGCCGGCACAGCTCCGCCACTGACTGGCCGTGGGCGGTGGCCAGCACCGCCGTGCCGCAGTGGGCGATGACGGAGAGGGCGGCCACGTCCTCGGGGCTGGTCACCTCGTCCATGGCGATGACCTGGGGGTTCATGCTCCGCAGCAACAGGATGCCTGCCTCGCTCTTGCCACAGCCCTCTATCACGTCCACGGTGGCGCCTAGGTAAAACTGGGGAACCCCTTTGTGCAGGGCGGCGATCTCCCCCCGCTCATCCGCCACCCCCACCCGCAGGTGCCACCGGTCGCTGTAGATGCGGATGAGGTCCCGCAGGAGGGTGGTCTTGCCCATGCCTGGCGGGGCTAGGATGAGACAGCTGGCCTGGGTCAATCCCTGTTCATTCAGTAACTTTGCCACTGGTTCCGCCACGCCGGGGATGTCATGGGCGATGCGGATGGCAAGGGAGGACAGGCTCCGGAACTGCCGGATGCGTCCCCCCTGGGACAGGGCGGAGCCGGCCACCCCCAAACGGTTGCCCCCTGGCAGGGGCAGGTAACCTCGACAGAGGGGTTCCATGGCGTTGTGGAAGGAGGCGTGGGTGGCGATCTCGATCACGTCCTGCAATTCCCGCTGGGTCACCCACTGGGTGTCTGGCACCAACTGTTCCCGACCAGTCTCATCCACCACCCGCAGCCCCGACCCGGCACGCAGGCGCAGTTCTTCCGCCGTGGCCTGCTGGGTCACTGGGAGGGCGTGGAGCAGGTTGCGCAAGGTGGGTGGAAAGCACTGGGCGGCCAGCGCAAAGGGGGTATGGTGTTCTGCCATGGTTCTCGCCTCACAATCTTGCCACATCCTATGACGGCATGTCCGGTAGTATGCAAAGATTTCCCCAAATGCAAACGGTCGACCAGATGCAAAAAAGGCACGAGTGCGAAAACACTCGTGCCTTTGATTTCAAGATGTGGACTGTGCTGCGTCAGCGGGTCAAGCTCACACCGCAGCCCCCTTCTTGTTCTTCCGGAAGATGCCGCCGATGGCCATGATGACCGCAAAGACGATCAGATAGTAGACATTGGCGAACTTATGGCCGATGATGCAGGCGTAGACCATAAAGGCTGCGCCGCAGAAGGCCAGGATGGGGATGATAAACCGTCTGCCAATGTTCTCGTCCTTCGCCTTCTTCATCCACATGACAAAGATGGGCAGGTACATGGCATAGATGGTGACGATGGGGATCTCGGAGGAGTCAAAGACGAACTTGCCCACCAGGGGGGAGTTGGCCAGGTTGGCCAGGAAGAAGTACAGCCCCCAAGCGGCGCAGACGAACAAACCCAGGACAGCGGAGTTATTGGGCAGGTTGGTCGCCTTATCCACCTGACCGAACACATCGGGGCAAGGGCCTTCCTTTCGGGCGGCCACGGAGTACATACCACGGCAGCAGCCCAGCATGAGACCGTTCATGGTGCCCATGCAGGAGATGGCGATGAACAGGTTCAGGATATTGCCCAGGACGTTGCCGAAGATGTTGACAAAGGCCACGGTCGCACCGTTGTCGATCAGCTCCTGGTTGGTAGCGCCGCCGGCGACACCAACGTAATAGGCGATGTAGACGGCGATGATGATGATACCGCCGATGACCAAGGCACGAGGCAGGTTCTTTTTGGAATCCTTCAGCTCTGCGTTGATGGCGGTGGCGATGATCCAGCCCTCATAGGCGAAGGAGGTGGCGCAGACAGCGGCCAGCAAGGGATTGCCGGAGGCGGCGTCGCCTACATTTGCCATCGTCGTAAAGTTCGCAGCGGTCATCCCATTCATCAGGCCATAGATGATGCCGACCACTGCCATCAGAGCCAGCGGGATGAGCTTGATGACGGTGGTTGTGGTCTGGATCTTGCCTGCCAGCTTGGGGGACAGGGCGTTGATGGTGTAGGCGCAACAGAGGAAGAACATGGTCATGGCCATACATTCCGGGCCGATGATACAGCCACCCTCAGAGGCGGGGATGATCATGGTAAAATCCGGATTGACAGAGTTGATGAACACCAGGGTATATCGAGCACTGAGCCAAGCCAGGACCGAGGTCATGGAGGGGTAGTAGATGGTGGTCATGAACCAGCCCATATAGTAACCATATTTGGGGCCCACCAGGGCTTCGGCATAGTCCACCACGCCATTGACCTTCTCATACTTCTGCGCCATATTGGCGAAGGCCAGGATACAGACGATCATGATCAAACCGCCGATGGCCCAGGCAGCGATGCCCAAGGGCATATCGCCGTTGGTCTTTTGCAGGATGGTCTGCGCCTTGAAGAACACGCCGGAGCCGATGACGATGCCGACGACCAGGCATATGGCAGTAAATAAGCCATATTTCTTTTCTAGTTTGTTATCCATTTTTTCTCTCCCTAAACGATTTCAAGCGTTCTCCCTTTTCACAATAAAAGTACGCTTTAGAATAAGATGTCACTCTCGCTTTCCCGCATCGAGAGTGACAAGTCTGTTGTGTATCGTACCATATTTTTATAAAAGTTTCAACGGATTCAGACACTTTTCTTGTCAATTTCCATAACTTTTTTCGTTCAGAAAGTAGAATACAGTTCAATTTGACCTTTTTCTCTGCCGTTTACCGGTTCTTCCAATAATCCCGCATACTCATCCCCTGCTCATAGGTGGTTTCCTTCCCCAGGCAGTCCAGGGGCGTCCAGGCCATGGCATCCGCCTCTGACGCAAACTCCACCTCCGCATAGGAAAACACTCCGCCGTCCACAATGGAACACTCCAGCAGGTGTCCGTCCCGCAAACGATAGGCGTGATACTCCTTGTGGATGAGCGGCTTATCCAGCATACTGGCCAGTTCTTCAAACTGTGCCCGACTTAATTCCGTCTCCACTTCGTGGCGGGACAATTTTCCGATGCTCTTGACGCAGAGTTGGTACACTATCTCGCCGCCTGCCTCCACCCGCTTGCGGATGCGCAGCTCTACCAGCTCTGGAAGCGTGTCGATCCAAAATTTCCGTTCGATCTCCATAGGAAACAGTTCCTCCTTCGTTTTTCTCTCCTCTATTGTAAAATACCCGCCCATCCCCCGTCAACTCCCGAAAATTCCCCCTCGAAACACTGGTTTCAAATCCGTCATTTTTCCCTCGGACTCTTGTTACTATTTGTTACGATTGTCGTTAAATTTCGGAAATACTTCATCTTTTTTTTCGCTGCATTTTTCACAAATTTAAGCCTGTCCGCCCTGTTCTTTCTCGTTTTATTTGAAATACTTGACTTTTGAGCAGAGTTGCGGTATAATTCAATTGCAATAAGCGTTGCGGTTACAAAAATAACAATCGGTTACTACCGATTTTTTGATGTCTGCCGCCGATTTATTTTAGGAGGAATTTGATGAGTCATTTTCGAACCACAGCCCATAACCGACCGCTGAAAATCATGCTCCGCGTAGGCTTGGCAATGGTGTTGATTCTGGGTTTTGTCCTGCTGTTTGCCCGTATGGAAAAAGCAAAAACCGTCTACGAGATCACCCTGGACGACAACACCTACACTGTGGAGAGCGATTCCGAACAGATGGAGGATGTGTTCAATGAAGCTGGCCTGGAGCTGTCCGCCAGCGACTGCGTGGACGCAAAGGAAGATAAGCAGACCGACACGGTCCAGATTTCCGTCACTCACAAGCAGTATGTCACCGTCACCTGTGATGGTGCCTCTGTCTCCATTCTCACCGATGAAGGCGAGACCGTCGGTCAGGTTCTTGACCGCCTGAACATCGAGCTGGGAAAGCACGACCTGATTTCTAAGAAAGCCAGCGCTAAAGTAGAAAGCGGGGACTCTATCGTTATCAATCGGGTGAAAATCACCTACAAGAAGAAGACCGAGTCCATTCCCTACTCCAAGACCCGTCAGGCCAACTCCAACATGGCAAAGGGCACCGAAAGCGTGACCACTGCCGGTAAGAATGGTCAGACCGTCTACACCTACAAGCTCACGTCCATTGACGGTGCAAAGCCCACATCCAAGCTGGTCAAGACCAAGACCACCAAGCCGGTCACCCAGGTCACGTCCTATGGCACCCGTGTCCCCGCTCCTTCCCTCAGCGGTCTGAGCCAGTCCCGGGACTACATCACCAACATTGACGATGAAAAGGGCACCATCACCACCGTCTCCGGCAGCACCTATTCTGTCCGCAGAAAGCTCACCTGCTCTGCCACCGCGTACACCGCCCACGCCGGCGCTCGTACTGCCACCGGTCGAAGAGCGGCAGTTGGCGTTATCGCCGTTGATCCTCGGGTCATCCCCTACGGCAGCCGGATGTACATCCAGACCACCAATGGTTCCATGCTCTATGGCATCGCTGTGGCTGGCGACTGCGGCGGCGGCATCAAGGGCAACTCTATTGACCTGTACTTCAACACCTTGTCGCAGTGCTACTCCTTCGGACGCCGGATGTGTACCGTCTACGTCCTCGGATAAGGGTTTCGATAATCTAGATCGGAAGAGCACACGTCCTGAACTCCAG
>ERZ809296.4347-NODE-4347-length-10936-cov-4.439390_pt1 | contig 10936 bp, 7 predicted proteins | sample MGYA00520511_ERZ809296 | MGnify/ENA primary metagenome ERZ809296 (study PRJEB31576, sample SAMEA3212662) | Homo sapiens | biome: human-gut; feature: human gut; material: fecal | place: Sweden | collected 2012 ... | reverse complement strand
ACCGAGATCTACACTCTTTCCCTACACGACGCTCTTCCGATCTTTTCCACCTCCGGCCCGTCGATCTCTTCCGTATTGCAGATGATCATATGAACGTTGTTCTCTGCCGCAGCCTGCTTCATTCCCTTGATCAGGGCATCCCAGCGTTTGTCACCGGACTCCGGAAGAATCACCGCAATCCGGGGCTCTGCTACGTTCTGATCGAAAATCTTCCATACAAAGAATACTGCCAGCAGCAGCAAAAGAAACTCAATTATAAGAAATTTCATTCTGTTCTTTTTCATCCGCCCGGTCTCCTCTGTATGTATTTTTGTAATTCCAATGCTTCTGCGTTTTCCGGTGTATATGGGATTGCCGGAATACGGATCGTAACCCTTGTTCCTTCGTCCGGTTCGCTTTCTATGGAAAGTCCATATTCTTCGCCAAACATCAGCCGGATTCTGGAATGCACATTGATTACGCCCACGCCGGAACCGTGCTTCGGAACCTTGCTGTTATCCGTCAGAATATTTTCCAGGACTTCTTCCCGCATGCCCATCCCATTGTCTTCGATGGTGATCAGAATGTCCTCGTCTTTCTTTTTTCCGCTGACGATGATCATGCCGTCATCATCCTCATCCATATTTCCGACGCCATAATAGATGGCATTTTCCAGGATGGGCTGGATCACCAGCTTTACGATGCAGCAGTTTTCGATCTCTTCCTCGATTCGGAATTCTGTTTTAAACCGCTCTTTGTACCGGGCCAGCTGGATATTCATATAGCTTCTGCTGTGCTGCAGCTCATCCTTAATGGGAATGATGGTCTTACCGCGTGACAGGCTGACACGAAGCAATTTTGCCAGTTCAGAAATCATACGAACCGCTGCTTCATTTTCCTGGGCTTCCACCATCCACGTGATGGATTCCAGTGTATTATACAGAAAATGGGGGTTGATCTGGCTTTGCAGGGCATCCAGTTCACTTTTTCTTCGTTCATTTTGCTGCCGGATGATCTCGTCCATCAGTTTTTCGATCTGTTCATAGGACTTCTGCACAGAATGTCCCAGATGGCGGATCTCCGAGGAGCCGCCGATATAGATATCCGGTTTTCCTCCTGCCTCGTGGGCCTTGACGGAAGCATCCAGCTCCCGGATCGGTTTGGATATCTTCCGGGAAACCAGCTGGTTTCCCTCCAAAAGCATGACCATAAGAACCAGAACAGTAGCAAATACATAGTAACGGAAGTTCTTGTAGTTTGCCGCCTGCACACTCTCCGGCACAACACCGATCATTTTCCAGCCTGTATAGGCTACGCTGCCGACGATCACGGTCTCATTCTGACTGTTGGAATGGATCTCATAGGTTCCGTCCTCGTATTTTGCCGTTTCCAGACTGTTTTCTTCAAATAATCCACGGTTTAATTCCGTTCCCCGGGGATGATAGATCATCTCTCCGTCCTGACTGATCAGATAATAGTAGATTCCGCCGGAACAGTCATTGATCTGCTTCATCACGTCCCTGATCACAGAATATTTCATATCCAGTAAAAGAATACCGGTTTCCGGTGTCTCTCCCTTGTTGACATCTACATACCTGCTCAGGGAAACGACCCATTGGTACCGATAAGAGCCGTCCTCAAACAGCTCCTGGATATGCGGTGTGGAAAAGTGTATATTTTCAATGGCATCTTCCGCATTTTTATACCATTCCTGCGTCTGCACCTTCACATTTTTCTTTTCTGCCGCCACCGGCTCCGATGCAATCAGATTTCCTTTTGGGTCATACAAAGCCAGGCTCTGAATCTTATCGGAATTGGTCTCATAGAGCAGACTGAACTGCTCCGAGAATTCCCGGCTGGATATATCAAACTGCTGGACTACGTTGTAGTTTGCCCCGTTCAGGATCTGCCGGATATCCAGCAGATCTGCATTTAACCGGTCTACGGTAGCCTCCACGGTAGCTTCCGTGTTGTCTACCGCTGTTTTTTCCAGAGCCAGCTTGAATCGATGGTAAAGCAGCAATCCCATTACAATGATCGTAACCAGTGAAATCGCCATAAGGACAGACAGGATGATCGACTGTATGTTAAATACGATATTCTTCCGGGAATCCGGATTTCTTTTTCTATCTTTCATGTATTTTCCCTTTCACCTGTTCCCTCTTTTCTGCCTGATGTACTCTCGGAGTCTTTCTGTGCTTGCTCTTTCTGCTTTCCGTCTTTTTATTTTCCGGAAGCTCTGTATTTGGAAGGGGAAACACCGAATTTCTTTTTGAATACATAGCTGAAGTAGTTCGCATCCTGATATCCTACTTTTTCTGCGATCTTATAGCTTTTTTCATCGGTGTTCAGCACCATTTCTTCTGCCCTGTCCATTCGGTAATCGGTAAGATAGGAGACAAAGGACTGACCGGTCTCCTTTTTAAAGATGGACGAAAAGTAAGAATTGGACACCCCAAGATCTGCGCACACATCATCCAGCGAGAGCGCCGGTTCCATATATCTGTCTTTTACGATGTTCTGCGCATCGGTGATGATCCGTCTGGAGGTACTGTTTCTGGTACTTCTCAGTTTTTCGCTGATCGCCATAGACATATTGATGATCCAGTTTGTCATAGAGCTTTCATCCAGCTGAGTCACTCTTTCGTAAAGATTCTGTACATTTCCGGAAATTTCATTGAAATCCATGGAATTATTGGCACAAAATTTGAAAAAGCCGCTGACAATCTCCATGGTGGCCAGATTGTACTGGCTGATGGTGGCTGCATTCTTATGGAGCTTTTCTGTCTCTTTGATGGCTTCTTTCCGGATCTTTTCCTGATCCCCTACATGGATGGCACGAAACAGCTCCTGCATCTTTGTTTCTTCTAAGGGAACCGCCTTTTTTGACTCTTTGGGAACGATCTCTGCGATATTGATGGCTCGTTTCGTTCCGTACAGGACACGGTAGGATACCGCCTCTCTGGCTCCCTCGTAGGAAATACTGATATCGTACAGATTGTTGCAGACGGTTCCGACCCCTGCGGTAACCGCCGCCCCCATAATTCTCCATGCCCAGCGGCAGAACCGGTCACACTTGTCCGTCAATTGAGCTATCTCATCTTCTGAATGGAGTTCCATAATCAGAATGGTATTACCCATATAGATGAATTCCTGGCAATTACAGTTCTCCATCAGCCGCTGTTTGATCTCCCGTTCCACAGACATGGATAATAATAAGGGATTCATCCCATCCGGCACATCATTTTCCGAGGTATGAAAGATAATACAGCAAAACAAAGGTCCCTTCATATCCACCTGATAATCCAAAAGGAATCGTTCATAGTCCTCTTCTCTGACTCTTCCTTCAATCAGGGAAATGAAGAAATTGGACTGCAGCTTTGGTAATACCTCCTGGAAATAGTCTTCCAGTTTTTTTACATTTAACTTTTCTTCCCGTTCCCTGTCCAGTGTGGCTTTCAGCTTCATCAGGCTTTCTGACAGCTCGGTGGCGCTGATGGGTTTCAGCATATATTCCTTAATTTCCAGATGGACGGCCTCTTTTGCATATTCGAATTCATCAAAACCGGTGCAAAGCATAATGTAAATATTGGGATAGTCCTGGTTCAGCTTTCTTGCCAGCTCCAGTCCATCCATATAAGGCATCTTAATGTCCGTCAGCACCACATCAGGCTGAAGCTTTTCCACCAGCTCCAGAGCCTTCACGCCGTTGGTGGCACTTCCCACTACGTCAAATCCCAGATCATTCCAGCGGATCTTTTTTTTCATAACATCGATGACCTCTACTTCATCATCGACAAGAATCACTTTATATTGTTCCATCCTTATCCTCCTGTTTTGCGGAGCATATTATTGTTCCTTTATTATAGCAGAAGATTGCTCTCTGCTGAATGAATAGTTACAAAAATTTTGTAATTATTCAGAGCCCCATCTCGATTCCGCTTACGCTGCATCTCGATGTTGCTTCTCGCCATATGAAATTCCAGAAAAATAGCTCATTCATGTAAACATGATTCGCGATTTTTCTTCCATTTCGCATGGCTCTGAATAGTTACAAATTTTGCCAGAACAGAACAAAAGACCGCCCTGGTCATCCATCGGACGACCGGGCTGTCTTATATTCTATCTGTTTATGAAGATGTTGGAATCAAAAGTTTTTCTGACCCCTTTGATACCAGATTGCTACGTGCTTTGCACTCCTGGTATCTTTATGAATGTCTCATTATTTTTTCTGTACATATTTCAGACAGTCAAGTGTTACAGCTGCCAGAATAATGATACCTTCGAAGATGAACTGAAGGTTGGTATCAATACCCAGAATCGTCAGGGCATATGTCAGGGAGGTAAAGATCAGTACACCGGTTACAACTCCGGAGATCTTACCGATACCACCGGTAAAGGATACACCACCAACTACGCAGGCTGCGATGGCATCCATATCCCATCCCTGTCCGTAAGCTGCACTACCGGAACCAACCATACGGTTACATTCCAGCCAGGAACCGAAGCCATACAGGATACCTGCCAGCATAAATGCTCCCATTGTTACTTTAAATACAGAGATACCGGATACTGCTGCCGCTTCCGGGTTTCCACCTACCGCATACAGGTTTTTGCCAAACGTTGTTTTGTTCCAGATAAACCATACAATGGCAACTGCTGCAACAGCCCACAGAATGATGGTCGGGAATTTTCCGATCTGCGGAATGAAGATATTCGGGATGGCAGAATCAATCGCACCGAAGGATACACCCTTGGTCGCATAGGTAACCAGACCGAAGATGATCAGCATGTTCGCCATGGTAGAGATAAACGGATGCATTTTGAATCTCGCCATGAAGAATCCGGCAATCATGGCAAATGCTGTCGTAAGGATTACACACATTAACAGTGCAAACAGTGCTTTCGCTGTAGCAGGCATAGCGGAGAAGTCAAATACATGTCCGAATACGGCACCTGTATTGATTCCGTTATGCATGATGATGGTTGCTGTAACCATACCCATACCAACCATACGTCCTACGGAAAGGTCGGTACCTGTTAACAGGATCAGACCGGCAACACCAAGTGCAAGGAACATACGCGGGGATGCCTGCTGTAAGATATTCAGGATGTTGGTAACAGTCAGCAGCTGTGTATTTTTAACGATCGGTGTGATGATACACAGTGCGATGAAGATCAGAATGATTACGATATACAGACCGTTTTTGTACAGGAACTGAGATAAATCGAAGGTATATCTGTAATTTTCCAGTTTCTGTATTCTCTGCTGCGGGAATGTAAATTTGGAAGCCCGCAACAGGTCGATCAGGTGATATTTATGCATGAATGCTTCATGTCTTCTGTCCTTGATCTCCTGAAGCTTCGATTCGTGAGCCATCTGTGCATCAAACAATTTATTTTTGAGCACATATTTCTCAGCCTTAATCTCTTCTGCATCCTTCAGAGAAGCAACCTTTTTCTGATGCTCGCTCTTTAGATCTGCTTTGACCTTCTCATATCTGCTGTTTTCTTCTGCTTTTGCAGCTTTGCAGCTTTTGTTTACTACGTCGTAATAATCCTTTTTGTAATGCGCAGCCAGATAGCTTTCTGCCTCTGCGATCAGCTTTTTGATTTCTTCTTTGTTGTCTGCTTCTACTTTTTTTGCATTTTCCAGCTCTTTTTTGCTGTTTTCAATGATCTTATCTCTCTGTGTTGCGGATAAGTTCTTGTTTTCTTTTGCGATCGCGATCTGTTTTTTCAGATCGCTCACTTTGTCAAAGCCGTCTGCACGTAATGCATCGATTTTTTTCTGGATTTCTTCCACATATTCATCGATCGGCTTCAAAAGCTTTGCTTCTTCTTCCGACGAAATAATAACGCTGTTTTCTGCCATTTCCAATTTTCCTCCTGTTACAGGTATTTAGCACTGAGTCTCAATAATTCTTCCTGGTTTGTTTCTTTGGTATTTACGATTCCGGCCAGACGTCCGTTAGACATAACACCGATTCGGTTGGTAATACCAAGAATCTCCGGCATCTCAGAAGAAACAACGATGATTGTTTTTCCCTGTTTCGCCATATTGATAATCAGTTCATAGATTTCATATTTTGCTCCAACATCAATTCCTCGTGTCGGGTCATCCATCATGAATACGCTCGGTGAACGTTCCAGCCATTTACCAAAGATAACCTTCTGCTGATTACCACCGGAAAGGTTGGCGATCATATCATCCGGTCCCATACATTTTGTATGCATGATCTTGATTTCTTCAGCCGTTGCACGCACCATCTTGTCATGTGATAATGCGATTCCGCTCTTATAATGTTTCATATTCGCAATGGTAGTATTGAATGTAATATCGCCCTTCAGGAACAGACCATTGGCTTTTCTTTCCTCTGTAATCAGAGCAAATCCGTGATCCATGGCATCCTTCGGGGAGGAGAAGTTCAGTACCTTTCCGTCATATACGATATTTCCTTCTGCTCTTGTACGAATTCCGAAGATGGTCTCCAGAAGTTCGGTACGACCGGCACCGACCAGACCATAGAATCCGAAAATTTCTCCTTTTTTAATATCAAAAGAAATATTCTGCAGTTTCGGTGCATATTTTGTTGATATATTCTGTACGGAGAGAATCGTTTCTCCCGGTGTATTGTCTACAGGCGGAAATCTGTTGTCCAGAGAACGTCCAACCATGGCGGCGATCAGTTCGTTCATATCCGTTTCTTTACTTGGCTTGGTCATGACCAGGCTTCCGTCTCGCAATACGGATATTTCATCGCAGATTTCAAATATTTCATCCATTTTATGTGAAATGTAGATCAGGGCAATTCCCTGTGCCTTCAGCTGACGCATCATCTTAAAGAGCTTTTCAACCTCTGGTGCAGTCAGGGATGATGTAGGTTCATCCAGTACAATGACTTTTGAATGATAGGAAATCGCTTTTGCGATCTCACACATCTGCCTCTGAGATACAGACATTTTCTTCATTGGCTGCGTCAGATCAACTGTAATTCCCAGCTTTCTGAACAGGTCTGATGTTTCTTTTTTCATTCTTCCTTCGTCGATCACTCCAACGGAATTCTTTGGGTATCTTCCAAGGAACATGTTATCTACAACACTTCTTTCAAGACACTGGTTCAACTCCTGGTGTACCATTGCCACTCCGTTTTCCAGTGCATCCTTCGGACCGGAAAAATTCACTTCTTTTCCGTCCAGTACGATGGTTCCTTCATCTTTCTGATAGGTTCCAAAGAGGCATTTCATCATTGTCGATTTTCCGGCACCGTTTTCACCCATCAGTCCCATAATGGTTCCAGGTTTGACATTCATGCTGATATGTTTCAGAACCTTATTTCTACCGAACGATTTGCTCATGCCGTTAATCGATAAGATATATTTATTCTTATCTTCTGTCATAGCTGCGCTTCCTTTTCTTAGTAAAGAAGGGTATCATTGCTGACACCCCTCTATAATTTCATTCATTTACGGTAACGATTCAGAGACCTCATCTCAATTTCGCATGGCTCTGAATCGTTGCCATTTACACTTTTATTCTGTCTCTAAATTATTTGGAGAGAAGTGATGTATATGCTGCCGCATTATCGGTCTTAACCATGTTAATTGCAAAAGCATCATACTCGCTCGGGTTTCCAAGACGGTTTGTGATATTGGACTCTGTCTGTCCGTCTCCACCGATGTAATCTACCTTCAGGTTCAGCAGATCATCATATTTCTCCAGCAGAGGCTGATAGGTAGAGCTCAGGAAGTTATCCGATGCGTTGTAGATATTCAGCCATACTTTTTTGGATGGGCTCTTGCTTTCATCCAGCTGTTTTGCAACCTTGTCGTAAACTTTTGTAGAATCTGTGAAATCGTTGTAGTTATCGGCTGTTACAGCAATATTTAATGCGTAGTAAGATCTCTCTTCTTCGCTGTATCTGTAATCTTCACCCTCTGTCAGGCAGTTGCCGGCTTCATCTGCTGTACCGATACCGGTATTGATATCTACACCGTCCAGTGCGTTACGCAGAACTCTCAGTGTCAGGTAAGCCTGAACGTCTGCATGCTGAGAAATTGTTCCGCCATATCCTTCACCGATTGCTGCTACAGCATCGCTGTTTGCATCATAACCGAAGGTAGGAACTTTGTTGTCTTTTGCCCATGCATTGAACATTGACATTCCCATACCATCGTTGTTGGAAACTACAACATCGATCTGATCACCGAAGGAAGCTGTCCATGTTCCGATCGCGTTACCAGCTGTTGCAGCATCCCATGTTGCACCTGCTGAGTTTTTCATTTCCTGAGAAGCCAGCTCACGGATGGTATATGTTTTTCCGTCTACATCCAGAGTTGCATCCTGCACAACCTTTGCTTTTCCATCTACGTTTGTTCCGGCCGGTGTAGAATCTACTCCGCCGTCTGCATCTACACCTGTTCCAAGTGCGGAACGAACACCACGTGTACGAGCGATAGAATCGTTATGTCCGATATCACCGATTGCCAGAACATATCCGATTACGCCGTCACCGTTTCTGTCGATCGTGTCTGCGTTTTTCTTGATGTAATCCAGAACCATCTGTCCCTGCAGCTCAGCACCCTGATTTGCATCGAAACCTACATAATAAGTATTTCCGTTGAAGTTCAGAGCATCTTTGTCCAGTTCGCCGGTAGCACTGCTGGATGGCTGACGGTTGAACCAGCACAGAGGTTTGTCCTTGTTTTCTACGCTTCCGCCCGTTGATGCCGTAGAATCTGCTGTTTCTGTTTTCTGGGTAGAATCTTTAGACTCTGATGTGGATCCTCCACAACCAGCCATGGATACTGCCATAGCTACTGCCATAATTGCTGCTAATGCTTTTCTTTTCATTTTTATTCCTCCCGTTTGGTGATTTTGCTAGATTCGCTTCGTTCCTAGCTGATGAATTCATTATAATCACAAGAGGCCTGAAAAAAAATAGAATATTTTTGGATTAGTTATTGAAATTTTTGGTTGTTTCTTGTCGTAATTCCCCAAAACTCCAAGAATCATGCAAAAAAGCAGTCCCACAGAGCGCAAATTACTGCATGACAGATTTTTGTCGTACCTCGGGTACGCCTTCCCATCTGTTTCCTGTAGTTTGCGTTCTGCAGCACTGCTTTTTTTGTATTATTTCTTACTTATGCTTTAAGCGGGGTAAGAGCTCTAAAATCCTCTTGCAGGCGAGACTGCATCAGCTTTCTGACGTTTTAGCATCTTTATATTTTCGCATCAGAATCATATAGCTTATGATCAGTAAAACAGCTGCACTGCTCCATGCACAGATCTCGGCATAGTATATTCCCTCTTCGCCGATCCATTTCGGCAACAGCAGCGCAACGCTGACACGCATCACAAATTCCGCAATGCCGCTGGCAAGCGGAATCAAAGTATTGCCCAGCCCCTGGATCGCGGAACGATACACATGCAGCAAATACAGTATCCACAAAAAGACAGCCATGATAAACAAATACTTATATGCAATATCTAACACCTGTCTGATCTGCTCCGGTTCACCGGATACAAACAGAGACAATATATTACGTCCAATCAGCACCATCATACCGGAAATGAAAACAGAAGTGAGTACTGCCATATACGTACCGCTGCGCACACCTTTTCGGATTCTCTGATATTTCTTTGCGCCAAGATTCTGCCCTACATACGTTGTAATCGCATATCCATAGGAAACGGCTGCCATCTCCAAAATTCCATACAGCTTGTTCGTTGCCGTAAATCCGGCTACAAACAGAAAGCCAAAGCCATTGATCACATACTGCACCGTAAGTCCTCCCACAGAAATGATCACGTTCTGTATGGCAAGAGGAGTACCCAGCTTCAAAAGCCGCAGACTCATAGACGGCTGCCTGTAAAAATCCTCCTTTTCCAGTCGGATATCCCTGATTTTCCGTAATACAAGCAGACAGTACAAGGCTGAAAATCCCTGTGCAATAACAGTCGCCACGGCTGCTCCGGCTACGCCCCAGCCAAAAACTGCCACAAACAGCAGGTCAAGTCCCACATTGATCACTGCTGCCACTGTCATTGCAATCAGTGGAGATCTGCTGTTTCCAAGTGCCCTCAGGATCGCCGCAAAGATATTATAGGCAGCTATAATCGGGACTCCCGCAAAAATCAGCCGCAAATATAGCATCGTCAGATCAATAACATTATCCGGTGTCTGCAAAAATAAAAGAACGTGATAAACTGCTCCTTCACTTACCGCGAGTACAATCACAGACAGTAATGCTGTCATAATATAGCTTTTCGCCACCGCACATTTCAGATTTTCCTTTTCCCCTGCTCCATAGTACTGCGATACAAGAATCGAAAAGCCCTGTGTGATACCTGTCATGATGCCCAGCACCAGCCAGACCAGCCAGTCTCCGGCGCCTACTGCCGCCAACGCTTCTACTCCTACCACCCGGCCAACAATCATGGTGTCCGCCATCGTATAAAACTGCTGGAAAATATTTCCGAGCATCAATGGTATGGCAAACGTTATGATCAGTTTTCCGGGGGATCCCGCAGTCATATTCTTTTCATTTGTTCCCATAAGATTAAGAATCTCCTTTTCTCTCTTTCTCCTCCTGCCCGCTATTTTACATGGGACCCTTGCAAAACACAATTCTATTTTTTCACAAAGTTTTTCCGATATTTTTGGTGGCTATTACTTTCTTTTTCCGAAGAGAAGCCAGAGCGTGTCTGAAAAATCATTTCCGCAATCAGGAAGAATCAACCGATTGTATCGTAATGCACAGGAGGCAGCGCTATGAGAGAGGTAAAAAGAGATTTTCCTTGGTTTTCCATTACAGAGTATGAAAAAGAAGCAGCGTATTTGAGACGCAGACTTGACACTCCCCACAGCTAAAGCAGGGGGATTCTTGTTTCTTCCACCGCTGCATTGACGAATACCTTACGGTACTGCAATGTCTTACACAGTGTCCACAAGCT
>ERZ809296.4346-NODE-4346-length-10940-cov-2.727239_pt1 | contig 10940 bp, 9 predicted proteins | sample MGYA00520511_ERZ809296 | MGnify/ENA primary metagenome ERZ809296 (study PRJEB31576, sample SAMEA3212662) | Homo sapiens | biome: human-gut; feature: human gut; material: fecal | place: Sweden | collected 2012 ... | reverse complement strand
TACGGTGGTGTGAGAGGTCGGGAAAATTCATTTAATTTTCCCTCCTACTCGATTGGAAAGGAAAAAGGATGTATCAGCGGATAAAGTTCTCCGGCAGATATGCGTTTACGTTAAGCGGTCCATGACGCAGAAAAATCCTCCGCAGAGATGGCTGTGCGGCGGAAGAAAAAGAGGATCGGTATTGAAATATGAGGGAAGTATGGTACAATGTCTGGAGGATTCACAGAGATGACACAAAGCTGTGATATACTGGTCAGGCATGATCGAATTTTAAATATGGAAGGATGAAAAAAATATGAGACAGAAAAAGATCGTATCGGGAGCCGTGGTGATGGCTCTGGGACTGATGTTGGCAGGCTGTTCCGGAGGAAAGGCTTCTTTTTCGGAGGCTCCCCAGACGGAATTTAAGGAACTGCGGGACGAGTCTTTCGTAGCGGATATGACCGGAGCGGAGATCCCGGTCCTGGCTCTGGAAAAGCCCATTGACTTCTGTTACAGCAGCCCGGAGGCGGAAATGCTGTTTAAGATGGAGGACGGTGTCTGGCAGGACGCCACAGATAAGGAGATCCCCATTGACCAGGAGTGGTTCCAGGCCATGGCGGATGTATTTTTAAATCTTCGTGCCGTATCAGAGGTGGAGAACGCAGGGGATTTGGACCAGTACGGTCTGGATGACGCGGATCACTCCGTTTATATCACAGACGGAGAAAAGGGAGAAAAATATCTTTTCATTGGCGATGCAGATCCGGACGGAAACTATTATATGACCATTGAGGGAAGTGAAAATATATACACCATAAAGCCAGAGGCTCTGGATGCCCTGGTCTTTGATTATGACAGCCTGGTGGTCCGGGACAGCCTGGATCTTACGGCTTCGGCCGGAGATCTTATAAAGGCCGTGACTGTCGTAGATGGAAAGACCGTTTCCTATAAGACGGCGGATACAGAGGCCATGACCCGGATCGCGGCTGGAATGACAGCCTTAAAGCCCCAGGAGTTCGCCTCCTTCCATGCAACCGGGCCGGAGCTGACCTCCGCGGGTCTTACAGAAGATCAGAGGATGACGCTGGATGTGGAATTTTCCAACGGCGGGAACACAGAGTCCCTGACGGTCTATGTGGGGAATTTCGTGGATGTTATGGGTGAAAAACGGTATCTCCAGATGGAAGGCTCCAATATGATCGCCATTGTGGACGCCGCTGTCATCGGAGATCTTCTGAACCTGACTGAGGAGCAGAACTCCATACAGAATACGAAATAAAAAGCGAAAGAAAAAAGAGCCGCAGGCTCTGGCGGAGAGGATATCTCCAGGCCAGGCCTGCGGCTTTTATGAATACCTGCGTGCAGCAGAATGGCTCCAGGAGCCGGAAGAAGGCTTACACGCCGCCAAACTGGAAGATAATACCAATGACAGCGGATGCGGCGATGAAAACCACCGGATGAAGCCCCTTGGTCTTTTTGCAGACAGCGGTAAAATAGTAAAGCACTGCCAGAAGGACCAGGTTGGGAATGCTCACCAGATCCAGGATATTCCCGGACGCCGCATAAGCGTCTTTATGGAACATGATCAGCGCGAATACGGAAAATCCGGCGGCGGCGATGAGACCGGTGGATGCCGGACGCAGACCGTAAAAAGCGTGCTGGACGTATTTATTATCCTTGAAGGCCTTTAAAAAGCCTGCGATGATCAGGATAATGATGATGGACGGAGTGATGAGTCCCAGGGTGGCGATCACGGAACCAGGAATACCGGCTGTGGTAAAGCCCACATAGGTAGCCATATTGACGCCGATGGGGCCGGGGGTGGACTCGGAGATGGCCACCATGTCGGCAAGCTGTCCGTATGTAAACCAGCCGGTCTTGTCGGAAATATCGTAGAGGAAGGGAAGCGTAGCCATTCCTCCGCCGATGGCGAAAAGCCCGGCCTTGAAAAATTCAAAAAAAAGCTGTAAATAGATCATCATTTTGCCTGTACCTCCTTATTCTTTAAAAGGATGCCAGCCACAGCGGCCAGGATCACGAACAGGATCGGAGACAGGTTAAAGAACGCGGATCCGGCAAAGACAACAAGAAAAACTGCCAGGGTCGGCTTGTCAATGACGGATTTTTTCCAGAGCTTTACCACTGCATTGAAGATCAGGACGCAGACGCAGACGCGGATGCCGGCGAAGGCGTTCTGGACGATGGCCAGATCGGAAAAGTTCTGGATAAAGGCGGCAATGATCGTGATGATGATCAGGGACGGGAATACAACGCCCAGGGTGGCGATGATGCCTCCGGCGATACCAGCGGTCTTCTGACCTACAAAGGTGGCCGTATTCACCGCAATGATGCCCGGTGTACACTGTCCGATGGCGTAGTAGTCCATCAGCTCCTCCTCCGAAGCCCAGCCGCGCTTTTCCACGACTTCCTTCTGGAGCATCGGGAGCATGGCGTAGCCGCCGCCAAAGGTCAGGCCGCCGATGCGGGCAAAGGTAAGGAAGAGGTCAAGAAGTTTGTTCATAGTAACTCTCCTTTTTTGTTAAAAATAAGACCAAGTATTAATATAACAGAAAAAGGAAAAAAATCAATATACAAATCCTTATCCATTCCATAAAGGAAGCCGTCCATGCAGACGCCCGGCGCTTCCTGTCCGCTGCAGCAGGCAAAAAGATGCGCGGCTGGGCGGATACAATAAATCGAACATGGATTCGCTAAAAGCCTTGCAAAATCTCTCCGGGTGAGTGTATAATGGGTGGGACTATGTTTTATGGATCACAGGAAACGGCGCGGGATATGACGGCCGTGCCATAAGAATTTTGGAGGTATTTCATGGCGAAAGTACAGTATAATGCTGACAGTATCACAGTTTTAGAGGGCCTGGAAGCCGTCAGGAAGCGGCCTGGCATGTATATTGGAAGCGTTGGCACAAAAGGCTTAAACCATTTAATATATGAGATCGTAGACAACGCAGTGGACGAACACCTGGCGGGATACTGTACGGAGGTCCTGGTGGCTCTGGAGGCCGACGGCTCCTGTACCGTAAGGGACAACGGCCGCGGAATCCCGGTGGGTTTACATAAAAAAGGCGTTTCCGCCGAGCGCGTGGTGCTTTCCACGCTCCATGCGGGAGGTAAATTTGATAATGATTCCTATAAGACCAGCGGCGGTCTCCACGGGGTGGGCTCATCGGTGGTGAACGCGCTGTCGGAGCGGCTGTCCATTAAGGTATACAGGGACGGATATATCCATTTTGACGCATACGAAAAGGGGATCCCCACAGTGGAGTTAAAGGACGGACTTCTGCCTGTCCTGGGCCGCACAAAGGAAACGGGAACGGAGATCAACTTTCTCCCGGATCCCGCGATCTTTGAAAAAACGCGCTTCAAGGCCGACTGGCTCAAAAGCCGTCTCCATGAATCGGCCTATTTAAATCCCTGTCTGACGATCCGCTATGAAAACCGCCGCCCAGGCGAGGAGGAAAGCCTGATATTTTCTGAGCCCGACGGCATCGTGGCTTATGTAAGGGAGCTGAACGGCGGGAAAGAAGCGGTCCATGAGCCGGTATATTTTAAGGGAACCGTTGAAAATATCGAGGTAGAGGCGGCCTTCCAGTTCGTGGACGCCTTTGAAGAGAACGTTCTGGGCTTCTGCAACAACATCTTCACCCAGGAAGGCGGCACCCACCTGGTGGGCTTTAAGACCCGGTTTACGAACCTGATCAATACATACGCAAGGGAGCTGGGGATCCTTAAGGAAAAGGACACAAACTTCACCGGGGCCGATACCAGGAATGGAATGACGGCAGTGGTGGCAGTGAAGCACCCGGATCCCATCTTCGAGGGCCAGACAAAGACGAAGCTGGCCAGCGCAGACGCTACAAAGGCCGTATTTTCCATCTGCGGCGAGGAGCTGCAGCTTTTCTTCGACCGGAATCTGGAGGTTCTGAAATCCATCATTGCCTGCGCGGAAAAATCGGCAAAGATCCGGAAGGCAGAGGAAAAGGCCAGGACCAATATGCTGTCAAAATCCAGGTTTTCCTTTGACAGCAACGGCAAGCTGGCCAACTGTGAGAGCCGGGATCCGTCCAGATGCGAGATCTTCATCGTCGAGGGAGATTCTGCCGGAGGATCGGCAAAAATGGGCCGGAACCGCCAGTACCAGGCGATCCTGCCCATCCGGGGAAAGATCTTAAACGTGGAAAAGGCTTCTATGGATAAAGTCCTTGCCAATGCGGAGATCAAGACCATGATCAACGCTTTTGGCTGCGGTTTTTCCGAGGGATACGGCAACGATTTTGACATCACCAAATTAAAATATGATAAGATCGTTCTGATGACCGATGCGGATGTGGACGGAAGCCATATCGATACGCTTCTGCTTACCTTCCTGTATCGGTTCATGCCGGAGCTGATCTACGACGGCCACGTTTATATCGCCATGCCGCCTCTTTATAAGGTGGTCCCAAAACGGGGTGAGGAGCGGTATCTCTATGACGATAAGGCCCTGGAGGAATATAAAAGGACCCATTCCGGAGATTTTACCCTCCAGCGGTACAAGGGCCTCGGTGAAATGGATGCGGACCAGCTCTGGGAGACGACCTTAAACCCGGAGAACCGGGTGCTCAAGCGGGTGGAGATCGAGGATGCCCGGATGGCCAGCGAGGTGACAGAGCTTTTAATGGGAAGCGACGTTCCTCCCAGGAAAAAATTCATCTACGACCACGCCGATGAGGCGGAGATCGACGCCTAAAGGGCAGGGCAGAACGGCCTGAGGGACCGGAAGGAACAGACGGTCCCATGCGGAGAAATGGAAAACAGGAAAGAAGGAGAGCCTGACAATGGCTGAAAAAATATTAAGGACTGAATATTCCGAGGAGATGCAGAAAAGCTACCTGGATTATTCCATGAGCGTCATCACTGCCAGGGCCATCCCCGACGCCAGGGACGGCTTAAAGCCGGTGCAGCGGCGCGTGCTTTACGACATGAGCGAGCTCCATCTGGATCACGATAAGCCCCACCGGAAATCGGCGCGTATCGTGGGAGACACCATGGGTAAATACCACCCCCACGGCGACAGCTCCATCTATGAGACTTTGGTAGTCATGTCACAGGATTTTAAAAAGGGAATGGCCCTGGTGGACGGCCATGGAAATTTTGGCTCCATCGAGGGAGACGGGGCCGCCGCCATGCGTTATACGGAAGCCCGGCTGAAAAAATTTGCAGAGGAAGTTTATTTAAAGGATCTGGACAAAACCGTGGACTTCGTCTCCAACTATGACGAGACAGAAAAGGAGCCGGAGGTGCTGCCAGTACGGGTCCCCAACCTTCTGATCAACGGCGCCGAGGGCATCGCCGTGGGCATGAGCACCAGCATCCCGCCCCACAACCTGGGAGAGGTAGCCGATGCGGTGAAGGCCTACATAGACAACCGGCTGATGACGGTAGAGGATCTGATGGAGTATCTTCCCGGACCAGACTTCCCCACCGGCGGCATCATCGCCAACAAAAAGGATCTCCTTTCCATTTATGAGACGGGGACGGGAAAGATCCGCCTCCGCGGAAAGGTGGAGGTGGAGCTGGGCCGCAGGAAGGCGGACCGGGATAAGCTGGTGATCACCGAGATCCCTTATACCATGATCGGCGCCGGGATCAATAAGTTCCTGTCAGATGTGGCGGAGCTGGTGGAGAGCCGGAAACTGCCGGATGTGGTGGATATCTCCAACCAGTCCAGCAAAGAGGGAATCCACATCGTCCTGGAGCTTAAAAAAGACGCGGATGTCAATAAGATACGGAATATCTTATATAAGAAGACGAAGCTGGAGGATACTTACGGCGTCAACATGCTGGCCATCGATGACGGCCGGCCGGAGACCATGAACTTAAAGCAGATCCTGAACACGTTCCTGGAGTTCCAGTATAAGAACATGACAAAAAAATATAACGTTCTTCTGGAGAAGGAGCTGGAAAAAAAGGAGGTCCAGGAGGGCCTCATCGGGGCCTGCGACGTGATCGATGTGATCATCGCCATCCTCCGGGGTTCCAGGAACTTAAAGGATGCCAAAGAATGCCTGATGACAGGGAATACCGCCAATATTAAATTCCGCTCCCCGGGCTTTGAGGAGGATGCGAAAAAGCTCTGCTTTACAGAGCGCCAGGCGTCCGCGATCCTGGAAATGCGGCTTTATAAGCTCATCGGCCTGGAGATCCTGGCTTTACAGAAGGCGTATAAGGAAACCTTAAAAAGGATCCGGGAATACCGCCATATCCTGTCCAGCCAGAAAAACATGGATGCGGTCATCAAGGAGGATCTGGACCGGATCCGGGAGGAGTTCTCTGTGGAGCGGAGGACCGTGATCGAGGACGGGGAAGAGATCGTATTCCAGGAGGAAAAGGAGGCGGCACGGGAAATGATCTTTGCCATGGACCGGTTCGGCTACTGCAAGCTTCTGGAAAAAGCCGTTTATGAGAGGAATCCGGAGACCGTCCAGGCGGAGCATGTGGAAACAGTTCCCGTTATGACCGATGACAGGATCTGCTTCTTTACAGACACCGGATCCATGTATCAGGTGAAGGCTGCCGACGTACCGGCGGGAAAACTGAAGGATAAGGGAGTGCCCCTGGATAATATCAGCAGATTCGAGGGCGCGAAGGAGCGGATCCTTCTGACCATGCCCGCGTCAGAGCTTCCTGGAAAGAAGCTTCTGTTTGCCACAAGGGCAGCTATGCTTAAGATCGTTCCGGGCGGGGAGTTCCTCACGGCCAACCGCATGGTAGCCGCCACAAAGCTTTCTGAGGGCGACCAGGCGGCAGAGATCCGGATCCTTTCCGGGGAAACAGAGATCGTATTACAGACAAAGGAGGGCATGTTCCTCCGGTTCATGATAAACGAGATCCCGGAGCTTAAAAAGAACAGCCGCGGCGTCCGGGGCATGAAGCTGGAAGGCGGCGACAGCCTTGAACACATTTATTTTCCGGAAAACGAGCCGCTGGCAGTCTATAAAGAAAAAGAAGTCCATTTAAACCGCCTTAAAATGGCGAAACGGGACGGCAAAGGAACAAAAACAAGGGTATAATCATCAAAGGAGGACCATTGATATGGCAAACAATATTCCAACCCCTCACATTTCAGCAAAAGAAGGCGAGATCGCACCGTCCATCCTGCTTCCGGGAGACCCGCTGCGGGCAAAATACATTGCAGAAAACTTCCTGGCAGGAGCAAAGCAGTTCAATTCTACCAGAAACATGTTCGGGTACACCGGCTTTTACCGGGATAAGCCCATTTCCGTCATGGGAACCGGCATGGGCTGCGCGTCCATGGGCATCTATTCCCACGAGCTGATGAATTTCTATGGTGTAAAGAAGCTGGTGCGTGTGGGCACTGCCGGAGCCATGCAGAAGACCACCCATATCCGGGATCTGGTGCTGGCCATGGGCGCATGCACAGGCACCGGTTATGTAAAGGAGCTGGGGCTTCCAGACGGCTATTCCTGCATCGCTGACTTCGGACTTCTCATCAAGGCAGCCCTGGAGGCTGAACAGCGGGGCCTCTCCTACCATGTGGGCAATGTACTGACCTCTGACGTCTTCTATGCACCGGAAAAGGCAAAGAAAGAAGGCGTGGGCTATGAGGATGTGGGAGTCCTGGCTGCGGAAATGGAAACGGCGGCCCTTTACGCCAACGCCGCGCTGGCAGGAGCCCAGGCGCTTTCCATTCTGACCATTTCAGACTCCCTGATCACTGGAGAGTCCACCACGGCCGAGGAACGCCAGAATTCCTTTATGGATATGGTACAGGTGGCCCTGGAGATCCTGTAAGCATCTTAGATCTTTCACCTGTCCGTATCAGGGCAGGAGACAATAAAAACAACGAGGAGAAACAATGATGGAAAAGAAACTGAGAGTCGGCATCCTGGGAGCCACCGGAATGGTGGGCCAGAGATTTATTTCCCTTCTGGAGGACCATCCCTGGTTCCAGGTAGTGACGGTGGCAGCCAGCGCCCGTTCTGCTGGAAAAACGTATGAGGAGGCGGTGGGAGACCGCTGGAAAATGACATCACCCATGCCGGAGGCGGTGAAAAAGCTGGTGGTCATGAACGTGGCTGAGGTGGAGAAGGTGGCTTCCACCGTGGACTTCGTGTTCAGCGCCGTGGATATGACAAAGGACGAGATCCGGGCCATCGAGGAGGCATATGCCAAAACGGAAACTCCCGTGGTATCCAACAACAGCGCCCACCGCTGGACGCCGGATGTGCCCATGGTGATCCCGGAGATCAACCCGGAGCATTTTGCAGTGATCCCCTTCCAGAGAAAACGCCTGGGAACGACCCGGGGCTTTGTGGCCGTGAAGCCCAACTGCTCCATCCAGAGCTATACCCCGGCCCTGACTGCCTGGAAGGAATTTGAGCCCTATGAGGTAGTGGCCACCACATACCAGGCCATCTCCGGCGCTGGAAAGACCTTTAAGGACTGGCCGGAAATGGCGGAGAACATCATCCCCTACATTGGCGGAGAGGAAGAGAAGAGCGAGCAGGAGCCCTTACGGATCTGGGGGACCCTGGAAGGCGGCGTGATCGTAAAGGCAAAGGAGCCGGTGATCACCTGCCAGTGTATCCGCGTTCCGGTCCTCAATGGCCATACGGCGGCTGTTTTCGTGAAATTCCGGAAAAAGCCGTCAAAAGAACAGCTGATCGAAAAGCTGGTGAGCTTTAAGGGACTTCCCCAGGAATTAAACCTTCCCAGCGCACCGGAGCAGTTCATCCAGTATATGGAGGAGGACAATCGTCCCCAGGTGACTCTGGATGTGGACTTTGGAAAGGGAATGGGCGTATCCATCGGACGCCTCAGGGAGGATACGGTCTATGACTGGAAATTCGTGGGCCTGTCCCATAACACCGTAAGAGGAGCTGCCGGCGGGGCTGTGCTCTGCGCAGAGCTTCTGACGGAGCAGGGCTACATCACACACAAGTAAGTCAGGGAGGTTATCATGGCAGTAAAAAAAGAGCATTTTGGACGTATGGCCGACGGAAGAGAGATCAGTCTTTACACCATAGACAATGGCACCGTATCCGCTTCCTTCACCGATCTGGGCGCTGTCTGGGTAAGCATGATGGTACCGGACAGGAACGGGGAGCTGGCAGATGTGCTGCTGGGCTACGACGATGCAGAGGGGTATCTGGTCAATGGCCCCCATTTCGGCTCCATCGTGGGCCGGATCGCCAACCGCACCGGCGGCGCTTCCTTTACTTTAAACGGAACTTCCTATGTCCTGGGAAAAAATAAGGGAGAGAACAACCTCCACAGCGGTCCCGATTATTATGACCGGAGACTGTGGGCCGCCCGGGAAGCGGGAGAGGATTCCGTGGTATTCCTTCTGGACAGTCCCGACGGCGACCAGGGATTTCCCGGAGAGCTGAAGATCTCCGTAAAATACACTCTGACAAAGGAAAATGCTGTGGATATCCTTTATGCGGTCACCAGTGACAGGGATACTCCGGTGAACATGACAAACCACGCCTATTTTAATCTGGGCGGCCATGATTCCGGCTCTGTGTCAGATACCCGCGTCCAGATCCTGGCAGATTCCTTTACGCCCACGGATGCGGATTCCATCCCCACCGGAGAGATCTTGGCAGTAGAGGGAACGCCCATGGACTTCCGGACACCGAAGACCATCGGAACAGACATTGGCTCTGATTATATCCAGATCGTCCAGGGGAAGGGCTTTGACCATAACTGGTGCTTAAACCATGCTCCGGGCGTCTGCGGACTGGCAGCCAGCGCGTATCATGAGGCCAGCGGCCGGGCCATGGATGTTTATACAGACCTTCCCGGCGTCCAGTTTTATACCGGCAACTGGCTGGGCGGAGAAAAAGGAAAGGGCGGCGTTTCCTATGAGGACCGGGACGCATTCTGCTTTGAGACACAGATGTATCCCGATTCCGTCAATCATCCCCAGTTCCCGTCGCCTGTGGTCAAGGCCGGGACCGCCCATGTGACCCGGACCAGCTACCGGTTCTATATAGGAAAATAGAGCCATGGAAGGAACAACAAGTAAAAACGCAAAGCTCCTGGCAACAGCCGGCTTCCTGTTCATTACCATGATCTGGGGCGGCTCCTTTGTGGTCATGAAAAACTCTGTGGACCTGGTGCCGCCGTCCTATCTTCTGGCGCTGCGGTTTACCCTGGCCGCCGCCTTCATGGCCCTGGCCTTTCCGGGACGGATGAAAAATCTGGACCGTGGATCTTTGACCTGCGGGCTCATTATGGGGATCTTCCTGACTCTGGCCTATCTGTTCCAGACCTATGGGATCAAATATACCACAGCCAGCAAGAATGCCTTTATCACGGCCCTTTATGTGGTCCTGGTGCCTTTTTTATACTGGAAGATCAGCAAAAAGCGGCCGGGCCTCAACCAGATCGCAGCCGGCCTTGTGGCGGTCATCGGTCTGGCTCTTCTGACCTTAAAGCATGAGTCCGGGATCAACCTGGGAGACGCGCTGACCTTCCTCTGCGGCGTCTGCTTTGCCGTTCACATGATCTGTACGGAGGAATATACAAAGCGGTGCGATCCCATCCTTTTAGCAACGGTCCAGGTGGCGGCTGTGGGCGTGTTCAACTGGCTTCTGGCTCCGTTTTTAGACGGTCCCGGAGCCTTTGATCCGGCCATTCTGCTCCATAAAAGCCTGATCCTGGGACTTCTTTATCTGTCCCTCATCTGTACCACTGTGGGATTCCTGATCCAGACCGTGGGACAGAAATATCTCAGCGCCAATACGGTCTCCCTCCTTTTATCCCTGGAAGCCGTATTCGGGACCCTGTTTTCTGTGATCTTCCTGGGGGAGGTCCTGACAGGAAGGATGATCCTGGGCTGTGTGCTCATGTTCTCAGCCCTTTTACTGTCCGAGCTGCGTTTTACGGTCCCTGGAAAGGAGGTCCATGGGTAAATCCTTATTTATAGCA
>ERZ809296.4345-NODE-4345-length-10945-cov-3.273370_pt1 | contig 10945 bp, 9 predicted proteins | sample MGYA00520511_ERZ809296 | MGnify/ENA primary metagenome ERZ809296 (study PRJEB31576, sample SAMEA3212662) | Homo sapiens | biome: human-gut; feature: human gut; material: fecal | place: Sweden | collected 2012 ... | reverse complement strand
TATAATCTAACAATTTGTTTTTATGAACAATCATAATTATAATGAAAGTACAAATGAAATATGTTCGGCCGACATTTTCAAAAGGGAACTCAGTTATATTAACAGGATGAAAGGGGATTATAAATGTCTCAAACAACTATTACTCTGCTGTTTCTTGCATTTGCAGTCATCAGTTTTATTCTTGAAAAAATTCCACTGGGTCTGACTGCATCTATTTGTGCCATTGGTCTGACACTGACCGGAGTACTTGATTCACAGACGACTTTCGCACAGTATGTAAACAGCAACGTGATTCTCTGTGTTGGCATGTTTGTCGTAGGACAGGCACTGTTTGAAACAGGAATGGCAAATAAAATCGGAGGACTGGTTACTAAATTTGCCAAAACAGAAAAAATGTTAATTGTTGCGATTATGGTGATTGTAGGTATCATGTCCGGATTTTTATCCAATACCGGTACGGCAGCAGTCCTGATTCCGGTTGTCTGTGGAATCGCAGATGAGTCTGGTTATTCCAGAAGCCGCCTTCTGATGCCGCTGGTATTTGCAGCAGCACTTGGTGGAAATCTTTCCATTATTGGCGCACCGGGAAATCTCATGGGTGTGAATGCACTTCAGGAGATGGGATTGTCCACCAGCTTCTTTATGTATGCTCCGGTAGGAGTTCCGATGCTGATCCTTGGAATTCTTTACTTTGCTTTCATCGGATACCGTTTTCTTCCGGATGGAAAGAATGCAGTGACAGAGGAAGTAGGAGAGCAGAAAGATTTCAGTAATGTACCGAAGTGGAAACAGGAAGTATCTCTGATTGTATTGATTCTTGTAATTTTAGCAATGATCTTTGAAAAAGAGATCGGTATCAGTATTCAGGTATCAGCCTGCATCGGGGCAATCATACTGGTGTTAACCGGAGTTATCTCTGAAAAAGATGCATTGAAGTCCATTGACTTGAAAGTGGTTCTTCTGTTCGGTGGTTCTCTTGCTCTGGCAAAAGCACTGGATACGACAGGAGCAGGTGTCCTGGTTGCAGACAAGATTGTAGGCCTTCTGGGTGCAAATCCGAATCCGCTTATTCTGCTGTTGGTAATCTTCATTGTAACCTGTGTACTGACTAACTTCATGTCCAACACAGCAACGACGGCTCTGATGGTACCGATTGCTGTATCACTGGCAAACAGTCTGGGAGCGGATCCGCGAGCAGTTGTTATCGCAACCGTTATTGCAGGTTCCTGTGCATATGCGACTCCGATCGGCATGCCGGCGAACACTATGGTAGTAGGACTTGGCGGATATAAATTCAATGACTATGCAAAATCCGGATTACCACTGATTCTGGTATCCTTTGTAGTCTGCATGGTTCTCTTGCCGATCCTGTTCCCGTTCTATCCGTAAGCACGTTAATTTAATGATTCATAAATACCAGGAGGTAATAAAAATGACTAAGGAAAATGGAGTAAAACAGTTAACAGATATGGTAGCTGATTTCGTAGGCCATATCGGAAAAAAATTACCGGATGATGTAGTAAAGAAACTGGAGGAGCTTGGCTCTCAGGAAACTGCTGCACTTCCGAAGGTTCTCTATGAGACCATGACCAAGAACCAGGGTCTGGCTGTAGAGCTCAACAGACCGAGCTGCCAGGATACCGGTGTTCTCCAGTTCTGGCTGAAATGCGGAACCAATTTCCCGTACATCAACGAGCTGGAAGGACTTCTGAAAGAAGCTGTTGTTCAGGCTACTTTTGCAACTCCGTTAAGACATAACTCTGTAGAGACTTTTGATGAGTACAATACTAAGAAAAACGTTGGTAAAGGAACTCCGACCGTATGGTGGGATATCGTACCGAACAGCGATAAATGTGAAATCTATGCATATATGGCAGGTGGCGGATGTACGCTTCCGGGAAAAGCCATGGTTCTGATGCCAGGTGCAGGATACGAAGGAATCACTGATTTTGTACTGGATCAGATGACTACTTATGGACTGAATGCTTGTCCTCCGCTGCTGGTAGGTGTTGGTGTTGGTACCTCCGTAGAGACTGCAGCACTCAATTCCAAGAAGGCATTGATGCGTCCGATCGGATCTCACAATGACAATGCAAATGCAGCAAAGATGGAGAAACTTCTGGAAGACGGAATCAACAAAATTGGCCTTGGACCGCAGGGTATGGGCGGAAAATATTCCGTTATGGGCGTAAATATTGAGAATACCGCACGTCATCCGTCTACCATCGGTGTTGCTGTAAACGTAGGATGCTGGTCTCATCGTCGCGGACATCTGGTTGTAAATGCAGATCTGTCTGTAACCTGTGATACTCATTCCACCTGGAAATTCAATGCATAAGCGGAGGTAAAAATCATGATTGAAATTAGAGGAGATAAAAAAGTTCTCGTTACACCGGTAAGCGCAGAGGATCTGAAAGATATTAAAATCGGTGACATTGTATGGCTGGACGGCGATCTGATGACCTGCCGTGACGTGGCACACCGTCGTCTGGTAGAGTACGGAAGAGAGCTTCCGTATGATATCAAAGACAAAGCTATTTTCCATGCAGGCCCGATCGTTCGTAAGATCGAGGGAACTGAGGATGATTATGAAATGGTTTCCGTAGGACCGACCACTTCCATGCGTATGGAGAAATTTGAATATGAGTTTACAAAACTGACCGGTGTCAGGGTTATCGTTGGAAAAGGCGGAATGGGTCCGAATACAGAGCGTGCCTGCAAAGAGTTTGGCGCAATCCACTGTGTATTCCCGGCAGGCTGTGCAGTCGTTGCAGCTACAGAGGTAGTAAAGATCAAAGAGCATCACTGGGATGAGCTTGGTATGCCGGAGACTTTATGGTGCAACGAAGTCAAAGAATTTGGTCCGCTGATCGTATCTATCGATGCACAGGGACGTAACCTGTTCGAGGAGAACAAAGTAGCTTTCAATGAGAGAAAAGAAGAAGCAAAGAAAGCAATCTATCCGGAAGTAAAATTTATTAAATAATTCTGATAATATGGAGGAACACCGACGATGCCGATGACAAAACCGGGAAAATTTGACAGTCAGGGAGCCTGGGACGGTTTCCGTGGCGAAATGTGGCAGGAAGAGATCAATGTACGTGATTTCATCCAGAAAAACTACACCCCCTATGACGGAGACGAGTCCTTTTTAGCAGGACCGACCGAGTCTACCACGAAATTATGGAATGAAGTGCAGAAGCTTCAGAAAATGGAACGGGAAAAAGGCGGCGTACTGGAATGCGAGACAGAAGTTGTCTCCGGTCTGACCGCTTATGGCCCAGGTTACATCAACGAAGAGATGAAAGACCTGGAGCAGATTGTAGGACTGCAGACGGACAAGCCATTAAAGAGAGCATTTATGCCCTATGGCGGCATCAAAATGGCTACCAAGGCAGCAGAAACCTATGGTTATGAGATTAACCCGGAACTGAAAAAGATCTTCACGACGTATGTGACGACTCATAATGATGCGGTATTCGGAGCTTATACCCCGGAAATGCGTCTGGCAAGAAAAACCCATGTAGTAACCGGTCTGCCGGATACTTACGGACGTGGACGTATCGTCGGCGATTATCGTCGTGTAGCCCTCTATGGAATTGATCGTCTGATCGAAGCCAAGAAAGTGGCTCATTACCGTGCGGGCTGCGGAAATATGTATGATGATGTCATCCGCATGAGAGAAGAGATCAGCCAGCAGCTGAAAGCTCTGAACGAGATGAAAGAGATGGCGAAGATCTACGGTTATGATATTTCCAGACCGGCAAGAAATGCAAAAGAAGCAGTACAGTGGCTGTATTTTGGATATCTGGCAGCAGTAAAAACCCAGAACGGTGCAGCCATGTCCGTAGGACGTATCTCCACTTTCCTTGATATTTATATTCAGAGAGACCTTGAGAACGGTACCTTAACTGAGGCAGAGGCACAGGAGCTCATTGACCATATGACTATGAAGTTCCGCATGGTAAAATTTGCCCGCATTCCGGAGTATAATCAGCTCTTCTCCGGTGACCCGACCTGGGTTACCCTGGAAGTTGGTGGAACCAGTCTGGATGGAAGACATATGGTAACCAAGAACGATTACCGTTTCCTTCATACTCTGGAGAATATGGGACCGAGCCCGGAGCCGAACCTGACTGTACTGTACAGCCCGAGCCTTCCGAACAGCTTTAAGAAATACGCAGCAAAGATTTCTGTTGATACCAGCTCTATCCAGTATGAGAACGATGAAGTTATGAAACCGGAGTGGGGCGATGACTATTCCATCTGCTGCTGTGTATCGGCAACGAAAACTGGACAGGAGATTCAGCTGTTCGGAGCACGTGCAAACCTTGCAAAGACTCTGCTGTATGCATTCAACGGCGGTTTTGATGAAAAACACAGAATTCAGTGCGGACCGAAGATGGAGCGTATCACCTCCGAATATGCAGATTACGACGAAGTAATCGAGAAATTCGACTGGTGGATGGACTGGCTGGCTGACATTTATGTGAATGTACTGAACCTGATCCATTACATGCATGATAAATATTATTATGAGGCTGCTGAGATGGCGCTCATCAATAATGACTGTGAGCGTTCTTTCGCAACCGGTATTGCAGGATTCTCTCATGTAGTAGACTCTTTGAGTGCGATTAAATATGCAAAAGTAAAGATCATTCGTGACGAGGAAGGCATTACCAAAGACTTCGAGATCGAGGGAGATTTCCCGCGTTACGGTAATGATGATCCGAGAGCAGACGAGCTGGCAACCTGGTTATTAAGAACCTTCTTTGACAAGATCCGCCGTCGTCATACTTATCGTGATTCCAAACCGAGTACCTCTATTCTTACCATCACCTCCAACGTGGTATACGGAGAGGCTACCGGTGCAACCCCGGACGGACGTAAAGCATTTACTTCCTTCGCTCCGGGAGCATCACCTTCCTATGGAGCAGAGCAGAACGGTCTTCTGGCATCCCTGAACTCTGTTGCAAAACTGCCGTATCACTGGGCACTGGACGGTATTTCCAATACCCAGACCATCAATCCGGATGCACTGGGACACAGTGAGAACGAGAGAGTGGAAAATCTGGTTCAGATTCTGGACGGATACTTTGAGCAGGATGCTCATCACCTGAATGTGAACGTATTCGGAACAGAGAAGCTGATCGACGCTATGGAGCACCCGGAGAAGGAAGAGTATCAGAATTTCACCATCCGTGTATCCGGTTATGCAGTAAAATTCATCTCTCTGACGAAAAAACAGCAGCTGGATGTCATCGCACGTACCTGCCATAAGACACTGTAATGACAGGCCGGGTACATTCGATTGAAAGTTTCGGACTGGTAGACGGACCGGGCGTGCGCAGTGTAGTCTTTCTGAAAGGCTGTAACCTGCGCTGCCGGTACTGTCATAATCCGGATACCTGGACAAAAGAAGGCGGTGAGGAATGGGAGGCAGAAGGTTTATTTCAGAAGCTGTACCGTTTCAAACCCTACTGGAAAAACAAAGGTGGTATCACTGTCAGTGGCGGCGAAGCCATGCTTCAAATGGAATTTGTCACAGACCTCTTCTCCATCGCCAAAAAGCATGACATTCATACTGCTCTTGATACCAGCGGAGGCCCGTTTTGTATGGAATCGGATTATCTGGAATCCTTTCAGAAATTAATGGATGTCACAGACCTCTTCATCCTGGATATGAAAGAAATGGATCCGGAACGGCATAAAGCCTTAACTGGACAGGATAACCGGAACATTCTGGCATTTGCCAGATATCTGTCAGCACATAAAAAAACTATGTGGATCCGTCACGTGCTGGTTCCGGGACTGACAGATTCCAGAGAAAGTCTGGAAGCATTGTATGATTTTATAAGGGAACTGAAAAGTGTGGAACGTGTGGAGATCCTTCCCTATCATACGATGGGAGTTCACAAATGGGAAGCTCTTGGAATTCCCTACTCCTTAAAAAATGTTCTGCCGCCTACGGAAGAAGAAGTAAGACGTGCAGAAGAGATTTTAAGAATCAAATAAGCCAATTTACTGCCAATGAATAAATAAAAAGCAGCCGTTCAGCATGCGCCAATCATGCTGAACGGCTGCTTTTTATTCAACTGGAAGCTGCGAAACTGTTGATTACCATGCCGGCTACGATGAGTGCGATTCCGGCAAAGCCGGTGATACTGGGCAGTCTGTCCGTAGGAAGGGAGACCGTGTGAAGACAGTGCAAGGAAACAGATCACCAGCCAGAAGGGCATACTGCAAAGCGTCATGCCAGAATTCCTAAAAAAATAACTTTCTTCATATATCCTCCGTAAATCATTTAGAATAATGTATCGATAGTATCATGCCATATGGAAAATGTATATCGCACCAATATAATTCCATAAATTTTATGCTTTGGTTGTTTTTTTCTCTAAAATTTGTATACTAAATATAGAAGAAAATACAAGATGAGGAAACAAAAGAGTGGAAGGAAATTTAACCAAGGGACCGATTTTAAAGACACTGACAAAACTGGCAATACCGATTATGGCGTCGTCATTTCTGGGAACTCTATATAATATTACGGACATGGCTTGGATAGGACTTCTCGGTGCGAAGGCAGTGGCGGGTGTTGGCGTGGGAGGCATGTTTACCTGGCTTTCTCAGGGGCTGGTGTCGCTGGCTCGTATGGGTGGACAGGTTCAGGTGGCCCAGCATATTGGCCGGAGAGAACAGGAAGAAGCACATGGATATGCTCAGGCAGCGGTGCAGATGTCGGCATTGCTCGGTATTTTGTTTGCAGCAGTTGTTCTTATATTGCTCAAACCACTGATAGGATTTTTCAAGCTGGAGGATGCAGAGGCGTTGGCGGCAGCTTTTTCTTATACAAAAATTGCCTGTGGGCTGATTATGTTTTCCTTTTTGTCATTGACGCTGACAGGACTTTATACAGCGCAGGGAGATTCTAAAACGCCTTTTGCAGCGAATCTCGTTGGTCTTGCAGTCAATATGATTCTGGATCCGGTGCTCATTTTGGGACCGGGACCTTTTCCCCGGCTGGGCGTAACGGGCGCAGCCATCGCAACTGTGACAGCGCAGTTCATTGTTATGAGTATTCTGGTCATGAGGATTTTCGTAACAAAAAAAGAAAATGTTTTAAAAGGAATTCAGCTGTTTGAAAAAATCCAACCGAAGTACGTGCGTGGAATCTGTAAGATTGGAATTCCCACGGCGCTGCAGGGCATGGCGTATTGCATGATTTCCATGGTGCTGACGCGGATGGTATCCGGATTTGGTGCGGAAGCCATTGCTACTCAGCGAGTGGGTGGACAGATTGAGTCTGTTTCCTGGAATACGGCGGACGGATTCGGTGCGGCATTAAATGCATTTATCGGGCAGAACTATGGTGCGGGCAAGATGGATCGCGTAAAGAAGGGCTATCGTGCATCTTTGATAACAGTAGGTGTATGGGGACTGTTCATTACCTTGTTGTTTGTCTGCTTTCCGGAACAGATTTCCGGTGTCTTCTTCCATGAACCAACGGCAATTGCTACTGCGGTGGGATATATGATCATTATCGGATACAGCGAGGCCTTTATGAGCGTGGAGCTGATGACGGTAGGTGCGCTGTCAGGACTTGGAAAGACCCATCTTTGCAGTGTCATCAGCATTACACTGACCAGTGCAAGAATTCCGTTGGCAATACTTCTGTCCGGTACGGCATTAGGATTGCTGGGGATCTGGTGGGCGTTGACTGCGACATCTGTTGTTAAGGGAATTGTTTTTGCAATGGCGTTTTACTGGATCACGGCGAGAATGAGGAATTCCAAATAGTTATATAAAAAACAAGCCCGGGAATTATTTCGGGCTTGTTTTTTGAAGACCCAGGGTTTGCGTTTGGAAAGCATCGGGCAGATACATTGTTTTTTTGCTGCTATGCCCGAAAATATTCTTACTACACTTATTTTTCCTCATTTTTACAGGTTGTTGGGTAGATAGCCATGAACTTTCTCCGTACATCCAACAATTCTTTCTTTCATGGGTAGCACTGTTTATCAAATTTTTATATAGCCAAAACGTTTCATGATCTACCGGATATTTGCATTTAAAGAGTAGCAGAACTTGTCTTTTTGGACTTTATTTTCAGGAATTTTCTCATATGCCCAATTTCTAGATGTTCAAGATTTTAATAGCATCACTTTTTATGAAATCCATTTTAAAATCCGTCCTGCCAGTCTCGCCGCCGGTGCAGACAGAATCAGATCAAGCGCCAGCATTCCCATTCCGGCCAGCATACAGAGATGATTAATCCAGCCTCGAGAGGAACATATTCCCATACAATATCCCTTTTTCCAGGGCCAGAATAATTTCACAGATCTCCGGTTCAGAAGATCCAGTGCCAGATGAGATAAAAATCCCACTGCAAAATAAGGTGCAGCATCTGGATAAATCACATCCACACACCCCGTGAGCATAACTGCTCCAAGAAAAGAATGCATAAATGACCGATGCGGTGTATCCCGGCCATAGAGACAGATCACCAGGAATCCAAGCACTCCTGTCAGAAGTCTTGCGATGCTGCTGTCCCTCATGAGACGGTTGTAGATACCCACATGGAATTTATAATCCAGGATAATAACTACAGCAGAAACTGCAATCACTGCTACCATAATTTTATCTGCTTCCTGATGTGCCTGCGAGGTGCCAGAGTCTACATCACTGATCATACTTCCAATCGCCGCTGCTCCAGCACCTGCAACCAGTGAGGACATAGACTGCGGATGAAGAACTGCCAGACTCACTGCAGTCCCCACAAAAAAATGTGTTCTTCCCAGCATCCTTCTTATATCCTCCTGGGCTTGCAGGAACAACCAATTCCAAGGCCTCCCGGTCCAATATGGCAGCTGACACCCAGAGACAGTTCATCACATACCACATCCATACCCGGAAATGCTTCCTGAATCTCCTTTACCCATTCATCGGAAGCTTCTTTGGAAGCGCTGCTGGCAGCCAGAAGATATATTTCACCTTTTTCAACTTCCTCTTTAAAGTTGGTAGCAAATTCATTTTTCATGGCATCAATCATCTCTTTTTTTGCACGATGGAATCCATGACATTTCTTATATGTTTCCAGTATTCCGGTACTGAACTTCAAAACTGGCCGGATATTCATAAGGCTTCCCAGAGCTGCACTGGTCTTACTGATTCTGCCACCGCGTTTTAAGAATTCCAACGTTTCCACACCGATGTAAATCATGCTTCTCTCTCTGGCTGCTTCCAGCATTTCCTTAATCTGCCCGGCGGAATAACCTTCTTCGATCAGTTCCAGCGCATCCAGTACTGTTCTCTTCTGGGTAGAGGAAACACGTCCATTATCTACCACAAATACCTTTCCCGCATAAGGTTCTTCTTGTGCAAGCATCATGGCTGTTCCGCATGCTCCGCTCAGGGCGCTGCTCAGCGGAATATATACGATTTCCTTAAACTGCTCAAGCGCCTGATCCCAAAGCTTACACACTGCATCCGGTGTTGGCTGGGAAGTGCTGACTTTTGCGCCTCCTCTTACTTTCTCAAAGAATTCATCTCTCGTAATCGTAACATCCTCATAATAACATTTATCATCCAAATAAAACGGCATGGGCAAGAGCAGTACCCCAAGTTTTGCCGCTTCAGCCGGCTTGATACTACTGTGGCTGTCCGTCACAACACCAGTTTTTTTCATTTGTTATCCTCCCGTATATTCCATTTCGTTTTATATTCATTGTTAAATAAATGATTATAATCCTCTAATATAAACTGCTTTTAAATTAAAAAGGAGGCTGTCTCGCAACAGCCCCATCTTCTTAAATTAATATCTCTGTTCTTTTTCTTTTACTCGATTGAGAATTTCTGCAAATTCCGGATATTTCTCACAATATTCAGAAATTATTTGATTACCTACTTCTCTAAATGCATCTCTGTCTACTTCGTTGATCATCATATTTTGAGATAGTATTTGTAAATCTTCTTTTTCAGACTCAATATATAAATCCTTTGTCTTCTCTGCATATGCCTGACAACATTCATCAAAAATTTTCTGATCTTCCAGTGACATTGAATTGTAAAACTGACTGTTTACGGCAACCCACTGATATGTAATCTGATGCTTTGTCATTGAAAGATATTTTTGATTTTTATACCAACCACTTGTAAGCAATGTCGTAGGTGGGTTTTCCTGTCCATCTATAACTCCTTGCTGTAATGCAACCTGTAGTTCTGACATAGACAGTGTTTCAGGTTCAAATCCAAGTGCTTTCGCATAATCCACAAACTGAGATACCTCTGGTACTCTGATCTTTATTTTCTTACAATCCGCCACACTTTTTATTTGACGTTTATTATTCGAAATGGATCTTACTCCATTTAAAATAAATCCTCTACAGCGAATCCCCAATTTCTGTACCTGATTATCAATTGCCTGAATAATCTCCTCATCATTCATTGCTGTACAACTTGTTTCAACATTCTCAAATACCCATGGAAAATCCAGAACTTTTAGTTCTGGAACTTCATCAGAAAGAAGCACTCCACCTATCATCATTTCAAGAGTTCCCCTCTCCACTGCTTCTGTTATTTCCTTCTCTCCGCCAAGTGCACCATTAGGATATAACTCAAATTGATACCTTCCTTGTGTTTTTTCTTCAAACAGCGGCTGAAAAGTATCTATAAACGCTCTGTTTAATGGATGTTGTTCGCCAAAATAGTTTGCGCATTTAATCAGAATCTTTTTTTTGTCTTTTACTTCATCTTTGGTCTCGTTACTTCCTATATCTTCCGTAGCGACACTTTTGTCTTTTTGCATACTACTGCAAGCCACCGCCATTAAAGCACATATACCTAAAGCAAGTAAGCATATCCCTTTCTTCATTTTTCGGTCCTTTATCCATTATCATTTTAGCTATAGCAAATTTAATTATACACTGATTCTGTCAGACTTTCA
>ERZ809296.4343-NODE-4343-length-10947-cov-7.764047_pt1 | contig 10947 bp, 8 predicted proteins | sample MGYA00520511_ERZ809296 | MGnify/ENA primary metagenome ERZ809296 (study PRJEB31576, sample SAMEA3212662) | Homo sapiens | biome: human-gut; feature: human gut; material: fecal | place: Sweden | collected 2012 ... | reverse complement strand
GCCGTCGCGGAGGCCACGAGCCCCTACACGCGCCAGCAGCACGGGCGCGCGGCCTTCACGCTCTTCCAGGGTGCCCCCTCGCACGACGAGCTCCACATCCTCAAGTCCGCGGCACGCGCGACCGCCAAGCACATGGAGGCCTCGCTCTCCATCCCCACGGCCACCTCCCAGCGCCAGATCCCGGCCAAGCTCCTCATCGAAAACCGCGCCCTCATCAACGCGCACCTGGCGCGCACCGTCGGCGGCAAGGTCTCCTTCACTCACCTCATCGGCTACGCCCTGGTGGAGGCGCTGTGCGAGATGCCCGACCTGAACGTGCGCTACACGATCGAGGGCGGCAAGCCCGCGGTCGAGCAGCTCGCGCACATCGGTTTCGGCCTGGCCATCGATGTGGCCGACGCGCAGGGCAACCACTCCCTGAAGGTCCCCGTCATCCACGACGCCGACACGCTCACCTTCGCTGAGTTCGTCGACGCCTACCAGGACCTGGTGGCGCGCGCCCGCACGGCGACGCTGACGACCGCCGACTTCCAGGGCGCGTCCGTCACCCTAACGAACCCGGGCACGCTGGGCACAACCACCTCCGTGCCCCGCCTCATGGTCGGCCAGGGCCTCATCATCGGCGTCGGCGCCACCGACTACCCGGCGGAATTCCGCGGAGTCTCCCCCAAGCGCCTGGCCGCACTCGGCATCGGCAAGACGATGTTCTTTTCCTCCACCTACGACCACCGCATCATCCAGGGCGCGGCCTCGGGCCGCCTGCTGGCCCTGGTGGATGCCAAGCTCTCGGGCCGTGACGGCTTCTACGAGCGCGTCTTCACCTCGATGCACGTGCCCGCGCGCCCCTACGCGTGGGAAGCGGACTACGACTACGACCCGAACCACGAAAAGGGCAAGCCCGCGCGCATCGCGGAGCTCATCCACGCCTACCGTTCGCGCGGCCACCTCGCCGCCGACACCGACCCGCTGGCCTATCGCGTGCGTCGCCACCCCGACCTCGATCTTTCCTCCTACGGTCTGAGCGTGTGGGACCTGGATCGCCCCTTCCCCACCGGTGGTTTCGGCGGCTCCGACCAGATGCTGCTGCGCGACATCCTCACGCGCCTGCACGATACCTACACACGCACGGTCGGCATCGAGTACATGCACATCCAGGACCCCGAGCAGCGCGCGTGGGTTCAGCAGCGCATCGAGCGCCCGTACGAGGCCCCCTCCCCCGACGCACAGCGTCACATCCTGGGCACTCTCATTCGCGCCGAGGCCTTCGAGGAGTTCCTCCAGACGAAGTTCATGGGTCAAAAGCGCTTCTCGCTGGAGGGTGGCGAGTCCCTGATCCCGCTGCTCGACCACATCCTGGCAGACTCGGCGCGCACCGGCATCCACGAGGTCGCCATCGGCATGGCGCACCGCGGACGCCTCAACGTGCTGGCCAACATCGCGGGTAAGTCCTACGCGCAGATCTTCGACGAGTTCGAAGGCAACTACATGCCCAACTCCGTCCAGGGCTCGGGCGACGTCAAGTACCACCTGGGCACGTGGGGCGTGTACTCCCTCGACGACGGCCTGGCCACGAAGGTCTACATGGGCGCCAACCCCTCGCACTTGGAGGCCGCCGACGGCGTCCTGGAGGGCATCGTTCGCGCCAAGCAGGAGCACCTGGGCGACCCGGACCTGCCGATCATCCCGATCCTCATCCACGGCGACGCCGCCTTCATCGGCCAGGGAGTCGTCCAGGAGACCTTCAACCTCTCCCAGCTCGAGGGTTACAAGACCGGCGGCACGATCCACATCATCGTCAACAACCAGATCGGTTTCACGACGGGCCCGACGCAGGGCCGTTCCACCGGCTACGCGACCGACCTGGCCAAGGGCCTGCAGGTCCCGATCCTGCACGTCAACGCGGACGACCCCGAGGCCGTCATCCGCTGCGCGCACCTGGCCTTCGAGTACCGCAACGCCTTCCACAAGGACGTCATCATCGACATGGTGTGCTACCGCCGCCGCGGCCACAACGAGGGCGACGACCCGTCGATGACCCAGCCCGTCATGTACTCCCTCATCGACCGCATCCCCTCCACGCGCGCCGTGTACATCCGCGGCCTCGTGGGTCGCGGCCAGCTCACCGAGGACGAGGCCCGTCAGTCGATCGCCCAGTATGAGGCGGAGCTCGGGCGCATCCTCGAGGAGACCCGCGCGGGTGGCGCCTCCTCGGTGTCCGAGGTCAACCCGGGGAGCCGCACGCACGACCCGGCGCTCACTGTCGGCGTGGGCGAGGCCGGGGAATCCCCCGACGAGGAATGGACCATGCCGGAGTCCCAGATGCCCGGCATCGGCATGATGATCGGCTGGACGTCTGCTGCCCCCGCCAAGCAGCTGCGCCGCATCGGCCGCGCGCACACGCGCTTCCCGGAGGGCTTCGAGCCGCACCCGAAGCTGCGTCAGCTGTGCGAGCGCCGCCTCGAGATGGCGCTGGGCAACAAGCCGATCGACTGGGGCTTCGCGGAGCTCCTGGCCTTCGGCACGCTCCTCATGGAGGGCACCGGCGTGCGCCTGTCCGGCGAGGACGTGGGCCGCGCGACCTTCGTCCAGCGTCACGCGATCCTGCACGACGCGAACGACGGGCGCGAGTTCACGCCGCTGCGCTTCCTCACGGAAAACCAGGCGCGTTTCGACGTGTGGAACTCCCCGCTGAGCGAGTACGCCGTGCTGGCCTTCGACTACGGCTACTCGCTGGAGAGCCCCGAGACCCTGACGATCTGGGAGGCGCAGTTCGGCGACTTCGCGAACGGCGCGCAGACCGTCATCGACGAGTTCGTGTGCTCGGCCGAGCAGAAGTGGGGACAGCGTTCCTCGCTCGTCATGCTGCTCCCCCACGGCTACGAGGGGCAGGGACCCGACCACTCGAGCGCGCGCATCGAGCGCTACCTGCAGCTGGCCGCCCAAGATAACATGTGGATCGTCCAGCCCTCCACGCCGGCGAACTACTTCCACATGCTGCGCACGCAGGCCTACAAGCGCCCGCGCAAGCCGCTCATCGCGTTCACGCCCAAGCAGCTGCTGCGCCTGTCGGCCGCGTCCTCGCACCTCGACGAATTCACCTCGGGCGCCTTCCGTCCGGTCATCGGCGATGACACCGTCACCGATCCGTCGTCGGTGACGCGCATCCTGCTGTGCTCGGGTCGCCTGTACTACGACCTCGTCAAGGAGCGCGAACACCGCACCGACACGTCGACGGCGATCATTCGCCTGGAGCAGCTCTACCCGCTGCCCGAGGCCGAGGTTGCCGAGGCCCTGGCCCAGTACCCGAACGCTTCGTTGACCTGGGTGCAGGACGAGCCTCGCAACCAGGGCGCATGGCCGCACCTGGCGCTCAACCTCTTCCCGTCTCTGGGACGCCCGGTGCGCGTGGTGTCGCGCCCCGAGTCAGCAACGACCGCAGCGGGACGTGCCTCGCTTCACAAGGAGCAAGCAGCTACCCTTATTGCGCAGGCCTTCGAAGGCTAACGAGGGCCGGCGCTCCCACCGGGGGCGCAGGAGGCACCGGAAAGGAACACCATGCGGATCTGCTTCATCGGAGACGAGCTCGTCGCGGGCGTCGGCGACCCCCGAGGCCTGGGCTGGGTCGGTCGCGTCAACGCGCACTCCACCTTCGATCTGCCTGCCACGTTCCTGACCCTGGCCGTGCCCTCCGAGACGACGAAGGAGATGGCCGCACGCTGGGAGGCCGAGGTCCTGCCGCGCCTGGCCGAGGGAGAGCCCCACGGCCTCGTCATCGGAGTGGGTCCAGGCGATGTCGCGGCCGGCATTTCGACGGCCCGCTCGCGCCTGAACCTGGCTAACATCACAGACCGGGCGACAGCGCTGGGCATCCCCAGCTTCGTGGTCGGCCCCCCGCCGCTGGCTGGCGTGGATTCCGGTTCGCTGAAGGCTCTGTCCTCCTCGTGCTCCGAAGTGTGTGCGCGCCGAGGTATCCCCTTCGTTGACTGCTACACGCCTCTGGTCGCGCACGACCAGTGGTTCGAGGACATGGCCGCTTCCCTCGCGCGCGGCGGGGACGGCCAGACGCTACCCGGCCAGGCCGGCTACGCCCTCATGGCGTGGATCGTCCAGCACCAGGGCTGGTACGAGTGGACGGGAGCGACACCGGCGGACGTGTAGTATCCCTGCATGAGCAGTAACAATCCGTACGCGCCACCGACCGGGTCGGAGTCCGTGCTGCCCGAGGAGAACGTGGAGGCTGCGCACCGGGTGCCACGCAACGCGCCGGTGCCCGTTGCCCCCTCCGCAGACGGGCCGGATCCTGCGTTCCCATACGGAGTTTCCGCCCCTCGCACCGGGGAGGAAAAACCCGACACGGACCTGCCCCCGTACGTCTCCGAGGCGCATGAGGACAGTAAGCCGACGGCACCTGCACCCCGCGCGGCCTCCTCAACTGCTGCGCAGCAGGATCGTTCATCGTCACCCACCGCTGGACGGCCTCACGCGACGTCGACAGGCACAGACCCTCGGGACAGTTCCACACGCGAGGATAAGTCCTCGAAGGCCTTCACTCTCCCAATACGCGCCGACGTCTTCTCGGGTCTAGCGAGCGTGATCGCAGCACTGTTTTTCACCAGCATCGCAATAGCCCAAGCCACCGATTTCGGTACGATCAAACTTCAATGGCAGTTCGCCGCATGCGTGTTCGGGCTCGCAGCCGCAGGCTTATGCATTCCCTTTGTCCCCGCCGCGGTGCGCTACACGCGTATGTTGTTCACAAAAGGCGAGAACGAGACGGCCGAAACTCGGGCGTCCGGGTATGCCCTCATCTGCTTCGTCGGACTTGCCGCCGCAGTCATCGCGATCAGCAACGCAGTGCCCGCAGCACGCGACCTCAACGAAGGCCCCGACACCAGGACAGTCACCTCGTGTTACTTCCACCAAAGTCCGGTGAAGAGCTCACCAACAAACACCATCCCGAGCAGCTATAAGAACGAATTGATCATGACACTCGACGACACAAGCAAGTTTGTCCTCGTCATCAAAACGGAAAAACGGGAAGACTTGCAGTCGGCATCGGGCATCCGCGGCACCCTCTACAACGGATGCTTGTCGCACCACCCCTCATCGAAGAAGCTGGTCCTCGACATGTATCCGCGCACGCAGATCATCGCTGACGCGCGCATCGTCTAGCGAGTACCTGTCCATGAACGAATGCCCCTGCCAACTCATCAACACCCATAAGTCAGGTGTCCCCGCGCTCGCACGCACCCAGCTCAGCGGATGTGCCCGAATGCGCCGACCTCGTCAGCAGCCGATTGCGTCAGGAAGACCATGAGCAACCAGTATCCCCTCCCACCCTCCAGCGACGGCACGACGCAGTACGGAGCTTCCGACTACGGGACGACGCAGTACGGCACTCCCAGCTACAGCACGACGCAGTACGGCACTCCCAACTACGGCACGACGCAGTACGGCACTCCCAACTACGGCACGACGCAGTACGGCACTCCCAACTACGGCACCAATCCCGCCGCCGTGTCCTATCAGCAGGTCTCCCCCACGACCGCGACCAATCGCCAGCAGCGCAGACAAAGCCTCAAGTTCATCATCGTCATGCTGGCCACCATCCTCCTCGGCTGCGCCGTCTATGTTCTCCGCGACCTCTTCGAGTACGGAACACCACTCCTCATGTTGAGGCTCGCCGAGAGCGCGGCGGGGCTTGTCTTGGCGCTCTCCTGTTTTCCTTTTGGTTCCATTCTTCGACGCCAAGCAGAGCCAGCGTATCCATCGAGCAGCACCCCTCAGCAGCCGCGCGACATGAGCGGCCCCCTCTACTACGGCATGGTGGGTCTCCTCATCGCGGGCGTATCGCTCTACTTCGGTCTGCCCGCCGCCATGGATCTCGCGGATGGCCCTACGCCCAGGACCGTCACATCGTGCATGTATTTCCAGTACGACGCCCCCCGATCCATGTTCTCTCACTCATCGGTCTACAGGGACAACTTTTCGATCAACTTCGAAGGCGGGCTCACGCATACGACGACGTTCATCTCAGAGAACATCGCCGACATCAGGACGCGTGGGGACCTGGCGACGGATCTGTACAACGCCTGCGAGCACCGCGAGCGCAGCCAAACGATGACGGTGTCCTACTACCCGCGCACGTGGATTCTGACAGACGTGCAGCTCAGCGGCTCGTGAGGATCCCCGAGATGAAGCGCGCGCTGATAAGAAGGGGACCTCATCTCTGACGCTTGAGGTCTATCGCCACAGCTGGATCCTCGTCGACGTGCGACTAGTCGACTAGACCCGCACGGTCCCCGGCCTCGTCCAGGTCTGCCCCATCTGAAAAGGTTCTCATGAGCAACGAATCCTACCCCTACACCTCTCAGGCACCGGTGTCCCAGCAGCCGTTCGCCCCCGGCACAGCTACTCGGGTCCCACTGACGAACGTATTCGCGACCCCCGCTCCCCCGCGCACATCGGAAGGCCCGTCGAGGGGCAGGGCTCGCGGCGTCGTCGCACTTGTCATCGCTTTATTTGTCGGTGAGTGCATCGCTGCCTTCCTGTGGGTAGGCACCACGACCTATGGCTTCACCAGGATCCTGTCGCTCGCGTTGGCCTACAGTGTCGCATTCCGGATTATGTTCGCGTGTCTGGCAGGGATCATCTGGCAGCTGCCCCGCTTTCGGCGGGCCGGGCGGACAGCATCAGCATCCGGCCGTCACAAGCGGCGCACAGCCCTGGCGCTGCCGGTCATCCTCCTCATTCCGAGCGCATACATTTCTCTGGCCCACGGAATGCCAGTTGTTGTTGACCTCATGACGGGGCCTCGCACCGTCACCGTGTCATCCTGCACCCACGAGATGCGTACGCACCGGATTAAATTTGGAGACTACTGGAGCAGGCCAACGTTCAGCCGCGACTTCACGATGACTCTTCCCGACGGAACCACCCGTCAAACAGTGATCGGGCTCCACCAGTTCGGGCATGCCGCTGAGATCGAGAGCCCTCTGTTCGAAGCGTGCGTCAGGCATGACGGGGAGACCTCGATGACACTCGACGTCTACTACCGTTCCTGGGTGATTAGCGGCGCCAGGCTGGACTGACGAGGCTCGCCGTCTCTCCGTCCGCGTATGTATCTCCGCCGTCTCTTCTCCTCGATGAACGAGGCCGTGAAACGGTGCATGAAACGGGGCGTCTCACGCCTGGGTGAGATGCGCGCCCTCATCGAGGCCGTGAGCGGTACTGTGAAGACTGACGAGCAAGTCGGTGCCTGGTCGCAACCGCACACCGGGATTCTCCCGGAACCTCACCCGATCCTGAGGAGAGGCCCTAGGCTCGTCGTCATGCACCCATCCGACAGGTAGCAGCCATGAGTGATCAATACCCTTATCTCTCCCCCTACGATCCGTCCACTGACGGCAGTCAACCCGCCAACCCGCCGCAGGTGCCGCAGCCGCAAGCGGGCGACGCGCAGCCTTCCTTGCCGCCGCTCTCGTACCAGGGCTGGGAATACCAGGGGTCCCCATACGGGCAGGCGTATGCCGCGTCGTCCGACGCCGACGAGGCCTCTCAGAGTGTTCCTTCCCCCACCGATCCTTCCGGCGAGGACACAGCGCCGAAGAAGCACACGGGGTGGTGGCTTCTCCTCACGCTCGTGGGACTCCTCGTCGGCATGGTCTTCTATTTCTTCGGCGAGATGTTCAATTTTGGTACGGAACGGATCGTCTGGACCCTCATCAAGTGCGCCGTCGCACTTGTCTTCGCCCTCGCCACGATCCCCCTCTATGCTGGTGCACGGCGCAATGCCCTCATAGCGAGCGCACAGGGCGACGAGAACCTGGCACAAACACGGCAGCTCGGCAAGGTCATGGCACCCCTCTTAGGCCTCGGGCTGTGCTTATACGCCCTGTCGAACGGCATTCCCGCCGCTCTCGACGTCGCCGACGGACCACACACTGTCACGGTCACGTCATGCAGCTTCGACCAGTACAAGACGAGTCGGTCGCGCTACCGCGGCGGCACCTCGACCGTGTATAAGAACCAGTTCATCATGACATTTGAGGATGGCTCGACCCACACGCAGACCGTCGAGACGGACAGCAAGGATGAGATTGCGAGGCAAGGGGACGTGACTGCCGTCCTCTACGAGGCCTGCGCCCTACGCTCCGGCAACGCAACCATGACCATCGGTTACTACACGCATTCGAGGGTCGTCGCGAGCGCGAGGATCAACAACTAATCCGTCGCCCCACACACCCGGCATGCCCGCGCACGCGCCCCGGCCTCGTCCCAACCACTGCGACCCGAAAGGGAACCCATGTCACGCAACCCCGCTTCCTCTCCTCGTCGGGCGTCCTCACCCGCGCAAGGATCGACAGGCGCAGGCGTCCTCAAGAAGATCGCCACCGCCATCGGGGTCATTCTCATGGCTCTGGTCATTGCTGCCATCGCCCTCTTCTGGTTCATCGGAGATCACACAGATTTCGGCCGCGATCGCGTCGTGTGGAAAGTGCAGGCCTGCGGCGGTGGGCTAGTCCTCGTCGCCGGGCTCCTCATCGCGTGCGCGTTCGCGTACCTCGGTGTTCGGCGCGCCAAGCGCGACATCGATATTGAGAAGTACAACCAGCGTTCCTTCGCCATCGTCGTCCTGTGCGTGACCGCGTTGTTCGTGGGGTTCCAGTCGATCAGCCGCGGCCTTCCCGCCTTCCGCGACCTGAAGGAGGGCACCACCACCGTCACTGTCACCTCGTGCAGCTTCGAGCAGACGCCACGGTCACGCAACTGGACGAGCGCTAATCACAGTCCCGATAACGGATGGGACAACGACTTCACGATGACCCTCGCTGATGGCACCAAGCGCGCCACGGTCATCAAAACAGACAATGCTGACGACATCGCCTCGCGCGGCGGTCTCACGGGTGTTCTCTACGAGGCCTGCGCTCGGCGCTCCGGGTCCGCCTCCATGACCATGGAGGTCTACCCCCACACGTGGTCCATCGTCGAGGCACGCATCGACTGAGGCTACCCGCAACCGTCGTCCTCAATCGACGAGGCCGTGAAACAGCGCGTGAAACGGGCGGGACTACGCCTGGGTGAGGATCCCCGAGATGAAGCGCGCGCTGTGGTCGAGGGCGGCCTCGGCCTCGGGAATGGTGGGAACGCCCAGGACATACACGTGGAAGCCATCCGGCTCCACCCGCAAACGCACGTCGACGCCGGCGCGAGCGGCCTTACGCGCAAAATCGATCACGTCGGGGCCCACGATGTCCGCGTCTCCCTGGAAGATGCGCATCGGCGGCAGTCCCGCCGGGTCACCATACAGGGGGCTGACACACCAGTCGGTCGGATCCAGGTCGCCCGCCCACGCGCGGCCCGCCCACGCCAGCCCGGGGACACGCAGAACCCGATCGCGGCGCTGCACGTCCTCGATCGCCGGGTTCGTCATGGTGACGTCCACCCACGGCGCGTACAGGACGAGGCCGTCCAACTGACGCGCACCCGCGTCGCGTCGCTGCATGGCGAGGGACAGCGCCAGGCCGCCACCCGCCGAGTCGCCGAAGATGATGACGCGGCCGAACTCAGCCTGGGCCTCGTCGATGATGGGCTGGACGACGTCGAAGGCTTCGGCCGCAGTGTGCCCGGGGGCGAGCGGGTAGTCGGGGATAATGACGGGCAGCCCGGTGCGGTCGATAAGGCCCTCGACGATACCCCACTGACCAGCGACCATCGGGTACGCATACGCTCCACCATGCAGATAGATGAGTACACCGCCCGAGCGCAGGCCCCGCTTCGGGAACACGCGGGTTATGCCTTTGTCGCACGTCGCCGTGAAACGTCCTCGCATGCGTACAGGCATCGGGGCGGGCTGTGGGGCGTGGAGCGCCATCTGCTCAGTCGCTGCCTCGCTGTGCAGCAACGGAGGCACAAGACCCATACAGAAGTGAACAACGCGCATCTGGAGGGACATGGAGCCTCTTTCGTATCGACGAATCAGTCTGTGCGCGCCGGGACGCACCCGCGCGCCAACATGTACCAGGATACGCTGCGAGGGAGGTTTCCTGCCTCTCGCACAGGCTCGTCGTTGCTCCACAGGGCACGAGTCAAACGTCAGCCGCAGGGGCACTCACTATCATCCGCGCCGAAGCCAAGGCGTCTGTGTTTCCCACAGGAGTACGAGACCCTGTTGTCTCAGGATCGCCACGAGTACATCGGCCGATATCTGGTTCCTCGTCCAGGTGTCTCGCGCGCGTATTCGGCTCACTGGAAATAGTTGCGTTGGCTTATGGATAGGAAACGTCGTTCTGGATAGGAACTACTCATCTGGATAAGAAAATAAGCTATCCAGAACGCAATAACCTATCCCGATTTCCGTTTCCTATCCAGATGGTGTGCGGGGCTTCTCCTCGTTGATCTCTATGGGATGCTCCTCACGCCAACAGCGTGCAATCAGATGTCAGCCCCCTCATACACCCCATCGCTAACAGCTCTCCGCACGCGAGTCCAGCCACCCATCCTGACAGACGACTCCCAACACCTCACTCCTTGCCGTTATGCACAGGGGTAAATCAAGAGAGCCGGTTATCCACAGGCCCTCCTTTTCGACTACGCCCAACTCGAGGCTCTGTTCGAAGCTAGATGCATGAACCAGGTACCTGTTGTCGTCACCGATATCTTCCAGACGCCAAAGAGCCAAGCGTATTCGCCCGTCACCGTGCGCATCATGCGCGGCATTGCAGCTGCTCTCCCACTCCATCCAGACAAGTCAACTCCATGGGAAATATGGAACGCAGTTGCCCTCGCCCGAATCCATGTAGTGAGTGCATCCCTGCAGCACCAAGCACTGTACGTAGGACGTAGTTGCCTTCTACTCAACGGAATTCAGGGATGGTCCGCGAATCCAAAGATAACCGGCTCTTCCGAGTTGAGTGTGGGTGACCGGGTGTTGGTCGGGGGTTGCGG
>ERZ809296.4342-NODE-4342-length-10950-cov-5.437265_pt1 | contig 10950 bp, 9 predicted proteins | sample MGYA00520511_ERZ809296 | MGnify/ENA primary metagenome ERZ809296 (study PRJEB31576, sample SAMEA3212662) | Homo sapiens | biome: human-gut; feature: human gut; material: fecal | place: Sweden | collected 2012 ... | reverse complement strand
ATCCTTGATTCTATTGTGGCCAACGCGGCCGATGACGATTATTCAGTCACCATCCAGGCCATGCGCCACGGTGCGGAACGCACGCTTTCCGCCGCCATCGATCGCATGCAGCGTCAGCCGGTGGATGGTGTCATCGTAGTGCTGGAGGAACGCATCTCCGATTTCGTCGGATACAAGCCTCCGCGAGAACCTCCAGTCGTGCTCATCTGCGAATCCGCCGCCGACCACTGCCCCACCGTTGACGCCGACCAGTATGGCTGCTCGACCGCTATCGTCGATTACCTGATGAGCAAGGGGCACAAGACCGTCTACCACATTGCCGGACCGTCCACCTCGCGCGCCGCCGAAAGCCGCGCCCGCGGTTGGCGAGAAGCGTTGGAACAAATGGGAGCACGCGTACTTTGAACACGCCCGAGTTCCCAATCCCGGATTCTCCACCATTCTCAGCGCCCTGACTGAGCTTGGCTTGTCGCTGGATGTCCGCAAAACCCCGCAGCCCACCGAACTCTATGAATGGTGACACCATGAGCGAAAACACTCTCAATGCATAAGAAATCAGATCTTAAGTGGCACACGGGAAACGAATTCGCGCTTCTCGCCTGTTATTGGGTCGGCGAATCGCAGCATGCGTGCTACCAACTGCAATGGTTGGCTGAAATCGTCGTAGGGGCGCGTCTGGATGCGCGGGTAGAAGTCGTCGCCCACGATGGGCAGGCCGAGCGAATTCATGTGGACGCGCAATTGGTGGGTTTTGCCGGTGCGCGGGTGGAGTGTGTAGCGGCAGATGGGGTGATTTCCCGGATGGGGACCACCCTCCGGCGCTTCGCGCCACCTCCCGCCAGCGGGAGGGAAACAGAGGTCGCCGCGCTCGATGAGGGTTTCGGCGTTGGCCAAACCCGGTTCCTCGAATGCGGCCATCGTGCCGTGTTCCTTGGTGATGTGCGATCGGCGCAGCAATGGGAACGGGCGTGGCGGCTCGACCTGTATGATCGTGCCGAATCGCGGGCGGCTGATTGGCCGGCAGGGCGCCAGGCATTCATAGACCTTGACGGCCTGCCGGTTCTGGAACAGCATCTGATACGCGCCGCGGCAGGCCGGATCCCGCACGAACACCAATACGCCGGCGGTCATGCGGTCCAATCGGTGCGCTGGCGTGATGTCCGGCTCCCCCAGCCGCTCACGCAATCGGATCAGCGCGGTCTGCCGATACCACATGCCGCGCGGCATGGTGGCCAGAAAATGCGGCTTGTCCACCACGATGATTCGCTCGTCCTCATACAGCACGTCCATCTCAAACGGAATATGAGGCTCGTCAATCACATACCGATGTGGCTTACTCAACGGTCACGGACTTGGCGAGGTTGCGGGGCTTGTCCACGTCGTAGCCCTTGAGCTTTGCCATGTCCATGGCAAACAGCTGCAGCGGCACCACGTCAACCAGCGGGCTCATCAGCGTTGGGCAGGCGGGGCGCCAGAACACCACGTCAGCGTACCGTTCCACATCCGGGTCGCCCTGCTCGGCCACGGCGATGATGTACGCGCCACGAGCCTTGACCTCCTCGATACCGGAGATCACCTTGGCGTGCAACACATTGCGGCCGCGCTGTGGCGGCACGATGAACACCACGGGCTCACCCTCGTCCACCAGCGCGATCGGTCCATGCTTGAGCTCGCCGGCCGCGAAGCCCTCGGTGAGCGTGTAGGCGATCTCCTTGAGCTTCAACGCGCCCTCAAGCGCCACCGGGTAGCCCACGTGGCGGCCGAGGAACAAGAAGGAGTTGGCGTTCACCATGCGCTCGGCGGCCGCCTGGATGGTCTTGGGCTGGGTGTCGAGCACCCACTGAATCTTGCGCGGCATGTCTTTCAGGGAGTCGAGCACCTGATGAATCTCATCGCGGAACATCGCGCCCTTGACCTGCGCCAGATACAGGCCCAGCAGGTAGGCGGCTGTGATCTGCGCCACGAACGCCTTGGTGGATGCCACGGCAACTTCCGGGCCGGCGTGTGTGTAGAGCACGGCGTCGGATTCGCGCGGAATGGAGGCACCCTGCGTGTTGCAGATGGCCAGCACCTTGGACCCCTGTTCGCGCGCGTGGCGCAGGGCCATCAGCGTATCCATGGTTTCGCCGGACTGAGAAATGGCCACCACGAGCGTACGCGGGGTCAGAATCGGGTCACGGTAACGGAATTCGTGCGCGAGTTCGATTTCCACAGGGATACGCACCCAGTGTTCGATGGCGTATTTGGCTACCTGGCCGGCGTAGCTGGCGGTGCCGCAGGCCACGACGATGATTTTGTCGATGGCCTTGAAGTCGTGTTCGTCGATACGCACTTCATCAAGGGTGATGCCGCCATTCGTATCGAAGCGGCCAAGCAGGGTGCGCTGCACTGCGGCAGGGTCTTCGTGGATCTCCTTGTCCATAAAGGAATCCCAGCCGCCCTTTTCGGCGGCCGAAGCATCCCAATCCACGGTGTAGGTCTTCGGGTTTTCGACCACGTTGCCGTTGAAATCGGTGACGATGACCTTGTCGGCGGACACGCATACGGCCTGATCCTGGCCGACTTCCATGGCGCGCTTGGTGTAGGCCACGAATGCGGCGACGTCGGAACCGAGGAAGTTCTCCCCCTCGCCAAGGCCCACGACCAGCGGCGAATCATGGCGGGCTCCGGCCACGATGTCCGGCTGGCGGCAGTCGGTGGCCAGAATGGTGAACGCGCCTTCAAGCATGCGGGCCATGCGGCACACAGCCTTGAACAGGTCTGGCTTGCCTTCGTCCGCGATAATCTTGTCCACGATTTTGCCGAGCAGCTTAGCGGCCACCTCAGTGTCGGTGGCAGAGGCGAATCGGTAGCCTTCGGCTTGCAGGTCGAGACGCAGCTGAGAGGCGTTTTCGATGATGCCGTTATGGATGATGGCCACCTTGCCGTCCATGCTGGTGTGCGGGTGGGCGTTCACGTCGCTCGGCTCGCCGTTGGTGGCCCAGCGCGTGTGGCCGATGCCCACCGTGGCAAGCGGCATCGGCTTACGCTCGATGTCTCCGACCAGGTTCTTCAAACGGCCGGCCTTCTTGCGCACGACCACCTTATCCATGCCGGGCGCGGTCAGCGCCACACCGGCCGAGTCATAGCCTCGGTATTCCAGACGTTCCAGGCCTTGCAGGCAGACCTCCAAAGGCTTGCCGCATGCCGTTTCAATATTTCCCGCGTATCCAACGATTCCACACATGGCTCACCAGCCTAGCGGACGATTATTGCGCAAAGCGAATCCAACCCGCCGCCTTTGCAGGATTGGAACATGCCCCTTCGTGAAAACCGTACACTGACTACCACTCAGCGTACGTTCTTCACGAGATGGGGGTGCGATTAGGCGTCGCAAAAAACGTACGCTGAGTTCATCAGCGCACGCTTTTGGAGCTGCAACAACGAGCATTCCTACAGCACGTGCTGTAGACGGAGCCGTAAAGCGGAGAGCCCAGTGGGCTCCCCGTAGGCGACGCCGACGCACGACAGTGCTGAGGTAATATAACAGCCTTCCTACAGCACGTGCTGTAGGAAGTCCTTAAACCTAGGCTCGGTGGGGTGGTCGATGATGTCGGGGCCGCCCTTTTCTACGACTACGCCACCGTCCATGAACACGATCTGGTCGGCGACTTCGCGAGCGAAGCCGATTTCGTGGGTCACGCACACCATGGTCATGCCTTCCTTGGCCAAGGAACGCATGACGTTGAGCACCTCGCCCACCAGTTCGGGGTCAAGGGCGGAGGTCGGCTCATCGAAGAGCATGATCTCCGGCTTCATGGCCAGAGCACGGGCAATGGCCACGCGCTGCTGCTGACCGCCCGACAGCTGGGAGGGATAATAGTCCACGCGATCGCCCAGACCGACGCGCTGAAGCTCGGCCACGGCCAGGTCACGGGCGGCTTTCTTGGACTGGTGCTGCACATGAATCGGGGCTTCCATCACGTTTTCCAGCGCGGTCATGTGCGGGAACAGGTTGAAGCGCTGGAACACCATGCCGAGGCGAGAGCGCTGTGCGGCGATCTCCTTATCGTCCAGGGTCTGCAGCATGTCCTGGCCGTTTTTGGTCACGTGCTTGTAGCCGATGAGTTCGCCGTCCACCTCGATGGAACCGCCGGTCAGGGTTTCCAGCTGGTTGATCAGACGCAGGAACGTGGACTTGCCGGAACCGGAGGGCCCCAGAATCACGGTCACAGTACCGGGCATAACGGTTAGATCGATGCCCTTGAGCACATGCAGCGGCCCAAACGCCTTGTGCACCTGCACGGCCTTGACAGCAGGAATCACGGAACCGTCAGCCGCCTTGCGCACGACCGGAGCGGAGTTGGTGATGTCGTTCGTAGTCATAATTCTCGCTCCCGCCTTACGCATTCAGCCCAGCGAAGGTGGTCTGATTGATTTTGTTCACATCGTCCTTCGGCTCACCGTCAGACTTGCCAGGGTACGGCGGATCGTATGGCGGCTGCTTGCCCTTGGTGCCCACCGGGCGGGCGTTGAAGCCCTTGCCGAAGTGCGCCTCAAGGCGGGACTGCACAACCATCAGAATGGAGGTGATCAGCAGGTACCAGAAGCAGGCCACGAGAAGCAGCGGAATCGGCTTGTAGATACGGTTGGCGATGGCGTTGGTGGCGAACTGCAGTTCGAGGGTGAACGGCACGGCGGTGACCAGCGAGGTGGTCTTCAGCATGCCGATGGTCTCGTTGCCGGTGGGCGGGATGATGATGCGCATAGCCTGCGGCAGCACGATGCGGCGCATGATGAGCGTGCGGTTCATGCCCAATGCCTTGGCCGCCTCGGTCTGGCCGGGGTCCACGGCTTCAAGGCCGGCACGCACGATTTCGGACAGGTAGGCGGCCTCGTTCAGAGCCAAACCAATCCATGCGGCGTTGAATGCGGTGACCACCACGTTGGAGTCGATGCTCCAGAACTCCACCGAGGTGAACGGAATGCCGAGGCTAATCTTGGGAATCAGCACGGCGAACAGACCCCAGAAAATGAGCTGCGTGTACACAGGCGTGCCGCGGAAGAACCAGATGAAGAACCAGCTGACGCCGCGCAGCACCGGATTGATGGATTTGCGCATGATGGCGAGAATCACCGACAGGATGATCGCCACGACCATGGAGATCACGGTGAGCTCCAAGGTATAGCGAATGCCTTCAAGCACGTTCTCGTTGAACAGGTACTTCCAGACGGTGGGCCAATCCAGTCGCGGATTGGTAATCAAGCCTTGAATGAGCATCGCGGCGAGCAGCACCACAATCACTGCGGCCACAATCGGGCCGGGGCGCTTGACCGGCAGCGCCTTGATGCGGTTGGGGATGTTCAGTCCCTCACCGTCGACTTCTTTCTTCGCCATAATTTGGTTCCTTGGATGTGTTGGGCAGCCTGAACTGCAAGTTGCAACTAGCGTTGAACCTTAGTGCACGAATGGGGCGACTGTGTTACAAACAGTGCGCCCCATTCGAATTTTCGCGACAGATTGTCGACTATTCGACGGCCGGGTTGATTTCGGCCTTGTCCAGTGCGCCGGATTCGACGCCCCAGTGCTGGAGAATCTTGGTGTAGGTGCCGTCGTCCATGAGCTTTCGCATGGCCTTCTGCACGGCTTCGGCGGTCTGGGAATCGCCCTTCTTGATGGCGATGGCGTTCGGCACTTCATCGAAGTCCTCGCCGAGCTGTTCCAGCTGACCATCGGTCTGGGCGATGGCGTAGCCGACAACCGGGGAATCGGCGAAGAAGATGTCGGCCTTGCCGGTCACCACAGCGGTGGTGGCGTCGGTCTGCTGCTTGGAGGACTGGATGGTGATGTCTTTCTTGCCGTCCGCCTTGCACTGCTTGGCGGTCTTGTTGATGGCCTCTTCCTCGACGGTGCCGGTCTCGACGGCAACGTTCAGACCGCACAGGTCGTTCTCGTCGACGTTCTTGGGGTTGCCTGCGGCCACTGCATAGCCCATGCCTGCGGTGAAGTAGGAGACGAAGTCAACGGATTCCATGCGCTCCTTGGTGATGGTGAAGGCGGCGATGCCCAGATCGTACTTGGAGCCGATGGCCGGAATGATCGTATCGAAGTTGGAGGAGACGATTTCGGTCTCGAGACCGAAGAGGTTGCCCATGGCGCGGGCGAGATCCATGTCGTAGCCGATCTGGGTCTTGCCGTCGGCGTCGAGGAATTCGGCCGGGGCGTAGGAGGGGTTGGTGCCGATGGTGAGCTTGCCGTCCTTGGTCACGGATTCAGGCAGCAGTGCGGCGATTGCATCGTCCTTCTTCACGGAGCTCACGTCGTAGCTGGTGATGGTGACCGACTTGGAGGAACCGCCCTTATCGGAACCGGAGTCGCTCGCCTTGTCGGAGGTGCCGCAAGCCGCGGCGGAGAACAGCATGGCCACGCTCAAGGCGGCGGCCGCAATGGTCTTCAGCTTGTTGAACTGCATGATCTCTCTCTTCTTCTCTGTGGAGCCGCCCTATAGCGGCTATCAATAATCAGGTATAAATATACATTATAACGTATACATATACGAATGCTCCCACTGGGAGGCCGTCGCATAAGAATACAACTGCTGGTGGCTGTTATGCTACAGACCACCCTCAGTCGCCTTCGGCGACAGCTCCCGCCAGCGGGAGCGAACAGGGACACCTGGCAATCAGGCGGCGTCGGCCGGGTTGATCTCAGCCTTGTCGATGGCACCGGAGCCAACACCCCAAGTGTCGAGGATCTTCTTGTAGGTGTCGTCACCCATCAGCTTTTGGATGGCCTTCTGCACGGCTTCGGCGGTCTTGGTGTCGCCCTTCTTGATGGCCACGGCCTCGGGCACCACACCGGTGTCTTCACCGAGCACCTCCAAGGTGTCGCCGGTCTGCTTGATGGCGTAGGCGGACACCGTGGAATCGGCGTAGAAGATGGAGGCCTTGCCGGAAGCCACGGCGGTGGTCACATCGGTCTGCAGCTTGGAGGACTGGATGTCGATGGCATCCTTGCCGTCCGCCTTGCACTGCTCGTTGGCCTTGTTGACTTCCTCTTCCTGCGTGGTGCCGGTCTGCACGGCCACCTTCACGCCGCACAGGTTCGAGGAGTCGACCTTGTTCGGGTTGCCTTTCCGCACCACGTAGGTGGAGCCGGTCTTGAAGTAGGTGACGAAGTCGACGGCCTGCATGCGCTCCTTGGTCACGGTGAAGGAGGAGATGCCGAGGTCGTACTTGGAGCCCACGGACGGAATGATGGAGTCGAAGGTGGAGGAGATGGTTTCTTCCTTCAGGCCGAATACAGCGGCGATGGCCTTGGACAGGTCGACGTCGAAGCCAACCGGGGTCTTGCCGTCTTCGGCCAGGAATTCGGCCGGAGCGTAAGAGGTATCGGTGCCGACGGTCAGCGTGCCGTCGCCGGTGACGGAATCGGGCAGCAGTGCGGCGATTTCGTCGTCCTTCTGGATGCTGCTGGTGTCGAAGCCCTGAATCGAAGTGCTGGACGAGTCCTTGGATGAATCGCCGCTCTTGGATGCGGTGTCGGTGCTGTCAGTCGTGCCACAGGCCGCCACGGCGATCAGCATGGCCGCGCTCAGGGCGGCGGCCGCAGCGGATTGTATTCCCTTGCTTAGAGACATTGGATTTCCTCTCTCCGGATAGTCAGCTGGGCGGGTATGTTTCCCAGATGGTTCCAGAGCGTAGGAGTGCAATGCTACGGAAGCGTTAATCGTGGGCGAAATGGCCCACAACGCGGACATCCTACTCTTGGCTCCCCTCCGGAGGGGAGCCAAGGGACGGGACTAGTGGCGCATGTTGGCGTAGCGCATGGCGCGTAGGGCTTCGCGCTTGTCCTGCTCTTCGCGCAGGGCCTGGCGTTTGTCGAATTCCTTCTTGCCTCGGGCCAGTGCGATCTCCGCCTTGACGCGACCGTCCTTGAAGTACAGGCTCAGCGGCACAATCGTGTATCCCTTGGCCTCGATGCCGCGGGCGAGCTTGGTGATCTGCAGTCGGTGCAGCAGCAGCTTGCGCTTGCGCTTGGGCGCATGGTTGTTCCATGTGCCGTTCAGGTATTCGGGGATGTTCGCGCCCTCCAGCCACATCTCGCCACGGCGGTCGATGGAGATGAACGCCTCGGACAGCGATGCGCGGCCTTCGCGCAACGACTTGACCTCGGTGCCGGTCAGGGCCAGCCCTGCCTCATACTTGTCTTCGATGGCATAGTCATGCCGGGCCTTCTTGTTCTGGACGATGAGTTTCTCACCGGTTTCCTTGGGCATGTCTCCTCCTTTCGTGGGCAATAACTCGTGAGTAGCAACTCGTGGGTAGCAACGCAACATCCGACGATATCACGGACCGGCCTCGAACACGAAAAAAGGTTCCTCTTCAAAAGGAACCCTTCAACCGCATATATCGGCCGAACCAACCGATCAGTGGACGAACCAGTACTGACCCAAATTGGTCAAGGTGCGGTAGTGCATGATCCACGGACCACCCCAGTTCATTTCGGAAATCTGGAATGTGCCGTCGCCATACACGGCTTCGACTACGGCAACATGGCCATAGGTACCGTCGGCACCATCCTGACCAGGCAGGAAGGAGAGCGCCGCACCGACCTGAGGGTTGTGGTCCACGCGCAAGCCGTACGAGGGGGCGTTGCGCCACCAGTCGCCGCCATTGCCGAGATAGGACGGCGTGCCAATGCCCATCTGCTTACGGCGTTCATACGCCCAATACGTGCACTGGCCGGTGGCATAGGCGTTGCCGTAATCACCGTTTGACGTGCCTTGGCCGCCGCTGCTACTGCTGCCGCCACCGCCAGGAACCGTCGGAGTGGGGGTCGGCGTCGGTGTGGGAGTGGGAGTAGGAGTCACCGGAGTAGACGGCGTACCGCCCTGGTTACCGGTATCCACCCGGTTGGCGGCGTCCTGCTGTTCCTTCTGGTACTGACGATTGTAGGAATCGACCTGGGAGGCGATCAGTACGGTCTGGGCCGCCTGCTTGGCGGATTGGGAATCCAGACTGTCGATCATGGAAGACAGTTCGTCACGCCTTGCTTCGCCTTCCTGGCGCAGCTTATCCAAAGCGTCACGTTCGCTTTGCGCGGTTTCGGCGGCGGTCTGTGCGGAAGCGGCCTTCTCATCGGCCTGGGTCTTGAGCACAGCGATCTGCTTTTCGATGGCCGCCAAGCGTTCGCCACGATTCTTCGACGTGCTCAGTGAGGTCGCGGCGGAGGAAGCCGCATTCGCCTCGTTGCGGGACAACGCGTCCCGGGACTGCATGGAATTGACGAAGTCCTGTGTGCTGGTGGCACCCGTCACCACGCTCATCACGTCGGAAGCATTCGAGCCGTGCATCTCGTCACGGGCCAGCCGGGCCACGGCGGCGTGCGCGTCATCGTAGTCCTTGCCGGTCTGCTTGATCTGCTCCTCAAGCGTCTCCTTGTCTTTCTGCGCGGCGGAAAGACGTCCGGATGCGGCATCGGCCTCGTCCTGAGCAGTGGCGGCATCCTCGTTGGCCTGCGTGACCTTGTTCTGGGCGGCGACAATCTTGTTGTTGGTCAGATCGTCCAGCTCAAGTACCTTATTCGCCAGGTCCTGGCTGGCACCGGCCAGCTGCTGCTTGAGTTCGGCCTCGCGCTGTACCGACGCGGCGTGCTGGTTCTGCGCATTGATCAGGTCGGAATAGGCGTCTGCCTGGGCAGGCTGTGCCGAGCTGAACGCCAGACCTCCCACACAGGCTGCGGCGGCCACCAGTGCCGCCAGTGCGGGCTTGATCACACGTACATTCGTCATATGTGAATAGTCCTTTCGCTCACTTAAGCCAATACCATAACATGCGAACCTGAGAGGCTTGCACACGATGTCATCACATTTCTCGCGGGTAAGCCGGTCGCGTTACGCCCTCAAATAACGCCGCAACGAGATGGTTGAAGCGATGATGGACAGCAGTATCGCGCCCACAACCAGGAACGGCGATATCACCAGTACCGTGAGCTGATTCACATAAGGAATCCATGTAACGGATTTCGCCAGCCAGCCGGTGATGAACACGTTGACGATGGCCGAAAGCATCAGGCACGAGAGCACCGAGCCGATCAGCGAGGCGATGGTGCCCTCCAGAATGAACGGCAGACGAATCGTCCAGTTCGAGGCACCCACGTACCTCATGATTTCGGTTTCGGTTCGTCTGGATGCGGCGGACATGCGAATGGTGGTTCCGGTCAGCAGGATGGCGACCACCACCATCACGCCGGCCAGCACAGCCGTAACCGCCGTGGCTCGGTTGAGCACGGCGAACACCGGGTCGAAGATCTGGCGCTGATCGGTAACGTCTTCCACACCCTCCTTGCCAGAGAGCACTTCGGAGACCACCTGATATTTGGTGGGGTCCTTGAGCTTGAGCCAGAGGGAGTCCTGCATATCGTCCGCGGTCAGCGTACGGCCTTGGAATTCACCGTTCGGGTACTGCTTGGTGAAGGTGTTGTCGTAGAAATCCTGCTTGCTGACATAGTCGATGTTGGAGACCACGCCGTTGAGTTCATCGCGAATGGTTTTCTGCAATGCCGTGATCTCATTGGCTGAGGGCGATTTGCCGGAAGCACAGTTCGCGGACTGGCTGGTGCCGTCGGGGCATAGCCACACCACGACCTCGACCTTGTCGTACCAGTCGCCCTTGGCTTTGGTGATCTGCGCCTGAGTAAGCACCGAAGCGCCGATGAACAGGAATGAGATGAAGGTGACCAGCGTCAGCGACAGCAGCATCGACAGGTTACGGGTGAGGTTGGCCCACGTTTCGGACAGAATGAATCGTGCTCGCATGATGATCTCCCTTACTCCTTCGCGCCCTCAGCGGGTTGATCGTCGGATGTTTGGTCTGCGGCGGACTGCTCGTCGGCGGACTGCTCGTCAGCAGGCTGCTCGGCGGCGGACTGCTCGTTGGCCGGCGGTGCGGGCGGTTCCGGCGGTGCGG
>ERZ809296.4326-NODE-4326-length-10975-cov-5.390659_pt1 | contig 10975 bp, 9 predicted proteins | sample MGYA00520511_ERZ809296 | MGnify/ENA primary metagenome ERZ809296 (study PRJEB31576, sample SAMEA3212662) | Homo sapiens | biome: human-gut; feature: human gut; material: fecal | place: Sweden | collected 2012 ... | reverse complement strand
ATCAAGTACTGTATCACCTTTTTGGATTTCTACTGATTTTTTCTTACTTTCCTTATCTGTTTTCAAAATCAAAGTCACTTGACCTTGAACCTTAGACTGATGATTATTTGTGCTGCTAGTAAGTTTAGCTGCCTCATTTTTTCCACAGGCTGCTAGAGTAACAAGTGATAAAGCAAGAAAAATATATGTCGCTAATTTTTTCATTTCAAAAACCTCCTAAAAATAGACTGGATGAATGGATAGAATAGAAGCGTCGATACTGCATGATAGGTGTCGTAAAGCAGACCAGAAATAACAAAGGTAATCCCACTTCTAAATAGGAGGCCATAGCTATAATCCATGAGAACCCCATAGAGAAAGGACAAGAGAGTTACCAAAGCAATCTGCCAAACAAGTGACAACCTAGGTGCAATCAAACTCCAAAGAGCCATCAAGACGCCGAAGGCCAGAATCTGATTAAAGACCCAAGGACCAAAACCAAAGATGAATCCTGAGATGGACATGGTTAAAGCCATAATCAAGAGACCATCTACTAACCCCAAGTAAAGAACAGCCACAAAAAACATAGCTGTAATAGGCTGAATATTTGGCAATCCTATAAATGCTGACCGCAATCCTACTGCCAGAGCTGACAGAATGGCTATTCGAGCCATTCGTTGAATCGTTAGTTTCATACATCTATTATGCCAGAAATAAGGAAATATGACTAGTTTTTCAAAATAAAAACTAAAGATTTCTTGAAATACAGAGTAAGATCGTACAAATTGAAGAAAATATTGTTCCTTGTAGCCTCTCCCAAATATCAAACAGTTTGACAGGCTGAATATTTGATATAAAAAATGTACTCTCATTCACTATCCTCTGTCATCTTGACAGAGGATAGTGAATTAAGTTCAATTAATTATAGAAGTTAACTTGACTTAATTTTTGTTTTAAAGTATATTAAACTCAAGGAGGTAGCTAATGATTCAAATTGAAAATATTAATGTGTCTTACCAACAGACATTAGCTCTGGATAATATCACCTTAAACTTGGAGGGACCTAGTATTACTGGGATTATTGGACCAAATGGTGCTGGTAAATCAACTCTAATTAAAGCATTAATTGGTATTATTCCTCACTCTGGAAAAATCCTTTTCAATAAACAACCTATTCGTCAGCAATTGAATCGTATTTCCTATGTTGCACAGAAGGCTGATATTGATTTTAACTTTCCGATTACTGTCAGAGAGTGCATCTCTCTAGGACTCTATCCCAAAACCAAGTTCTTTAAACGTCTATCTAAGAGTGATTGGTCTAAGGTCACAGATGCTTTAACACTACTTGGTCTAAATGATTTGGCCCATCGACAAATAAGCCAATTATCAGGAGGCCAATTTCAACGTGTTCTAATCGCTCGTTGTCTTGTACAAGAGGCTGATATTATTTTATTAGATGAACCCTTTGTAGGGATTGACTCTGTTAGCGAAGATATTATCATGAACACCTTGAGAGAACTTAGGGACAAAGGTAAGCTTATTCTTATTGTCCACCATGATTTGAGCAAAGTTCCTCATTATTTTGACCAAGTTATCCTCCTAAATCGTAAACTGATTGCTAGTGGGCCTACTAATCTTATTTTTAATGAGGATAATCTCCGTAAAACCTACGGTAACAGTTTATTTTATAAAGGAGATGTAAATGATTTCTGAATTTATTGATGGTTTGCTAAATTTCCACTTCTTACAAAATGCTCTTATAACGGCTTTAGTTATTGGAATTGTCGGAGGGGCTGTTGGTTGTTTTATTATTCTAAGAGGCATGTCGCTTATGGGTGATGCGATTTCACATGCGGTTTTACCTGGCGTAGCTATTTCCTTTATCTTAGGTATTAATTTTTTCATAGGAGCCATCGTCTTTGGTCTTTTAGCTTCTACAATGATTACCTATATCAAAAGCAATTCCATTATTAAGAGTGACACGGCAATTGGGATTACCTTTTCGAGCTTTCTAGCTCTCGGTATTATTCTCATCGGTGTTGCTAATAGTTCCACAGATCTCTTTCATATTCTCTTCGGGAATATTCTAGCTGTACAAGACATGGATATGTGGATAACGATTATCGTTTCACTTCTCGTACTAGCAACTATTACAATCTTCTTTCGCCCTCTACTCCTAACATCCTTTGATCCGATTTTGGCCAAGTCTATGGGAGTTAAGGTCACCTTCTACCACTACTTACTTATGGTTATTCTAACTTTGGTTTCTGTAACTGCCATGCAGAGTGTTGGCACTATTCTTATTGTGGCACTTTTAATTACACCGGCTGCCACTGCCTACCTTTATGTTCATAGCCTAAAAACAATGATTCTTCTCTCATCAGGATTGGGGGCTCTGGCATCTGTTCTAGGTCTTTTTATCGGCTATAGTTTTAATATTGCAGCTGGTTCCAGCATTGTATTAACGTCTGCTCTACTCTTTCTCATCAGCTTTTTCATCGCCCCAAAACAAAGTGGCATGAATAAAACTTCTAAACAATAAAAAATAGGATGAAAATAATATGAAAAAAATACTATCAACAATAGTACTACTACTTTTAGCGGTAGTTACTCTAACAGCTTGTACCAATAAACAAGGCAGTAACAAGGATAAATTACGAGTCGTTACGACCAATTCCATTATTGCAGATATCACCAAAAATATTGCTGGAGATAAAGTCACTCTCCACAGTATTGTCCCCGTTGGTAAGGATCCTCACGAATACGAACCCCTTCCTGATGATGTAAAGAAGACATCGCAAGCTGACTTGATTTTTTACAACGGTATCAATTTAGAAACTGGTGGAAATGCTTGGTTTACTAAGTTAGTCAAGAATGCTCATAAGACAGAAAATAAAGATTATTTTGCAGTTAGTGATGGTGTTAAGGTAATTTACCTTGAAGGTCAATCAGAAAAAGGTAAGGAAGATCCCCACGCTTGGCTTAATCTGGAAAATGGGATTATTTATGCTCAAAATATTGCCAAGCAACTGATTGCTAAGGACCCTAAAAACAAGACCTACTACGAAAAGAATCTAAAATCCTATACTGATAAACTTAGTAAACTGGACCAAGAAGCTAAAGAAACATTTAACAAGATTCCCGATGAGAAAAAACTGATTGTCACTAGTGAAGGATGCTTCAAATACTTCTCAAAAGCCTATGGCGTACCATCTGCCTACATCTGGGAAATCAATACAGAAGAAGAAGGCACACCAGACCAAATCAAAACACTCGTGGAAAAACTACGTCAAACAAAGGTACCAGCTCTCTTTGTCGAATCTAGTGTCGATGAACGCCCTATGAAAACAGTATCTAAGGATACCAATATTCCTATCTATGCAAAGATCTTTACAGATTCTATTGCTGAAAAAGGGCAAAACGGTGATAGCTACTACAACATGATGAAATATAATCTGGATAAAATCACCCAAGGCTTGAATCAGTAAAAATCTTATCTAAGAAACATTCTGTATTCTTATGATAAATCTGTTATACTAAGGTGAGACTATTTTCAAAGGAAGAGAAATGACACCTAACAAAGAAGACTACCTCAAATGTATCTATGAGATTGGTACTGAAGAAGGCAAAATAAGCAATAAGGAAATCGCAAACCGTATGCAGGTGTCTCCACCTGCTGTGACGGAAATGATTAAGAAATTGATTTCAGAAGACCTCATCATCAAAGACAAAGTCAAGGGCTATCTTCTAACGAAAACTGGTAAAATCAATGTCGCTGAACTCTATCGGAAACATCGCCTCATCGAAGTCTTTTTGGTGGACCACTTGCACTACACTTGTGATCAAATTCATCAAGAGGCTGAAATTTTAGAGCATACTGTCTCTGATCACTTCATCGATGCGCTTGACCGCCTACTCAATTACCCTCAAACCTGTCCACACGGTGGGCAAATCCCCAAGTCAGGTCAGCTCATACAAGAGATTTATGACCAGACTTTTACACAAGACCTAACTCCTGGAGACTATGTCCTTCGTCGAGTTCAGGATCAAATTGATTTACTCCATTATTTGAAGACTGTCGGTCTTAAAATTGGAATACCTTTTACCTTTGAAGGCTTTGACCCTTTCACTCAACTCTACCGCCTGAATATTGATGGAAAAGAAATTCAAATTCCAGAAACTGTTGCTAGCAACCTTTATATTGAATCAAACTAAAAAAGCGAGGCAGATAAACACCCTTAGAAGTGTCATCAGTCTCACTTTTTTTACATTTGTTTCAAGCGTTCCACCCGTTCTGAAATTGGTGGGTGCGTATAAAAGAGCTTCTGCAAACCAGATTCCTTTTTAGGATCATTGATATAGAGAGCTGCGCTAGCATCATCCACGTGATGTTGCATCGGTTCACTATGATCAAGTTTAAGCAGAGCATTAATCATACCTTGTGGGTTACGTGTCAATTCGACGCTAGAAGCATCAGCTAGAAATTCACGCTGACGTGAAATAGCCAACTGAACCAGGGTAGCTGCCAAAGGCGCAAGAATAATGGCAATCAAGGAAATAATGAGAAGAATAATCTCCAAGCCACTACTTCCATTACGGTCATCATCATTACGACGACGGCCTCCACCCCAGAACATCATATTGCGAGCCATACCAGCTAGCATGGTGATGGCAGATGCCAAGGCAACTGCAATAGTCGAGATACGGATGTCATAGTTACGAATATGGCTGACTTCGTGCCCTATGACCCCTTCAAGTTCCTCACGATTCATAACTGCAAGAAGACCTGTCGTAGCAGCCACAGCAGCATTTTTAGGGCTAGACCCCGTCGCAAAAGCATTCATTGAAGGATCATCGACAATAAAGACACGTGGCATCGGTATTTGTGCCACCATAGCCATATCTTCAACCACATGATAAAGGTTTGGAGCGGTTTGTTCATCAACCTCTCGTGCACCATTCATAGCCATAACGACATTGGTTGATTGGAAAATCATGGTAACGGCATAGATAAAACCGATAACTAGAGCAAGAATCAAACCACCGAAGCCTGAACCTAACCAAAGATAGCCGACACCATAACCAACAAGGCCCAACAAGAGGAAAAAGACCAGGAGCAAAAGCCAAGTCTTTCTCTTATTTCGAGCAATCTGATCAAATAACATATTAGTTACCTAGTCCACTGAAATCAACCTTAGGAACAGCTTTTTCTTCTTCAGGTGTTTCAAGGAATTCAGCAGCCTTAAAGCTAAACATCTTAGCAATAACATTGCTTGGGAATGTTTCCAATTTCACATTGTAGTTACTTGTTACACTGTTATAAAGTTGGCGTGAATAGGCAATTTTGTTTTCAGTGTTCGTCAACTCTTCTTGAAGCTGGCTGAAGTTGGCACTAGCCTTAAGGTCAGGGTAACTTTCAGCAACCGCAAAGATTCCAGAAACCTGGCGTGTCAATTCATCACTAGCACGCATCGCTTCTGCTGGTGAAGTCGCAGCTGCTACTTGATTACGAAGTTCTGCTACTTTTTCAAGCGTTGAACCTTCGTATTTTGCATATCCCTTTACAGTCTCAATCAAGTTAGGAAGAAGGTCATTACGACGTTTCAATTGAACATCAATTTGACTCCATGCCTCCTTAGTCTGCATACGGCTTTTAACCAAGCCGTTATAACTTGCAATAACAAAAATTACAAGAACAACGATAATGGCAATAATAATCCAAATCACATTTTTATTCCTTTCTTGTACTGAAAAAGAGTCAATTAACCTCTCTTTCAAGTATCTTTGATAGTCTCAGTATATCAAATTTTCAGATAAAAGTGGTAAAATCTGAGTCGTTTTACAAAAAAACTGGACAAGATGTCCAGCTTTTGTATTACTCTTTAGACGTGTGTCGTTTACCTTGGGCTAGGGCATCTGCTTCTGTCATTGTAACGACATTTGCTTTGTTGGTATTGCTAGGCATACTGTTGATGTCATACCAATAAACATCTGCTGTACCATGACGCGCCACATAAACTGTTCGACTTTCTTCTTGTGCAGGTTGCACAGGCTCTGGTTCAGAACTTGGTTGTTCAGTCACCTGTGAACTCTCAGAACTAGGCTCAGATGGCGCTTCAGTAAATTCAGTAACCGTATTTGTCGCTGTCCCATCTGCATAATTGATTTCTGCATTTGGTGATTGGTTATCCAAGATAACATGCGTAACTCCCTGACTATCAAGAGTCTCCTTATCTCCACCAAGTTTAATTTCCAAGAGATTTCCAGAACTATCAATACCAACATACTGAAGTTCTACTTGACGAGGCAACAACTCGTCTCCACTGTAGATAGCTGTTACCTTATAGTCTAACCAATAGTTAGGGTGGAGTGCTAGCCAGTTATCCAAGCGATTCTCGTAATAAAGCATACCTGACTGATTACCTTCGTCAGTTCCTTTATAATTTCCAGAATTCAACCAGGCAGTCATAGGTACTAAATTCTTGCCCTCGTCATTGACACCAGAAAACTGATAACCAATCAAATGCCCTCGATTCATTAGCCAAGATTTTGATTTACCGTCACCATAATAAAACTTATAGTTATGCCATCCTACAGGATCATATTTTATTTTACCGGGACGCTTATTCTTCGGCTCGTCCTTATCTTGTAACTGTATATGAGCACTGTGGGCACGTCCTAGCTGGTCCTTCTCCTCCATGACAAACTGCTTTTGACCATTAAAAGCCAAGATACCATTGTTCTCATCCGCTTGAACCACTTGAGAGCTCACAGCCAAAGATTGTTTGCTAGTATCTAATGAAAATCCGGATCCTAAAGTAAATACTAAAAGAAGAAGAGCAAATATACAAATCCTACTATTTCTTTTTTCTTCCATCATCTTAACTCCTTAATTTTTCTTATCACTTTAATTATACAGGACCAAATCAAAGCAGATGATTAAAAATAAAGAATAATGATATTAGGTATCTTAGAGCTTGCTTAAAACAAAAAAACACCCAATTTAATGGATGTTTCTTACCTATTATTTACCTGCTTTTTTACCTTGTTTTGTAAGATAAACTGTAGATATACTTAGTGCTGCAGCAACTCCGACAAGAAGGAAGACCGTTGTCGTATTAGACTTACCTTTTTCTTTTGAAGTGCTAGCTTGGCTTTCAGAACTCTTGGCTACCTGTTTTGCCTCAGTTGCTTTATCAATACGGGCGACATTCTTAGGTGTGTCATCCTTCTGGCTTTCCGCCAATTCTGACAAATCACTGCTAATCTCTTTGGCAACACCTTCAGAGCTCGTAAGTGATGCCGCTTCTGAAGCTAATGTTTCAGTGGCCATAACCGCCATGACTTTACTTGCAATCACATCCACAGACTTCTCAGTCAAAAGAGAATTAAAGCGAATAGCTTCTGAGGCGAGCTGACTGCTTGTTACAGAGATTTTTAGGTCATTGTTATAAGCGACTTGACTATTTGGCGAGATGCTGACAACTTCAGATGTACGTGCTGTTGTTGGAGCTTCAGAAACTTTGACATCGACCTGACTTGTTGAACCTTTTTCAATAACTTCTGAAGAAACCTCGCTAATCGGATCCTTTTGTGTACTTTCTGAAGTTGGAGATTTCTCTGGGCTGTCAGAAGTAATTGCTACGTCAACCTGACTAGTAGATGAAGCTACCGAAGTTTCCTCATTCTTTGGTGACTCAGAGGCTGGAGCAGTTGAGCTTGCCTCACTCTTTGGTGTTTCTGATGTTGAAGTCTCAGAAACTACTTCACTAGTTGATGCTTCGGAAACTGGAGTGCTTGAACCTACCTCACTCTTTGGTGTTTCTGAAACTGAAGACTCTGAGATTACTTCACTGTTAGAAGTCTCGGAAACTGGGGCTGATGAACTTTCCTCACTCTTTGGGGTTTCTGATGCTGAATTTTCAGAAACCAATTCACTGTTAGATACTTCGGAAACTAGGGCTGATGAACTTTCCGCACTCTTTGGTGTTCCTGAAACTGAAGACTCTGAGATCACTTCACTAGTTGATGCTTCAGAAACCGGAATGCTTGAGCCGGCCTCACTCTTTGGTGTTTCTGATGCTGATGTCTCGGAAATTACTTCACTGTTTGATACTTCAGAAACTGGAGTGCTTGAACTTGCCTCACTATTTGGTGTTTCTGATGCTGAAGTTTCAGAAACTACTTCACTAGTTGATGTCTCAGAAACTGGAGTACTTGAGCCCACTTCACTCTTTGGTGTTTCTGATGCTGAAGTTTCGGAAATTACTTCACTGTTTGATACTTCGGAAACTGGGGCTGATGAACTTTCCTCACTCTTTGGCGTTTCGGAAACTGAAGTCTCAGAGACTGGATTATTGACAGGCTTTGGTTCAGGTTTTGTTGGAGAAACTGCTGAGACAACCCCAACAATCGTCGCCTTATTGTCAATCGTATTATTAGATAAACGGATTTCTCCATTACCATTGTCACCCATCTCAAAGTTTTTGGTAATCACTGGATCAGCCAAGGTATTCAATAGTTTATTATCGTAAACATCGACATTCTTGATTGTTCCACGAACTTGTTGGAAATCAATAGCACCACGATGGAGGTTATAGAGGTCATTAGTTGTCCCTGAACGTAGAATGGTATTGTCATGAATCTTAATTCCAGAATCATTGAGGTCAAAATTGTGGCCTGCAAAGACTGTGTTTACACGGATACCTGCTCCAGCAAAGACGTCCTTGATGAGGTTTCCTGAAATTTCATGCCCCTTACCACCAAAAATACCGATACCAGCCGCACGCCAGCCTGATTCAATGGTGTTGTTGAGGAATTTATTATTTTCCTCAGCCGCGGCATTTGTACCATCTGAAATACTTGACCAGATGGCTAAACCATCATCACCATTCCCACGGATATTAGAGTTTTTAACTGTTGAATTCTTGGTCCCTTGGGCAAAGTTAATACCATCAGCTAAGTTATTACGGATACGAGCATTTTCAACGACAAGACCGTCCGTATACTTCATATTTCCCGTCTGGTCGTAGTCTCCAATCCACATACCGACTTCAAAATGCTGAACCCAGATGTCGTGAATTTTCGAATCCTTACCAAGTGTTCCCGAAATAGCCTTGTACTGCGCATCCTCATTATAACGAGACGTCAAGTTAGAATCCATGTAAAGATTGCTCAACTCAATGCCATTACTATTATGACCGAAGACAATTCCACCACCATAGCGTTTATCACTTGTAAAGTGCAGTTGTGTATGCCAAACACCAGCACCTGAAATTTTTAGATTATCAGCTTCGATATTAACTTGTTTGTCGAAATTGAAACGTCCCTCTGGAATATAGACAGATTTTCCGCTAGCTTTAGCTTCCTCAACAGCCGCAAGTAGGGCAGCTGTGTCATCACTATCATCATTGGCAGATGCACCCTTATCCACAATACTGATGCTATTTTCACCTTGGGCAACTGGCGCTGGAGCCTGTTCTAGCTCAATAAAATCAATACCATAAGGGACATTGTCATCTTTCTTCTTAACCAAAGAAATCTTATCACCAGATTTCAATTGGATGTCCTTGAGGAGAAGACGTGTCTCATCAAAACGGAAGCGTGCACTTGATCCATCAACGACTTGATCATATTCGTGGTCACCTTTAAGGTACTGCCATGCTGAGTGAGATGACAAATCAAGATTACCAACGCTTGAACCATTAACCTGCACATCCAACTGACCTGATGCACCATCAGGTATTGTATAACGCACATTCAAAGCATTGGCTGGCTCGGTGACATTGAAAGTAACTGCTGCATCTTTTTTAGGAAGCTCGACATAAGTTTGGTTCGTCGCTTCCACGGCCGTAGATTCCATGTCAGTTGACTGTTGGATTGTAGCTCCATTTTCGATAGTCGCATTTTCTGCTTCATGAGTCGTGTAAGGCATTTTGGCACCGTAGGCATCTGTGTTATACTCCTTGCCTTGTCCTTGACCCTCAGTCGCATTGGTTAAGACATTTGCTGACGTTCCTTGATTTTGAGAGGTGCCTGTCTCAATCACTTGATCGATGGTCGGAGTCTGCTCAGCTGCTTGAACAGTCCTTACCTGAGGTTGAGACGGCATAATATTGGCAGGCTGAGAAGCTTGCACACTCTCTGATGCTAGCTCTGAAGTCGCCAACTGAGCTGTTGAAACCGCTTGAGGGGCCTGCGCTTGATTTGAAGCATCAGTCAAGTCACTAATCGATTGTGCCTCGTCAGCCTGAACTGCTTGCCCATTGGCAAGGGCCATGAAGCCAATCAAAGCCGATGCTGCCCCAATGGAATATTTTCGGATGCTGTACTTTGGTTTTGTTTTACTTTCTCTAAACAAGTTAATTCTCCCGATACTTTTTTTCACAATCTCTCCATTTTAGTTTTAAGCTATTCTCGAACTAAAAACAGAGACTCTTAAATATTTGATGTACTTAATGATGCTGTTGTTTCTTTAATCCAAAACAAACCAAAACAAATTATAAGTCATGAGAACACAAAATAAAAGGCTAAGTAATCCATTTTAACAAGGCCTTAACAAAAATGTCATATTAGAAAGTTCAGTTATTCATTTCTAAATTATAGTCTAAAAATGTCGCACAAAAAGGTAATTTCTTTCACGTGTAAGAAAGAGAAAACTCTAAACTTCCATAAAGGCTTATTTAGCAAGATTTATCGGCTAAAACAATCAAATTGTATTAAATCTGTTTTCTCAGATTTATGTCAAACGTTTGACAGTCTTTTTTAATTTTACGATTCAAAGTATTATTTTCCGAATGTTTAAGTATTACAAATGTTAAATACCCAAAAATAAAAAAAGAGACAAAAACTGCCTCTGACTTTTCAAATAAATGTTTATTCCTAACTGATTCTTACGATAACAATGTCTCTAATTCTTCAACCGATAAACCAGTCACATCCGATAGCTGTTCATTTTCCCCCTCTAAAGCCTTTACTTTGGCTTTTAAGGCAGATC
>ERZ809296.4321-NODE-4321-length-10993-cov-8.523130_pt1 | contig 10993 bp, 9 predicted proteins | sample MGYA00520511_ERZ809296 | MGnify/ENA primary metagenome ERZ809296 (study PRJEB31576, sample SAMEA3212662) | Homo sapiens | biome: human-gut; feature: human gut; material: fecal | place: Sweden | collected 2012 ... | reverse complement strand
CCCGGCCCCCGCCGCCGATCAGGGTGGCGCTGGCGCTGCCTCCGGCCCCGTCGGCACCTCCGGCGTGACCACCCGTGGCCAGATCTCCACCGGCAACGGCCCGGCCCCCGTCTCCGCTCGTGGCGGCATCCGCAACACGAACGCTCCGGCCGGCACCCCCGCCGCCTCGAACCCGACGCTGGCCAACACCGGCTCCGTCGCTTCGATCGCCGCTGGCGCTGGCGTTATTGCGCTGGCCGGTGGCGTGACCCTGGTGGTTGCTCGCAAGCGCCACTGAGGCATCTTCGCCTGACAAATAACGCGGGCCCGCTCGAATCGAGCGGGCCCGCGTTTTGTCTAGTTTGCGCAGATCGCGCGATAGTTGTGCACGAACGTGCAGTTAGAAACCGCGAATTTGCACCGAAAAATCATCGTTTCGCCTTGAAATGATGCGTGCATCACATGCACAATGGAACTACCGAAAGTCACCATGAATTGAGCCCTCATGATGAACCGGTGATGGGAAGTGGCACCACTCATCAAGAGCGGTGCCACTTTCCTGTTGATGCGTCCCTGCGGAGCGTGCCCCCCGCAGGGGCGCACCCTGCGGGGGATGATCCGTCAGTGCTGGCGACGGCGCAGAGCCAGAGCTCCCAGGCCTGCCAGTCCAGCCATGATGGCCGCACCGGCCAGCATCGGGGTGTCAGCACCCGTGCGAGCGAGGTTGCCGCTCGGGGTTGCGGACGGGGCGGGAGCGGGGGTCGTCGGCTCGGGCGTCGGGGAATCCGACGGCGCCGGCGTGGTCGGCACCTCGGTGGGAACCTTGCACTCGCTGTCCGTGCCGGTCAGCCAGTTGTGCAGGACGATCGGGGCCAGGACCGGGGAGCCCTCGAGGGTCTCGCCGGTCAGGATGCCGTTGATGTTGAAGGAGAAGGCGGAGTCGGCCGGCATGTGCTTGATCGCGACGGTGATGGTCTTGCCGTCCTCGCTGACCTTGATATCGCCCAGGCCCTCGACGGTGTTCGTGAAGCCGTTACCCTTGAGCGCGCCGGCGCCGGGGTTGGAGATCGTGTTGATCGTGGAAGCGTCGAACTTCAGGCCCTGGACGGCCTTGATCGTCAGCGTCGCGTTGGTGAGGTCCTTGTGGGTGGCGCCGTAGAGGCGCAGGGTGCGCGAGTCGCCGACCTTCGGATCGGTACCGGTGGCAACGAACCAGCCGTCAGCGTTGGCCTCGCCCCACTTGGGCTCCTCAGAACCCCAGGAGCCCGCGTACTTGGAGCGCTCGTTGATGTCGCGCGAGTAGGGGCTCCACACGGTGCGGTCCACGGTCGTGACCTGGCACTTGGTGAGCTCGGGGGTCTCCGGCGTGGGCAGGTCGCCGCACACCTGGCCGTCGGCCGGGAACTGGGCGCCGACCAGCTTGGCGGACGCGGTCGAGGACTCGGCGCCCTCCGGGAAGGTGCCCGTGAACTGGAAGACAGTGCCGGTGTTGGCGTCGAGGCCCTTGTTCAGCGTGATGGTCCAAATGTTCTTGGCAGCGTCGGTCAGGGTGGCGGTGAAGTCGCCGTCATTCCACGTGTACTCGGCTTCACGCGGACCCCACGACTGCATGAAAGCGTTGAGGCCCGCGCGGGTCTCAAGCTTGCCGATGAAGGAGGTGTTGGCCATGTCGTCCGGCAGGTCGACGGTGATCGTCGTGCCGGTGGCCAGCTTGTTCTTCGTGGCCACGGGGAAGCGCCAGTTCTGCATGGAACCGGCGATCCAGTGGTTGGCCTCGAACATGCCCGGAGCCTTGTAGGTCTCGGTGTTGAAGTTCGTCGAGATCTTCGAGGTGTAGCCGTTGTTCGAGCCGGTGGCGACCTTGTTGACGGAGCCGTCGGCGTTACGGGTGATGTCGGCAGGGTTCACCAGCTCGGGGTGGTGAGCCAGGATGTCCGTGTCGAGGATCGCCGCGGCGGTCCAGTCGGCGCGGCACGCGGTGGACTTGTCGCCGTTAGCGGTGCCGGGACCCGTGGGCTGGTTCTCGTCGGAGGGGGCGGCCATGGCGGGGCCTGCGATCAGGGCGGTCGCGAGCGTGGCGCTCAGAGCCGTCGCGATGGTCAACCTATGCGTCAGTTTCATCGTATTCCTCGTGTTGAAGGTGAATCAGTCTCAAGAATACTGGCCGTGTGGGCTATTGTTAGCCCGGTCAGCATTGGTTACATGAGAACCTTAGTCCATGAACGCTGACCGTGTCTCACGTTTGCGAAAAATCATTGAGGGGATATTTCGCAACTTGCTGCAGGTGGGGATTGGTTGCCGTTTGTAAATGTGTGCCAACCTGGGCCTTTGGTCATGGGCTGGAATTGACAGGTGTATTCCGTCACGTGGCTGGGGGTGGGGTTTCTCCCAGTGCTGTGTCAGAACAGGGAATTGGGCCACACACTCGCTACCCTCTAGAGGTGAAGCCAGCCCCGACCTGGGGCGCTCGCCCCTGCGGCGGGCACGGCGCAGTTACACAAAAGGAAATCGTATGACGCTGGATCTGACGCAGTCGCTGCCCTCTCATGTGCGCGCGACCTCTGGACGCCCCGTTGAAGATTCGACCCTGATGGAAGTGTGGCAGGGGCTCTCCTCCGCAATCGTCGATCAGATCGCCGATAACTGGGCCGCCACCACGGAGCGTTACGCCAAGGGCCGTCAGGAACACTACTTCTCCGCCGAGTTCCTCATGGGCCGAGCCCTGCTCAACAACCTGTCGAACCTCGGCCTCGTCGAGAAGGCGCGCGAAGCCCTTGCCGCCTACGGCCTCGACCTCGGCCAGGTTCTCGAAGAGGAGCCGGATGCTGCCCTCGGTAACGGTGGTCTCGGCCGCCTCGCCGCCTGCTTCTTGGACTCCTGCGCCACCCTCGACCTGCCTGTGCGCGGCTACGGCATCCTGTACCGCTACGGCCTGTTCAAGCAGCTCTTCGACAACGGCTTCCAGACCGAGCACCCGGACCCGTGGATGGAGGAGGGCTACCCCTTCGTTACCCGCCGCGAAGAGCGCTCCCGCATCGTCTCCTACGCCGACCTGACCGTGCGCGCCGTCCCCTACGACATCGCGATCACCGGCTACGGCACCAAGAACGTGGGTACCCTGCGCCTGTGGAAGGCAGAGCCCATCGAGGAATTCGACTACGACGCCTTCAACTCCCAGCGCTTCACCGACGCCATCGTCGACCGTGAGCGCACCATGGACATCTCCCGAGTCCTGTACCCCAACGACACCACGTTCGAGGGCAAGGTCCTGCGTGTGCGTCAGCAGTACTTCTTCTGCTCCGCCTCCCTGCAGGAAATTGTCGCCAACTACGTGCGTCACCACGGCACCGACCTGACCGGCTTCGCCGAGTACAACGCCGTCCAGCTCAACGACACCCACCCGGTCCTCGCCATCCCCGAGCTCATGCGCATCCTCATGGACGAGCATGGCCTCGGCTGGGAAGAGGCCTGGAAGGTCGTCTCCAAGACCTTCGCCTACACGAACCACACGGTTCTGGCCGAGGCCCTGGAGACCTGGGATATCCACATCTTCGACCGCCTGTTCCCGCGCATCGCCGAGATTGTCCGCGAGATCGACCGTCGCTTCCGCATCGACATGGCCGAGCGCGGCCTCGACCAGGGCACCATTGACTACATGGCCCCCGTCGCCGGCAACACCGTGCGCATGGCCTGGATCGCCTGCTACGCGTCCTACTCCATCAACGGCGTCGCCGCCCTCCACACGGAGATCATCAAGCGCGACACCCTCAAGGAGTGGCACGCCATCTGGCCCGAGCGCTTCAACAACAAGACCAACGGCGTGACCCCGCGCCGCTGGCTCAAGCAGTGCAACCCACGCCTGGCCGCCCTCCTCGACGAGGTCACCGGCTCCGACGCGTGGGTCCGCGACCTTACCGAGCTGTCCAAGTTCACCGAGGCTGGCACCGACGAGGTGCTCGAGCGCCTGGCCGAGATCAAGCACGCCAACAAGGTCGACTTCGCCGCGTGGGTCAAGGCGCGCGAGGGCGTCGAGATCGATCCCGACGCGATCTTCGACGTTCAGATCAAGCGTCTGCACGAGTACAAGCGCCAGCTGCTCAACGCCTTCTATGTCCTGGACCTGTACTTCCGCATGAAGGACGACCCGACGCTGGACACCCCCAACCGCGTGTTCATCTTCGGTGCGAAGGCCGCCCCCGGCTATATCCGCGCCAAGGCCATCATCAAGCTCATCAACGCCATCGCGGAGCTGGTGAACAATGACGAGGACATCAACGGCCGCATCAAGGTCGTCTTCGTCCACAACTACAACGTCTCGCCCGCCGAGCACATCATCCCCGCCGCCGACGTCTCCGAGCAGATCTCGATGGCCGGCAAGGAGGCCTCGGGCACGTCCAACATGAAGTTCATGATGAACGGCGCCCTCACCCTGGGCACCCTCGACGGTGCGAACGTCGAGATCCTCGAGGCCGTGGGCGACGAGAATGCCTACATCTTCGGCGCGACCGACGATGAGCTGCCCGAGCTGCGTCGCCACTACGACCCCCGTTGGCACTACGAGAACGTCCCCGGCCTCAAGCGCGTCATCGACGCCCTGACCGACGGCACGCTCGACGACGGCAACTCGGGTTGGTTCCACGACGTGCGCCACTCGATCCTCGAGGGTGGCTATGACCCGGCCGACGTGTACTACGTCCTGGGCGACTTCGCCGCGTACCGCGAGACCAAGGACCGCATGGCCGCCGACTACCGCGACCAGAAGGCCTGGAACCGCCGCGTGTGGGCGAACATCTCCCGCTCCGGCCGCTTCTCCTCGGACCGCACGATCTCCGACTATGCTCGCGAGGTCTGGCACATCGAGGGTGAGCCGATCGACTGACGCAATCGCGTAGGGGAGGCCCGGAACCGCACGGTTCCGGGCCTCTCTTGTGGCCTGGAAGAGTGTTGTTGTATCAGTCTGCGAGCCAACTGTATTAGTGGGTTGACACAGTTAGGCATTTGTGTCATTGTATTAGTGTATTAATACAGGAAGACAGGAGGGACACGTCGATGCGCATCGATGACACCCGCCCCATCTGGATCCAGCTGGCCGACAGCTTCCGCGCCCGTATCACCGACGGCACGTGGAAGCCCGGCCAGAAGATCCCCTCCGTCCGCGACCTCGCCATCGAGGCCGGCACCAACCCCAACACCGTCCAGCGAGCTCTCGCCGCCCTCGACGACGAAGGACTCACCGTCCCCAAGCGGACCGCTGGACGATACGTCGCCACCGACGACACGGCGCTCCACGCCCTCCGCCAGGAGGACGCACGCGCCGCAGCAGACGCCTTCATCCGCGCCTGCCGAGCCCTCGGCGTCGATGTTGAAGGTGCCCACGGCCTCGTCGATGAACGCTGGAACGCGGACCTGTAAACCAGGAGGAAATACTCTCATGACCACCCAACCCACAGGGGCGAGCGCGGCTGTCCCCGGCCTCGTCCAGGTCACCGGCCTGACGAAGAGCTACCGCTCGACCTCAGCCCTGCGCGACTACAACCTGAGCCTCGAGTCTGGCCACATCGTCGGTCTCATGGGCCCCAACGGCTGTGGAAAGACCACGCTGCTCAAGATCCTCGCCGGAGTCCTCTCAGACTACGAGGGCACCGTGACCATCGACGGGCACGCGCCCGGCGTCGCCACCAAGGAGATCGTCTCCTACCTGCCCGACGCCGACTTCCTGAACACCGAGTGGACGGCAGCGGATGCGATCCGCGTCTACTCCACGTTCTTCGCCGACTTCGATGCCGACAAGGCGGCCTCCATGGTCGACTTCTTCGGACTGCCCACCGACCGACGCCTCGGCGAGATGAGCAAGGGCATGGGGGAGAAGCTCCAGATCAGCCTCGTCATGTCCCGGCGCGCCCGCGTGTTCCTCCTCGACGAACCCATCAGCGGCGTCGACCCCGCCACGCGCGACGTCATCCTCGACGGCATCCTGCGCGAGTTTGACCCCGCCTCGCTGCTCATCATGTCCACCCACCTCATCTCCGACATCGAACACTTCGTCGACTATGCGCTCTTCATGAAGGAAGGACAGGTCCTCCTGCAAGGCGACGCCGACGACCTGCGCGCCTCCCACGGCGATTCCCTCGACGCCATCTTCCGGAAGGAGTACCGCTGATGTTCACCAAACTGCTTGCCTACGAGATTCGCTCGCGTTACCGCGCGGACGCTCGCTCCTTCGGGGCGTTCATCGTCACTATTGCCGTCGCGTCGGGAATCGTCGCCGCGGGGCTGCCGGGGATCAGCGGCTCCACCGCTGTCCTCGCCTACGCCCTGTGTGCGCTCACGCCGGTCGCCTGCGCGATCGCGGCGATGGCCGACTATTGGAAGACCCTGTACGGGCAGCGCGGCTACTTCACGATGAGCCTGCCGATCTCCGGAAAGGTTGTCTTCTGGGCGAAGAACATTCGCATTATGATCGAGTGCCTCTTGGCCCTCGTCCTGGCCGTCGGCGGAATTATCGCCGTCGCTTCGGCTGCCGCGTGGAGCGATGGCATCAGCCTTGCTGAGTACACGGCCGGTCCTCGTTCCCTCGTGGCCGGAGTTCCCACCTCCACCGTCGTTATCATGATCGTGGTGCAGGTGCTCATGGCGTTGTCGTGGCTCGTGCAGGGTAGTGCCGTCATGTCCATCGGCGCGGAAGGGCGCTTCAATCACATGGGTTTGGGCGCGCCCATCATCGGTTTCGTCCTGCTGTACATCGTCAACCAGGTGCTTTCCACGGTTGGCACGTTCTTCCTTCCGCTGTCCGTGACGACCGACGGACACTTCTCCACCGAGATCATGTGGACCTCGTACCGGGCGACGATGGGAACCGAGGGGCAACCGAACGTCATCGGCATCGGCTCCTACTTCCTCGTGCCCCTGTTCGCGCTGGTCATGGGCCTGTGGGCCGCCCGCTCGATCGAGAAGCACACGTCCTTGCGTTGAGCGCATGACCCGCTGAGCGCCAGTCGGCGGTGGGATAGGATTTTGGTATCCGACCCACCGCCGACTCGTTGTGTGAGGAGCGCAGATGACCGCCGAAGGACCCCGCTTCGGGGCCACACCCCAGAACCCCGACCTGCTGCGGTGGATCGGCATTCAGGTCCTGCTTCTTGTCCTGGCTTGGGTGATCGGCATGGTCGTGCGGCGCCTCCTGGCCTCGCGCATGACGATGTCCACGGCCTCGGCGACCCTCACCGGCCTGGGCGGCCTGTGGGGCGGCCTCCTGGTCGCAGGCTGGATCTTCTCCTCCTCCGACATGTGGCGCCCCGCCATGATCGGCGTCGCCGCCCTGGTGGCCCTCGTCGTCGTCATCGTCGTCTCCCTGATCGTCGCGTACCTGCATCCGCGCCCAGGCCTCGAGCCCATCGCCGAGGTCGCTAAGCGCGGCGAATCCGACTCCCTCGAATTCAAGTCGAGCGCTCGCTGGAACATGCGCGCCGGCAAGCGCGACGACGCCATGGAGACCGTCATCGCCAAGACGGTCGCCGCGTTCATGAACTCCGGCGGCGGCACCCTCCTCATCGGCGTGGACGACGACGGGCGCCTCATCGGGCTGGGCCCCGACTATGCGACCCTCAAGACACCGGACGCCGACCGCTTCGAGCTGTGGATCCGCGACCTGTGGGGCCAGCGCCTGGGGACCAACGCGGCCGCGCTGCCCCTCCTTGACTTCGCCGAGGCCTCGGACCCCCAGGAGGGCTACGAGCGTCAGGAGGTGTGCCGGGTGACGATCCCGCCGTCCACGCGCCCCGTATACCTCAAGAGCCCCAAGGGCAAGGGCGAGGCCGAGCTGTGGGTGCGCGTCGGCAACTCGACGCGGCGCCTCGAGGTCGCCGACGCCGTGCAGTACGTGGCCACGCGCTGGCCCGAATCTGTGCGCGTTTCGCCGCTGACTCGCATCCGCCTGTTCCTCACCATGAGCCGCCACCGCGACACCCCCACCCGCCTGCCGCGCGTCGTCGAGCGCGTCCTCACGGAGCGCGCGAAGCACGGTGTCGGGGTGACTGAGGGGGAGTAGGCGCGCGGTTAGACTGGCCCCAGGAACTCAGAGAGGAGAGTGGCCAGTATGAGCCTGCGCAAGACCCTGCCCGCGGACATCGAGCAGATCATCGCATCCGGGGACGTCGAGGCCGTCGCGCGCGCGGTCGAGCGCTGCGAGATCGGCGCGTACCTGCGGGGATCCGCCTATGAGCCGAGGCTCATGCACTTTCCGGCCTCCGAGGAGATCACGGACTTTCTGCTGGCGCGGGGCGAGGACATCAACTCGCGTGACCGGTATCAGCGCACTCCGATTCACGCGCGCGTGCGGTCGCGATGCCTCGATCAGATCCCGATGCTGATCGCTCGCGGAGGCGACATCAATGCACGAGATACCTCCGACCAGACTGCGTTGTTTGACGTCGTCGAGCGTTTCCCTGTCGTCGACGTGTCGAGGATGATGTCGTGGGGTGCGGATCCGCTGGTTGTTGCTGATTCGCGAGTCTATGGCAAGGCGACGCTGATGGAGTACGCGCTGCGCCAGGAGTCCCTGTTCGACGCCCCGCGCGCGCTGCCAGTCATGCGCCTGCTCCTGTCGCTCGGCGCACCTGTCGGCGAGCGCGTACCCGTGGCGTTGCGGTTGATGGATCGGATGCGCTGCACGTTCGTCACGCACGGGCTGCCGGATCATCTTTCGCAGTCGCGGGTCGACGAGGCCTCGGCCGCGTTGTCGGAGCTGTGTGCCCTGTTTGGGGTGGAGCAGCGCGAGGCTCAGCCTGCGCCTGTAGTGGGGGAGCGGCTGGAGCTGGATCCGTCCGTGCCCGCTCTGCGCCAGCACGGGGAACTGTGGGATCTTCTTGTGCCCGACAGTGGCCAGTGTCAGACGCTGCAAGGCGAGGTCATTCGCATTGCGGGGCGCGTCGGCCATGAGGTGTACGACAACGGCGGCATCAACTGGGATCGCTCTTTTGGGAAGCTGCTGGACCAGTATCTCAGTGTCGTGCGTTCAGGCCTGCCGATGCCGCCCGACTCTGTCGCTCGGGCCGAGGCTGCCGTCGCCTCCCTCAAGTCCCGTTCGATGTCCGACCAGGCAGTCGACGACATCACGGAGTTGGCGGTGGCGTGGGTGCGCTTGAACCCGGTCCTGGTGGAGCTGGATCTGCCCGACGTGGGGCGGTGAACGAGGCTAGGTGTAAAGCTCGCGGCGGTACACTGTGAGCATGGGTAAACGAATTCTTGGTTGGCTGCGACAAAGGCGTGTCGCGGTGGCGTATTGGATGCTATTAATTCTTCTGCTCTTGATGATTGTGTTCTGTGTGCTGAGTGCTCTGAATGCTATATCAACTCGTCTTGATGGTGAGATGCAACAAATTTGTCGTCAAGCATATCTTTTCTCCATCTATTTCTTAGGCTATGCAGTCTTCCTTGGAGTGAAGATTGAGAATGTGAGTAGGATTATATGTTGGGTTGTCCAATTAGGTCTTATAGCAGTATCTCAATATGTGTTGGTGTTTGTGGTCAATGTAATTCGTGAGCTAGCATGGGTGTTGCAGTTTGGGTCTTCTGAGTCTGTTGTTGTGTCAGGATATGAAGCTATATTCATATGGGTCTTATTTGTTGTCGGGGCTACGCTTCAGACAATATCTATTGCGCAGGGGGGTCGGAGAGGAGAAATAAATACTGTTGTTGCGGGAACGCTGGGTGTAATGGGTATTCTCTTGCCTAGATTGCTTGAGTCCTATTCGATTCTTCGGGCTACGTGTTCTACGACGCAATGTGACTCTTCTGCTAGCGACTTAACTTTCCTGATGGAAACGGCTATAGGCTACGCAGTCTCTCTGTCGACGATGTTTGTGCTCGGGAGTTTTTCACCGAGAATTATTCAAATGATGACATGGATCGTAACATCCGTTGATGTTAAAGGTATAGGATCCTCTTCTGCTGACTCTCACAATGGCAACGATATTCGAGTGTCTGCGAGTGAGAGTGCTGCCTCTTCTGACAAGCAGAATGATGGTATTAAACTTCCTCTAGTGTCCTTGCCGACGTCCATTTGCGCGTCACAGGAAGCTGCTGATAACGTGGCGGTCCCTGTGCAGTCTGAGGATAGGCTGACAAGGTCGAGTGGTTTGGGTGTTGCTGTACCCACGCAGCTGATGAGTGCTGCTGTTGGTGGCCTCGTCGCTGGCGCGTGTTTCTCGGTCATGAGTCGTCTTCTCGGTCGCCGCTGAACTGCGTTGCCTCACGTTTTGACTGGCGAATTGAGGCAGGTCTCCACGCCGCTACTTGTTGCTAAGTGGTGTTACACCACTTAGCGGGGTATTACACCAGCTCGGAGGTGGTGTAATGCTCGCTAACTGGTGTAATGCTCCCTAAATGGTGCAGCGCCGCTCGTATGGCCTTCGTGAGACTGATGTGGAGTGTGCGAACGGGGAGCAAATGCCTGCATTTGTGCTTGTTGCGGGAGGCGGTGCACCCGATCCGTAGGCATTGCACCCCTTCTGATCGGGTGCGTCGCGACGGATCGGGTGCGGCGCGACGTAACGGGTGCAGCGCTGCGTGATCTGGGCTTGTAGAACGCGGGTAGGGGATGTGGCCACCCGCCGGATCCGCGACGACACTTGTTACCGATGAGGTGTTACACCCGATCGGGAAGATTCAACCCGATCAGAACGGGTTGAATCTTCCCTAACGGGTTGAATGTTCCCGATCAGGTTGAATCTCGCCGCGTCCTGAGGCCTCAAACGGGGGAGGGGCCCAAGCCTTGCGGCTCGGACCCCTCCTCATGTCGTATCAGCGCGACGCTATCGCCTCACTCGCTGCCCTTGCGGCGGCGGATGCGCTTGCGGGCGCGGGGCGCGCGCTCAGCACCAGCCGAAGCAGAACCGGCAGAACCAGCCGAACCGGAATCGGAGTGCTGCGAGTGCTCGCCGCGGCCGCGGCCACGAGTGCCACGGTCGGAGCGGCCGGCCTTGCCGGCGTTCAGCTTGCGATCCCCGTCCTGGGA
>ERZ809296.4320-NODE-4320-length-11008-cov-3.290331_pt1 | contig 11008 bp, 8 predicted proteins | sample MGYA00520511_ERZ809296 | MGnify/ENA primary metagenome ERZ809296 (study PRJEB31576, sample SAMEA3212662) | Homo sapiens | biome: human-gut; feature: human gut; material: fecal | place: Sweden | collected 2012 ... | reverse complement strand
TGTACAGTGACTTGTCGCCAGTTTCCTAACTTGACATTCGCTCCACGGAAAACCCACGCGCTATACCTGCGTGGCAACCTCACGCTTCATTGCTATCATGTCACAACATGAATTAGTATAATGGAAAACGCCTGATTTGGCAAGACTTTTTTGAAATTTATGCGAAATATTTTTTTATGAAATTTAATGAAATATGCGCGACTGAATTGTTCAACTTGTACACAACCCAGTCGCGCCGTTTTTCCTTCATAGCAGCCTTATTTATAGAAGCAACCCATTCTTTCCGGACGGATATCTTCTTTTATATACCTGGCGTTGAACTCCATGTTGATCTCACGGAGTTCTTTTTTTCCATCGATGTAGTCCTGATACATTTCTGCCAGTCCGGACATGCATCCGTCACAGTTTGCTTCAATATTGCCAAGAGACTCTGCCACGATTTTTTCGCGTTCTTCTCGCGTTGTTTCTGCAATTAAATATCCCATCGTTCTTCTCCTGTATATCTTTCTTCTATGCTTCCCACCGTCCGCTGGCACCGCAGGGCAGTACCAGTCCGCTCTCGGTTACCGGGAGTCCCACTTCCTGGGAATCTACATGACCGCCAAACTTCCTGAGTTCTGTTCCCAGCATATAGGACAGTACTGCAGGCTGAAGACCGGTTGTGTAGGAATTAATAAGGAAGAAAAGTGGATCATCACTTAGGATCTGGGTACACAGTTTCACCAGCGGATGAATCGCATCCTCAATCTTCCAGATCTCACCTTTCGGTCCTCTTCCATAAGAAGGCGGATCCATGATAATCGCATCGTAGTGATTGCCGCGGCGGATCTCCCTCTCTACGAATTTCTGGCAGTCATCCACCAGCCAGCGGATCGGTGCATCTTCCAATCCGGAGCTCTTCGCATTCTCCTTCGCCCATGCCACCATTCCTTTGGAGGCATCCACATGAGTAACCGCAGCACCTGCTGCCGCTGCTGCCAATGTCGCACCACCCGTATAGGCAAACAAGTTCAATACTTTGACCGGCCGTCCTGCATTGCGGATTTTCTCAGAAAACCAGTCCCAGTTTGCCGCCTGCTCCGGGAACAGTCCTGTATGCTTAAAACTGAAGGGCTTCAGGTTAAAGGTGAGCTTCTTTCCTGACGGAAGGGTGTATCCAATCTCCCACTGTTTCGGCAGATCAAAGAACTCCCACTCGCCACCGCCTTTGGCGCTGCGGTGATAATGTCCATTCATTTTTCTCCAACCCTTATGTTTCTTCGGTGTGTCCCAGATGACCTGCGGATCCGGACGCACCAGGAGATAGCCTCCCCAGCTTTCCAGCTTCTCACCCGCGGAACAGTCAATGACTTCGTAATCTTTCCAGTTATCTGCTATGAACATATATTTAAAACCTTTCTCTTCCTTATATATAATATAAATAATTATATCTGCTTTGCCCTCTCAGCACAAGACAGCACTAAAAATTCCGAGAATTTATGCATATTGTATATTTTTTTCATATTCTTTCGTTCTATATTACATATTTTTACAAATATTTCTCTTCTGTTTGTTGCATCTGCACACATAACTTGATATCATATTGATAAGAAGAATTGTAAGGGGGTTGTTTTATGAGACTAGGTTTTGTAGGCGCAGACCATGAGGTCACCGGAAGCTGTCACTATCTGGAAGTGTGTGGAAAACATATCCTTGTAGACTGTGGTCTGGAACAGGGCAAAGATATCTACGTGAATCAGGATATCCCGGTACCCATCAACCAGATTGACTATGTTCTGCTGACACATGCCCACATTGATCATTCGGGCCGTTTACCGCTTTTATATAAGAACGGGTTTCACGGAGATATTATTTCCACCTTCGCCACCAGCGATCTGTGCAGTATCATGCTCCGCGACAGTGCCCACATTCAGGAATTTGAGGCAGAATGGCGTAACCGGAAAGGAAAACGTGCCGGTTTGGAAGAATACGTACCTCTCTACACCATGGCTGATGCTCTCGGTGCCATCGGTCTCTTCCATCCCTGCGATTATGAGCAGAAAATCGAACTTTGCCCAGGTATCCATGTAAGATTTCGCGATGTAGGCCATCTTCTCGGTTCCTCCTCCATCGAGATCTGGATTGAGGAAGACGGAGTATCAAAAAAAATTGTTTTCTCCGGTGATATTGGAAATATCAATCAACCGCTCATCAAAGACCCGATTCCTACGGACACTGCAGACTATGTGGTCATGGAATCCACCTATGGCGACCGTTATCACAATGCACCACCTGACTATGCAGCGGAACTAGCTTCTGTCATCAATACCACACTGAAACGCGGAGGCAATCTGGTCATCCCGGCATTTGCAGTCGGCAGAACCCAGGAGCTCCTGTATTTTATCCGTGATATCAAAGAACGGAAGCTTCTGGACTTTGATTTTCCTGTTTATGTAGACAGTCCGCTGGCCATTGAAGCAACTTCTATTTTTAATAAGAACTTTCAATCCTGCTTTGACGATGACGCCATGGCACTCATCAATGCCGGTATCAGCCCGATCAGGTTTCCGAACCTTCATCTGGCAGTCTCCAGTGATGAGTCCAAGGCCATCAATTTTAATGCTGAGCCGAAAGTCATTATTTCCGCTTCCGGTATGTGCGAAGCCGGCCGTATCAAACACCACCTGAAACATAATCTGTGGCGTCCGGAATGTACCGTCCTGATTGTAGGATATCAGGCATACAATACGCTGGGACGTTCCCTCATTGAAGGAGCTGAATACTGCAAACTCTTCGGTGAGACTATCGAAATCAGAGCTGAGATCAAACAGCTTCAGGGGATCAGCGGCCATGCCGACAAAAACGGCCTCTTAAATTGGGTCAAAGCATTTTCACCTAAACCGGAAATGGTATTTGTTGTACATGGTGAAGATACGGTATGTGATGATTTTACCGCATGCCTCAATGAAGAATACCAGATTTCTGCCTTCGCTCCCTTCTCCGGTGCCCTGTTCGACCTTGCCACCGGCGCATGGATCAAGGAAGGCCTGAAGATTCCAGTATCTGCCGAGAAACCTGCTGCCAAACGCAAATCCGATATGTACACAAGACTTATCGAAGCAGGCAAACGGCTTATGCAGGTCATCTACCACAACGAAGGCGGAGCCAACAAGGATCTCGCCAAATTTATCAGTCAGATCAATTCCCTCTGCGACAAATGGGATCGTTAAACAAAGAGAAAGGAGAAGGCATATCCGCCCTCTCCTTTCTCTATTATACAGGAATCTTGTCCATAAATTATGAAAGTTTCAGTCCATCCTGATACAATTTATAGATTTCCAGTCCGGACAGATCCACATCTTCCAGAGTAATCGGCTGTCCTTTTTTCACATCTCTTAAAAGTGTAGTATTATTCAGCAGATAGAATGGTGCTGCATTTCCTGCCTCTTTTACTTCCAGAAGCTCCGGAACCAGTCCATCGATTGCATGATGATGTCCATGTACTTTCAGCTCCGTTCCCTTCGCCATATCTTCTTCAGCCACACCTGCCAGAACAGATACCTGACGGCACTCCGGATGGCATCCTATTCCCATCAGGTCGCCAAGAATGATGGATACCGGAGTCTCCAGTCCCATGAAATGATACGGCAGATAGATACATGCATATTTCTTGTTACGGCTTACTACATGACCTTTACCGATGAGGATTTCCCACATCTTCTCGTTCTCGCATCTGATAACAATGAACTCTCCGCCACAGAAACTTGCCTCGTCTGTTCCACGCAGATTATAGAATACATCCACAACACCGGTTTTCTTCAAGATTCCTCCATCCTCTTCCGGAATAAAGATATCAGCCAGCTCACTCGGTTTTGCTACCGGATAATCAAGAAACGGAGTTGCCGGTACATATCCAGTAACGTTGGATACCAAGTTCATCTCGCACAGGTCAGCAGAAATAACTTCTGTGTATTTCTCCACCAGTTTTCTTCTCTGTACCAGTGTCTCAGTTCCTTTATATCTCCAGCAGTCCAGCATCTGCGGCATCTGCTCACTTCTTCCGCTTCCGTCCGTATAGGTCATTTCCCCGGTCTCACGATCCCATACAAAATCATATTCACTGGATTTACCAACTGCAATCACATCCAGTCCAAGAAGTTTTGCCCATGAGTAAAGATCCAGCAGGTTTCTCGGCTGATCACCGTTTACTAATGCATATACTGCATTATTCTCTGCTGCGATCTGGTTCAGGATCGGTCCGCATACACTGTCTGTCTCTTTAGAAACCATGTATACGTTGATTCCTTTTTTCAGCGCAATGATAGCAGCGTCTGTACTGACTGCGGTATTTCCAGTACACTCTACCATCGCGGTAATGCCGCACTCCATAACCAGACGGTAGTCTTTCACTACGATGATCGTATCTTCAGCGGCAGCATCGATGTCTGCTTTGTTCTCACATACAACAATCTTATCTTCCGGGTATCCAATTTCTTTTAACACCGCCAGACACTCTTCCGGATGACGGGAGCAGATCGCTCTTAACTCCATCAGTTTTACGCTTGGAATCTGAGCAAGAAGAGTATAACCATATCCTTTGGTTGCTCCTACGATTCCAACTCTTGCTTTCTTTCCACTTTTGTCATTCATGATCTTTGTATAATCCATATTTGTTCTCTCCTTTTATTCTGTTAACCGATTTTATCGTATTTTGCATCTGTCTCAATCATGCAGGCGATTTTTGCGCTCTCTTCCAGCTCCTCGATACCAAAAAATGCATCCATGATAGTCTTGCCACCCGCGATTCCGCCATGATTTTTCAGGAGATAAGCATCTCCATTCGGCAGACTGTTTTTAAATGCATCAAAGAGGGTATCTGAACCCGGTTTTCCATAGGGAACCAGTCCGATCTTTCCAACCTTCATGCCAAGGTACGGGGTATAGGCCGGAATAATATCACTATCTTTCTCAAAATGTCTGCAAGACCAGAGTACCGCATACGGTCCGTGTGTATGAACCACTGCCTGTACCTTCGAGTCTTTCTCATAATAATATTTATGAAGGGTAAACTCTTTGCTCGCTTTCTTTCCATTCAGACTCTCGCCATCCATGGAAACAACTGCAAAATCATCCGCTGTCAGTGTTCCAAAGCAGGTTCCGCTTGCCGTAATATATACGTTCCCGTTATGAAGAAAACTCATGTTTGCGGAAGACCCGCTGGTTTTTCCTCTCTCAAACAGACTGTGTGCCACCCATACAGCATCTTCCAGTTTTTTCTTTAAAATCTCATCCATGTTTATTCTCCTCTTTTACCTTCTGTAGTCATTTTCACAGCGCGTTCAAAGAAATCCGGCTGTCCGAAGTTCCCTGATTTCAGTACCAGTCTCAGTGCCCGGTTACCAGCAGGTGTCATAACCGGCACTCCCGGCGCAACGCTTTCCCCGATCAGATAGGACTGATATCCTAGTCCCTGTGTAACTGCTCCTGAAGTCTCTCCTCCGGCAACAATCACCTGTGTATATCCGTCCTTCACTGCCCTCTGTGCAAGCATGCTCATGGTCTGTTCCAGAAGTTCTGCAACTTTCTCCCGTCCGGCTTCCTGTACTTTCTTGACATTATCAGCTTTGTCCGAACTGTAATACAGCACCTTACTGGCACCTTTTCCCTCTTCCCAGAGGCTGTCCACCGTGACCTCTCCGTTCAGAAGACGAAGCGGATCCACATGTATAGAAAATCCACCGGCTTTCTGATAAGTGTCAATCTGCTCCAGTGTTGCCTTGGAACAACTGCCTGCCAGCAGAAGACTCTTTTCTGCCGGAACCGTCATCTCTTCTTTTGCTTCTCCGGCTGCTTTTTTTCGGAATGCTTCTGCCCCCAGAAGTCCGGATCCCCCGGTCATCAGTGAAAGATCACCAAAGATGCCAAGAATCAGCTCCGCATGTGCGTCTTCGTAGTAATCCGGCACAATATAAAATCTCGGATGCTCCGCAGCAAACTTCTCCACTTTTGCCAGCACAGCTTCTTTTCCTTCCCGAAGCTCCTGGATAGATAATTTCATACACGGATATTTACTCTGTTCTTTCATCAGCACCGTAATATCAGATGCCCACATAGGAGTCAGCGGATGATTTTTCATATGGCTCTCATGGAGCGGAATTCCGTTCACAAACAGAGATCCTTCTTTAACCGTTCTTCCATTGACTGGAAGTGATGGACATACCAGCGTATACGGAATATCAAATGTTTCCAGCGCTGCATCCAGAATCGGTCCGATATTTCCTTCTTTTGTGGAATCAAAGGTAGAACAGTATTTAATATAGAGCTGTGCCGCTCCCTGCGCTTTCATCCACTTCAATGCCTGAATGGAATCATTTACTGCTTCTTTTACCGGTGCTGTACGGGATTTTAATGCAACTACAATTGCATCACAGTTCTCCGGAAGCTTTTCCTCCGGCAGCCCGTTAAACAGTACCGTCTTCATACCCTGCCTTCTGAGAAAAGACGCCGCATCACTTGCCCCTGTAAAATCATCTGCAATACAGCCTACTCTGATTTTTCCTTCCATGTTTCACCTCATCCTCTTTCCTGATTTGCCGAGTTTCTATCTATTTATAATAGTAAGCAATCTTCGTGCCATCTCTCCCCCTTCACAGATTCCCACCTATTTTCCATCTTTTTCCCATTGCATCCGCTATTTTATTGTTGTATGATAGCTATAATTGCAACATTGCAACTGCAACATCAGTGAGGTGCTTATATGATTCATGTATTAATTATCGTACCATACCCGGAACTCGTGGATAAAACCTGTAAGATTCTTGATATTCCAAAATATAAAGATGCCATTGATGCCACCATTCAGCTGATGACTGTGGATAAAGTCGATCAGGTCATCTCCAGCGGCTACGATCTGATCATTGCCCGCGGCTACACCGCAGTCACACTTTCACAGAAGCAGAATGTTCCCATCCTTCCACTTCCGATCACGACACTTGATATCCTGCATGCCATTATTGACTGCAGAGATACCCTCACTCCGACGCCGCGTAAAATCGGATGCGTTGGACGAGGCAATGAATTTGAAAGTCTGAACAGTCTTACGGATGTTTTAAATATTCCGATTTACATTTCCACAACCAGCACCTATATGGGTGTGGAGCAGTGCGTACAGGATGCGATTGACCATGGATGTGATGCCATTGTCGGCGGATACTCCGCATTCCTTGCTGCTCAGGATAAGGATATCCCCGGATTTTTTGTCCGCACCGGTGAAGAAGCCATTACCCAGGTACTGGATGACGCAATCCGTATTATCGAAGCGTCTTCCATGCAACAGTTTCGAAACGAAATATATAAAACCGTCATCCGGTCTTCGACCAATGCGATTCTGTATGTGGATAATCAGGAACGTATTATTATCGAAAACCAGCAGGCGGTTTCCCTGACTCGGAAGAAAACATTGAAAACCCGGTCACTTCAGCAGATGCTTCCTTTTATGGATGCCACCTATCGCGAAGTTCTCTCCACCGGAAAAGCAGTGTCCAACCAAATTCAGCAGCTCTATGACCAGACTATCTCCATAGAGTATATTCCGATTCTGATCCGTGAAAAAGTAGATGGCGTTCTCATCTCTTTCCAGGACATCACGCAGATTCAGAAGCAGGAAGCCACGATCCGTAAAAACTTAAGCGATAAAGGACTTCGGGCAAAATATACTTTCCGTGATGTTATCCATAACAGTGATATCATGAACACCACGATTGAAAAAGCCCGCCGTTTTGCAGAGACCTCTTCCAATATAATGCTGCTCGGAGAAAGCGGTACCGGAAAAGAACTTTTCGCTCAGAGTATCCATAACTGCAGTAAGCGAAAGGACGGACCCTTTGTGGCAATCAACTGTGCCGCACTTCCGGAAAATCTTCTGGAAAGTGAACTTCTCGGTTATGTCCAGGGTGCGTTTACCGGTACAAATAAAGGAGGTAAAATCGGACTTTTCGAACTGGCCCACGGCGGCACGCTTTTCCTTGACGAGATTTCCGAAGTATCCATCAATGTACAGAGCAAACTTCTCCGTGTTTTGCAGGAACGTGAGGTGCGGCGAATCGGTGACGACAAAGTGATCTCCGTCGACGTCCGTATTATCTGTGCAACCAATCAGAATCTGAAGAAGTTGATCGTGGAAGGCCGTTTCCGTCAGGATCTTCTATACCGGCTGGATGTGCTGCGAGTCTTTCTTCCGCTCCGCCGCCGTGAAAAAGATGTCCTGCTGATCTTCTCCATCCTGCTCCGACATTATCTGCCGGACAATGTAGAAGAACTTCCACCGCTTACTCCGGAAGCACAGGAACTGCTTCTCTTTACTCCGTTTCCAGGAAATGTCCGGGAGCTCAGAAATGTTGCAGAACGTGTCAGTGTACTTCATAATTTCCCGGATGCAATTACTGCTGATGAGCTTACCATGGCACTTTATCCGGAAGATATCGATTCCGATGACCATAATGCCTTCTTTGACGCTCCCGCAGCTCCAGTCACGCCCTCCCATGCCAGCAGCGAAGCGCAGGCCATTCAGGATGCGTTGAAGGAATGTAATGGCAACCAGACCAAAGCTGCCAGACTTCTCGGCATTGACCGAAGCACACTCTGGCGCAAACTGAAAAAATACAATCTTAATATATAAAAATACCGCAGATCGGAAATTTCCGGTCTGCGGTATTTTATTAGTTTTTTTATAAATTCATTAAAAGATTCCCTGTGCGATCATGGCATTTGCAACTTTCTCGAAGCCTGCAATGTTAGCGCCTGCTACATAGTTGCCTTCCATACCGTAACGTTTTGCTGCATCATCAATGTTATGATAGATGTTGATCATGATCTGCTCAAGTTTTGCATCTACCTCTTCGAAGGTCCAGCTCATACGCTCGCTGTTCTGAGACATCTCAAGTGCAGAAGTAGCAACTCCACCTGCATTGGAAGCTTTACCGCAGATGAACAGTACTCCGTTGTCCTGCAGATATTTAGTTGCTTCCAGAGTAGTCGGCATGTTAGCGCCCTCGCATACTGCAGTACAGCCATTTGCAACGAGCTGTTTTGCATCTTCCAGAAGCAGCTCGTTCTGAGTTGCACACGGAAGAGCGATATCACATTTGATCTGCCATACTCCGCGTCCCTCATGATACTGAGCGCTCGGTCTTGCAGCTGCATACTCGGTCAGACGTGCACGTTTAACCTCTTTTACTTCTTTCAGAAGTGCAAGATCAATTCCCTCCGGGTCATATACCCAACCGGTAGAATCAGATACGGTAACAACTTTTGCACCCATCTGCTGAGCTTTCTCAGTCGCATAGATTGCTACGTTTCCGGAACCGGATACACAGCAGACTTTATCTTTTATATCCATACCATGGCATTTCATCAGCTCACGGGTGATATAGAGAAGTCCGTAACCGGTTGCCTCTGTACGAGCCAGAGATCCTCCGAAGGTCAGTCCTTTTCCTGTCAGAACGCCTTCGTAACGTCCGGTAATTCTCTTATACTGTCCGTACATGTAGCCGATCTCTCTTGCGCCGGTTCCGATATCTCCAGCCGGTACATCCACATCAGCTCCGATGTATTTATATAACTCTGTGATGAAGCTCTGGCAGAATGCCATAACCTCTCTGTCAGATTTGCCCTTCGGGTCAAAGTCGGATCCACCTTTACCACCACCGATCGGAAGTCCGGTCAGAGAGTTTTTGAAGGTCTGCTCAAATCCCAGGAATTTGATGATTCCGATGTTTACAGACGGATGAAGACGAAGACCTCCCTTGTACGGTCCAATGGCATTATTAAACTGTACACGATATCCGGTATTTACCTGAACCTGTCCCTTGTCATCGATCCACGGTACACGGAATTTGATCTGACGATCCGGCTCAACCAGACGCTCAAGAAGAGCTTCTTTCTTATACTTCTCTTCGTTGGCTTCGATTACCGGTCTCAAGGTCTCCAGTACTTCCTCTACAGCCTGCAGGAATTCCGGTTCAGATGCGTTTTTCTCTTTGACTCTTGCGAGTACCTCATCAACGTAGCTCATGTTAATCAATCTCCTCAGTTTTTATAGTACAACATCAACGGTTAGATTTTAGTACTATTTTTCGGATTTTGCAATATTTTTCATGTATAAAATTAATTTTATTCACTTCCAATACCAGTGGAGCTTCGAAATCCGGTCAATTTCCGCCAGTTCTTGTTTCTGTCTGCCCTTTTATACGCGTCCTGTAAATACCACCACTGATCTTGGCTTCATGACAAAATCATGCTGGATAAATGGTGCTTCCTCATCTGACCAGGTATATTTTCCTTCTCCATTTCCCCAGGTATTCACATTCATATGCCAGGCGACTCTTCCATATACCTTCGGTAAAGTAATCCGTACATCCTCCCAGTAGGTATTGACTGCGATATAGACCAAATCATCTTTTCCCTTGTCCAGATCATAGCCTGCAAAGCTGACGCAGAAAGTCATGGCGTCTCTTGCAATATCTGTCCGCTCCGCATCTGTATCATGGGTGTGGATAGGATCCATGCCGCAGACTGCATCCGGCAATTTTTCCCGGATTATCCGGTGTTCCTGACGGAATGCAATCATATATTTGAAAAATTCAAACAATCCCCGATTTTTCTCAAGATCGTTCCAGTTCAGCCAGGAAATTTCGTTATCCTGACAGTAGCCGTTATTATTTCCATACTGAGTATTTCCAAATTCATCTCCTGCCAGGAACATGGGGGTTCCACGGCTGCACATGAGCACTGCACAGGCATTTCGAATCATACGAAACCGAAGTTTCAGCACTTCCGGATCGCTGGTCTCCCCTTCTGCTCCGCAGTTCCAGCTGCGGTTGTCACTGTGGCCATCCAGATTATTCCAGCCATTGGCCTCATTGTGCTTGTTATTATAGGCATACAGATCATACAATGTAAAACCGTCATGGCAGGTAAAGAAATTGACGCAGGAATTATACCCTGCATAATTACCGGTATAGTCATCCCC
>ERZ809296.4318-NODE-4318-length-11014-cov-4.732184_pt1 | contig 11014 bp, 9 predicted proteins | sample MGYA00520511_ERZ809296 | MGnify/ENA primary metagenome ERZ809296 (study PRJEB31576, sample SAMEA3212662) | Homo sapiens | biome: human-gut; feature: human gut; material: fecal | place: Sweden | collected 2012 ... | reverse complement strand
AAGATCACGAACACCCAGATATTGGACGCCAGACCGGTGAACAGGGCGCTGAATACGAACAGCGCGGCGGCAAGCTGCATGACGCGCACACGACCGATGCGATCGGCCAGCGTGCCCGCGAACCATGCGCCGACCACGCAGCCGATCATGGCGCTGGACACCGAGAAACCGCTCATGGCGGCGTTCAACCCGAAGCCGGAGTCGGGGCTGGCGATGGCGTCCACGGCGCCGTTGATGACCGAGGTGTCATAGCCGAACAGGAAACCGCCCACGGCGCCGATGGCGGCGACGGTGATGAGCTTGGCATGCAGTTTCGTTGGCACTTCATTGTTTTGATTCATGGATTGCCTCCTTTGCCTTTCATGAACCTGGTTCGATGATAGAAGCAATTCGGCGGGATGGCATCGGTGGACTGTGACCTATCAGGGACAAAGTGTGACCTATGGTGTGACGCCTTCGTCACAGAGCCACCAGTTGGAAGACGCTCACAACGAATCCGTTCACCGGCCCTTCTTCGAACTGGTCCGTCAATCGTCATCGCAGTTGTGCGAGAGCTCGATGTCACGCCACTGCCCGGGCGTGAGACCAAATTTACGCTCGAAAGCCGCTTGGAACCCCCTTTCATTGGGAAAACCAGCCACCCGTCCCACTTGGCCGATGTCCGCATCGGGCATGCGTAGCCGTTCGCAGGCCACTTTGAGTCGTAACTCATTGACGTAATCCATAAACGAAGTGCCTGAATATTTTTTGAAAAGCCGGGAGAAATACTCACGCGAATATCCGAAGTGCCTTGCCGCTTCGCTGGTAGTGATGGACGAAAGAAAATGATCCCGGGCATAGCGATAAATCAACGATATGGACTGACTGTCCCCGTCGTCAGGTCCATCAATCGCCTTCGACTGCATGAAGTCGTCGAATATCCTGCCCATCAACGCGAAGAACGCGGCATTGGCGTTCACATACTTCATCTGGGATGCGCCGACAAGCTGGTCGTATATCTCATCGCATAACGGGGCAAAGGCCACTCCCCCATGCCTGTTGCAGCGGTCATAGTCCACTTGACGCTGCGCCTGCAGAATCCGTGGAAGGAATGCGGACATCTCAACCGGATTGACCGTGACGGACAACGCCTGCGGCGTGGTCCCCCGGTCCTCATCCTTCACCATGCGAACCGCATGCACGGCCTCCGGCGGAATTACATGCGCCTGTCCCGGCTGCAGCACGGTCATGGCGCCATTCACTACGACGGACATGGGGCAGTCCTTCGCGTACAGCACCTCAAGACCGCTATGCCAGTGATATCTCGCTTTGTCATAGCTTTGATGGGCTATGACCAGCGCCGGAAACTGCGTCGTTGATACCAGCAACTCCTGCTTGGAGTCATCGACATAGCGCATACCGCATCCTTTCTCCGAATGGATATCATGTCCGAATGGACATCACCCAACCATGTTCCATCATCGATGTGCTCATCGTATCGACGATCCTTGCCGCAAAACATGAAAGCCAGTCATCCGGCCGGCTTTCATGTTGGAGGGAGGCTACGCTACTCGGCATCGTTGGAAACGGGACCATCGTTCGACGGCCCGGACTCCGTTTCCGCGGGAGATCCCGCCTCTCCATCGACCGCAGAAACAGAATCCCCCGTCTCGGCCTCAGGCTGTTCGAAGGTCTCGCCCTTGAAGGTGAACTCACCCAGCAGACCTTCGCCCTCGGCGTCGACGATAACCTTCTGACCGTCTTCGAGGTCGCCCATCAGGATCTTCTCGGAGATGGCGTCCTCGATGTCGCGCTGAATCACGCGGCGCAGCGGACGGGCACCGAGCAGCGGGTCGAAGCCCTTCTGCGCGAGCAGGTCCTTGGCGGCGTCGGTGAGTTCGAGCGACATATGACGGTCGAACAGGCGGTCGTTGAGCTGCTTGACGTCCAGATCCACGATCTGGCGCACCTGCGGCTCGGTGAGCTGCTTGAAGACGATGATGTCGTCCAGACGGTTCAGGAACTCCGGGCGGAACTGCTGCTTCAATTCGGAGCTGACCTGGTCCTTCATGCGCTGGTAGCTGGACTCGTTGTTGGCACCTAGGTTGAAGCCCGTGTTGGCGGCCTTGGCGATGTCTCGCGTACCGAGGTTGGTGGTCAGGATGATGATGGTGTTCTTAAAGTCCACCTTGCGGCCTTGGCCGTCGGTCAGGTGGCCGTCATCGAGCACCTGCAGCAACGTGTTGAAGATGTCCGGATGAGCCTTTTCGATCTCGTCGAACAGCACCACGGAGAACGGCTTGCGGCGCACCTTTTCGGTCAGCTGGCCGCCCTCCTCGTAGCCGACGTATCCCGGAGGCGCACCGAAGAGTCGCGAAGCCGCGTACTTCTCGGAGAACTCGGACATATCCACGCGAATCAGCGCGTCCTCATCGTCGAACAGGAATTCGGCGAGCGTCTTGGCCAGCTCGGTCTTGCCGACGCCGGTGGGGCCGGCGAAGATGAACGAACCGGACGGGCGCTTCGGGTCCTTCAGACCCACGCGAGTACGGCGGATAGAGCGGGACAGGGCGGAAACCGCCTCGTCCTGGCCGATGATGCGCTTGTGCAGCTCGGCTTCCATGTTGAGCAGTTTCTTGGACTCGGCCTGAGTCAGCTTGAACACCGGGATACCGGTGGTGGAGCTGATGACCTCGGCGATCACGTCCTCGTCCACGACCATCTTGACGTCGGACTCGCCTTCGCGCCAGGAGTCTTCCTTCTGCTTGCGATCGGCTTCCAGCTTCTCCTGCTTGTCGCGCAGTTCGGCGGCCTTCTCGAAGTCCTGGCCCTTGATGGCTTCGTCCTTGTCGGCGGCGATCTTGACGATCTTCTCGTCGAGTTCCTTGAGCTCAGGCGGGGCGGTCAGGCGCTTGATGCGCAGGCGCGCACCGGCCTCATCGATCAGGTCGATGGCCTTGTCAGGCAGGTTACGGTCCTGGATGTACCGGCTGGACAGCTCTGCGGCGGACTGCAGCGCGCCATCGGTGATGGTCACGTGGTGGTGGTTCTCGTAACGGGAACGCAGGCCCTTCAGGATCTCGATGGTCTCGGCGATGGTCGGCTCGTGCACCTGAATCGGCTGGAAACGGCGTTCCAGAGCCGCGTCCTTCTCGATGTACTTTCGGTACTCGTCGGTGGTGGTGGCACCAATGGTCTGGAGCTCGCCACGGGCCAGCATCGGCTTCAACATGTCGGAGGCACCCAGCGCGCCGTCAGCCGAGCCGGCGCCCACGATGGTGTGGATCTCGTCGATGAACAGCACGATGTCGCCACGAGTCTTGATTTCCTTCAGCACCTTCTTCAGGCGCTCCTCGAAATCACCACGGTAGCGGGAGCCGGCCACCATGGAACCGAGGTCCAGCGAGTAGACCTGCTTGCCCTTCAGGGTTTCCGGCACGTCGCCGGCTTGGATCTTCTGGGCCAAGCCTTCGACCACGGCGGTCTTGCCCACGCCGGGCTCGCCGATCAGCACCGGGTTGTTCTTGGTGCGGCGGGAGAGCACGACCATGACGCGCTCAATCTCGTTGGTGCGCCCGATGACCGGGTCCAGCTTGCCTTCGGCGGCTTCGGCGGTCAGGTTACGGCCGAACTGGTCGAGGATGGCGGAACCGGACTTGTTCTGCTTGTCCGTCACGCCGCCGGCGTTGGCCAAGTCGCCCTTGCCGTCACCGGTGCCGGTGCCGGAGTTGCCGCGAATCATATCGATGGTCGCGCTACGCAACTCGCCCAGATCGACGTCCATCTTGATGAGCACCTGGGTACCCACGCCTTCGCCTTCGCGAATCAGGCCGAGCAGGATGTGCTCGGTGCCGATGTAGCTGTGGCCCAGCTGCAGGGCTTCACGCAGCGAAAACTCCAACACCTGCTTGGCGTGCGGAGTAAAGGGGATGTGCCCGTTCGGAGCCGCGTTGCCCTTGCCGATCATTTCTTCAACCTGCTTGCGGGTGGCATCCAGCTCCACGCCCTTCGAGGCGAGTGCCTTGGCGGCTACACCCTCACCTTCGCGGATCAGACCGAGCAGCAGGTGTTCGGTGCCGATGTAGTTGTGCTGAAGGGCCCTCGCCTCTTCCTGCGCCAACACGATCACGCGCCGTGCACGGTCGGTAAACCGTTCGAACATGCTTGTCCTTCCTCAATTGACATTCCGTCTTACTCTACCGATTCACGATGACGTTTATTCATGAGATTCCACGAATTGCGCCGTGAGAGGAGAAGAAAACGATATGCTGGTTCTTAGATTCACCCGTAGTCGATTACAAGGAGGCTCGAAATGAGTGAAGCTGCAACCAAGCTCGACATCGTTGTCGGTGTGGATGGTTCCGATGAATCCTTTGCCGCGCTGAAGTGGGCGCTTGAGGAGGCTTCGTTAACCGGTCAGAGCGTCAACGCCGTGTTTGGCTGGACGCATTCCTGGGATATGGGGTCCGAACCGGACAGCGACGAGGCCTGGGTCAAGGTCCGCCACGACATCGCCAACGAGCTGCGTGTGTGGGTCGACAAGGTCGCTGCAGGCATCGACTTCGATCCGGCGAATCTGAAGCTCACCTCGGTGAAGGCCTCCGGCACTTCGGCCCTGCTGCAGATCGGCCATGATTCGCAGCAGATCGTGGTCGGCCGCCGCTCGCTGAGCCGTATGGCCCGCTGGTTCATGGGGTCCCTGTCCGCTTCGCTGGCCGAGGCCGCCGAAGTGCCGGTGACCGTGGTGCGCATCGCCGGCAGCGAGGATGAGACCGTGACCGACGCCATCGCCAATGCCCTGACGCCAGGAGACCAGCCGGTCCACTACGCGCAGCCTCAGCCGGTGGTCGAGGAGGCTCGCCGCCCGGTGGTGGTCGGTGTGGATGGCTCCGAAACGTCCCGCCGTGCGTTCGATTTCGCACTGGAAGAGGCGCAATTGCACAACGCGCCGTTGCACGTCATGTTCTGCTGGCAACTCAAGGATTTGGGCGTTATTCCGGGCTATGAGAACGCCGTGGCACCGGTGAAGGTCGGTCAGCGCCGCGCCGAGGAGATTCTCGCCGGGCTGATGGCCAAGGCCGAGATTCCCGATGGCGTCAAGGTCAGCACAAACGCCTTCCATATTCCCGCGTCCAAGGGGCTGATTGCGGCATCTCGGTACGCCAGCCATCTGGTGGTCGGCTCGCGTGGCCTGTCCGGGCTGGACGCGCACTTCCTGGGATCGGTGTCCCGTCAGATCGTGAACTTCGCCGAATGCACGGTGACTGTGGTGCACTGATTCACCGAAATCGGCATGGAGTGCTAACGCACGTCTCGGTGATGGGCTTGCAGGGAGGAATTCTTTATTCCTGCAACCCCATCACCATCTACTTTTTAGGAAACATCTTCGCTGAGACCTATAAGTTGATCCGAGAGTACATTCTGTTGTTGGGGAGCAGGATTGGCGTTTATTTTATTCCTCGTCCGTCCTGTTCTGGCGCAGCTGCTCAATGAGATCGATGACGGTTTCGAGTTCAGGAGTCACATCGTCTGAAGGACGAACGTTATCCTCTTCGTCGTCCATCTCATCATCCTCATCATCATCGGCAACGGTGTTGTTGAGGATATCCTCTTCGGTGGCCTCGTCGTCAGCATCAGACTTGGACTCGTCGCTGGAATCAGCTGCATCAACATCCACAACGGAATCGGATGCGTTCTGTGCAACGGACTCATCACCGGCAGACTGGGATTGCGAGGTCCCGTCGCCTGCCGCCTCCTCAGCGGGCTCAGTATCGACGGCGTTCCCGTCAACAGTCTTCTGTGCTTCGATATCATCACCGGCAGGCTCGCCTGTCTTGTCGGTTTCGCCTCCGGCCTCGTCCTGGGCAGCCGGCTCCTGCTTGCGCGGACGGTTGTCCACCACGTCGATATGCAGATCGTCGAAAGCAGGCTTGGACTGCACCCACAGCTGGCTTGGCTCGGGAGGTTCGATTTCGGAATGCTCACCGCAGCCGTGGTCCAAGGAAACCACGCGGCCGTCATCCGGACTCCACTTGTTGGCGCACACGCCGAACATACGGTCGAGCTCGCCCGCGAGCGGCACGAAGAAACCACAGGTGGAGCACAGGTTGCCTTCGGCGGTTTTGGTGCTCAATGCTTTGGGGCCTCGCGGACCTTCATACCAGCGCTTGGCAGCCTGCGCGCGGCCCAGCGAGGTCAGCACGTGACGGCGGGTCAGTCGGAAGGTCTCGACGGCATCGTTGACATCCTGCAGCGAGGATTCCTCGACTTCGCCTTCCTCGATGCGCTCGTCATCCGGATCGGTACCGATCGAATCGGTGGGAGCCAGATCCGTGGGCTCAAGGCGATCTTTCCAAGGAATCCACTTGGGCGGCATCAACGCGCCCTCAGTGGGGATCAAGGAGGATTCGTTGACGGTCCAGGAGTCGATCTCCTCGTCGTGATACAGCGTCACCGACCATTGCCATCCTTCGTAGCCACGGATATTCGCGGCGAAGCGGAAGTCAGTGACGTGATCCTCAAGATCATATGAGGTAACGAAATCCCCCACCTGATCGCTCTCGTCGGCCACTTCGAGCAGCACGGCGCGCGCGATGGCGTGAGGGTCCGGTATCACGATGGTTTCGGTGGTATCAGTCATAGATCAGATCAGTCCTGTACATCGAATTGATCCGCCACCGCACGCAGCAACGTGGCCAGCTTTTTGCTGTCGGCAGCAGATGGGTAACGGTGACGGCGCAACGTATTGCCGGCCGCATCAAGCATCTTGATGAGGTCCTCGCAGATGGCGGCCATGTCATCCGCCTTCGGGCGGGTGGCCTTGACCAAGCTGGGAGTGGAGGCGATCAGGCGAACATCCATGGCCTGCGGCCCACGACGGCCGTCCACCACGGAATACTCCACCTTGGCTCCCTTGCGCAACGTGGTGGCGCCAGTGGGTAGGGCCTGAGCCGGCAGGAACACGTCCTTGCCTTCCTCACTGGTGATGAAGCCATAACCCTTGGCTGCGTCAAACCAACGAACTCGACCGGTGGGCATTGCGAACCTTCCTTAATCCTCAATGGAAATAGTAAACCGAAGGTACAGTTTACCTCACAGGGCTTGACCTCACGCTTTGGACTGAGTCGCCTGAGTCTTACGCTCAGAGCTGAACCAAGAAGTCTTCTGTTTGGCGTCCTTGGTTTTGCCGGTGGGCCGCTTGGGCTCAGGAGCGGCGATCTGCTCAATCGGCAGCACTACGGTGAAGGTCAGTCCTCCCCCATCGGTGCCGGTGGCGCAGATAAAGCCGTGATGTGCTTTGACCACGGATTGCGCGATGGCCATACCCAAACCGGTACCGCCCTTTTCGCGGGCACGGGACGGGTCCGCGGTGTAGAAGCGTTCGAAAATCTTCGAGCGTGATTCAGGCGGCACGCCGGGGCCATGGTCCACGAAACGCAATACGGCGTATCGATAGCCGGTCTGCATCGAGGCACCTACTTCGGCGGCGTCGATGAACCGCCGCATTGACGTGTCGCTGGCGGGCATGCGAGCGAGCTGTCTTGGATCGATGGCGGCCGGCATCACACCGAGCGCGGCCTCGGCAGGCGAATCGGCAGGCGTGTAGCGGTGGATGTTGCCCACGATGTTGGTCACCACCTGGCGCAGTCGAGAGGCGTCGCCGGGCAGCACGACCTCGGGCCAATCGCCTTCGGCAAGGTTGAATTCGGCGGGATGGTTCAAATCGCGCGCCGGTTCGAGGGAAATCTGCATGCGGCGAACGGCACGGTCCGGGTCGAGCGCATGCAAATCGTCGACGGCGTCGGTGACCAGCGACGAGAGTTTCACCGTGCCGGTCACATCGATGCCGCGCCCCTCATCGAGACGGGCCAAAGACAGCAGATCCTCAACAAGAACCGTCATGCGCTGGCTGGACCGTTCGATATGTTCGATGGACTCGTCCGCACGCTCCAAGGCACCAGGCATATCGCGCTGCATCTTATACAGCTCCGCATAGCCATGGATGGCGGCCAACGGGGTGCGCAGCTCATGGCTGGCGTCGGAGACGAACCGTTTCATCTTGTCGGTGGTCTCCTCCTGCTCATGGAAGCTGGATTCTATTCGGGTGAGCATGGAGTTCAGCGAGGCGGCCAGGGAGCCGACCTCGGTGTTTTCCGGGGCGGAAGGAATACGTTGGCTCAGGTCGCCGGCTGCAATTTTCGCGGCGGTCTTCTCGATGCGCTTCAGCGGCGTCATCGTGTGCTGGATGATCAGCGTGGACAGGGAGCCGCCGAGCAGCACCACGGCGATGCCGACCACAATGCAGTATCGGGTGAGTGTGTTGACGGTGTCGATTTGGTCGGCCAGCGACAAGCCGATGTACACCACGGCCCGGTCCTTGCCGTTTTGCTGGAAGGTCACCGGCAGAATACGCCATGGTGCCCTCGCGGTGACGATGGCGGCATGGTTGGTATTGGCAGTGGGGTTGGCCAGTACCTTGGTGATGGTGTCAGAGGAATTGGAGTTTCCGTTGGCCGGATCGTTCTGGCTGTCCGCACTGTCGGACTGCACCGTGATGATCTGCTTGGCCACTGCCTGCGTAGTGAATGCCTGGCCGAGCGTGATGCCATTGGTATCGCCATAGGTAGGCAGAATCGGCACCGATACGATACCGTCCTGCATCTGCGGCATCAGCAGGGTCACGACCAAAGGATTGCCCTCTTTGTCTTTGGTGCCGTCGGTGTATTGAATCTGCAGAAAGTACGAGTTCGGCCCCGATGAGTCATTTTTTGACAGCAGATCGATATTGTTGACCACCAGCTGGCTTTGCGAGCTTAACTGGGTGTCGGTTTTCTGCAGCATATAGTTGTTCACCAACGCGCGGATGGAGAAGGAAATCACCGACACGCCGATGAGCAGCACGGCGATGGTGCAGGCCATCAGCTTGCTGCTCAACGAGATACGGTCAATATGCCGCATCAGTATGTTTTTCTTACGCTCTCGCTGCTCTTGGAAATGGGCGGCGAACGGCGGCATTGCAGGCATGGGATTCGTGTTCGGGGCGGCGTTCGGCGTGCTGCTCGGCGGTACGCCGCCTGACTGCTTATCGGGGATACTCATGAGATTGCGATGCGTTATGGATGGGGCGACTAGTTCTTCGGTTCGCGAATCATGTATCCGATACCGCGCTTAGTTTCGATCAGCGGAGTCACCTTGCGCTTGCCGCCTTCGCCGTCGTCGACCTCGATGCCGTCGACTTTCTTGCGCAGGTAGGAGATGTACGATTCGACGATGGCTGCGTCGCCGCCCCAGTCGTATTGCCAGACATGGTCGAGAATCTGTGCCTTGGACAGTACTCGGCCCTCGTTGTCCATCAGGTAGCGCAGCAGCTTGTATTCGGTAGGGCTCAGGTCAACCGGCTGCCCTGCACGGGTCACGTCGTGGGAGTCCTCGTTGATTTCCAAGTCGGCGACGCGAATAATCGGGTCGTCTTCCACCTGTTCGCGGGTACGGCGCAGAATGGCGCGGATGCGAGCCACGACTTCCTCGAGGCTGAACGGCTTGGTGACGTAATCGTCACCGCCGACGGTCAGGCCCATGATCTTGTCTTGGGTGTCGTCACGAGCGGTGAGAAACAGCACGGGGGCGTTAATGCCTTCCTGGCGGATGCGACGGGTGACGGTGAATCCATCGATGTCAGGCAGCATGACGTCCAACACGATGAGATCAGGCTGCACTTTTTCGATAACCTCAATGGCTTCGGAACCGGAAGCGGCGGTGTTTACCTCGAATCCGGCGAAGTGCAGGGAAGCGACCAGCAGTTCTCGGATGGACGGCTCGTCGTCGACAACAACAATCGATGCTTCAATGGGCTTACTCATGTTTCCTAGAGTGTCGCGCTCTTCTGGGCGTTTCCTGAATGTCATCTTGGAGTTCGGCCTTGGAATCCTTCTTGATCTCCTTGCGCCGACGAATCACCACCATGACCACGATGATGATGACCAGCGCCACCAACACCACACCCATGATGATTATGCCTGCGGTCACCGTGGACGATGAGGTGGAGGCTTTTTTGGATTTCACGATTTGATCCATCATTGCCGTTGCCGCGCCAGACCAGCTCGGCGGGTCTTCCAGTAACGGCTGTTGTGCGGCTTCGGATAGCTTATCGACGGTTTTGTTATCGAGAAGCCACTTATCGGAGTTCTTGGACACGACGACCACCAGGTTGCCGTCATTCGAGGCCACGGCAAGCATCACTGTGTTCGGCTTGGGATTCATGGACTCCATCACGGTTGCCGCCCAGTCTCCCGGTTTCTGTTGACTACTGAAACTGGAAAGATACAGCAGATGCACATGTACACCGGTTTCCTTCTCGGTTTTGGCGATGGCATCCGTGACTTCGGCCGCATGGGAGCCCAGGAGATTTTCCGTATCCGTGATGTTCTCGGTGATGGTCACGCCGCTGTCGGTGCTGCTGCTGGAGCTGTCAGAGCTGTCGCCTGAGTTATCCCCATAGGCATTTGCAGTTATCCACATTGCGTTCATCGCTACTGCAGCAAGGGCGCAAATGGCGCAAACAAGCCATTTTCGGACCATATTCCCGGAGGCCGAACAGGACGGCTCCGAAGCTAGGACCACAATAGTTGTTTTTCCGTCTTCCCGATTCGCTGTTGACATATCCTCCACCTTAGCGGCCGGTATTGGCAATCGGCCGCCATACATACCATTAACTCTCTAGAAAAGGAGCGACGATGCCCCAATATCAGGTAGATTCCGAGCGAATCCAATCATCCTCGGCCGCAGTGGCCACTTCGATCTCGCAAATCAGGCAGGCCGTGGGCGGCATGTACACCAATCTCAATGCCTTGCAGGACGCATGGCGAGGTTCGGCGGCCACGCAGTTCACCGCGGTAGCCGAACAGTGGCGTGCGGCCCAACAGCAGATGGAGGCCTCACTCGAGTCCATCCAACGCTCGCTGACGCAAGCCTCCACCGTGTACGCTGACGCCGAAATCCAAGCTTCGCGCCTGTTTGCCAGCTAGTTTCTTGGCTC